>SWBZ01003306.1_pt1 | contig 331282 bp, 280 predicted proteins | sample 4693031 | NCBI WGS metagenome assembly SWBZ01 (sample SAMN10267274, study PRJNA491770) | bioreactor metagenome | isolation source: DHS bioreactor inoculated with | place: Japan: off Shimokita Peninsula
GGAGCAGGCAACTTTGTAACCTGTACCCAAGTAGTAACGGTTGTGGATAATGAAGCACCAGTTATTACATGTCCAAATGATACGGTTGTAGGAAATACACCTGGGTTATGTGGATCAGTTGTAAATTACACAGCACCAGTGGGTACAGATAATTGTACTGGTGCAAGCACTGTGTTAATAAGTGGATTAGCATCAGGGTCAACTTTTCCTGTGGGAACTACAACAGTAGTTTATGCAGTAGTAGATGGAAATAATAATGGAGATACTTGTTCATTTAATGTAACAGTAGCAGATTCATTAGCTCCAACAGCAGTATGTCAGAATATTACCATATACCTTGATAATACAGGAAATGCAAGTATATTAGCTGCAGATGTTGACGGAGGCTCTTCAGATGATTGTGCTATAGATACCTTAACATTATCTCAGTATAACTTTACTTGTTCGGCAATAGGAACAAATAATGTTACCTTATATGTTACAGATACTTATGGTAATATTGATTCATGTACAGCAATTGTAACTGTTATGGATACAGTTGTACCAACAGTAATGTGTCAAAACATAAATGTGTATGTAGATAATGCAGGAAATGTGAGTATAACACCTAATGATATAGATGGGGGATCATCCGATATGTGTGGAATAAGTGCTATAACAGCATCGCAAACTACATTTACCTGTGCAGAATTAGGTTTAAATAATGTTACTTTATATGTTGAGGATAACAATGGAAATATAGATAGTTGTGTTGCACAAGTAACAGTTTACGATACTATTGCACCAACAATTACTTGTCCAACCAACCAAGAAGTATCAACAGATAATACATGCATGTACGAGATAGAAGATTATACAAGTTTAGCAACAGCTTCAATGGATAATTGCGATATGAATAATGTGATTATTACTCAAATGCCAGCAGCAGGAAGTTTTATTACAGCAGATAATATTATTAATGATAAAGGACAAACAGTAGTTTCTATTATTGTAGAAGACTTATCAGGAAATGCAGATACATGTGAGTTTATTGTGGATGTAACGTGTATTGATGCATTAACTATTCCAAATGTATTTACACCAAATGGTGATGGTAAAAATGACTTTTGGAACATTGCAGGAAAAGAAAACTATCCTGATATGAAAGTAAAAGTATTTAACAGATGGGGAGACTTAATGTTTGAATCTGGTACAGGGTATAAAACTCCATGGGATGGTAAGTATAATAATGCAGAAGCTCCTGCAGCAACGTATTATTATGTTATTATGTTAGGAAATGATGAAGAAGATTTATCAGGAACAATTAATATAGTTAGATAAGCTAATAATCACGATAATAAAAAATAAACACATGAAAAATATATTAAAAATATTTATTACAACTTGTTTTATGGGAGGAAGTGTTTACGCACAACAAATTCCATTAACAAGTCAGTATATGTTTAATGACTACTTATTGAACCCAGCAGGAGCAGGATCAACAGATAGTATAAACATTTCATTATCAGCTAGGTCACAATGGACAGGGTTAGAAGGAGCTCCAAGAACACAGTTTTTTAGTATAGATTCAAAAGTTGGCGAAAAAATGGGAGTAGGAGGTTATGTTTATAATGATGAAACAGGTCCAATAAGTGAGAGAGGAATACAATTGTCTTATGCATATCATTTAAATGTTAGCGATAATGCAAAATTAGCTTTTAGTTTAGCAGGGATGATGTTTTTTCATGACATCAATACAGCCCAATTAAGACCAGAAGAAAGTGGGGATGATGCATTAAATAATATGAAAATAAATGCAGTGTCTCCAGATGTTAATTTTGGGATGATGTTTTATACAAGCAAATATAGAATAGGATTTTCATTTTCTCAATTATTAGAAAACAACTTGTATGGAGTAACAGCAGCAGCAGATAATAATTTAAACAAACTAGCAAGACATTATTATCTTTTTGCAGACTATAAGATTGAAGCAAGTGATAAAATTACAGTAGTTCCATCTGCATTGGTAAAATATTTACAAGGAGCACCAGTTCAGTTTGATATTAATGCAAGAGTGATTTATGATCAAAAATTTTGGTTGGGAGCATCTTACAGATATAACAATGCTATAGTTGCGTTAGTTGGAGTTAATTATAAGAATTTTTCTTTTGGTTATGCTTATGATTATAGCACTACAGAAATAAGAGATTTTTCTACTGGTGGACATGAGATATTTTTATCGTTAAGAATGCCAACAAAACCAACAGTAAGGTCAGCTCCTTCAATAAATTAAGAAACTAATAAAAGCATATAAAAAAACCACTTTGGAACTCCAAAGTGGTTTTTTGTTTTAGATAAAAATAAGTTTTAGTTACAATTTTTATCTAAAGATGCTTCAATATTTAATTCAACAACCGACCATAATTTACTAACACCATCTTCTCCTTTGTGTAAGTCTTCACAAACCTTGTTTAATGAAGCAATAGCGTCATCACCATTCCAGTTGACTAAATCAATCTCTCCAATTAAGCTTATTTTGTTATCATTAACCTTGTAGTCTAGTGTAACTTCTTTTTCAATATTATTTAGGGTTAAGTAAAATGTACAAGTTCCGCTTTCATTGTTTCCTTTAGCTGATTTTACTTGACCAATAATTAAATCGGTAGCATCCATTGCACCAAAGAAAGATTCGATAATCTTTTTATCTCTGCCTTCATCTTTAGTAAAAGTACTTTCAGTCATTATAGTAAAGTTAATTCCACTAAGTACATCGGTTATTTTAGTAGATTTTTCTCCACTTTTAACCATTACCTGATTAAAAGTTCCTCCAACACCCACTTTATCAGTTGTTTTAAAGGCTGTCCAACTCACAGTTGCGGAAGATGTTTTAGTGTATTCATAAAAACAGATAGGTTCACTATTATCAGCTGTATTATTTTTGTCTTTGTTGCTCTCTCCACAAGAGATTAGAAACAAAGAAGTAATAATTACTGTAGGAAAAATAATTTTTTTCATAATATAAATATTTAGTTAGATTTTGTTTTTGCTAAGTTATCATTTTTTGAAAGGATAATGAAATTAAGTGTTTGGATTAACATTTTTTCACTTTTAAGAAATAAAAAAATCACTTCACACTATCAATCATCACTTCCAAAATAGCTTGTGCTGCTTTACTGATTTTTGTTCCAGGTCCAAAAATACCAACCGCTCCGGCATTAAATAAAAACTCATAATCTTGTTGAGGAATAACTCCACCAACAATTACCAAAATATCTTCTCTACCAATATTTTTTAGTTCTTCAATTACTTGCGGAACTAAGGTTTTATGTCCGGCAGCTAAAGAAGAAACCCCTAAAATATGCACATCATTTTCAGCAGCTTGTTTAGCAGCTTCGGCAGGTGTTTGGAACAATGGACCAATATCTACATCAAAACCTAAATCGGCAAAGGAAGTAGCAATCACTTTAGCTCCTCTATCATGTCCATCTTGCCCCATTTTAGCCACCATAATTCGTGGACGTCTGCCATCTAATTGAGCAAATTCGTCTGCCAGTGCTTTGGCTTTTAAAAAGTCTTTATCATCCATAACTTCTGAACTATAAACACCGCTAATAGAGCGGATTTGTGCTTGATATCTTCCGAAAACTTCTTCTAGTGCATCTGATATTTCACCTAAAGTAGCTCTTTCTCTTGCTGCTATAACTGCTGCATCTAAAAGGTTTCCGTTTCCTGAACGTGCAATTTCGGTAATATTTTTTAATGTAGCTTGCACTTTTTCGCTGTTTCTATTGGCTTTAATTTTATTTAAGCGTTCAATCTGGCTGTTTCTTACTTTGGTGTTATCTACTTCTCTTACTTCAATTTCTTCTTCATTATCCACCAGGTATTCGTTTACACCAACAATTATTTCTTTACCACCATCAATACGAGCTTGTTTTTTTGCAGCAGCTTCCTCGATACGTAACTTTGGAATGCCTTTTTCTATGGCTTTTGCCATGCCACCGTGTTTTTCTACTTCCTCAATTAATTCCCAAGCTTTTTCAGCCAATTGGTGGGTAAGTGTTTCGATGTAATAAGAACCACCCCAAGGATCAACGGTTCTGCAAATTTCAGTTTCATTTTGGATGAATAATTGGGTATTTCTAGCAATACGAGCAGAATAATCTGTTGGCAATGCAATGGCTTCATCCAACGCATTGGTGTGTAAAGATTGTGTTCCGCCCAAAGCTGCAGCTAATGCTTCTATACAAGTACGGGCAATATTGTTATAAGGATCTTGTTCGGTTAAGCTCCATCCACTGGTTTGGCAATGAGTACGTAATGCTAACGATTTTTCATTTTTCGGATTGAATTGTTTGACAATTTTTGCCCACAACAATCTGCCTGCACGCATTTTGGCTATTTCCATAAAATGATTCATGCCTATTCCCCAAAAAAATGAAAGGCGAGGAGCAAAATCATCTATATTCATTCCCGAGGCAATCCCTGTACGCAAATATTCTAATCCATCGGCTAAGGTATAAGCCAACTCAATTTCGTTGGTTCCTCCGGCTTCTTGAATATGATAACCTGAAATACTGATAGAATTGAATTTCGGCATTTTTTGTGAAGTATATTTAAAAATATCTGCAATAATTTTCATGGAAGGTAATGGTGGATAGATGTAGGTATTTCGTACCATAAACTCCTTTAAGATATCATTTTGTATGGTTCCTGTAAGTTGTTCGGGTTTTATCCCTTGCTCTTCGGCAGCCACAATATAAAAAGCTAAAATCGGAATTACTGCTCCATTCATGGTCATAGAAACCGACATTTTATCTAACGGAATTTGGTCGAATAAGATTTTCATGTCTTCCACAGAATCTATGGCAACTCCGGCCTTTCCAACATCACCAACTACTCTAGGATGATCGGAATCATAACCTCGATGGGTGGCTAAATCAAACGCAACGGAAAGACCTTTTTGTCCAGCAGCTAAATTTTTTCTATAAAACTCATTAGATTCTTCGGCAGTACTAAATCCGGCATATTGTCTAATAGTCCAAGGACGCATAACATACATGGTAGAATAAGGTCCTCTTAGGTTAGGAGCGATGCCTGCTCCATAATTAAGGTGGGTAAGGTTAGTTATATCCGCTTTGTTATACTGTTTTTTAACAGGAATAGATTCGGCAGTTTGCCAAGTTTCATTATTGGAAATAGCTGCTTTTTTAGTAGTAGTTTGGAAAGTTAGTGTTGAAAAATTGGAAACTTTCTTTTTAAAACTTTTCAATGCTTTTTTTACCAATTCATCGGTAAGTGTTTCCACATAGTAAGCACCTTTCGTAGGATCAACTACTTTGTCTAAAAAGGATTCTTCTTTAAGAATCAGTTGAATATTTCTGGCAATTCGCTTAGAAAATGTAGTGGCTTTTTTGTCTAAAGTATTAAATGGTAAAACAGTTAAACTATTTATGTTACCAATAATTGCAGACATAGCTTGTGTCGTGGCTGCTAAGGTATTGTTGTGTACATCAATTTCGGGTTGAGGAGTTAGTGTAGTTTGTGCAGCAACATACATTTCTGCATCAGTAAGTTGATATTGATTGGTAATCAATTCAAAGCAAATTCGGGCTGCTCTTAATTTGGCTATTTCAAAAAAGTAATTGTTCTGAACAGGAAACTGAAACATTATTTTGTTCCACGCTTCTTTTGTAGAAATGCCGTTTTTGGTTAATATATCAACTGCTTCAACCACTTTTGTAAAACTATCGGCTAGTTGCTCACTCATTTTAGAATTAGTACCTGCAGCTATCATTACACATTTTTCAACATGTTGATTTTTACTCAACGCAATAATATCGTTGGTAATCGTGTCGCTATAAAAATTCGCTTTTACATTTTTGTAAGAAGATTTTTCAATGAATTGAGCAAATAATTCGGCAGTTTGTAATGGTTGTTGATTGTTAAAATTTAACTGAATAATATCTAGCTGAATATCTTTTAGTAAGATGTCAAGTTTTTCTAAGTTAGCTATTTCTCCTATAAATTCCAAACTGTTACAACCACCTGTTAGAGCAGTTAGTGCTTGTTGATTGGCATCATTATCAGTAACATCTATTTGTTCATTTATGTTCCAGTTAGTAGTATTTTTCGGGATAATATTGAGTGTGGAAGACAAGTTGTTTTCTAAGGCATTTTGCATATAAAATGGCTGAACATTGATGTCTTCCTCTGAGTTCCAAACTAAAGTTTCTTCAAAATCTTTTCCTTTTAAATCAGCAATAATTTGCTCTTTCCATTGCTGATGGGTTATTTCTTTAAAATTGTACATAGTTTCAAATCTCTAATTTTTATTTTCACTCTTCTTTTTTCACTTCAAAAACAAAAATTTCTTCATCATTTTTTTTCATTAAATATTTTTCTCGAGCAAATTTTTCTAATGCTTTTTGGTGGGTAGTAAGTTCTTTCAATTCTTTTTTTGTTTGATCTATTTCTTTAGTATAAAAAGTTTGGTCTTGTTTTAATTGTTTTAATTGAGTTTTGTAGGAAAACTGATTAATTAAATTATTTTGGTCGAAAAACATTAGCCATACAAGAAATAACACTAATGTTATTGCATATTTGTTTTTAAGCCATTTTGGTATTTTCTGCCACATAAATACAAAAATACAGATCAATTTTTAAAGTTAAATGTAAAATAGCAGTGAACTATTAAACAAAGTGTTGTTAATGGTGTATGAATAAAAAAAGAGCAATAAAAAAGTTTAAAAAACAATTCTTTCAAATTAACGAGCAACGAAAATATTACTACTTTTACGAGTTCATTTTTTAAATAAAAAAATAAATGGCAAAGACAAGAAAAGAACAGGATGCATTAGAATATCATGCACAAGGAAAGCCCGGAAAAATTGAAGTAGTACCAACAAAACCATATAGTACTCAACGAGATTTATCGTTGGCATATTCACCTGGTGTAGCAGTCCCATGTATAGAAATTGCCGCTAATAAGGAAGACGTTTATAAATATACTGCTAAAGGTAACTTAGTAGCTGTGATTTCTAACGGAACAGCAGTGTTAGGGTTGGGAGATATTGGTCCGGAAGCTTCAAAACCTGTAATGGAAGGAAAAGGATTGTTATTTAAAATTTTTGCAGATATAGATGTTTTTGATATTGAAATTGATGCTACTGATGTAGATAAATTTGTTGAAACGGTAAAAGCAATTTCACCCACTTTTGGGGGAATAAACTTAGAGGATATTAAAGCACCGGAATGTTTTGAGATTGAAGAAAGATTGAAAAATGAGTTGAATATTCCGGTAATGCATGACGATCAACATGGAACAGCTATTATTACTGCAGCAGCATTGCTTAATGCAATTGAGTTAGCAGATAAAAAAATTGACAAGATAAAATTGGTGGTAAATGGAGCAGGCGCTTCGGCTATGTCGTGTACCAAACTATATGTAGCGTTGGGTGTAAATCCTAAAAATATAGTAATGTTGGATAGTAAAGGGGTTATCCGAAAAGACAGAACGGATATTTCTGAATCTAAAAAGCAATATGCTACGGACAGAAAAATTGATACCCTTGAAGAAGCATTAGATGGTGCAGATATGTTTTTAGGATTATCAAAAGGCAACATTGTTTCTAAAACTATGATTAAATCAATGGCTAAAAACCCTATCGTTTTTGCTTTAGCGAATCCTGATCCTGAAATCCCTTATAAAGATGCTATTGCAACCAGAAAAGACATTATTATGGCAACAGGAAGGTCTGACCATCCTAATCAGGTGAATAATGTATTGGGTTTTCCATACATTTTTAGAGGAGCTTTAGATGTTAGAGCAACTTCTATTAATGAAGAAATGAAACTGGCTGCAGTAAAAGCGGTAGCTCAGTTAGCTAAAGAACCTGTTCCGGAAGAAGTAAATGAAGCTTACAATCAAAAAAATATCACTTTTGGTAGAAACTTTATTATTCCAAAACCATTAGACACAAGGTTGATAACCACTATTGCTCCGGCAGTTGCTAAAGCAGCTATGGATTCTGGTGTAGCACTTCAGCCTATTACCGATTGGGAAGAGTACAAAGAAAGTTTAGCCAAACGTTTAGGTTTGAATAATAAACTACTTAAAAGTATAACCGAAAAAGCTAAAGGTAATCCTAAAAAAGTGGTTTTTGCTGAAGCGGATAACTATAAAATATTAAAAGCTGCTCAAGTAGTTTATGAAGAGGGTATTGCTCATCCAATATTATTAGGAAAAGTAGCTAAGATTGAAGAAGTTGCCAAAGAATACAATTTAGAGTTAGGCGATATTCCAATTATTGATCCAAGAAGCTCTAAGCACAGAGATAAAAAGAATTTTTATGCAGCAATGCTGTATGAAAAACGTAAAAGAAAAGGAGTTACTTTGGCTGAAGCACAAGAAATGATGCGTAGTCGTAATTATTTTGGCTCTGCTATGGTAGAAATGGGCGATGCTGATGCATTAATTTCAGGGCTGACAAGAAACTACAAAAATACGATAAGACCTGCTTTACATGTTATTGGAACAGATGATGATGTTAAGAAAATTGCAGGGATGTATATTATTTTTACTAAAAAAGGACCAATTTTCTTTGCAGATACTACTGTAAATTTAAATCCTTCGGCAAGAGATATTGCTGATATTACAGCGTTAACAGCTAAAATTGTAGATAGATTTAAGATTGTACCTAAAATAGCCTTACTGTCTTACTCTAACTTTGGTTCAGCAGATGGAGAAGATGCTATAAAAATGCGTGAAGCTAAGAAAATTCTAGAAAGAGAATATCCTGATTTGATAGTTGATGGAGAAATTCAAGCCAATTTTGCTTTGAATAAAGAGTTGAGAAACGAAATATTTCCATTTTCTGAATTAGCAAGAAAAAATACTAATACACTTATTTTCCCAAACTTGGCAGCAGGAAATATTGCTTATAAATTAATGTTAGAAATGGGTGATTTTGAATCAATCGGACCAATTTTATTAGGAATGAAAAAGCCAGTTCATATTTTACAGTTAGGTAGTTCCGTTAGAGAAATTGTGAATATGGTAACTATTGCTGTAACCGATGCACAAACTAGGAAATAATTTAATGTGTAAATGTGAGAATAAATATAATTGATACTAAACGTATAAATTTTTAAATTAATTATGATAGCTCAAATAAAAGGTAGATTAATAGAAAAAACACCAACTTATGTAATTATAGATTGTAATGGAGTGGGATATCAAATTAACATTTCGCTAAACACTTACTCAAAAATAGATGCAGATGAACTCTGTTTGTTATATACACATATGATAGTGAGAGAAGATGCTCAATTACTTTATGGCTTTAAAGATAAAAGCGAAAGAGAATTATTTAGGTTACTAATTTCTGTTTCAGGAGTTGGTTCCGCCACAGCAATGATGATCTTATCTTCATTAACAGCTTCGGAAATTAAAGGAGCAATAAGTACAGGAGATGTGAATACACTTAAGGGAGTGAAAGGAATTGGAGCAAAATCTGCTCAAAGAATTATTATTGATTTGAGAGATAAAATAGGAAAAGTTGGAGAAAGTGACATAAATTTTGCTGTTTCGAACAATACTATTAAAGATGAAGCGTTAAGTGCACTAATTATGTTAGGTTTTGCAAAAAAACCAGCAGAAATTGCACTAAATAAAATACTTACTGTTTCGGAGGATATGAGTGTGGAACAGCTTATTAAACAAACATTGAAAAGCCTTTAAGGGGCTTTATTAATTTGGTAGTAAACAAGGTAACATATAAAAAAATATTTTTTATTGTTGGACTTTCCTTTGTAATAACTCTTACAAATTGGATAGCTCATCCAACAAATTCTATAGCTCGTCCTAATACGAATGAGTTGGTATTGCCTGTTGATAGTCCTGAAATAGATTTAATCTACCCTTTTGATGATGAAGGTACAAATCCCAATAGTACTAATACAGGAGGCTTGTATTTAGATAATCCGAGTAATGTTAAGTCAGGTTTTGAATACGATCCTGAAACAGGCACTTACAACTATTACCAGAGAATAGGCGATAAAAATTTTAGAGATCCTACCTATATGACTTTTGATGAGTATTTAGAATATGATTCAAAAAAATCACTGCAAGATTATTGGAAACAAAAAGCAGATGCTGATGCCATGGAGCAAACAAAAGGCTTCAGACCAACATTAAATGTTAAAGGGAAAGCGTTTGATAGAATTTTTGGAGGAAATACTATTGATATTCGTCCGCAAGGTTCGGCAGAATTGTCTTTTGGAATAAATCGTTCCACTAGAGATAATCCAGTATTACCTGTACATCAAAGAAGTCTAACCACTTTTGATTTTAATCAGCAAATACAGCTAAATGTTATAGGAAATATAGGTACAAAAATGAAATTGTCATTTAATTACAATACGGAAGCGACTTTCGATTTTGAAAATAGAATGAAAATAGAATATTCTATTGATGAAGGTTCTGAAGATGAGATTATTCAAAACATTGAAGCAGGTAATGTTGCTTTACCACTAAAAGGTTCATTAATTACAGGTAGTCAAACTTTATTTGGATTAAAGACTGAGTTGAAGTTTGGTAGAATGTATGTCACTAGTGTTATTTCTCAGGAAAAAGGAGAGCGTAAAGAAATAAATGTGCAAGGAGGAGCTCAAATTCAAAAATTTGAAAAAGAAGCTTCAGATTATGAAGAAAACCGCCACTTCTTTTTATCTCAATATTATAGAAATACGTATGAACAATCACTTTCAAGTTTACCAGTAATCTCTTCTAGAGCAACTGTAACAAGGGTAGAAGTTTGGGTTTCCAATAGAAATAATGCGGTAGAAAATACCAAAAATATTATCGGTTTTATGGATTTAGGTGAGGGTGTTCAAGGAGATATTCATAACTCAACTTTAGTAATGGATGCTAACATTTCTCCTTTAGCTAACTTTCCTGATAATGAAGCCAACACACTTTATCCTAACTTAACGGGAGCATCAACTTATGATACAGCAGCAATAAGAGGTTTTGTGAATTCCGCTCAAGAGCTAGAAAGAATTGGTTATGAAAATGGAATAGATTTTGAAAAGTATGAAAATGCTAAATTATTAAGGCCTGAAGAATATACTTTAAATGCACAACTGGGTTATATTTCCTTAAATTCAGCATTGAATCAAGATGATATTTTGGGGGTAGCTTTTCAATATACGTTGGACGGGCAAGTATATCAAGTTGGGGAATTTTCAACAGATGGTGTGCCTGGACAAAGTTCACTGTATGTTAAATTATTGAGAGGAACTACTATTGATACAGAACTGCCTATGTGGGATTTAATGATGAAAAACGTTTATTCTTTGGGAGCATTTAATATTTCTCAGGAAGATTTTTTCTTTAATGTTTTCTATTTAAATCCGGCAACGGGAGTAGAAATACCGTTTTTACCAGAGGGTGAACCTAACGGGATTCCTTTAGTACAAGTATTAAATTTAGACAAGTTAAATAACATTAATCAAGCTTCTCCTGATGGAGTTTTTGATTTTATTGAAGGAGTTACCGTTAACTCTCGTACGGGTAGGGTTTATTTTCCAGTTTTAGAACCTTTTGGTTCACATATTAGGAGTAAATTTAGTAACCCTCAATTAGGAGCAAAATTTGCGTTTGATACGCTTTATTCAACAACGCAAATGCTTGCTAAGCAGGATGCTGTTAAAAATAGGTATAAAATTAGAGGACAATATTCTTCTTCTGTAAGTTCAGATATCTCATTAAATGCAATGAATGTTCCTCAAGGTTCGGTAGTGGTAACTGCCGGAGGAGCTACTTTAGTAGAGAATGTGCAATATACTGTTGATTATAACTTGGGTAGGGTGAAAATTATTGATGAAGGAATCTTACAATCAGGTACTCCAATTAAAATTTCATTAGAAAGTCAATCACTTTTTAATATTAGAACAAAAACATTAATGGGTTCCCGTTTCGATTATAAAATTAATGATGATTTTAATATCGGAGGTACCATTATCAGACTTTCAGAAAGACCATTAACTAGAAAAGTAAATATTGGTGAAGAACCTATTAACAATACCATTTGGGGCTTAGATGTGAATTATACCAAAGAAACACCTTTTATAACAAGAGCTTTAGATAAACTTCCACTTTATAGTACAAAAGAAAAATCGAGCATTACTTTTGAAGGTGAGTTTGCTCATCTTATTCCTGGAAATCCAGGGGCTATTGGAAAAGACGGTACAGCTTATTTAGATGATTTTGAAGGTAGTCAATCAAGAATTGATATGAAAAGTTTCCAAATGTGGACATTGGCAAGTACACCTCAAGGGCAACCAGCTCTTTTCCCTGAAGGAGAACTACCATTGTCAGATTCATTAAATTTTAGGTATAATGCAGCTAAAACAGCTTGGTATGTTATCGATCCGCTTTTTTGGAGAAATAATTCTGAAACACCTACCCATATTCAAAACGACCCGGTAATGCAGTCGAACCATTACATGAGGGAAGTACTAGAAACAGAAGTTTTTCCATTTAAGAGTCCGGATAATGGTGTTGTGACCAACTTACCTGTTTTTGATGTGGCTTTTTATCCGGAAGAAAGAGGTCAGTATAATTATAATCCGCAAGCAGCTAATAATATTTTACCCAATCCAACAAATAGTTGGGGGGGAATTATGAGACAGGTTAATACTACAGATTTTGAATCTTCGAACGTAGAATTTATTCAGTTTTGGGTAATGGATCCTTTTCATGATGAGGATGGAAACCCCAACCATTCAGGGGGTAAATTATATTTTAACTTAGGGAATATATCGGAAGATATTTTGCGTGATGGAAGAAAATCTTTTGAAAATGGATTGCCAACTTCTGCTATTGATTATAATACAGGAGCTAATATTGAATTAATTGACACTACTATTTGGGGACGTGTACCAAAAGTACAAGTGTTAGTAAATGCTTTTGATAATAATGATAATGCAAGAATTTTTCAGGATATTGGGTTAGATGGATTAAATGATGCTGATGAGTTAGTTTTTTTTGGTACAACTTGGGGAGCAGACGCTTCGGCAGATAATTACCATCATTATAGAGGTTCTGATTATGATCAAGCTCAGTTGTCAATAATAGACAGGTATAAAAATTATAATGGGATGGAAGGGAATTCTCCTACTGCAGCTCAATATACCGAGAGTTATTCCACTTCAGGATCTACTAGACCAGATATTGAAGATATTAATCAGAATAACAACTTAGATTTTAGAGAGGATTATTTTCAGTATGAAATTAACTTGAATCCTACAGAAGTTAATCCATCAAACATTGGAAATAATTACATAACAGATGTGTTAGAAGCTAATGTTACTACTAAAGATGGAAGAAGTAGAACCGTTCGTTGGTACCAGTTTAAAATTCCAATTAGAGAGCCTGACAAAGTGGTTGGTAACTTAAGAGATTTTAAATCTATTCGTTTTATGCGTATGTTTATGAAAGGGTTTAATGAGAAAGTGGTGTTGCGTTTTGCGCGATTAGATTTAATAAGAGGGGAGTGGAGACAATACACTAAAACCCTACTAAATCCAGGAGATTATATAGGAAATGATGATGATGAGACAACTTTTATTGTAGGAGCAGTAAATGTGGAAGAAAATAGTGAGAAAACTCCTGTAAATTATATTATTCCCCCAGGAATTGATAGAGAGTTAAACCCAAATCCATCAACAGGAGCGACCTTACGTCAGTTAAATGAACAATCATTATCCTTAAATGTATGTAACTTAAAAGATGGAGATGCGAGAGCTGCTTTTAAAGTGATGGATCAGGACTTAAGAAGGTATAAAAGATTAAAAATGTTTGTTCATGCTGAGGAAAGTAACCCAACCATTCCTTTGAATGATGGTGATTTATCTGTATTTATCCGTATGGGAACAGACTTTAATGATAATTATTATGAATATGAAGTACCTTTAAAAGTTACTCCTCCGGGAAGGTATGATACTGAAAATACTTCAAACCAGTCTGATAGAGAAATTGTTTGGCCTAATGAAAATGAAATTGACCTGAAATTTTCATTACTAACTGATATGAAAATGTTGAGAAATAGTTTGTTGGGAGATCCAAATTCAGGAGTGCTTATTATAAGACCTTATGAGCAAGAAGACGGGAATAATAAAATGAGGATTAAAGGTAATCCGAATCTGGCTAATGTAAAAGTGTTTATGATAGGGATTAGAAATAGTAAGCAATCTAATTCTACTGCAGTAGATGATGATGGCTTGGCTAAATGTGCAGAAGTATGGGTAAATGAATTAAGAATGACAGAGTTTGATAATGAAGGCGGCTGGGCAACAAGGGGTCGTTTAACAGCTCAGTTAGCAGATTTGGGCACAATGACTTTAGCTGGAGCTTATAGCACACCAGGTTTTGGTAGTGTTGATCAAAAATTAAATGAAAGACAACTAGAAACTATTAAATCTTATGATGTTTCTACCAGTGTGGAAATGGGTAAGTTTATTCCTGAAAAAATTGGAATAAGTTTGCCAGTATATTATAGTAACTCTAAAGAAATTGTCACACCAAAATACAATCCATTAGATCCCGACATTGAATTAAAAGACCAATTGAGCAGCGATCTTTTTAGTCAGCAAGAAAGAGATTCTTTGGCGGAAAGAACACAAACTGTTACAAGTAGGAAGAGTATTAATTTTACTAATGTGCGTAAATTACCGGCAAAAGGTAAAGAGAAAAATCGTTTTTATGATATTTCCAATATATCGCTTAACTATGGTTATTCCGAATATCAATTTAGAGATATAGATACGGAGTTTGATACTAGAAAAACATATAAAGGAGGAATTGCTTATTCGTTTACTAATAATCCTAAAAATTATAAACCGTTTGAAAATCTTAAAATGGCAGATGGTAAACAAGCTAAATTGCTTAAAGATTTTAACTTTTATTTAGCTCCAAAACAACTTTCTTTTCAAACAGATATAGACAGACAATATTCGCAAAGAAGAGCAAGAAATAATACAGGTTTCGATTTTGATCTACCAACCTATTATCAAAAGCATTTTAATTGGAATAGAATTTATGGCTATCGGCAAGATATTACCAAAGCTTTAACTTTTGACTTTACAGCCACTAATAATGCTGTAGTTAATGAACCAATAGAATTTCAAGGAAGACCAACAGGAGGTAGGGTGGATAAAAATTATCCGGATGAATATAGTGCATGGAAAGATACTGTGATGCAGAGTATAAAAGAGTTTGGAACTAATATGCATTATCATCATACATTCAACCTAAACTATACAGTACCTATTGATAAATTGCCTTTTATGGATTTTGCTACACTAACGGCTAAATATGGTGGTGATTACGATTGGCAAAGAGCACCAATAGGCGCTGATACTTTGGGTAATACAATTCAGAATTCTAATACCGTTACCTTAAACAGTCAATTAAATATGACTAAATTTTATAACCAAATCAACTTTTTAAAAGAAGTAGAGAAAAGACAGCGAGATAGAGCAAGGAAAAAAGCACAAAGAAACAGAAAGTCTGACCCTAACAAAACAGATGCTGAAAATGCTAAATTAAAAGGATGGAAACCCGGATTGCCTCCTGCAGAAATTAAGCGTTTTGATACTAAAGAGTTTAAAGATTCAGATACTACAAAGGTAGAGTTATGGAGGGAAAAGGATAAAATTTATATACTTGATCCTCTTTGGATAACGTTGATGAGTCCGAAAAATATTTCAGGGACATATACTAAAACTAGAGGTACATTATTACCAGGGTACAATCAACAAACCGAAATTATGGGATATAATAATGGGTTTACTGCTCCAGGGTTTAATTTTATTTCCGGTATGCAAGAAGATGATTTTGCTATGAGTGCTGCTGAAAAAGAATGGTTACAGCCAAACTCTCTAATGTATAATTATAATACTACTTATGCAGAAAATTATAATTTAAGAGCAACACTTCGCCCTATCAATACCCTACGTATTCAGTTAAATGCAACAAGAAACTATTCTACTAACTTATCCCAACAATTTTTTGAAGTACAACCGGGTTTTGTAACAGATTCATTAAGAGGTGAACGAAGAAACGATTTCTTTTTTGTAACTCCAGTAGAAACAGGAAATTTAAGTATGTCTTTTATGTCAATTAGAACTGCTTTCGCCTCTAACAATAGTGACGATCGTTCATCATCAGTTTTTGATAAATTTTTAGAAGAAAGAGCCATTATATCGCAAAGATTAGGAGCTCAAGACGCTAATTCAAATGGGTTGGTTAATGATGTTTATGCCGATGGATATGGAGCAACATCTCAAGAAGTTTTAATTCCTGCTTTTATTGCCGGATATTCAGGAAAATCGGGAGATAAGGTATCACTGAGTTCTTTTGAAAAATATATTCCTATGCCCAACTGGAGAATTACTTTTGATGGTTTAAGTAAACTGCCGTTGTTAGCTACTATATTTAAACAATTTACTTTAACACATTCTTATCGTTCAACATTTAATGTTAGCTCGTTTACCACCAATTTAAATTTTGAAGATGGAAGAGCCAATAGAGATATTAATAATAATTTCATTTCTAAATATCAGATTTCTGGAGTTTCTATTTCAGAGCAGTTTAGTCCTTTGTTAGGAGCAGATATGACTTTAGAAAACAGTATGCTTATTCGTATCGAATATGCAAAAGATAGAAATGCCGCATTGAGTGTAAACAACAATCAAATTACAGAAGTTCAAGGTAGCGAATGGACAGTTGGTACGGGATATAAATTTAAGCAAGTTCGTTTTCCATTTTCTAAAAATAGAGTAATAAGAAGTGATATTGATGCAAGGGTAGATGTGTCTTTAAGAAACAATGAAACCATTATTAGAAAAATTGTAGAGGAAGTAAATCAATTGACTAGCGGACAAAAAGTATTGTCTATTCGTTTTACTGCTGATTACAGAATTAGCCAGTTTTTAAACCTAAGAGCTTTTTATGATTATGTATCTACTACACCATTTATATCTACCACATTCCCAACTTCTAACACCAATGCTGGAATTAGTTTAAGATTTACTTTGTCTCAATAAATCCCAATTTGTAGATATTTCGAGTTAAATATTTTTGGAGGTTATGCAAAAAGTCATAAATTAGCCGAATGAATTATCAATCAATTATAATTTTTTAATAAGTAAAGTAAAATGAATGTACCTGCAAATTTAAAGTACACTAAAGATCATGAGTGGTGTAAAATAGAAGGAAATGTAGCAACAATAGGAATTACTGATTTTGCTCAAGGTGAGTTGGGTGATATTGTGTATGTAGAAATTGAAACAGAAGGAGATGACCTTGAAAGAGAAGCTATTTTTGGAACTGTAGAAGCTGTTAAAACTGTTTCTGATTTGTTTATGCCACTTTCAGGTAAAGTCATTGAAGTAAATGGAGATTTAGAGTCTGCTCCGGAGTCGGTTAATCAAAACCCTTACGAAGGCGGTTGGATGATTAAAATTGAAATGTCTAATCCTGATGAAGTAAACGAATTACTTTCAGCTGATGATTACAAAGCAATTATAGGATAGTAAAAATATCAATTTAATATTTAAACAACCAAGAATAGCTGTTTGGCTTACTTGGTTGTTTTTTTTATATGCCTATCTAAGTAATGAAACTAAAACCTTTTATACCTGCATTAATTTGGCTCATCATTATTGTTGTGCTTAGCGGCTATCCTGGAAGAAGTTTGCCAAAAGCTCCTTTTGACGAGTTTGATAAGTTGGTGCATTTAGCTATTTATGCTTTACTTAGTTTTTTAAGTGTTTTAGGTTTTTCAAAACAATCTCATTCATTTTTGTTGAACAGCAAGCTACAAAACTTTTTTAGTATAAGTTTTACTATAGTGATGGGAGGATTAATAGAGTTGTTGCAAGAATATGTTTTTATCAACCGTTATGGTGATTGGTATGATTTTATTGCCAATTCTTTAGGTGCATTTTTAGGGGTTATTGGGTTTTATTTAATAAAAAAATATTGAATTAAATATTCATATAATAAAAAAGAGCATTTATTATAATTTAACAACTTCTGCATGTTTCAAAAATAAATCTTGCAGTTTTTCTATTTTAGAACCAAAATGATTGCTAAAAACAACAAACTGACATTTATTTAAACTTTCGGCAATTCTGTGTATTTCTGTATGAAAGCTGGTTCCTTCCAAAAAATCAGCATCTTCAATTAATAAGAGTTGTAAACCTGTAAGGTTAATTCCATTTTGGAAATAAATTTTATTTAATCTCTTTGGAGTACCAATAACAATATCAACTCCAGTATAAATAGTATCTTTTTGAAATTGAATAGTGCTTTCTTCATAAGCACAAAAAATTCTTAAATCGGTATATTTGGTAAACTTATTAAACTCTTCTTCTAGGGTTAAAGCCGCCTCTTTGTCTTTTACAAAAATTAAAGCTCTAGGCACATCTTCAAAAGCTTCTCCTTTTAATTTTTGAATAGTGTTAATAATTAAAGTAGTTGTTTTTCCGGTTCCTTCTTCAGCAATAGCAATAACATCAATTCCGCTTTTTATTTTAGGTATTAATAGTTTTTGAAAAGAAGTTGGAGTGTCAATCTTTAAACTTTGTAAGGCATTTTTTATAGGAGGAAGTAGTTTTTTGAATGACATAATTGATTTTTTTCTTCTTTAAAACATGATCAAAATTAAGTAAATCAAATTAGAAAAAAAGAAGCCCTTGATTTTCAAGGGCTTCTTTCGTTAGTGTGGCGGAGAAAGAGGTTTTTGAACCTACTCTTCCAATTCCTTATTTACTAATTGTTTAACCCTATTTTTTTGATAGTAGGGCAACCAATGGGCAACTAATTTTCAAATAACACTTACAACTTATAAAATTAGCAAAAAAATTGGTTCTGTATCATTTCCTTTTTAACTTTTTTTATATTTCTAAACTGCTTTTCCAGAAGTGAAATGAATTCATTTAGGTACTCTTGTAATGTCTATAATGTCGCCTATCATTACTAAACATAACTATTTAGACAGTTTTTGATTTTATTGCTTTTTATTACAAAAATTTCCAAAATGGATTTATCCAAACTTATTCGGTTACACTAACAATTTTAAACGAGTTTATCCAAGTTTATTTGAATAAATAGAGGTAAAAAGTAAGTAATAATTGTTAATCCTTTATTTTACAAACTATTTTAATTCAAACATTTATGTCGCACTACAATACCTATCACTCTAATTTGAAATTATTGGCGATTAACAATTTATTACCAGCAAATTATAAAGCTATTATTCCTGCATCTACCATTTCTATATGGAAAGGAAATCCAAAATCTGTTGAAGGTGTTATTGGTATGGAATCCTTTGTAAGTCATGATGATTTTATAAAAATGGTTGACGGCCTAAGTAGTCGTGCTTTATTTTATAAGGGTGTAAGGATGTTGTGGAAGATTATAAACACTTATTCTGCTATAATAAACACTTCTGATAATAAGAAAAAACTTTTTTACCTAAATAAATCTGCTATTTGCAACTGTATTGCTCTCCTTAAGAAAAACATCGGATTAAAAAGAGCTTGTAAGGTTTTTGGCATCTTCACCAATCAGTTTAGCTATTGGAAAAAATCAGTTACTGGCTTACTCGTGTAAGTTGCATGCCGACAGATGCTTGTCAGTATTTTTATGAATGTGAGAATTGTAAAAAAGTGTTAAACCCAATTAATAATTATTGTTGTGTTTATTGCTCTTATGGAGCAGTTCCTTGTCCTCCCGTTCAGGAAAGCAAAAATTGTTGTGAATGAGATTAAAAATAAGTACTAAAACCAAACAACCAAGCCGCAGTTAATGAGGGAGGATTATTTAAAATATCTTTTTGCCATTGATACCTGTAATTTAATCTGAAAACAGTTTGAGAAGTTGGTCTAAAGCTTATAGCAGGTGATATAGCCCATAAATCGTCTCCTATATTTGTTCCAGTTTCTTTAAATGTTCCTATATTCCAATCAACATAATCTAATCTTGCTGCAAAATTGAAACCCGCATTTTCCCAATCTAATATTTTTCTTTTAAAAATAGTTTGAACCACATCAACGAAAAACCCTTGTTGTTTATTACCAAATTGTTGAGTGTATGTGTCAGGAACATCAATAGTTGCTATAACATATTCTCCAACAATATAAGTAGCTGTTTTTTTAATAGTAGTATTAAAATCAACGGCAAAAACATCAAGTCTTCTCTGCTCATCAATAATAAGTCCATCTTCTTCAAATTTATTATAAATACCCCCCATGTATGAAAAGCCTATTTCACCGATTTTTCGATTTTTAATAGCAAGTTTTCCAGTAACAAGTGCTTTACCATTGTTACTTTCTTCAAATCGCTCTTTGTTTTCTTTCGCTGCTGGCAGAAATGTTTTGTTATCTTCATTGTCAATAATACTATTGTCAAACCCATTTGTCAGATAAACTTCATATCCCAATACCCAATTTTTCTTGTGTGTTTTACCAAATAAACCGAATCCAGCATTAGACCATGTTGCAGGTAACATATTTACAGTTACATCTGGACGTTCAACAAATTCCCATTTTGGACCATCATGGTTTTGGTTAAATGCTCCAATAGGATTCATGATGATTCCTCCTCTAAAATTAAAAGCAGGATGGAATGTTACATCCATTGCGGCAAATTCTATTCCTATTTCTTTTGTCCCATCTTCAAATTCTATTTCAGATAAAAATTTAATTCGTTTACTGATAGAGGCAGACATAAAAACAGTTAATCTTTTTGCTTGGAATGATAATCCCTCAGAAACTCCATCTTCAGAACTATAAAAAGAATTAGCCTCCAAATAACCCCCTAAAGCAACAGGAAATTTATCCGTAGTAAGGAAAGGGCGATTGTAAACCGCATCCATATTTAATGAAGTTTTTGAAGTATCAAGAGGAACACGGTTAATAACCGAGTCCATAATTTGTGCTTGAATATTGCCTATTATAGCACAAAATAAACAAGCAATTAAGATTTGTTTAAGAGACATAGATGTAAATATTTTCATAATCTGTTTCTGTTTTGAATGTCATTAAATTTTTATCTGCTGGTCCTTCTAATACTTTTCCGGTAATCGAGAATTCACTTCCATGACAAGGGCAGGTATAGATTCCACCGCCAACATTTAGTTCACAACCTCTGTGTGTACATTTAAGTAATGAAGCCGAATAAATATTCTCCCCTGTATTATAAATACAAATAGGAAAATCAAGAGCTTCTGTTTTTACAAGGACAAATTTTCTGTTGATTTTCTTATCTTTTTTTATCTGGATGAATTCAGATTTTGAAATAGCCAATCTTCCATTAATACGATTTGTGGTAGCATAATAAATTCCTCCGCACGATTGCATGAGTGTAGCAGCTATTGGAATACCAATAGCGGAATAGCAACAAGTTTTGATAAATTTTCTACGTTCCATATTACTAAAGTGATTCTAAGAATTTGATTAACTGTTGCTTGTCAGTCTCAGAGAGTTGGCTGTATTTTGTTTTTGATTGCTGAGCTTCTCCTCCATGTAACAAAATGGCTTCTTCAATACTTCTTGCACGACCATCATGTAGCAAAAAATATGTTCCCCCTTGAGCATTTTTGGATAGCCCAAGTCCCCAAAGTGCGGGAGTTTTCCATTCTGAGGTTAAAGCGAATCCTTCGGTATAACCATCATCTAATCCCGCCCCCATATCGTGCAACAATAAATCTGTATAAGGATGAAATATTTTATTTGACAATGCAGCAATTGGTGAATAGGAAGTTTGAAGTGTTGGAATATGACATTTGGCACAATCAATTTGAGAAAAGAGCTGTTTCCCTAATATCACATCTGCATCATCTTGATTTCTTGGAATAGGTGCTTTTAAAGTCTTTAAGTAAAACACCACATTATGTACTGTTTGAGTGCTTACCTCTGGGTCAACTTCTAAACCAGAAAATGGGTCGATAGGTTCAAATAGCGAAGTAATTCCCATATCTTGATTATATGCTCCAGAAGTTTGATGAAGTAAATCATAAGCTCCTCCTTTTTTTCCAAAACGAGTAATATATCTCCCATTTTGAGAAATCGCATTAGATCTCAGTTGAACATAATTAGGGATGTTATTCCAATGAGGTCTTCCGCTTATTCCATCTCCATTTGCATCATTCGGATCAGACAGCCAGATTAAATCCGCATCACTTACAGCATCTAAAAACCCAAGACCCGATACCGCAGGAGCAATTAAATCTGTTGATGTTGCACCTGAAGGTAATTGCTCTGGAAGATATCCAGGAATTGCTTTATGTTGAAGCTGAGGTCCTCCAAAATTTAGAAATTGATTACCTAATGTATCAGGTTGACCAAATCGGGTAAATTTTACAAAGGGAGAACCTTTTCCATCACCAGCATGACAACTGGTACATTGATTGGCAACAAATACAGGACCTAAACCTTTTTCAATGGTAAATACTTCTCCAAATGCTTCATCCCCTTTTAGAAATTGTAATTGTTGTTGAACTGATAGCCCATCAATAGGTCCATCTAATATTTCATTTTCTTCCGGAGCAAATGGCATTGTTTTTTCACATGCCACTATTGTTAAAGAACAAATAGTAAAAACAATAAACTTATTCATATAATTTAATTTTTTACAAACCTACTAAATATTTTTAGATTAACCTAAAAATATAATTAGTTAACTCTAATTGTTAAATTTCCATAATAATTTAAGTGTTAAATATTAACTTATTATATTTGTGGTAATGAATTTTCATAAACTCATTATATCACTTACCTTATTGTTAACCTATTCATTTGGGTTTGCACATAATTTAGTGCCTCATTGTAATGATTCAGGTGAAGAAAATCATAATCATGCACCAAGTCATAATCACCACTTCCATTCTGAAGGAGAGGCAATAGATTCCGAACATGCTGACATCGCTCATGACGATCATTTCGATGAAGGAATTAATGATTTTATTACCTGTTTAGTTAATGAATCTGAGATACCAGTAGATGAGTGCTCTATTGAACATTGTTTCACAGTAAATTTCAATGACTTTTCTTTTAAAGATTTCAGTAAAATACAAACAGCAATTTTATTTTCTACTGTTTTAGACCTTTCAGTAGCGTATAAACTTGACTCCAATTATTTTGAAGTTGTTGAAGAAATTCTTTTTACTCCTTTAATTGAAAACTCACCTCATAGAGGACCCCCAATATTTTCTTGTTAAGCGATTGTAGCCGATAGTATCGGAATAACAATCTGTTTGTTCCTTTTTGGATTTTTCCAAGAAGACATTATTGTATTCTATTAACAAGAAAATATTTCATTATGATTAACAAAATAATTTTATTCTCAATAAAGAACAAGCTCATCATAGGGTTAATGATGTTAGCTTGGGTTGGTGTTGGAATTTATTCCATGAAAGAAGTACCAATAGATGCCGTACCTGACATCACTAATAATCAGGTACAAGTAATTACCACCTCTCCGAACCTTGGAACCGAAGATATTGAACAATTTGTAACCTATCCTGTAGAGGTCGCTATGGCTAACCTCCCTGGTATTACAGAAATTCGTTCTATTTCTCGTTTCGGGCTATCGGTGGTAACCCTTGTGTTTGAAGACGATATGGGAACTTATTTGCCCAGACAACTGGTTTCTGAAAAATTGGCAGATGTAAAAGCAGCTATTCCTCAGAAGTTTGGAGAGCCTTTTATGGGGCCAATAACCACAGGATTGGGGGAAATTTATCAATATACCCTGCAAGTAGATTCCAATTATAAAGATAAATACACTGATACTGATTTAAGAACCTATCAGGATTGGATAGTTAAAAGACAAATGGCTATGCTTCCTGGAGTTGTAGAAGTAAATAGTTTCGGTGGTAGGGTAAAGCAGTATGAAATAGCGGTTGACCCTGATAGGTTAAAAAGTATGGGAATTACCATCGCTGAAATATTTAAAGCCCTTGAGATTAATAATGAAAATACTGGAGGAGCTTATATTGTAAAAGACCACAAAGCCAATTTTATTAGAGGAGAAGGTTTAGCCAGATCATTAACAGATTTGGAAAACATTGTTGTTACCACCGAAAATGATATTCCAACTTTAATAAAAGATGTAGCTACTGTGAGGTTTGGTCATGCTGTTCGGTTTGGTTCTTTTACTAAAAATGGCGAAGGAGATGCTGTTGGTGGAATGATATTAATGCTAAGAGGAGAAAACTCTAACGATGTAATTGGAAGAGTTAAAGACCGTGTGGTGGAAATTGAAAAATCCCTACCCAAAGGAATTAGCATTAAACCCTTTATTGATAGAGCTTCATTAATTGAAAAAACAACGAGTACAGTTTCTTCCAACCTGTTAGAAGGTGGTTTAATCGTTATATTCGTATTGGTGTTGTTTTTAGGGAATTTTAGAGGTGGCTTAATTGTCGCATCTACCATTCCGCTTTCACTTTTATTTGCCTACATCATGATGAATATTTTTGGTGTTTGGTCAAACCTAATGAGTTTAGGAGCAATAGATTTTGGAATTATAGTAGATGGAGCGGTGATTATTGTCGAAAGTGTCGTCTTCTACATTTCACAAAGGGTTAGAAATACAGTGAACGGACGACTTTCGCAACAGGACTTGGATGAAATCTCTAATACATCATCCAGTAAAATGATGAATGCCGCTTTTTTTGGGCAACTTATTATTTTAATTGTGTTTATTCCTATTCTAACACTACAAGGAGTAGAAGGTAAAATGTTTACACCAATGGCAATGACATTCAGTTTTGCCGTAATCGGTGCAATGATACTTTGTTTAACTTATGTACCTATGGTTTCAGCTCTGTTTATGAGTAAAAAACCATCTCAAAAAGTATTATGGGGAGATAAGGTTATCAATTGGATGGCGGATAAATATGAGCCTATTCTACAAAAAGCATTAAAAAGAAAAAAACTCATTCTTTCTATTTCCGTTGCTTTTCTTGTAATGGCTATTTTTACTTTTTCACGAATGGGTGGAGAATTTGTTCCCAAATTGGATGAAGGTGATATTGCCATGCAAGCCTTGTTAAAACCCGGTAGTTCATTAGAAGAAACTGAAAAAGTGTCATCTTTAATTGAGAAAACGATATTGGATAATTTCCCAGAAGTAACCGAAATGGTTTCTCGAATAGGAGTGGCAGAGTTACCAACCGACCCTATGCCAATGGATATTGCCGATATGTTTATTATCCTAAAACCGCAGTCTGAATGGACTTCTGCTGAAACCAAAGAAGAACTCATTGATAAAATCAAAGATAAATTAGCCTTTATACCGGGAGTAAATTATGAGTTTTCGCAACCTTTGGAACTTCGATTTAACGAATTAATGACTGGTGTAAGGCAAGATGTTGCCATTAAACTTTTTGGTGAAGACTTGAATGCTTTAGCGAGTTATGCACAAAAAATGTCAGAAATTATAGGAACGGTGGAAGGAGTAGCTGATATAAAAGTAGAAGCTACAAAAGGTTTACCCCAAATGACGGTTAAATACGAACGTGAGAAACTGGCACAATATGGTTTAAATGTTCAGGAACTGAATACGATAGTAAGAACTGCATTTAGTGGCGAAGTAGCAGGCGTTATTTTTGAAGGAGAAAAACGGTTTGATTTAGTTGTTCGACTAAAAGATGAACATAAAACCAGTATTGATGACCTAAAAAATATTTATGTAGAACTTCCTAATGGGCAGCAACTACCTTTAAAAGAGGTAGCCACTATCAGCTATCAAGGTGGTCCTATGCAAATTTCAAGAGAAGGCACTAACCGTAGAACTTATGTAGGAATAAACGTAAGAGGGCGAGATGTAGAATCTGTGGTAAATGAAATACAAGAAAAGTTAGATGCCCAATTAGATTTACCACCGGGTTATTACATCAAATATGGTGGCTCATTTGAAAACTTGCAAAGAGCAAAAGCACGGTTGATGATAGTTGTACCCATTGCCTTAGCATTGATTTTTGTACTCCTGTTTTTTGCCTTGAAATCGTTTAGCCAAACTATTATGATTTACGTAGCAATACCGCTTTCAGCCATTGGTGGTATATTCTCTCTTTGGTTACGAGACATGCCTTTCAGTATTTCTGCTGGAGTTGGATTTATCGTTTTGTTTGGAGTTGCGGTGCTAAATGGTCTCGTCCTTATAAGCAGTATGAACGACCTCAAACAAGAAGGTATGAGCTTGAAAGAACGGATAATAAAAGGAACCAAGGAGCGGATTCGCCCCATCTTTTTAACCGCATCTACCGACATATTGGGCTTTCTGCCAATGGCTATTTCTACCTCTTCCGGAGCAGAAGTACAACGTCCTTTGGCAACTGTTGTGATCGGTGGTATGCTTACGGCATCTATCCTAACATTAATTATCATCCCAATTCTATACAATATAGTGGAAGCAAGAGCGGAACGTAAAAGGCTAAAAAAGGATTCCAATGAAGGTTTCAATATTAGCGGAACCAGTATCGCTACACTTTTGATAATTCCTTTGATTGGGTCATTTACCTTATTTGGTCAGACCGCTCAGGCTCAAGTTAGTGAAGTAAAACAACTCACGTTAGATGAAGCGATTAGTTTTGGATTGAGCAATAATGGCAATGTAAAAGCTGCTGAAACAGAGATTGAACGGTTAGAAGCCTTAAAGGGAACAAGCTTTGATTTAGGTAAAACTGATGTGGGCGTTCAATACGGGCAATACAATAGTTTTGAAAATGATTTTGCGTTTTCGATAGACCAAAAATTTCAATTTCCTACGGTCTATTCGAGTAAAAATGGATTGGCAAAAGCCAATATTAAAGCTGGAGAATTTGAAAAAGCCATTACTGAAAATGAGTTGATTAAGGAAATAAAATTAACCTGGTATCAACTCGCCTATTTGATGGATAAAAATAAACTACTCCTCTATCAAGATAGTATGTATGTAAAGTTTTTAAAAGCAGCCGAATTAAGGTATCAAACAGAAGCAGGAACCTTGCTCGAAAAAGTAATCGCTGAATCTAAAGTAACGGCTATAAAAGCAGTTATTGCTCAAAACGAAGCAGACATAAAAAGCTATAAGAAAAGACTTCAAACTCTTCTAAATAGCCTATCGCCTGTTGATATTGTTGAAGCTTTTGACCCAAAAAAGGAATTGAAAATCACTTTAGATACTGCGATTATTGCCAACAACCCCAATTTGGGATATTTAACCAATCTAATTACCGTTAGAGAAAAAGAAAAGGATGTGAATAAAGCACAGTTTTTACCCGATTTTTCAATCGGATATTTTAATCAATCCTTAATTGGTAGTTACAATGTTAATGGCACAGATCAGTTTTTTGGAGGAAGTCAGCGGTTTACAGGTTTACAAGCTACCATTTCTATTCCACTATGGGCGAAACCAGATTTATCTCGCATTAAAGCAGCTAAATTAAACCAACAAAAAGCCGAAACGGAAGCTGATTATTACCAAACAGCATTGTTGGGTGAATATGAGCGAGTGGTTCAGGATTATTTGAAATATAAATACACCCTTGAAACCTACGAAACCAATGCCTTACCACAAGCAGAATTAATACTGTCAAACGCTACCAAAAGTTTTGAGAGTGGGGCAATTGATTATGTAGAATACATTCAAGGTTTAAATAATGGCTTGGAAATAAAAAACAGTTACCTGAACATACTCAATCAGTATAATCAATCCATTATTGCTATAGAATATTTAGCAGGTAAATAATCATTTATTCAAAAAAATTAAAAATAAAATTATGAAAACGAACATAAAATTAATCATCGGAATAATAACTATAGCAGCCCTAATGTCTGCTTGCGGTTCTTCATCACCAAAAGAAAAAGAGGAACATGGAGAACATGAAGAAGCTGGGCATGGAGAAGAGGGAATTGTTTCTTTAACCGAGCAACAAATGGATGCCATAGGCTTAAAAATCGTTCAAATAGAAAAGAAAACGCTAAACATTGCCGTGACTGCTTCAGGGTCATTAGAAATGGCTCCTCAGGATAAGGCTGATGTTAGCCCTGTAATAGGCGGCATCGTAAAATCGGTAAATGTTTTTGAAGGAGATAAGGTGCGGAAAGGACAAGTACTAGCTACCTTAGAACATCCTGATTTTATTCAATTACAGCAAGATTACATCAATACGGTAAACAGTTTGGCATACCTTGAAAAAGAGTACGAAAGACAGAAAAAACTGTATGAAGAAAAAGTAGGCTCGGGTAAAGATTTTCAAAAAACAAGTGCCGATTATTTCAATAGCAAATCAAATGCAGAAGCACTTAAAGCAAAGTTGAATATGATAGGCATCAATAGTTCGGAAGTAGCTAAAGGAAAAATCTTCCCATTGGTAAACCTTACTGCTCCGATTAATGGCACAGTAAGTTTAGTAGAAACCAACGTAGGTTCTTACATAGAACCGCTTACCAAAGTATTTGAAATCGTTGATAACGAAAAAATACATGCAGACCTTATGGTTTTTGAAAAAGACATTGATAAAATCAAGATAGGGCAGAAAATATATTTTACAACTACGGGAGTACCAGATAAAGAATTGGAAGCGAAAATTTTTGCCATAAGTCCTGCCTTTGAACAAAATCCTAAAGCAATACATGTTCATGCCAACATTGTAACCAAAAACGCTAAGCTTTTACCCGGTATGTACATCAAAGGTAAAATAATTGCCAATGATGTTGAAACCGATGTGCTTCCCGAACATGCTATTGTTACAGAGGAAGGAAAAACCTACATTTTTGTTCAAAAAGAAGGTAAAGAACACGATCATGGGCATGAAAAAGAGGCACAAAGTAGTGATGAACATGCACACGAAAGTGATAAAGATGAGCATCATGAAGGGCATGAAGAAGGTAAGTTGGGTTTTGAAATGGTAGAAGTAATTACGGGTGCTACCAGCAATGGATATACAGAAGTTAAACTGTTGAAACCATTACCGAAAAATGCTCAAATAGCAGGTAACGGAGCATATTACCTATTAGCAGAAATGGGCAAAGGAGAAACGGAACATAGTCATTAATTTGGAAAGTTAAAAAAGATGAAAGAAATAAAAGCATTTATAAGAACAACTAGGTTGACTCTTATTCTCGAAGCACTGAAAAGTGCTGGTTTCTATAACGTTACATTTAATACTTGTGAAGGAACAGGCACTTATCAAAACGAAGAAGCATCCCCTTCCCTGCGGTTTCACATTACCGATAGCGAGCTTGTTAAGCTTGAATTGGTTTGCAGTGCAAATGATGTGGACACCATCGTTCAAATTATTACACAAAACGGCAGAACAAATGAAACGGGTGATGGAATCGTTTATGTATCCTCCATAGAAAGAGCGATTAAAATAAAAAATGGACAAGATGCCAGTTCAGATTTTAATAAAAATAAAAACACGAAAACATGAAATATATAAAAATAATAGTATTGTATTTTTTCGTCCTAATGACTTTAGTCGGAAAAGCACAAAATCCCATCGTTCAAAACATCTTGAATGATATCCGTATGGATTCCATGACCTTCTTTGTGAAACAACTCACAGGAGAAGAACAGGTAATCATTGGCGGAGTTCCTGATACAATTTTTTCACGCCATAAAAACCAGCCCGGCAATGAAAAGGCATTTCAGTTTGTAAAGCAAAAATTTGTAGACTATGGATTACAAGTAGATTCCCTCCAATTTAGTGCGACAGGAAAAAATTTACTGGGTATCAAAATTGGAACAACATATCCAAGCAAAAAATTTATACTTGGTGCACATTACGATAATGTCGGTTCTACAGTGGCTCCGGGAGCGGATGATAATGCCAGCGGCTCGGCAGCCGTCATAGAAGCTGCAAGAATATTCTCCAATTACAATTTTCCGTTTACCGTCATTTTTGCTTTATGGGATGAAGAAGAGCAGGGACTAATAGGAAGCAATGCCTATGCTTCTTTTGCGGCTTCAAATAACGATACAATTCTCGGTTATATCAATATGGATATGCTGGGATGGGATGGTAACAACGACTCATTAGCAGATTTACACGTAAGGCCGGTGGCCAATTCGCTGCAATTAGCGGACAAAGCTATTGAAGCCGATTCAGTCTATTCTATTGGCTTGGGATTACATATTGTGAATCCCGGAACTGGAGCCACAGATCATGCAGCTTTTTGGAACAATGGTTTTACAGCAATAGGCATTAATGAAGAATACGATAATGACTTTAACCCTTATTGGCATACTCCGGCAGATTTGCTGGGACAGTTTAACCTACCCTTTTATGAAAAATGTGCCAAATTGGCCTATGCAACAATAGCGGAATGCGCTTTAGACAATACAATCGTCTTATCTGCAAAAGAACAGGATTTTGAAAAGGCAAGTTTCAATATTTATCCTAATCCGGTAGTTCATCAATTAACCATTCGAAAAATAGATGGTGCTCAAGGAGAATATACCATTATGGTATATAATGCTAATGGGCAAATGCTGCATTCGGTTTCAACAAACCACACAATGCAATTGGATGTTTCTAATTATCCTGCTGGCATCTATTCCATTCAAATTGCCTCACAAGAACAACAGTTTTTAGAGATTAAAAAATGGGTAAAACAATAAGCAAGAATAAAAAAACATTATGGAAAATTTCAAAACAACATTTGACAACCTCCTGATTAATACACTTGGTATTAGTCAGGAGGATATTAAATCCGAAGTACATTTTACCAATGATTTGGGAGCGGATTCACTCGAATTGGTAGAATTAACAATTGAATTTGAAAAGGCATTTAAGATAATTATACCTGACAGCGATGTAGAACGACTCAAAACTATTGGCGATGCTGAAAGGTATTTAAAAAATAAACTAAAACCCATATTAAAGAAATAGAGCCTGTTAAAATATTTATAATAATGGATTATCCTGATAAAATATTAGAAAAAAACAATGTAAAACCGACAGCCATGCGGTTACTGATTTTACGTTATCTAATTAATAATAATGTAATGGTTAGTTTAACTGATATTGAAAAACATTTTTATAAATCGGAAAGAACTACATTGTATAGAACCCTCAAAACATTTGTTGACAATAATATTGCCCATAAAGTAGAGGATGGTTCTGGAATAACAAAATATGCCATTTGTCCAGAAAATTGTCATTGTTCAATAGATTCTGATTTGCATGTGCATTTTCATTGTAATGTTTGTGGTGAAACAACTTGTTTGCCTGACAATAAAATACCATCACTTAATTTACCCAAAACATTTATTTTAGAAGAAATAAATTTAGTAGTAAAGGGTACTTGTGATAAATGTAATGAAAGATAAATGCACATACATTGCATTATGTTAGAGCGTAGTTTTGCCTAATATATTAAAAACAGACCCATGCAATTTAGAAAAATAGTATTTACAAGAGTATTAGTGATTTTATTCATTAGCTTTTTAGCTTCTTGTTCATCTAACCTTAACGTAGAAGAAAAGGAAGAAGAGGCTTCATCAGAATTTGTTTCATTAACAAGAGAACAAATGGAAGTGATTAATCTACAATTGATAGAATTTAAGCCAAGAAGTTTAACAATTGAAATACCTGTGTCAGGGAGCTTAGATTTACTCCCCCAAGATAAGGCATTTGTTAGTTCTATTGTGGGTGGTATAGTCAAAGATATTAGAGTGATTGAAGGCGATGAAGTTAGAAAAGGAGAACACTTAGCTACAATAGAACACCCTAATATCATCCAATTACAACAAGACTATATTAACCATCTTAATACGCTTAAATATTTAAAAATAGATTTTGAAAGACAAAGTATATTAAACGATGGGGGAGTTGGTGCTGATAAAAAGTTTCAAAAAATAAATGCAGATTATAAAAATCAACAATCATTAGTTAATGGACTTGAAATTAAACTAAAAATGTTAGGGCTGGATGTTACTAAAATATCAAATGGAGTTATGTTTTCTGGCATACCCATTGTGTCTCCAATTAAAGGTTCTATTAGTAAGGTTAACATTAATTTAGGAACTCATGTAGAACCGCTTAAAAAGTTGTTTGAAATTGTAAACAATGAAAAATTACATGCTGATTTTAGAATTTATGAATCAGATATTAGCAAGGTTGAAAAAGGTCAGAAAATATATTTTACAACACATGCTTCTACAAAAGAATATGTAGGTGAAATACATGCTATTAGTGCTGTTTTTGAGGAAAATCAAAAATCTCTACATGTACATGCTGATATTTCTAACAGTAAAAAAGAGCTTTTTCCTAATATGTATATTAAAGGAAAAATTATCATTGAAAGCATAGACGTATTGGCATTACCAGAAGAGGCTGTTCTTGTAGAGAATGAATTGTCTTACATCTTCGTGAAAACGGAAAAAAATGAAACAGAAGTTGATAAAGCTAGTGAAGATAATGAAGAGAAATGGACCTTTAGAAAAACTGAAATAATTAGAGGAATTAAAAGCGGAAAATATTATCAAATAAAATTGTTGACTGAAATACCAAAAAATGCCCAAATTGTTAGTTATGGAGCTTACTATTTGTTAGCAGAAATGGGTAAAGGAGAAGTGGAAGATGATGATTAATTATAAACTTATTAGCCTGAAATTATGAGTAAAGCCTGTTCAAAAGAAGTTTGTTTAACAGACGAAATACAACCAAAAAAAGAAAATTATTTTGAAAAGTATAAAGCATACCTCCCTTCAATTGTAAGTCTTGTTATATTATTAACAGGGGTAACATTTGATCAATTGGAAATGGAGTGGTTTAACACCTATTTTCAAGTGTTTTTATTTGGAATAGCCTATTTAATAATTGGCGGTCCTGTGGTATGGAAAGCAATAACTCGCATACCTAAAGGAGATGTTTTTAATGAATTTTTTCTAATGAGTATCGCAACCATTGGAGCTTTTTTTATTGGCGAATATGCCGAAGGTGTGGCGGTTATGTTATTTTATGCTGTTGGAGAGTTATTTCAGGATGCAGCTGTAAACAATGCGAAACGCTCTATAGAATCATTACTAAAATTACAAATAGAAGAAGTGAATGTAGTAGAAAACGGAACAACAGTAATTAAACATCCAAAAGAAGTAAAACTTGGCGAAATAATTAAAGTAAAGTCGGGAGAAAAAGTAGCTCTTGATGGAGAACTAATCACAGAAAAGGCCTCTTTTAACACCGCAGCACTCACAGGAGAATCAGTACCCGATAATAAGAAAAAAGGAGATACAGTATTGGCGGGAATGGTTAACTTAAATACCGTAGCAGAAATAAAAATAACGGCACTTTATGCAGATACTAAGCTCTCTAAAATTCTTAAAATGGTTCAAGAAGCCAGTGGTAGAAAAGCAAAAACGCAACTCTTTATTTCCAAATTTGCTAAAGTTTACACGCCTATTGTTGTATTTCTGGCGGTAGCTCTAACATTTTTACCCTATTTTATTGTAGATAATTATGTTTTTAACGATTGGCTGTATCGTGCCTTAGTATTTTTAGTTATTTCATGTCCTTGTGCTTTGGTTATTTCCATTCCGCTTGGTTATTTTGGCGGTATTGGAGCGGCATCTCGTAATGGCATTCTTTTTAAAGGCTCTGATTATTTGGATAAAATGACCGAAATAGATACTGTGGTTATGGATAAAACAGGAACACTGACCAAAGGAGTTTTTGAAGTACAAAAAGTTGTTTCAGAAAGTTTATCGGAAAAAGAATTACTCCATATTGCAGCTGCAATAGAAACCTATTCAACCCATCCAATTGCCGAAGCAATTGTAAAGTATACCGAAGTCGATTTTAAAAAGGTTGAAATAAAAAATGTGGAAGAAATTTCTGGTCATGGCTTAAAAGGTGAACTAAACAATCAAACTATTTTAGCAGGAAATAGCAGATTGCTTGAAAAATTTAATGTTACTTATGATGAAAAAATTTCGGAAATAACAGACACGATAGTTCTAATAGCCATTGCAGGAAAATTTGCCGGTTACATTACTATTGCCGACACCATAAAAGAAGACGCTGAAGAAGCCATAACAGCATTGCATCATCTTAACATACGAGAAGTGGTTATGTTATCAGGAGACAAGCAATCTGTAGTAGATAAAATAGCAAAACAATTAGGATTGGATAAAGCCTTTGGGGATTTATTACCAGAAGACAAAGTGAATGAAGTTAGTAAATTGAAAGCAGCAGATGGAAAAATAGCTTTTGTTGGTGATGGTATTAATGATGCTCCTGTAATAGCAATGTCTGATGTTGGAATGGCAATGGGTGGATTGGGTAGCGATGCTGCAATAGAAACGGCTGATGTTGTGATTCAAACCGACCATCCATCTAAAATTGCAACTGCGATCAAAATAGGTAAAGCAACCAAGCGAATTGTTTGGCAAAACATTATTTTAGCATTGGGAGTAAAGTTAATTGTTCTTGCTCTAGGTGCAGGAGGAATAGCAACTATGTGGGAGGCTGTTTTTGCTGATGTTGGGGTGGCACTTCTCGCAATTTTAAATGCGGTTAGGATACAAAAAATGAGGTTTTAATAAAATAGTTTATGAATACTTTTCCATTGAAGAAATAATATGGGAACCAAAAAAGTTTTTTCTTTATTAGCTAAAATAAAAAATACAAAAGAAGAAAGTGAGGAAAATGGGCATTAATCACAAATACACTCGAATAATAACTAAATCTGTTTGGGTGCTTTCTCTAGTTAGTCTGTTTACAGATATTTCTAGTGAGATGCTATATCCGATAATGCCGTTATATCTTAAAAGTATCGGTTTTTTAATAGTTTTAATTGGTGTTCTTGAAGGCTTTGCCGAAGCTATTGCAGGTTTTAGTAAGGGCTATTTTGATAAACTCTCTGATGTCAAAGGAAAACGCTTACCTTTTGTACAGCTGGGTTACTTACTAAGTGCTTTATCTAAACCAATGATGGCAGTATTTACTTTGCCTCTTTGGGTGTTTTCTTCAAGAGCAGTTGATAGGTTTGGAAAAGGTATCCGTACTGGAGCGAGAGATGCTTTATTATCTGATGAAGCAACTTCTGCAACAAAAGGAACTGTTTTTGGTTTTCACAGGTCTATGGATACATTAGGAGCGGCAATAGGTCCTTTAATTGCTTTGGCATATCGGTAGTGTTACTATTTATCTGTTTTTTAATTTTAAAGATGTAAGTGATTGATAATCAAATAAAAATTAAGATAAAAAATAAAAATACAAGGGTATAAAAGTAAGTTTGATGCAAAAAAGAAGCTTTAAATCGCTTCTAAATCCATTTATATTGTTTAAGTGTTACTTTTTATCAGCTAAAATTCTTTGAAAGTATTATTATTAGATTCCGGTAGAATAAAAAAATAAAAAAGTGCATAGTAAAGTTGGGTTTGGTAAAGATTAAATGCTTAGTTGCAAGCTAAAGCATAACAGTGCGGTGCACACTAATTTATTCTTTCAAAACAAAAAACAATATTACCTTGATAAATAGTAATGCTTTGACAATGTGATAAGTGTGTAAACTCATAGGCTTTGATAATATCAAAACCAGTTGTTTTGCAACTAAAAAATCCTTCGCATTCTATATTTCCTTCGGGAGAATAGCGAGTAATTTTATATTGACTGTTTTCTAATTGAATACAGAACCACGAACCAGCTCCTTCTCCTGCTAACCATCGGCTTTCATTAGGAATATGTTGAGGTTTTTGGGGCGGTAATAAGGTAGATTTTAAACTCATGCCATTGCAATATTTTTATAAAGGGTATTTTCTTCGGGAAATAATATAAGTTTATTTAAAAGCGATAATACATTTGTTTTTGGTGTTGGGCTAACAGAATAAGGGGTTAATAATTTAAGTTGGTAAGTAAATTTTGGTTTGCCCGATAAAACTACCGACCTAACAAACCTTGAGCAATTCGTGCCATTTGGCTCAAAAGGACCATATTTTATTACTCCTCTTTGTTGCATTTGTTTAGCTTTTGCATAAGCTTTTTCAAATGACACCGAAGTATAAGAAGCTAATAAATAACCGTTTCCATGACAAGAAGGGTTGTTTAACAACTCATTTAATATAACATCTATATTTTCAATAGTATTGCTTTTAATGACAGGAAAAGTTTTCACTTTTAAATCATGGTCAGTAATTTCATCACGTACTCTACCATAACCATAAGGAGCGTGGTATCTACCAAAATCGAAATAATAACATTTGTTTGTTTGAGCATTAATTAGTACTACAGCTGCATGACCTACTTTGTAGTAATTGTTTTTGCTTATTTTTAAACTGTTCATTAAGCCATCATACCAAGCACCAGCTTGTTTACACAGGGTTTCCGGCCATGCAATGGCAATAGCAAATCCGTTATGGTTATGTTTATTCATTATTGTTGAGTTGATATTTTTTATTGTCAATTAAATCATGATAATCAAAATTAGCTACTTTACTATTGTTCATTACAATTTGGGAAACACTAACGGTTTGTAGTCCGTTGGCTCTTTTCATTACGATGTCATTAAAAGCATCTTTATCGTGTTTACTTAAATGAAATTTTAATAAAAGGTCTTTATTAAGATGTTCATTTTTCTCTAATAAAAGTTGAAACCATTTTTTTCTTTGTTCACGAGTAGTTTTATCGTACAAAGTGCTTGATGACCATATATGTGGTTGAGCTGCATCTATTTTTGAAACATGTTTTTTGGTTTCGTCCCACCTTAGTTCCGTTATTTCTAAGGTATTTTTAGTGTCAAATAATAATAAAGTAAACGGTTCAACACCATTTAGGTTTATATCATTTATAAAATCTTCAATGGATGAATAGGAAAAGCTTTCTAGTAAAACTAACCCTCTACTTCTGGTATAGCTTTCTTTTCTTTGATGTTTTTCAAAAGCACCATTTAACAAACAAACTGTTTTAGTTTTATTGTTAGTGGCAATCCATGTCCCTCCGGCAGTTTCATCTTTAGGGAAAGTTATTTCCTGATTGATAATAGTGTATTTTTTTGGAGCTAACGTAGGGCGATGCTTCACTTCATCTCTACTTGAAGTTAAGATATATTCGTTGTTATTAGGATAAAAAGTTACTGTACACATTTTTCATGATATCTAATGGTTGCGGGTGCTACACCAAAATTTTTTTCAATTATATTCTCCAAATTTAGTTCTTTTAGTCCAACCTTAATTAACGCTTGATGATGAATACTATGTTCAAGGCAGTAAGCCAATTCTCTTTGAAAAGTGGTAGCTATTTTAGTTAATGAACCAGCTTCTCCTGTAAAATTCCCTTCTAGAATTAAAAATTTTGTTTCAGTATATGTTTTTAATTCTTCAATAATAGTATCAATTTGTATAATAGCATAATTTATATCCGTTTCAATTTTAAGGTTTCTTGGGCGGTTGTCGTAATTTACTAACTCATTTTTTTGAGCTAAGATAAGACATTGATAAAATTCTAAAATATGCCTAACATGTTGTCCAATTGTAGATTCTGATAGAAAACTGAGTGGAGAGGTAAATTTTTTATTTTCTAAATTTGTAAGTAAATTTTTTATTTCTTCCAAATTGCTTTTACAATAAGTAATCATAAGTTTTAGGGATTAATTATTTCTATTAATTTTTTGTTTGTTGTTGGGTCTTGAGCGTGTAATTCTACTTTAGAAATTTTCGGAAACCAAAAAGTACCACCATCAATTTGTATAAAGATACGATTTACAATAACTTCTTTACCATTAAGTTGGGTATATACTTTAAAACATTCTTTTTCATTTTGCTTTAGGGTAAAGCTTCTTTTATCGTAAGAAACAAAATGAAATTGGGCTATTTTTTCTGAAGTAAAAGTAAAATCTAGTCCATAAGCATAATGTTGTTGAATCCAAGTTAGTGGTTTAATTTTATTTCCTTCGGTTTTTTTTATCCAATAAATACTAATGGGATTGTCTTTATTTAATTGATTTTTAGAAATGGTATGCACATCATAAAATATCTGATTAGCATCTTTGCTTCTTTCAATTTTAAATAATGATTTTTTAGCGTCTTCTGTTTTATCAGAAAAGCTAAAAAGCAAAGGAAATAATAATATGTAAATCCAATTTCTATTCATAATTAGTATTTATAGCCTGAAGAATGGTTGTTTTCTTCTAAATTAACTCCTAAGGAAAGCACTATTCTGTTTACGAAGTTAAAATACGCCACTACCAAAGTTGCATCTAAAATAGCTGAATCTGATAAGCCTAGTTGTTTTAATGTCTCAACTGTTCCATTATCAAACGCAGGTTGCAACGTCAATTCTTTTGCATAATCGCACAACAATTTTTCTTTTTTAGAAAGTGAAACAGAATTATAACTAATTCTAAAAAGTTCTACTTTTTGTTCATCTTTCCAATAGTGGTTTAGTGCTTCGGCATGGTGTATTTGACAATAATAGCAATTATTGGCAGCAGAGACAACTACAGCCATCATTTCTCTCTCTGCTCTTGAAAGTTCAGATTTTGAAAACATAATTTCCATGTAGAGGTCTATGTGTTTTACAATGCTTTCGGGTCTTAAACTTTGTATCTTATGAACTTCAGCAAGTTTTCCACGTTTTTGCACCAGCTCGTCATAAATTTCTTTAAGCCTTCCAGTAGAATCTTCGTGTTGTATTACTTTAATTTTTGCCATGCTTATTTCCAATTTAAAATTTCTTCAAATGTAAGATGATCTCCGAAATCACTACCATAATAAGCTTTATAAATTAACTGATTTTCATCAATTAAAAAATCTACCGGTAAAATGGGTTTTGAGTTCACCGATTTAAAATTAAAAAACTTACTAAACATTACTTTCGCCATTTTTACAGGATTCAGCATGGTTTTAATCATGCCCAATGTAGATTGTTGAACGTTGTATTTTTCATAAATAGTAGAACTTGCATCTGGAATAACAAAAAAAGGTGGTTGTTGTTTTCCGGCATAGTTAGTAATTTCTACTTTTGATGAGGCAAAAAAAGTGATAACAACAATATTTTTATCTTTAAACTCTTGGTATCTTTTAATAAGTTGATGAACCCTCAGATTACAAAACGGGCATGAAGCTTCTCTAAAAAAACTGAGATAAACTTTTTTACCTTTAAAATCGGAAAGTTTAATCTTTTTGCCGAGATAATCCTCCATTTTAAAATCAATAGCGTTATTGCCTTGTGTTAGCTTTTCCATCAGTTAATTTTCAATCTTTTTTTTGGGGATATTCTTTATAATTTCTTTGATGGTAGATCTGTTTTTGTAGTTGGGGTCAAAATGTCTCCAAACAATTACTTTATTCGTATCTATAATAAAAGTGGCAGGAATTGGTAAACGCTCCGAATCATCAGTATGAGCCTCTTTTAACTTGGCACCAAGTACGGTATTATAAACCACTTTATCTTTTCCACTAGGTTCAAAAGTTACATCAAAAGTATCAGATATTTTCTGATTTTCATCGTAAAGTATGGTGAACTGAGCTCCAGTTTTTTCAATAGTTTTTTCAATGTACTCTGGTTTCTCAGGAGATATTACCACTACATTAGCTCCTTTTTTGTAAACTGCCTGAAGGCTGTCTTGTAGCTGGTTCATGTGTCTGTTGCAAATCGGACACCACTGACCACGAATAAAAATTAAAACGACAGGTTCTTTTTTTATCATCTCATTAAATACATATAGGGTACTATCTGCATCAATGGCTTGAAAATTTTGAACAGTATCTCCAACAGCTAATCCTTTGGGTTCTTGTTTTTCTTTGTCAGCTTCTTGTCCTACAGTTTTTTGTGAGATTAACATCATTAAAAATAATAAAATGCTTGTATTTACTATAGTTGATTTCATAATTTATTTTTTATAGTTGTTAATAATATGCTTTCCTAATAACTCAAAATCATCCGCTTTATGATAACCTGCTGTTTTATAAACAATTTCTCCGGAGGAATTAATAAACAACAATGTTGGATACGCTTTTACACCATATTTTTTTGCTAACTCAATGCCTTCTCCCTTTTCACCATCTGTAGCTACATTTATAAAGTTGTTGTTGTAAAAACTTCCCACATTTGCATCAGAAAAAGTATAAGCTTTTAGCTTTTTACATGGACCACACCAAGTAGCATATACATCAAGAAAAATAAGTTTATTCTCTTTTTTGGCAATTGCTAATGTTTCTTTCCAGGCTCCTTTATAAAACTGTATTCCGTCTGGGGTATCTTTGTTAAAATCTACTTTTGGATTTTTAAAGGCAAGGAAAATTAAACTTAATATTAATAAGCCGATTGTTAAATATATCAATTTATTCATCATGATTAACTTTTAGTTATATACTCAGCATTTACGGTTACTTCAACTTCTTTCGCTATATTGGTAGAAGGTTTTCCTTTTTCAAAAGCGACTTTGTAGTCTGCCAATACAATTTTAAATTTAGTAGTGACAGAAACTTTACCATCTTTTACAGTTATAATTGCTTGTTCTTCAATTGGATTTTTAACTCCATGCATATCCATTTCTCCTTTAACGGTTACGTTATAAGCGCCATCTTTAGAAAAATATACCTTAGATAAATTGGTTATTTTACCAGTTAATTTTGCTTTAGGAAATTGTTTAGTGTCTAAAAATTTAGGACTGTTGTAATGTTTTTGCATTAATGCTTTTTCAAATTCAAATGCTTGCATAGGAACAGAATATACTACTTCTCCTGTTTTAGTGTCAATTGTTCCAACAGCTTTTGTGTTGTTTGCGTCAATATCTTCAGCAGCTGTGTGCGAATGAAATTTAATATTTGATTTTGAAGTTACTAATTTTTGCGACATGGCAGTAAAACTGATTGCAGCTACAGCCAAAATGGTTAACATTGTTTTTTTACTCATAATTTTTAGTTTTAAATTTTTGTATTCGTGAAACATTGTTTTCATGACTTTTGTTTTTAATTTTTAAATGGTTTTTAATTTTGATTTATTTTATTATTGAATACTACTTTTTTCCATAATTACATGCTCGTACATTTCTAAGTCTTCATCGTAACTTGCTCCTGAGCGAATAACTCCTTTAATAGTTATATGGTCGCCAACTATTAAGTTAGCAGCTTGAGGATTAGTTTCAGGGGTGAAAGTACAGCTAACACCTGCTTGCATTTTGTCGGATTTTAGTAATACTACTTTGTCTCCGTTATAATCTTCGGTTATTTCGTGTACTATACCATTTACAGCTAATATTTTAGATTCGCCTTCCGCATCTAAGTATTTTTCATTAGCAATCAAAGCGTCTGTTAGATATTCGTTTACAATTTCTTCGGCATTAATACTATAATCAGCTGATGCAGCTTGCACATTTCTGTGAGGCATATTAAATAAATAGATTATTACGCCTGCTGCAATTATAATTCCTGTTAAAGCAAGAAGTGCAGTTATTTTTAATCTTTTTTTTGTTGTTGTGTTCATCCTTTTTGGTGGTTTTAAAATGTTTGGATGAATAGACGAAAGGTTTTTTATTTCCTTACAAGAAATTTATTTTAATTAGAAAATCTAACAACAGCTATTCTTTTGTTGAATGGGAGGGCAAGGAACTGTTCCATAAGAGCAATATACACAGCAATCGTTGTTAATGGGTTTTAAAATCGTTTTGCAGTTTTTACATTCGTAAAAAAATTGACAAGCATCGGTGGGCATAGTTTCTTCTTTTTGATGTCCACAATTGGGGCAAGTTATGGTAGAGTTAAGTTCTATTTTCATGTGTTTAATTTTTTATTTCAATTACAGTATATCCTGTGGAATTAACAGCTTTTTCTATTTCAGCAATGTTGGTTTTGGTATTGTCAAATTCCACAATGGCATTTCCTTTTTCGTAAGACGAAGAAACATTGATAATACCCGGTAAAGCATTTACTGCACTATTTACATGGTGCTGACAAGCATCACAAGTCATGCTTTCAATTTTAACATCAATTTTCTGGACACTTGAATTATCTGGCACTACAACTTCTTTTTTATTGTCTGAGAAAAAGATGCCAGAGTAATATGGGAAAGTAATTGATATAGCAGCAAATAAAGTCATTCCAACTAAAAAACCTTTGGTTTGATACCATTTTGGTTTTTCAATATCACAACCGCAATCATCTGCTTTTTTTGGCTTTAAATGGGTGTACCATGCATAACCAATGGCTACAACTGCTAAACCTATTAAATAAGGACGTAAAGGTTCCATCCATGATAAACTGCCAGCTGCTCCACCAACTCCGGCAATTGCAGCAATTACTGGTGGAATGCAACATGATGAAGCTGCCAATGCTGCAATAACTCCTGTTGCAACAGCTCCTCTTGAATTTTTATTTTGATTTTCCATTACGCTACTTTTTTAATTGATTTATGATTAAATATTTCAAATATGTGTTCTAATATTTCTTTAGTTCCAGGATGGATATGGTAATAAATGGTTTGCCCTTCTTTTTCGCTTTTTAATAGATGTGTATCTTTTAATTTTCTTAGTTGCTGTGAAACAGCAGAGATAGAAATTCCCAAAATATCGCTTAAATCACATACACAAACTTTTTTTTCTTTTTTAATAAGTAATAAAATTTTGAGGCGTGTTTCATTTCCAATTAAGTTTAAAATTTTGGCTGTTAACTCTATTTGTGAAGTTAAATTGTTAACCTCTTCAATTCCTCTGTTAATTAAGTTTACATTGGCACAACCTCTAATGCAATTTTCTTCTGTTTTTTTCATTTTTAATCATTTAAGAAAATACTTAAATGCAAACATAGGAATAATTATTTTATTGTTTAAGTAAATGCTTAAATAAATTTTCGTACTGCTTTTTTAATGCTTTAAAATAGTTAGTATTTCAAAAAAAAAATAAAATTATTCTTTGGACGGAAACACTAAATTTCCACTGCTATAACTAGTTCCAAAAGTAATAGCAGAGGAATAAACTTGTTTAATTGCACTTGATATTTGTTTGTCAGAGAGTTCTTTTAAAGGGTGAATAAATACAGCCCATAAAATTTCATCAGAAATAGCATATTTAGCATCTAACACTGAATGAAAATTTGCTTGTAATGCTTGATATTATAGTACTGTCAAGGTCTTCAACTTTAATAATTGGGGTAATAATTCTCATTCTATTATGATTCTCATCGGTAACAACAATTAACCATGTTTGAAAGTACTTAAATTGCCAATATCCGGGATTTCCTTTTAGACTATCTGTGTGAGTCAATAAAACTTTTTCAAGCTTTTTATTGTCCATTTTCTGTGCTTTAGCAGTGTTAAAACAAGTAAAACATAAGCAAAAGGAAAGTAGGGAAATAAGTTTTTTTATCATTTTAATTTTTTCATTAGTTTATCAATAGCCCATTGGTCTTTTTCTTGAGGTATAAAAAGTAAAAAAGTTAAGAGACTAGCCCTAAAAAAACATGTTGTAAATCCCAAATTGGTTGAGCAATACCATGCCCAAAACTCACTATTAATAATACCAAGATGAAAGCATAATATACATAATTTCAGAACAAACCAATTATGAATAAAAAGCCTTCTATCAATTCTATATAAGAAGTAAAATAAGCAGTATTAATACTAAAAACTCAGGAAAAAACTCCATGTATGAAGAAAAAAATTGTTGATACACATTTTTAACACCATAAGTAAAAACTTTCCCAAATCCTTGCATTAAGAATATGATTCCGAGCAACACTCTTACAAAAAATAAGCTAATCGTTGTATTGTTCATTTGTTCTGTTTTTTAGTTATAGGATATAATTCTTGTGTTATAAAATCTTTAGGAAAATGTTCGTCACCATCAAAACCGAGTTCGATGTCTTTTCCACTGTGAGGAATGTAATTAGTTTTAAAAAGGTAATCCCAAATACTTAAAGAGATACCATAATTTACACCAGTTTTAAAGTTTTCGGGAAGCTGTTTTGCATGATGCCATATATGCATTTTCGGGTTGTTTAAAATGTATTTAAAAATTCCATAATCCCAACCAATATTGGCATGATTCAAATGACCAATGGTAATGGTGAAAAAATGAACAATGGCAACATCTTGAGCATCAAACCCACCAATTAAAGCAATGAGAATGTATAACAATGATTTATACATAACAGGTTCCATCCAATGGTAGCGAAGGTGAGCGGCAAACCCCATTTGTTTTACCGAGTGATGAACTTTATGAAAATTCCAAAGAAAATTACTTGAATGCAGCAAACGATGTGTATTCCATTGCACAAAGTCGCTAACAATAAAGAAAATTAGAAGTCCGATAACTTTTGGTAATACGTCAATATCTATCAATTGAAAACTATTTATTGTAAGTCCAAAAACGCTTAAAACATCCTTAAAAAGTTGTTCGGCTACATTAGAAAGAGCTATAAAAACAATTAAATTCAGTAAAAAGAAGTTGAAAAACATGTAAAAGGTGTCGAGCCAAAAATCTTTACGAATAACAGGTTGATTTTTTCGCCAAGGGAAAGTTAATTCCAATAAAAAAACTACAACAGAAATGATAATTAACCCATAGAAGTAATTATCCCACGAGTTTTTGAGCATGATTTCGTTTTTCAGGTAATTCCAATAACCTGAGTACGAATTAGTAATTATTTCGATGTAGTTGTTCATCAATTAAATTTTAACATAAACGCCTAAATTAAATGATGGAGCTAAGGCAACATTATTGTTATCTATTCCTCCAAAAACAGAAGAATTTACGCCAAAATTATCCTTTTTAAACTCATAATTTAATTTTAACCCAACGCCATAATAGTTTTGTTGGTCGAGATAAAAAATAGATTGTTTGGTGTCATTTAAAAAAGCTGCTTCTTTATTGATGATGTTTCTGGTATCAACAGCAAAAATTAAATAGCCTTTTTCCGAAAATTTATATCCAGCTTCAAGCACTAAACGTAAATAATCTGAATAATTATTGTTAAGATAACCATAACCGATATTTCCAAAATAATACCATTTTCCTTTGCTTGAACCAATCGTAATATAAGGCAAAACGGTATGTGCATTAAATCCTGTGCTAAAGCCTAAATTGTTATCGTAAGAACTTGTTTTAGGAGAGTATTGAACCCCTGCACTTAATTTCCATTTTTTGTCTGAAAGCAAATATTTTAACCCTAACGTGATGTTTCCTAAATTGTTGTAATTGTTGGTAGCAGAAGATGCCTTGTTTTTGGAATACAAAAATTTATAAGGCAAAACTGCTTGAGCTTCTAACTTGTTGGTAATGCCATACTCCGTGTAGGATTGAACCGTGATGTCAGAAAAATCTTCCCCTAAAGTTACTTTATCTCCATTTATTCTAGCTTTATTAAAAAAAATACCTGAAGCTCCTAACTGAATATAGGCTTTGCCTTTCTCTTTTGTCCAAGGGCTTTGAGTCATAGCTTTTAAGGATGAAAAGATTAGACAAAATACAATGAGATGTTTTAACAGTAGTGTCATTTTTCGAGTTCTAAACTATCTCTTAATGCGGAACCAATAACTGTATTTTTCTCCCAATAAGGTGTTTTGATTGTTTTTATTTTTTTCGCTTTAGTGGTTAAGTAAGTCGCATTTTCTCCCCAACCACTTTTATATAACTCTTCCCAACCTTCAATTAAGTAAGGAAACTGACTGTGAAAATGAATAATTAATTTTCTATCTAGTTCAGGATAGAAGATGGTATATTCAACGAAATTATTTTTTACAGTTTTATTAATTTCAGCTTGATAGGGTTTAAGTGGTTGATGCATTAATCGCAAATAAAAAAGAGAAGGAATAATTTGATGTTTTCCTATTGGTAATAAATCCGGATTTGTTTTGATTTTGGACCACAATTCATCTTCTAAAGTATATAGGTCAAGTTCAAAATGTTGATCTCCTTCTGACTCAAAATAAGAATACGAATTCACTTTCCATTTCTTTTTCTTCTTATTTATTTGAGTGTAAACATGACCGCACCACTCTTGAACTGAGCTTGTAATTTTCTCAACAGGAAGTGTTAAATCTGACAGAGGTAAAAATGAAGAGGTCATCATAGAATAAGGGTAAATGCCCGTATTAAAGTTTTTTATAAAATTAAGTTTTAATACATTTTCGTCCTTAGGAGAAGGATGGTCAACTTTTACTTGCTTTTCTTTAGAAAAAGGCTCTGTAACAAAAATCATAATAGCTTTCCCACTATGAATTTCTCCATATCGTGCTTGTTCCAATTGAAAAGAAGTTATTTCGGCATCATTATTATACCAATACTTATTGAATTGCTCATTAGTAAATTCTTTGTTGTTTGATGTATGTTTTTCATCTGAAGATTTTGAACTACATGCAGAAATAAAAATAAGTATCAAAAAACTCTTTAAGTAAATCTTTTCCATAATTTTTAATTTATAATCCAGTAAACAAAAGCACTTAAAAAAGCTGCTATTGGTAAAGTTAAGCACCAAGATAATAGGATTTTATAAATAATGGTTTTATCTGCTTTTTTTGTTGCCGTTCCAATACCAAAAATTGACCCTACTGAGACATGTGTGGTAGAAACTGGTAGTCCGTGAATGCTGGCGGTAGTAACTAATAAACCCGTAATTATATTGGCAGTAAATCCTTGTCCGTGATTCATTGGCGTAATTTTTTTACTCACTAAAACACCCACTTTTTTGGCGTTTAACAAACCTCCTATTACCATAACAATAGCCACAAGGAACATTCCTAGTTGTAAATTAAAAGCATTTATCACCACTAATAATCCAACAATTTTAGGCGTGTCGTTTAATCCACGTGCAAAACTTACTACTCCAGAACTTAAAAAATGTAGGGCATCTAATACTTTTTGAGCAGTTATTCCAAAAATGGTTCCTTCATAAAATTCTGATGTAACTTTCTTGCAACTTGCAAATTCAATTTGGTTGTTTAGAGAAGAGGTTAGACTTAAATCATTGGTTTGAATTACGGTTTGCTTTTCTGATACACAAACGCAACTTTCTTTGGTTACGCCTAACGCAATTCTGGCTTTACGAAAAATAAAATATACCATTAAGCTAAGAGAAGCTGCTATTAGTGGACTCACGATTAAAGGCATTAAAAAAGTATTTCCCAATTTAGCAAAATTAAAAGCTGTTCCGATAGCCATTACTCCACTTCCAAAAAGTCCTCCAACTAAAGCGTGTGTAGTAGAAATGGGCATGCCAATTTTAGTAGCAATAAAAACGGTTAATGCAGCTCCTAATGCGATAGAAATGGCAAAAGCAGGATTTTGGATAAGTTCATCAGGGACAAGCCCTTTTCCGGAAAAATTTTTTACTAATGTTTGAGCTAAAAATATGGCTGCAATAGAACCTAAAAACGTAGTTACAGAAGCCCAAGAAATGGCTTTTTTGTAGCTAGTAGTTTTACTTCCGAATAATGTAGCAACACCTTTAAAATTGTCGTTTGCTCCATTACTGTAAGAGAGAAATAAAACGGCTATAACTAATATAATTAGTATCATATCTTTTTATTTTAACAGCATCCTCCACCGTCATAATGAAAAGTAGCTTCGCTAATAAAAATATCGTTTTTACCTAAATCTTTTAGTGCTTGGGCGGTTTTATTGCAAACCGCTAAGGGGTGATTTTGCATTAATACGTGTCCTTTTTTATCATCGAAAAAATCCTCATTGCCAAAATAAATAGCAGTTTTACCAGTAAAAATGCAAGGACCATCTTCGGGCATAGGGTCTTTAATTGCTGCTACTTCAATCGACTCAATGTAAATGATTTCATCAGTAGGATAATGGTTGGGCGATAAAATTCGATAGGGTTTTCTTGCCCTAATTTCTATGGTGCTAAAACCAGTATCGGTAAGCATTTTTACATATTCTTTGATGGGAAGACTGCCGCTTAAGCACAATGCTCTTAATCGATCATCGTTTCTTAGTGTTTCGTTCATGGGTTGTTCACAAGTAGGGTCGCTCATTACCAACCTACCGTGAGGTTTAAGTACTCGGTACATTTCGGCAATAGCTTTTTTTAAGTCTTCGGTTTTAAAAATATTGAACAAACAATTTTGTGCAGCAACATCTATACTATTGTCTTCTAACGGTAAGTTGAGTGCATCGCCTTTACGTAAGTCAACAAATTCTTTTTTAAACCAAGGATTAAGTTCTTCAGCTTCTACAAAATTCTTTTTAGAAGCTTCCAGCATTTCATCTACCACATCAACACCCACTACTCCGCTATTTTGTCTTGAGAAATAGGCAAACTGCAATAATTCCATTCCGCCACCAACACCAACATATAAAATTTTAGGATTGTTGGTTAAATCTCTAGCATGAACGGTACTTCCACAACCGTAATTCATTTGTTGCATAATTACTGGAATTTTTAAACCAGGCAATTCCCAAATAGGATTGGTGGTACAACATAAACCTATGTCGGGTGTTAACGCTGCATCTTTATATACATTTTTAGTAGTTTCTAAATAACTCATATTTTTATTAGTTTAAGGTTTGAAATTCGAAATTTGAGGCTTCGGGTTTTTCAATTAGTTGAAGTAATGAAGGGTGTTTTTTTAAGTCTTCATACACATCTATATCGTTTAAAAATGAAAGCAGTTGTAGTTTATAATCCGATAATTCTTTTAGGGTTAAGGATAGTAATTCTTCGTTGCTCCATGGTTTGTTTTGAAAAATAGTTGGATGTAGTTTTTTCATGCCGACCAAATAATAACCACCATCTTCGGCAGGACCAAAAACAATGTCGTTGTTGTTTAATGCATCAAATCCTTGTTGAATAATGGTTGCAGAAATATCAGGCAAATCAGAACCGATTAAAATAATTTTTTCATGACCTGATGCAAATCCTTGTTGAAAGGCATGTTGCATTTTTTCACCTAAATCATTTCCTTGTTGAATAAATTTTTCACAACTTTTCCATTTTGTTTTAATTATAACATCGGAAAAAAAAATTTGAATAGCACAATTTTGAAGTTGTTGGGTAGCTTGTTCGGTAATTTTTACCAATTCTTTATAGATTAAAAAAGCGTTTTCATTGCCAATGGTTTGGGCAAGACGCGTTTTTACTTTTCCAAGTCGGATGTTTTTTACAAAAACGATGAGTAGGTTTTTATTTTCCATAAACCACCTCCGATTTAGTTAACCATTTTCCCCAATCTTTATCATATCCATGCACTTTTTTTGTTGGTTTATTAGTTAAATCAACTACTTCATAACCTTGGTTCACCCAATGAAAAATACCTCCGTATAGATTATACACTTTGTATCCTTTTCTTTGTAGTAGTTCTCCTATTTTTTCACTTCGATAACCGATGGAGCAATAAATCACAATGGGCTTATTGTTGGGAATTTCTTTAACTGCTTTTTTGATGAAAAAATTTTCATAACCAACATAAATGGCATTTTTAATATGACTCACATTAAATTCATTAGGTTCACGAGCATCTAAAATGGTAAATTGTGTGTTGTTTTGGTAAAGAGAATCGACAGAAATAACAGGAACAGTTTGAGCAATATGGTCGTCTAACACTTTTTTAAACGCAGTATTTTGTGCCATGGTTTGTTGCATGGTTATTAGAAATAATAGTATGGTTAGTATAAAGTTCATAAAGTAAAAAGTTCTTAAAGTGATAAGTTATTAGTTATATGTAAATTCATTATTTAACATTTAAAACTCAACATTCAACATTTCCATATTAAATCACACTTCCTTGACAACTACTTCCTGCTCCAGCAGTGCAACCGTAGCAATGTTGCGAAGTAATAATTTCTCTGTTTTGTAGTACTTTTTCGTTGTATTCTGAGATATGCTGTACTTTGCTTGCCACTTTTAAATCTAACATTTGGTTAAAATCACAATCGTACAAATAGCCATCCCAACTTACGGAAATGGTGTTTTTGCACATTACATTGGCGACAGCGGTTGGGTTAAAAGCTTCTACCAACGCAAACATATAGTCTTCGTAATTATCGGAAGCAATTAGGTATTCCAAAAATCGGCTAATGGGTAAATTAGTAATGGCAAAAAGATGATTAAACTCGATATTAAAATCACGTTTTAGGGCCTTTTTAAAGTCGTTTTCCAATGCTTTTTGATCAGCCGGAAGGAAAGCTCCTGTTGGGTTATATACTAAGTCGAGTTGTAAGTTGCTTCCTTCTTTTCCATAGCCCACAGCATTTAGTTCTTCCAAAGCTTTAATGGATAGCTTAAAAACACCGCTACCTCTTTGCCTGTCGGTCATGTCTTGAGTATAATGTGGCATAGAAGAAACTACATGAATGTTGTGTTTTTTGAAAAAATCAGGTAAATCGTAATACTTTGGGTTGGAACGTATAATGGTTAAATTGCTACGAACAATAAAATCGTTGACGCCAATTTTGAAAGCCTCCTCAACAAACCATCTAAAATTTGGGTTCATTTCGGGTGCTCCACCTGTTAAATCAAGCGTATGAGCTCCAGTGTTTTTTATCACATCCAAACATTGCTGCATAGTTTCACGGGTCATAATTTCTTTACGGTCGGGACCGGCATCAACATGGCAATGGGCACAAACTTGGTTGCACATATAACCAACATTAATTTGAAGAATTTCTATAGTTTTAGGCTTCAAAGGAAATTGCCCACTTGCTTTTAATTTTTTGGCAAATGAGGGTAATTTTCCATCAGCAAAAATACCATTGGAAAGAAACCTCAATTGTTCATTGGGTTTAGAGAGTTTGTTTTTTCTTGCAAGTAATGATTTTGTAGCCATAAATTACATCGAAAGTTTTTTGTGTTTATTCATCATTTGAACGCCATGTACCAATGTTGCACCACTTTGAATGGCAGCTCCAACGTGCACTGCTTCCATCATTTCTTCTTTGGTAATACCTCGTTGCAAACCATCTTTGGTGTAAGCATCTATACAGTACGGACAATGTACCACATGCGAAACTGCTAAGGCAATTAATGATTTTTCACGAGCAGATAAAGCACCTTCTTCAAATACTTTACTGTAATATTCGAAAAACTTATTTCCCAGTTCTTCGCCCCATTCGGTTATTTCACCAAATTTTTTTAAATCTGATGAATCGTAATAGTTATTTGCCATAATTGAAAAAGTTTAAAAGATTAGTCGTTATAAAATTAAATTCCTTACAAAGGTCTATAAAGAATTTATAAAAAAGAGGGTAATTTCTTTTTCAGTTCATCTGTCAATTCTGATAATGTTGAAAAACTGTTTAGTTCTTCAGCAGATATAATTTCTTGTATATTTTCTTGATTGGTTTTAAGTAATACGCAAGGAACTTGATGCGGTTTATAATTTATTTTTTGAAGTTGATTTTTATATAGAAACGTTGTCTTAACGTCCAACTCATTTAAAAAGTTTTGCCATTGTTTTTTTACGCCAAAATTCCCATAAGTAATAGAGCATAAAGAACAACTATAAGTAGATGGAGATACCAGTTTATGAGAAAAATCAAAAAGTGAGTTAATCGCTCCCGATTTTGCATTATAAATAAAAATTAACTCCACACTTATAAGTTGGCTTTAACTTCTTGAATTTCTTTTTCGGTAAATTTTTTCCAAGTTGTTGGAGTTTCCATGGTTTGACCACTCTTTAGCACTTTTAAATTCGGGATGTTTTTAGCTTTAATGTCAGCCCAAGTAATGTCTTCCCAGTTTTCTTTATTGTATTCTATTAAGTTGGTTTCGAGCATAGGACCTGAAACAGCTTTTCCGATAAGTGGCCACCAAGTGCTTTCGGTTTCTCTGTCCCAAAAAACAAAACCATCTATACCATCCCATACATTTTCATCATAATAAGTATAACCACTTAATGCAAAAGTGAACACTTTACCGCCAAGTTTACGCGTATAAATAGCACCTAAATCAGCTAACACACAATACGCAGCCATAATAGGTTCTCCGCCCACTACATCGTTTACAATTTCGTGATGAGTTAATAAATTAACACTATAAGCACGAGCATCGCCATTAATGTTTACATATAAAAATCGTGATGAATCCGTAATAGCGGTATCTTTTTCGGCTTCTTCCATAGAAATATATTTGGGGTTGATAAGTGCATGAAATTTTTCTCTTCCGATTCCAAAATGAAAGTTTTCTTCTTTTAATGTTAAATTAGAAACATCAAAATGCCAAGTAGAATCTCCTCCTCCATACATCATGCGTTTGTTGTTAACTGTTATAAACTTACCGTTTTCAAGGGCATTTGGAAATTTTCGTTTAGGAGTTTCTTCAACAGTTCCAGTATTGGTAGTTAGTTCGGATAATTTGTTGTTGTTTTCTTTGTCTGTAGAACAACTAACAAACAATAAAATTAGAGATGAAAATAAAAAAGTAAAAAAAGACTTTAAAATCATGACAATTAAGGTTGGGTTTCTTCTAATCGTTTAAGAATATATTTTTTAAGTTCAGGGTTTTCTTCAATATTTATATTGGTTAAACTGGAATATTTTTTTTTATTAATATTAAAAAAATCATCTATCAACTGACTTTGTTTTTCGTATTTTTTACATGCTTTACAAATAGATAAATGTATTTTTAACTTTATTTTATCAACAAATGAAAGAGATATAATTTTATCTTGTTCTACCATCTCCGTAGCTTTTTTGCATGAAAGGTTTAAAAGACTCATAATTTAATTATTCCAGTTTTTTTCTATACAAATTTTTAATTGCAGTTTTGCTCTGTGTATCATTTGCCAGTAATTGGACGAAGTAATATTTAATTCCTTACAAATTTCAGAAGCTTTTTTATCTTTTTGATATTTTGATTCAATGGCTATCCTCCAATTGTCAGGAAGTTTTCCTATACATAAACTCAAAATAATAGTAAATTCTTTATTATCTAACAAGTGTTCTTCATCTTGCCAGTTAGAAGAATGAGCGTTTTCCCATTGACCTTTAGCGTTGAATAAAGAATCTGTAGCTTTCTCACTTAGCAATTCATTTTCTTTAGGTTTTTCTATACTTTTAGCAGACTTTCTATAATAATCAATAATCTTATTATTTAGTATTGAAAACAGCCAAGTACCTGGCTGACTGTCGTTATTAAAATTGTTAACCGACTTAAAAGCAGCTAAAAAAGTTTCTTGTACCAAATCTTCAGCAACTTCTTTGTTTGAAGTTTTATGTAATGCCCACGAATAAAGCTTGTCAGAATAGAGGTTAACCCATTCTGTAACTACTTTTTTATTATTTTTTATTTTCTCTTTCACTAAATAATAAAGATATTAAAAAAAATGTTGTTTTGAGTTGTCAAAGCAAAGCAACCCTTCCAATCCCAAACATTCAAAATTTAAACTTAATCATTAGAAGATTTAACAAAAATAGAGATTTATTTGAAAGTAATTTCCAATAATTTACTATGTTTCTTAAATGATATTTTTTTAATGTTAGGAATTTATTGTCAGGAAAAAATAATTCGTGAGTCTTATTACATTTCATTATAATGACTGATTTTAATACACAAAAGTTATGCTAAATAAAATTATTTTAATTGTTATATTAATATATAGCTTTCAAGCAAATGCACAAGGTTTTGTTTCTGGTTTAGGTGCAACTTATGGCTCCGATATTAAATCTGTTGGTTATAATTTAAGAGAATATATGTTTATTGGTCACAAAATTTGTTTTGGGCCTGAAGTATCCTACTTTCCAAAAGATAAATTATTCAATAGTGATGAACACTTGTTGGAGTTAAATATAACGGGACATTATTTAATTGAACTGAAAGAAAATTTTGCCGTGTACCCATTAATTGGGATTAATTATAGCTACGAAAAAGAAGTTCATCACGAACATTTAGTTAAAGAAAGTGCTTTTGGATTAAACATAGGTTATGGAATACATTATAAGGTAAAAAATCTTTTCCCATTTATTGAATACAAATATATTGTTGGAGATTTAGCTCAGCATGTTTATAGTGTGGGAGTTTTATTTTCTTTAAAAAGCGAAAAACATCACGAATAGTAGATTGATTTTCTATTAAATACTTCCCAAACCAACCAACTAATTACCAACAAGTATTCTATGACAACTAACCACAAATTTTCTTTAAATTGATTGTTTGAATAAGCAGAATAACTTAAAATAACAGCGAAACTCCACACTAGAGCAAATCTATATTTGGTAAATACACTCAGCAAAACCAACGAAGCAACATACCAAGGATGAACGGTTGTACTTAAAAAGAAATAAAAACTTAAGCTTAGTAACATCGCAGTAATGAGTTGGATTGAAGTTTTGGTTTCTCGAAAAAAAGTAAGCCCTAAAACAATAAAAATAACTATTACAGGAATTATTTTACCAATTACTGCAATTTGGTTGTAACCGCTAATTTGATAACCGATGGCTCTTGCTAAATAATAAAAACTGGCATTAAATTCAAAAGATTTAAACCATAAACCAACACTTTGTGAATAATTGGCAATAAAAGCCGTATTAATAAAAGGTATAAAAAGTAGGGCAATAGTAATGAGAGTGATTCCATAAAAAATAAGTAGTTGCTTGAGTTTAAATCGTTGATAAAACAAGGGTAGAAAAATTAAAGGAATGAGCTTTACCGAAATAGAAAGTGCTAATAGTATTGCCGCCCACTTCCATTTTTGGATATGCAATAGGTACAATGACCAGACTAAAAAAAAGAGCATTACCCCTTCAAAATGTAAATTGCCTGTAAGTTCAATAATAATAAAAGGGTTTAAAAAATATAAGAAAATAGCAGAAACAGGTAAATGAAGTTTTTCCAGTAACTTTTTTCCGAAATACAAAATGCCAATATCTGCTAGAATAATCTGGAAGCGAAGACCAATAATACTTCCTAAAATAGAGTTGGAGCTAAACAAATTTGCCAACACAAAACAAAACTGATTGATAGGTGGATAGTTGGTAAAGTTGCTGCCGTTTAGTTGCCCCATTCCTTTGTAAAGTTTTTGAGCTTGGTTTATAGGTAATTCACCACTTTGTATAAACGATTCGGGTGTAAATAAATAGGGATTAAATCCATTTAGAAGCATTCTTCCATCCCAAATAAATCGATAAAAATCTTGCGATAAATTAGGAAGGGCAACAATAAAAATAATTCGAAAAAAAATGCCAACACCGGCTAAGGTTAAAAAATTATCTTTTTTGGTTTGGAACATTCCAACAAACAACAAAAACAAAGCAGCGTAAATAATAAAAACATTAGCAAAATCGGCTCGTTGGACGTGATAAGCAAATCCAAAGTAACCTATTGCACTTAAACTAATTAAGGCAAAAAATAAAATGGGATTGTTTTTTATAGTTGATATTAACTTCATTTAGCACGACTAAAAATAGAACTAAAAAACACATACGCAAAACCTGTAAACAACATCAAATGAAAAGGAAACATACCAAAATCTTGTCCTTCTGGTTTTACAATAAACGCACTGTATAAACCAAAAGCAAAATAGAGCATCAATAATCCTTCTATAATGGTGTTAAAAGAAATTTTGTTGGTAATGTATTTGTTTCCTGTCCATTTATCGGAAACAGTATTGATATTGAATTTTGGGGTACGAATAAAGGTACTTTTTTTACCCAAATGACCTTCTAAAATGGCAACGGTATTGTTCCACGAAAATCCCATAGCAATAGAAAAAAAGGTAATAAATTGACCTATAAAAACAAAAAACTTTTTCCATCCACCACCATATATTTGCTTAAACATTTCCCAATAACAGCAAAAGAAAATAAGTGTACTCAATAAGAAAAAAGCCATTACATAAAACACATATTTTAACTCCGGATACCAAGCTTTGATGTATAAAACAGGAACGCTTAATAAAGCAACAATTAATATGGTAAAAAACATGGTGCTGTTTAATAAATGAAAAGTAGCATGCCATTTTGTTTTTAATGGAATGTTGTTAGAAGAAAAAATTTTCTTAATCATTTTTTGGTAGTTTTCTGCTCCTCCTTTGTTCCATCTAAACTGCTGCGAACGAGCGGCACTAATAATTATAGGTAATTCAGCAGGAGTTTCTACTTCTTCCAAATAACGAAATTTCCAGTTGTTGAGTTGGGCTCTGTAGCTTAAATCTAAATCTTCTGTAAGGGTGTCGCCTTGCCAATTTCCTGCGTCTAAAATGCAGCTTTTACGCCAAACACCAGCAGTTCCATTAAAATTGATAAAATGCTGCTGACTGTTTCTGCCAACCTGTTCTAAGGTAAAATGCAAATCCAATGCAAAAGCTTGTACTTTGGTAAGCATGGAATAATCTCTATTCAAATGCCCCCAACGGGTTTGTACCACACCAATTTCTTTATCTATAAAATAAGGCAAGGTAAGTTTTAGCCACTCTTGTTGAGGTAAAAAATCGGCATCGAAAATGGCAATAAATTCGCCTTTAGCAGTTGCTAACCCTTCTTTTAATGCCCCTGCTTTAAAGTTTTTTCTATCCACTCTGGTAATGTGTTGAATGTCTAAACCAGTTTTTTGCAATTCCTCAATTTGTGTTTTGGTAGTTTCTAAAGATTCATCGGTAGAATCATCCAGCACTTGTATTTCCAATTTATCTTTTGGATAATCTATTTGAACAATATTGTTGAGCAACCGCTCCATTACATACATTTCGTTATAAACCGGAAGCTGAATGGTAACAATTGGCAATTCTTTAAAAACAGACAACTCAAGTTTAACTTGATGTTTAGTTTCTTTTTTGTATTTGATGTAATTAAACAACAAATTGAGCTGAGCTAATGCATAAAAAAAGATGAGCAGCAAAGCTAATGTGTATATAATGATGATGATGATTGCTAATGTCATTTATTTCAAACTGTATTTAAAAATCCAACCTAATATTTTAATTCCTGCCATAACAGAACCTTTTATCGTTCCTGACACTTTTGACACACCTATTCTGTTTCTATATTTTACAGGCACTTCTAAATAACTCATTTTTTGTTTTAATGCTTTGAGTTGCATTTCCACTGTCCAGCCGTAGGTTTTATCTTGCATATTAAGAGCGAGCAATTTTTCATATTTTATGGCTCTAAAAGGGCCTAAATCGGTAAAAGTAGAACGGAAAAACAATTTCATTAAAAAAGTGGCTAACCAATTTCCGAAAACTTGCTGAGGAGTCATGGAGGCTACTTCTCTTAATTTTTTAATTCTTGCTCCTATTACAAAATCAATATTATTATTAATAATTGGAGCTACAATTTCTGTGAGTTGCTCGGGGTAGTCAGAGTAATCGCCATCTAAAAAAACAACAATATCAGGTTGTTGAGTATGTTGAGCAATATAATCCATTCCTTTTAAACAAGCATAGCCATAGCCAGGGTTGTTTTCGGTTAGCACGGTTGCTCCTGCAAGTTTTGCATTTTCTGCTGTTTTATCAGTCGAATTGTTGTTGATCACAATTACTTCATTAACTATATTAGGAATATCGTTAACAACATGAGCGATGGAATTTTGCTCATTAAAAGCCGGGATAATTACTTTTATAGTTGGGTTCATTTACGTTTTTAAAGATTTAAGACAGGGTTATCATTACGAAATGAAAAAAAATCGTCCCATTCGTTAGTTTTAATATCGTTTTCATAATATTCCGCTTTAATAGGTTTGTTATTGAGGTAGAGAATACGATAACCGTTTTTTTTATTATCAGAAAATTGACATTTATTAGAAAGCAATCCTTTATTGTTATAAAAACTCCACCATTTTGTCTTTTTTCCTATATCATAATGCCCTTCTTTAATTTTTTTACCATTATTTTCGTAATAAAACCAATAGTTATGCTTTTGATTTTGAAAAAAATGTCCTTCCTCTTTTAAAATGCTATTTTCATAATAAAATTTCCAATAACCGTCTTTTAACCCATTATTGATCCAACCATGTGATTTCACTGAGCCATTATCATAGTAGTTAATTTTATAGGTTTTTTGAGCTTTCAGTAATGAAAAACTCATTAAAAATAATAAAACAAGTAGGGATTTTTTAATTACTAAACTACGAAGCATTTTTTCTATCATTCATCATTTTTATTAAATCAATATCATTTCCTAAAGGAATATTAACAGTCTTTATTCTACCTTCTTCGGGACCATTTTCAAGTTTTAAGACTCCGCGAGGGCAAACGGCAGCACAAACACCACAACCTACACAGCTTGCACGGATAATATTTTCTCCTTTTTGTGCATACGCTCTTACATCAATTCCCTGCTCACAATAAGTGGAACAGTTACCACAAGAAATACATTGTCCACCATTGGTGGTAATTCTAAAACGAGATTTAAAACGCTGTACTAAGCCTAAGTAAGCTGCTAATGGACAGCCAAATCGACACCATACCCTGTTACCTAAAATGGGATAAAATCCTGTTCCAATTACTCCTGCGAATATGGAACCTATTAAAAATCCATAATAGTATTCTACTTCTTTGGTTTTGATTCCCATTAAACTATCTGCCCCAGAAAAATAGGAATAAAGCGAAAAAACCGTCATTAAAAGTGCAAATACCAACACGCCATGCACTAACCAACGTTCAATTTTCCAAGCGACCATTTTTTTACTTGAAAGCTGACGGTAAGGATCTCCTAGTGTTTCGGCTAACCCACCACAACCACAAACCCAAGAGCAGTACCATCTTTTTCCATAAAAATAAACCAATACAGGAACAACAATTAAGGTTAGAACAATTCCCCAAACCAAAATAAAAATACCCATGTTACCACTTGCTATCAGGGTGTTTAGATTCCAATCAAAAAAGAAATCATAATCTAGTGGAAAAGCGTTTTTAAAATCATAATACGGTTGGTTAAATCTTACTAAAATTTCTGGAATTAAAAAAGCAAACCCTATCTGAAAAAACAGAACAGAAGTTGTACGCACTATTTGGTATTTATTGTTGCGGTATTTGATGTACATTCTAATTGCCATTACAGTCATTACTGTACAATACAAAAAGCCGTATAAAAACCACTGACTAGCTAAATTTCCGCTAAGAGATAGGCTCATAGGATCAACAATGTATGTCCAATTAACAACATAATCAGCATTAAAATAAAGCAACACATAAAAACCAACCAAATAAATAAAAGCCAATATCCCTATCCAACCTCTGTTGGTAGCAGTACTGTGATAAATACCATTATTTTTAATACCCGGCCCACCAAGTAAAATAACATTGGGTAGAATAAAAAGTAACGCTCCTATAATTCCTAAGCCAAAAGTTAGTAACCAAAACAAAGTTTTATTTTCGTAAACAATTCCTTTTCCGGATGGCTTTATAAGTTCGTAAGATAAATTATGTGGTTTGTCCCAAATTACTTTATCCCACTCTTGATTGGTTTTGTGGGCAATGTTCGCTTCTTCTAACGAATGAATAATAGCACTTGACATAGCAAACTGACTGGAAAACTCGTTTCCAACTACTGTTTGTTCCATATTTGCTATAAACAGCTCACTTTTAATTCCTTTGTTTTCAATAAAGTTGGTAAAGGTACTTTCAGAAAGTTCGTATTTACCAATAAAAAGCAGACTGGAAAAAATACTCAGTGCAATTAAAAATAAAAATAATCCTGTGGTTTTGATACGCTTCATTGTATTACTCGTTTAAATTCCAATTGTATTCTAAGTAAGAAATTTTAGCTTTTTCGTTTACTTTTGTGTTACTGTATTTATTGATAAAACTAATTACACCTCCACTAGATTTAAAGTCATCTTTGTACCAATCAAAAATCTGACTTACTTTTATTTTATCAGGAGTCAATTTATTTTTGGTAGTATCATTTACCCATTTTTTTGCCTGTTTTTCTAGCTGACTGTAAAGTTTATCTACAATAAAAGCTTCATTTAGTAAAATAGGACAAGAAACCGCAGCACAATTAAAAGCAACATGTACTAAGGGTTCGTTAAAGTTAGGGCGAACAATAATATTTTCAATGTCGTTAAGCGAGTATGTTTTATCGCCTGACTTTATAAATTTTTTGTCCCAAGGTTTGCCTTTTTCTAATTTGGTGATGCTGGAAGTTGGATAATTAGAAGCAATTAAATAAACCGTTGACGCATTGTAAAGATTGAACCAATAGGCTAATTCTTCGTTTTTGCTCCATGTAGGTTTTACAGGGTTTTTTGCTAAATAATCTATATATTCTTTTAATTGAGCTAGTTCTGATTTAAACCCTTTATAATTTACTTTCCCATCTGTCGAAACATATTTTTTGGTCAATTCATCCCATATTTGATGATTGGGTTTGTCGTTTACCTTAATTTCTTTTTCAGTAAGTGTTTCTTTAATAATTGGTTGAGGTTTGTTTTCAGTTTGAGGTTTATTATTTGAAGTTTCAGGTTTGGAGTTTGAGGTTTCATTCTTGAAATCTTCTATGGTTTGTTCTTCGGTAACTTCGGCTAAAAGTTCTTCTTTTGGGATTGCTTCAACTTCTTGAATAACTTCTTCTGACTGTTCAGCCATAGCATTTAGAGTAGATATTTCAGTACTATTTTCTTGAGATGGATTGTTACTATTTCCGCAACTAATAAATGCTACAATAACAAGAGCTAAGCTAATAAGTTTCATGACTTCAATTTTTAATAAAGTGAAAAAATTCGTTTCCAACTTTTCTTTTTTAATGTAATGTTAGTATTGTTTTCATTATTGAATTTGGTTACAATTTCTTGTTCGTGCAATTGATAAAATTCGGGGTCGAAGTTAGCGTCAGCTAAATGTTCCAATACATACTCCACAGATTGTTTTTCGTTAAGCATTTTATCAAAAAACTCGTGTCGCATTCTAATTCCAAAATTGTTAATCCCAATAAATTCGTGTGAGGTTTTATCATAACTCAACCGAATAGATTTTTTACCACTTTCGTGTTCCCAATAAAAGTGTTTTTCGTTTTCTTTAGCTTCTGCCCATACCCAACCGTAAGTTTGATATTCAATATCTAAAAATTTGGCGGAATTAAACCAATGTCCGGGTTGGTAGGCAATTTTATTTCCACAAATAGTTTGAGCTACTGTTTCACCCATCATTCTTCCGGTGTACCAAACCGCCTCAATGGATCTTCTTTCCCCAATAGGTTCGTGCTGCTCGGCACAATCGCCAATCGCATATATATCAGGCACGTTTGTTTCTAAAAAACGATTTACTTTTACGCCTCTTCCTAAGGTTATTCCCGAAACTTTTAAAAAATCAATATTTGGAGAAACTCCAGCAGTTAAACCCACTACATTGCAAGAAAGTTCTTCACCGGTTTCTTCAATAATTATTGATTTTACTTTGCCGTTTTCATTGGTTTTAATTTCTTTAAGATTGGTATTTAAACGTAAATCAATATGATGTTCTAAAATGTGTTTATTAATCATTGTTGATTCTTCTTTTGGAAGTACATTGCTCCAAAAGCTGTTTTCTCTAACCAAAAAAGTTACTGGAATAGCTCTACTAATAAGCATTTCGGCAAGCTCAATACCAATTAATCCGCCACCTACAATTACCGCTCTTTTGCATACGTTGTTATTGGGAGCATGCTTTTCTAAATTTTCTAAATCTTGTTTATGATACATGCCCATTACTCCTTCAGCATCTTGTCCAGACCAACCAAATTTGTTAGGTTTTGAACCAGTAGCAATAATCAATTTATCATAGTTTATCGTTTCAGCTGTTTCAAAAACAAGTGTTTTGTTTGTGGTATCAACCATTTTTACAAAAGCTTTTTTAAGTTCTATGTTATTTTTTTTCCAAAACCAAGGCTCATAAGGTTGTGTGTGTTCAAATTTCATGTGCCCCATATATACATACATTAAGGCTGTTCTTGAAAAAAAGTAATCTGTTTCGGCAGAAATGATGGTAATTTTTTTATCCGACAGCTTTCTGATATGTCGAGCAGCCGTAACGCCCGAAATACCATTTCCAATAACTACAATATGTTCTTGACTCATGGGTAAAAAAAATAGTTTCTCAATATTAGTCGTTATATAATGGAAAACCTTACAAAATAATTAATTTTTGTAAGGTTAATCTATTTTCATCGTCTAAATTAAACAGTTAAATACATAAATTTGTAATATTAGGTGAAGCGATTTTATTTATTAGGTCTATTTTTTTTCTATTTTTTTTGTGGATTTTCACAAGAGGGCGATAGCTTAGAAAGTAATCTTCAAAAATTTACCCCTTCACAATTAATTAAAGACCAGAATTGGGATATTAAAGTGTTTAATAGTTTATACACTCAAAACAGGAGGGAAGATAATGGTGAAATTATTAATGAATCTCGCTCTAATTTTTATACCTCTACTTTTGAAATATTTACAGGCATTTCTAAAAAATCAACTGCTAATTTTGGATTTGTTTTTAATTTTAAATCTAATACCATTAATGAAAACCGTTGGAGTCCTTTAAAATTTATTGATAATAAAAATAATTCTGCTAGAGCATTAACTAATGTTGCCATTAGCTTAAAATGGAAACCCATTCAAAATAACAAAAATTTTACAGTACAATCTTCATTCTTTGTTCCAATTTTTGAAGATCAGCCACGTTTTTTTTTAGATAAAAGAAGTTATGTTTTTGAAAACCGCTTTTTTTATGATAAAACTTTTCCGAGTAGAAAATTTCAACTTTTTACTGAGTTAGATTTAGCGTATAATTTTGGAGGAAAAGCTAAAGACGCTACTCAGTTTCAAAATATTGGAGAACGTTATGCTAATAATAGTTTAGGGATTCCGGTAAGTACGTATTTAAGCTATTTTATTACTAAAAAATATACCTTGTTAGCATATCTTCAGCATTTTGAATTAGTAGATTTGGGTAATGATTTTTCTCAAGGTTATAGTTTAGCCGGATTAGGGTTTAAAATGCAACTATTTAACAAAATTACTTTAGAAATGTCCTATTCTAAGTTTTTCCAAGCTAGAGGAGCTGGTTTGGGAGAATCATATAATTTTGGTGTAAGGTATTTGTTGATTTGAATAAATCAATATCATTATTTGAAATAATATTATAATGACAAATACTATCTATTTTTAATGGATATTTTATTATTAATGAGTCGTTATTATTAACTCTAATATTACTAATATCATTACTTATCCTGTTGTCATCTTTTTGAACGCAATAAATTAATGTTATTGTACTTATAAAATATTAATATTTTAAAAAATTGTATCATCTTATAAATAGCCTTTCAAAAGTTCTACTTTCAATTTTATTTGATGGTGTTATTTTGAAACCTTGTTCATTATAAGAGTGCACCGCACTGTTATGCTTTAGCTTGCAGCTAAGCATTTCATCTAATCCTCTCTTCCAGTTTACAATTTCCATTTTAAAAGAACGTATTGTTAAAAAAATCTTTCATTTACCCCTTGACTTTGTCCTAAAAATCAACTACCTTCGTTTTTTTTCAGCGGTGTTCAAGCTACAAGCTCTCACGAACAGTGCCGAGGCACACACACACAACATCAGTTTATTGTTATAACTTTAGTATCAATTTTATTTTCTTTAAAAACACTTAACATTGAAACATAAGTAACATTTTTATCTTCACCATTATATGTGCATAATTCAGAAGTATTAAGAGTAAATAGTATTTTTAGGTATTCGTAGTTCTCATCTTCTTTTCTAATTACTTCCTCTACCAGTTCTTTAGAACTCTCAATATATCTATATCTAAAAATAGGCTCGTTTTTTTTTGTCCATATAGTTGCTAAATAAATATTTCTTCCTATACTACTTTCTTCAAGAATAAACAGTTCTTTAGCTTTGAATAAAGATTGTTTATTGAATTGATATATCAGTAAATTTCTTATACTATCTTCTTTTATTATTTTGAGAAATCTAGTTGTTCCAATTAGGGAAGTGTCACAATAATTATCCATGATTAGTTTTGTCGAATGATTCCATTGTTTTACTTGTTCAGTTTCAATTTTTTCGTTTTGACTAGTTGAACAACTAATTTGCAATAAACTAAATAGTATAATAATTAATATTTTCATAATCGTTTCTAATAACCTTCTATTTCGGTAGATCCAGGATCTTCTTGACCATTTGAATTAACTTTAGAGTTTCCAAAACCGTAATTTCTAGAAGGACCTTCTGTTTCTTTAAAACTATGTTTCCAGTATGTTTCTATCAAGCTTTGATAATCTGCACCACCAGTCAATGGAACATTATTTTTACCTATTTCTCCAAAATCTAAAGGATTGTTTTTATCTTTTAAAACATTAAATCCATTAAGCATCTTTAGTGATACTTCTTTGTTAAACACATTAAAACCTCCATAATGAGTTCTTAATTTTAGTCCCATTTGTGCTCTAATTATATTTTCGCCTTCAACTGCTCTTACTTCTGAAGAAGAAATGGTATTCCATTGTAAATTTCCTTCCTCATCTTTATAAGTAGGGCTATCAGGATTTATTATTTGTGTATGTTTAACTTTATGTATTTTATCTATGAAATGTTGAAGTTCATGTCCTAATGTTACTTCTGAGGGACTTTCAAGTTCAGCATCTCCTGTCCCATTAGCAGCATCTAAAGGATTGCCAGCTGTGCACCGCACTGTTATGTGTATGCTTGTAGCTAAACATTCTCTCTTTACTAACCCCAACTTTACCATATCCCATTTTTTTATTTTTTTAAAACAACATTTCTAGAACACTACCTACCACTTTTGTTCCAATGAAATTGAAATACTGGGTTTGCAACCCTTTTTCTCATTACAACATTCTCTATCCACAATTCTAAAATTTGAATACGAATAATTATATTCTTTCACAAAAAATTGAATAACATTTTTTGCACGTTTATAACCAATGTATTTATCTTTCTTAATTTCTTTATATAACGGATATATTCCTATTAGAATGTAACTGCTTTCCGTTAAATTATTTTCTTGAATAATCTCATTTGCAATACCAATCATCTTTTCCCCTTCAGTTGTTAGTTCAATTTCATTCTCATTAAAATTTACCAGAAATTCTTGAGGTTGATATTTGTAATTCATTCCTGAACTAGTGCTTAATATATAAACAACTAGGCAAACTATATATTTAAACAAACTTTTAATCATTTACTTCTCGTTCTTTAGCAGAATCAACCTCAGCTTCTGTTGATGAATCATCACCACCCTTAGTATCATCAAATTTAAACACTTTATTACTAACTTTTTTGTATTCTTTTGGAATACCATCTGAACCTACAACTTCTTTTTTTGTTACAATTGTAGTAGTTTTTACAACAGTCTCAGTAGAAGTGCCTTGAGCTATTCCTAATGCTACATTTAATACATCCAAAAAGTGAAGAATATGAATAGAATTTCCAGTTCCATTACTTTCATCTGCTTGCATAATATCTGTCTCAAAACTCTTATGATCTCTCACGAGGGCATAAACACCTGCCTTACTCCTAAAAGCTTGATATCTTTCGTCAAATCCAAGCATATGACCTGTTTCATGAAACACAGTACTAGATTTTTTGTTTGATATACCTTCATTTGTGCCTTGACCAGTTTTACCCTCTACATCAGGTAAACTGTTATTAATCTGAAGAATATTGTCTCCTTCTTGAAAACCAAGTTCCTTTCTTTGTTTTTCATCTAAATCTTCTACAATTGTGGTCCCGATTTGTCCTTCTGGAATTCCCATTCCTTCCACATAGGTATCTAGTTTCTCGTTATGTACATAATTAATGTTTATTGTAACTGTCCATACTGTTCCTTGGTCATCTTTAATTTTAACTGTATTTCCAATTTTGGAAAAATCTTCATTTAATTGTTTTACAACTTCTGGAGTAGCATCCTTACCATAAACAAAAACTGTTGTTTCTAGAGTAATATTATTATTTTCATAATCTATCTTTAATCGACCATCTTTACCATCACCATCGTCAAAAATGATTGGATTATTTAATGCAAAAGCAAATGGATTGATTCCAGGATAAATATGGCTATGTGGATCTAATGTTAACCACCTTCCTAATCTTGGGTCATAAATTCTCGCTCCAAAATCATAGCTATTTCCTGCTCCTTTAATCTCGTTATCTTTTTCTTGTCCGTTGAAGCCATATCTGTATCCTGCAAAATCTTCACACAGGGTTTGTGTTACTTCTTCTTCGTGGGTAATTAATACATCATCAATTAAAAAATAACAATTAGCCGCATTGTTAATACGCTGCACGGTAATAACATAAGCTCCTGAGGTACTTGCCGTAAACTGGGTAGTGTAGGTTTGCGTGCCACTGTTAAGGGTTTGAGTATAAATTACAGTACTGTTAGCATCCAACACTTCTAATAAAATATCTGCATTGGAGTTGCAACTGCCTTTATCTATGGTAATGGTAAAGTCGTAAAGTTCTCCACTTATTGCCATAAAGGATTGGGTTGCTCCCATCAATTGTCCGCCACCGTTTTTCTCTATTTTTAGTTGTCCGCTAGTATTTACGGTTAGGGAAGTGTTGCCCATTGCTGTCCATCCTTGTGCTGTACCATCAGTAAAGTCGGTATTGAGGTCTTCTATTTTTTGGGTGGAGGTAACTTCATCGCACACTTCTTTGGTAAAGCTTCGGGCGTGTAGTGGTGCTCCAAAAGGGCTATAGTCGTAAGTAAGCAATACATCCGGTTCGTAATAATCTACGGTATTATCTTGGTCGGTATCTCTGGCTATTTTACGGTCGGAGATTACTGCCAGTACATTGCCTAAATGGTTGCTTAGCTCATATTGTCGGTAGCCTATGTGGTGGCTATATTGGCTAGGGTTAGGCGGTGTGGTAGCTATCATTTCTACCGGGGCATTGTTGTTGCCTAAGCGGCTGCTTCCGTAAATGTTTCGTTCGGTAAGGGTATAGTGGTTGTCTTGGGTAACATCGTCTATGGTGTATTCGTAAATTGCCATTACGTTGCCTTGGGCATCACGCACATAGTAGGTGCTTTTTTCCCAATCGGTTGGGATAGCGGGGTCAAAATTAATGGTGCTGCTATTAGGTGTCATGTTTCCGTATTGGTGTTTGGCAATTCTGTTTCCGTTGGCATCGTACTCAAAAATAAGATTTTTTTTCAAACTTGATGCCATTCTTATTATGCTTTTTATTTTGCCATACACGTTCCAGTTAATTTTATGTATTTCTTCTTGCTTATCGGCAATAAGGTTACCAATAGGGTCGTACATGTAATTGTTAGAGCCATCGTTAATTTGTGCCAAGGTGGGGTTAAATAATCCCATGTCTTTAATATCATCATCAAAGTGGTTTTTGCCGGGAGTAGGAGCATTGGGGTGAGTAGTAGCGGCATTATCATTTACATGGTATAAACGGTTAGCAATGGTATTGCCACCATCTTTGGCATATTGGTAAGCCATTTGGTCAAAGGTATTGCCGTCTTCATCGTTACGTTGTTGGGTAAGGATGTTTCCGTTGGCATCGTAAGTAAAGTAGTTGTAGAACCTGCCATCATAAGTTCCTGTATTTCCCCATTGGTTAAAGGTAGTTTGGTTAGGGTCTTGCTCTATGTTGGTAAAGGCAGCAGCGGTAATGAGTCGGTTCAGCTGGTCGTATTTATAAGCGGTGGCTTGGGGGAGAGGTGAAGGGGAAGGGGAAAGGGGAGTTGCGGTATATATTTCGGGTTTTTTAATGGTGGTTACCATTGCACGGATGTTGCCATTAAACAGTTCAAAGGAGTTGCTAAACACATCGCTTCCTGCTAGTGTAGAAACCGGCAGAGAGTTATTGGTAAAGTTAGCTGCAGCAATGGGTTGGTAATCGTTGTTGTGGTAATGCAAGCTAAAACCCACCGCATCGTGAGCAAATAGGGAGTTTGCACCGGTTCCGGTAGCATCTTGCCCCATGTCGTTGGCAGCATATAAGGCATCGGAGTTTACATTTTTAAGCCAACCTTGTAGGGTATAGGCATAGTCGGTACCTTGTACGTTGTTATCGCCCAATTCTATACGTGCCAGTGGACCGTGGTCGTAATAGAAATAGCGGGCTTCGTTGCTCCAAGTAAGGTTATTATCGCTCACCAACACTTCTTTAATACGGTTATCGGCATCGTAACTGTATTTATGGTGCCATTGGTCGGATTCGCCCGTTTGGTAGCTTACTTTGTTTACATTGCCAGAAACTAAATCATAGAAATAATCTAAGCGTTTAAAACGCTGAGGAGTAGTAGAGGTGTTGGCTGTTAGGTCTTTATTATCTTGCAATAGGGTATTTACATTGCCATGGATGTCGTAACTGTAGTGCGAAGCATGGTTGTAGGTGGTGGTATCGTTATCTAAGGTTTCTTCGTAGCTTACCATTACTACACGGTTACGGAAGTTATCTTGATTAGGTGTAAAAGTAGCAGGTAAAATAGCGGCAACACCTAAGGCTTGTTTATCGTAATAAGTTTGTGTTACTTGTGTTCTGGCACCCGTAGCTTCATTTAACCAAGCAATGAGTTTGGCATCGTCAATTACATTAGGGTTATAGGAAGCACCAATGTTCGTACCGAAAATATCCGTAAAGGTCCTATTAGCGGTATTTTCGGCTTTTTCGCCTACCTGAACAATTCTGCCTAGTACATCATACAGGGTATAGCTGTATTTTTTAGGTGAGCAACCAAATTGTTTACTGTTTTGCGAGATGACCAATCTTCCGAGTCTGTCGTAAAAGAATTTAGATGAAATTTCATTGGTTTCGTCACGCATTAAACGGGCGTAGGTTTGTAGTGCATTGGTAGCATCGTAATCGCCACCCAAAAAGGCATTGAAACGAGAGGCTACGGCTATGGTATAGGTATCTTTTTCTTCATCAACAGCTTGCGTAAGGATGTTGTCAGATATGTTTATTCCTTCCCATGTGATGGTGGTAATTTCCAGGTCAGTACCGTTGTTCCAAGAAACATTATCGGATCGGAAGAGTTGACCGTTGTCGCCTACAATGTAACCGAGTTGATTATCGTAAAAATCAACATCATTTAAGTTTACGGTAGTAGGCAATCCTGAAATTAAGCCGAGTACGGTAATTTCGGTAGGTGTAGCACCGTTAGTATTGTTGTAATTAATGATGGTATTGTCTTTCCCTACGGCAATAAAGGTATTGTTGTTGGTAAAATGGTGTAATGCCAACAGGCTAGCGTCATTAATGGAAGCATTAGCAGAGCTTGGCGTACCCGGAGTGTTAATGGTGATGTTGCTCCAATTGCTACCGCCATTGGTTGTTTTGTAAGCAACGGCATTGTTGGCAGCATCTCCACCCACAATAAAGCCAGTATTTCCGTTTATACTGATATCATTAAGGGAGTTGGTAGCAGTTCCCGGTACAGTAACGGTTGTAGCTAAGGCAGCCGAAGCTCTACCCAAGTAATTTTGTTCGCCCACAATAAAGCGGTCGTTAGCAGTAAAGGTAGCGTTTAATTCCATAGGAATAGCACTAGTAAATCCACCTTGGGGTAAGATGATGCCGAAAGAAGTACCTGAGTTGTTGGTGCTTCTTACGGTATAGTTTTTACCTACTACTGTACCGTTGTTGATGGAGTTAAAATGTACGCCAGTAAGTCTGTCGGTAAATACTTGTTTGGTAGGCACCACTGTAGCATTGCCACCAAAAAGCACGTGACTGAAATCTGCTCCGGCTATGAGTTTGCCGTTATCGTTGTATTTTACGGTATTGATACTACCGCTTTCGGCAGTAGTTAAAGAGGTATAATTATTTAAGGTGTAATCTGAGGTATAAAGTATGGTACCCGATTCACCTACTACCAATGCTTGAGTGGCAGGTGTATTTTGTTTGTCTATGGCTAATAAATTATTGGTGGTATTAGTGGTTTGTAAAGTGAAATTAGTACCGTTCCACCACACTAAACTACCGTTGTTTCCTGCCATAAGGGTATTATTGCTTACATCTACTTTGTCGAGTGCGTTGAGGTTTGCTATGGTTGGGGTAATTTTAAGTACTAATTGGTTGCTGTTTCCGCTAAGCATTTTACCGTTGTTGGTAACGGCAGCAATGTTAGCAGGTTGAGTAACTACTACATCATTCATTTTTTCTACTCTTACATTGGTAGTAGTGGACGTTGCTGTATAAGTAGTTGCTGCTAATTGGTTGATGTCTCCTGCAAGGTCTATCATTAGCACATTATCAGTTGTAGACTGTACACTAAATAAGCGGGTGGATGTTGGAGCAGGCAGCGATAAACTAACAGAAGAATTAGTAAACGAACCGAAAGTTGGGGTAGGAGCACTTGCCCCAAAAGTTGGGGTAAAATGATTCATGGTATTGTTGGTTTGATTGTACAATACAAAAGTATTAGCAGTGTTATTTAACAACTGAATATCGGTAAAGCTGCTTAAAGCAGGGTTAGTAATTTTAAGCAGTGAATCTATTGGAGCAACAATGTCTTTGTTTGGGTCGTATTCAAACTCAAATAAAGCACCGTTGTTATCAATACCCAAGCCCATGAGGTGATTGCCTGTTCCTTTAACAAAACGCAATTGGTTAATGTTAGGAGCAATTGTACTAATATCTGTTTTAGACCAAGTAGGATTAGTAAGGTTAAAGTTATGGGTAACGTACATATCGGTATTTGAAACAGCAACCACAATTAAATTATTACCGTTAGGTACAGCATACGCATCGTTAAGCGTAACTACAGGAGGCGTAGCATCAACAAATTTAGGTTCATGTCCGATGCCGTTATTGTTGATAAACACTTTTACTACTCTGCCGCCATTACAACCTGCCATTAAACGAGCGGTAGTTCCGTCATTTTCGTATAAGTTCAGGGAGTTATAACTGAGTGAAGCGTCCATTAAGCTCCAAGTAGTACCGCCATTGGTGGTTTTCCAAAGATGTTGGTTAATAATGGCTACTCCGTTGTTGGCATCTTTAAAATAGATGTGTTCAAAATTGGCTCTGGTGTTGGTTTCGGTAACGATCCAATTGGCTCCATTATCGGTAGTTTTTAGTAATAATCCGTTGTTTCCGGCAACTACAGCAGCACTGTTATCAATGGTGCTAACAGCAGTGAGGTCATCTACACGGATAGCATCAATAATAGTCCAAGCAGAAGAAATTGCTGTAGCAATAGTATTGTAGCAAATGTAATTTTTATTGTTAGCAGGGTCGTAAACCGAGAGATAATAAATGTTATTAATAACATCAGCATCAATAGCGGTAATAGTTGCATTTGATGAAAAAGAAGTGTTAGCAGTTAAGGTAGATTTAGCAGGTACGCCATTTTGGTAATTTACTAAAGTAAGGTTATCTCCTACTAACAAGCCATTTCCTGAAGCATCTAGGTACAAATCATTTAGGTTTTCGGTAACATCGGCAGTATAGAGGTTAATCATGTCCCAAGAAAAGCCTGCATCTTTAGAAGCTAAGAAAACACCGTTGTTGCCTACAGCATAGGCATCGTTGGTGGTTGTCCATTGCATGGCATTGATATCAGCAGCTACTACATCATTTACTCTTGTCCAGTTGGCACCGCCATTGTTGGTGGTGTAAAGCAATCCTCTATCTTTAGGAGTGCCGCCCACGTTTTGGTTTATCCAACCTACAAGGAAGCCTTTAGAAGGGGTAACAAAATGGCTTTCTTCAATATGAAGGTTGGTTGGCAAGCCATTTACTCCTTGAAAAGCAATTAAATCCATGTTGTCGTGGTCGGGCAGGGTTTGGCGAGTAAGCTGATTTAAACTGTTGTATATGTACTTAGTTTCCATACGGTGGTTGGTATAGAAATTTTTGGTGTTAGTGCTTCTATCAGCAAGTATTCTCATAGAAAGATTATCGGAAGAATTAGTTGTTGGTACAATGTCAACTCCTTCGGGTGGAATGGTTTTGATAAGGTTCCCTGCTTGATCGTAATAATACAGGGTAAAATGATGTTCGGCATCATCATAATTTTTAGTAAAGCTTTCGTTTAGGTAGTTGGTGCAATGCTCACGATAGCGTGTAATAAATTCTTGCGAAAGGCTATCGATATATTGCTGGTATGCATTAGCGGCATTTGCTAGTGCGGTGTTAATCATGTTTTCCACACAAGGATTTACGTAAGGAATGGTAACCTCAGGAACGGTATCGATACTAACAGAATCGGGTCCACAAGGCAAGTCGGCACATATGTTTACTAAGTCTAATTCTCTTGGGGGTGTAGTACCTCCGATAGCTGTTGAATCGTTAGTAGCACCAGTACTTGGAAAAGCGACAGTCCCACCAGCAGAAGTAGTATCTCTAATAGTACCTATGGTTTCTTTAAACTTAGGCACACAAGCGCACAAGTTTCTTTTTTCAAATTCGGCAGCAGAATAAGTTTCTGTAATCATTGCGTTGGTAAGGTTGCTATCGGCAATCATTTGGTTATAAGCTAACACTCCTGCTTGGTAATCTTTAAAAGCTTGTTTACAGGGGTCAACGGCTTTACAATCAAATTCTACACAAGGAACATCTACTGAACAATCAGGATCTTTTAGTGGTAATGGTAAGGTTAAATTTTGGTTGGCAGGCACTTCTAAATAAGGGCTGATATATGTCATGTAGCTTGGTAAGCAATCACACATTTTAATCCCTAAACCTTCATTTGGAATAGGTAATTGGTGATTATTGAGTTGGGCATAACTAGAATTGTTGTAGTTATTTAGTAATTGTACTAATTGAAAATAAAGCTGAATACATTTTCTTTGTTCAATTCGAGTAAATTGCAGGAGTTTTGTGTCATAAAAAGGGAGGATATCAGGTAATTGAGTAGTATCAGCAAAAGTGTTGATATAGGCGGTAAATCCTGCTTTAGCAAAAGCATTAAAGTATAGGTTATTTTTTTCTGTTTCCTGAAAAGAAGCCATTTTTAAGTATGATTCGGCATATTTAGCCAAGGGGTGATTGGTTTTAAAGTCTTCAAAGGCATTTACATAGGTTTTATACAATAACTTATTTGAATCAATAGAAGTGGTATCTATCATATTGTTTTCCACCATAAAAGACATAATATTAACCGCTTCGGAAGTGTTGTTTTGTAAACAAGTATCTACATGATTGATATAAGTATTACAACCTGTTGCTAGTCTGTTAGCCGCATAATTATCTATACTTACAATTTCTAAGGTATCTAAAGAGAGATTATTGGCTCTTATATTATAAATTTTAACTGCTTTTTTATATCGTTTGTATTCTTTATCAATGGAAAGTATTTTTCCGAAATCGGCAATAAACATATCAAAACGATGGAGGTAAATGCTATCGTCAATGGCAGGATTGAAATTGTCGATAAATCGAATATAATGCTGTACAAAACCTCCGGCACCTTTATGCATAATTTGATTATAAGTAGGTGTTTCTACAAAAGCGGAATCGGTAGAAGTTAAGCTTAAACGTGTATTTACATCGTTAACAGCTGCTTCTAAGGTAGGCATGAGTGCTAGGGTAGTGTCTGTTTCTCTGGTTCCTGAACCAACACCTGTACCAAGCGTGTCATTAGGATTACCAGGGTCACTGGCAAATTGTGTGGAATCGATGCACGTTTCGCAATTGTTTAAAGGAACACAGGTGGTTGAACCGTTTACCAAGATAAACTGAGGGACACCATTAGGATCAATATAAGCGGCATCGAACATAAAATCGTAATAGACATTGTTGTTAAGTTGACCAGTAGCTGTAAAGTTTTCAAATTGAGCAAAATCGGCAAAAGATAAGCCATCAGCAGATTCGAAAGACATGGTAATTTCACAATCACCTACATTTAATTCGAGTGTAGTTAAACAAGGAGAAACATTACAATCTATGGTTTCATTAACGGTGGTGGTTACATTGTTAGCTGTTCCGAAATAGCTGATTAACCCCTGCGTCATAGCCGGACTTTGCATAATGTCTTCTAAATCGTTTATTGCAAAAGGATTTTTAAGCATTTCTGTTTTAAGCAGGTTGAAGAAATCATCTAGATTTTGATGAGCCGGAGTTTCACAATCTACCAAAGGAGGATTTTCGCAGCTGCCTAGTTCTAATTCTGTGGAGCTGCCCATAGCTTGAACGGTAGCTGTTCCGGAGATAGTTCCTAAGTTTAAGCCATTAGCATCAAAAGCCTCAATGGTAAACACATTGTTTCCTGTACTGGAAATATTGATGTTGTTGAAAAAGCTGATTTGAGCAGGATTAATATTGTTGGGATTACCTGTAAATTGAAGGCTAATGGTATTGGTACCATCAGAAAATGTTCCTACGAAGGTAGGAGATAAACTCCAAGTAATGTTAGCCGTATTAGGAAGTAAATTGGAAATGTTAGCAGTGATAAAAGGAGCATAATTAGGGTTATTTCCAAATAGGAAACTAGAAGAAGTAAGGTGACCTTCTATTGCGATAACGCTTAGTAGCATTTGGATGTCTTCAGCCAATTCGTTAGGAGAGCAAATTCTGTTAAAGTTACAGTTGAGTATGTTCATGCAGGTTTCTCCGTTTATTTCTTCGAGTGTAAAACCACCATTACCATCATCTACTTTAGCGTAAACCGTAAATGTGTAGTTAGGAGCATTCAATCCGTTGGCATCAAGCCCTATAAAACCTAATACATCATTCCAGTTGAAACTACCTGAAACAGGTGTTAAAATGGTTTCGCAACTGGCAGCATTAGGAGAAGTGGTAATGAATTTAAGTGTATTGCCACTAAGAGCAGCATCATAGGTAAATTGAGGGAAAGGCAACAGCGGGTTATTATTGCTTAAAGCAATTAATAATCCTGAAGTGGAAGGCAATGAGTTAAAGTTGAAATTAGTAGCTGTTAAATTTCCGGTAGCAGCAAGTTCATTAAGTACATTTTGGAAATTGAAAGCAACAGGACATTGTCCTGTAATAGCATACATTTGGTAAGCAATGGTGTTAGGGTCAACTCCCATATCACTTTCATCTAAAAATCGTTTTTGTTTGTATTTGAACAAGGCTCTTCTTTGGTAAGAACAAGCTTGTTGTGGATTATAATATTCGGAAGTAAAAATATTGGTGGTGGTAGCAAAACTTTTATTAAAAGGATTGAAAGAAGTGCTTCCGATACAATCGTTAAAACTTTCACAATTTTGGATAGCGTATTGGTCGTAAATGGTATTAATAATTTTATTTTTCTTTTCTAGGTAGAGCGCAATAAGTGTTATCCATTGAAAATCTTTTAGTTCAGCTTCTTCTTGAGGGGTTAAAGGAGGTCCTACATCAGCTCCAAAGCTAAAGCATGGTAGGGGAGATGGAGTAACTGTTAATCCAGCATTACCACACTTTTGGATATAAGCAGCGACTTCAATCATGTTTCTCATTTGTCCGTCAATTACATAAGAATTGTTAAAGGCGGTTATTAATTCATTAGCGGCTGTAGCGTTGTAATTAGCCGCTCCGGTAAAGCTGATAAAAGGATCTGCATTGAAATTGAAGGTATAGCCATTAATGTTGTCTCCGCTGAGATAACCTGCGGCAACGGCATCCGTAAAAGAAAAATCCCTCAATTGAGCATCAAACAATTCACTGGAAAGGTTGTTATTGTCTTCTTCCATATGGCCCAAACATTGTTGGTAATAGCAATATTCCGGATGGTATTGTACTAATGATTGAGCCCATGAATCTTGCCAATAGGTACCTACAAAATCGCCAACATTTGCTAAATATTGAGGACGAATATATAATAATCCACCGTTGTTGATAATATTACCGACATAAGTAGGATCTACAGCAGGAGCATATCCACCTTGAGGAAGTGGCGTTACCTGAATAAAAGATTCATTACCAAACTCATCTACATAAATATTTTGATTGGTATTGTTTAAAAATAGTTTAGGGTACTTCCAATTACTGGTATAACTTGTGTTGGCTTGAAGGTAATAATTGGTAACAGTAGTATTATAAACACTTAGCCAATACATGCCCACATTTATATTGTTGTTGGCATCTAAGAATTGTCCGTATTGTCCTCCCGGAGAAACATCAGCCAATAGCATTTCGTAGGCGGTTTCGCACATGGTAAGTAATTTACACGGGGCCAAACATTCTTCGAGCATCATATCGTATTCAGCAGCAGTACCTAGGTTGTTAGCCACAAAATCTTCTTTTATTCCTAATGCTTGAGCACAAGATTCGCAGGTAATGTTACAGTCGTTGGTATCTATTTCTGCTAAGAATTCATCTTCAAAATCTTCTAATGTTTTGATACAGGTGTTGTTATCTGGATTTAGATATTCTTGCAAGTAAAAATTAATAGCATCTTCATTGATGGTTAGTGTTTTTACTATGTTGTAGTTTCCAACAGGTAGTTGGGCGGTAAATTGAATATCTTTTTGATAATTAGGAGAATTACAATCTACATTAAAAGTAACGGTATTATTACCGTTGTCAGTAAAATTACCTACCAGTTGGTTAAATTCGATAGGATCATTAGTGGCAACATCTAGTAAGACTACACCACAATCATCCGTAAGTTTGATGGTTAAATCGTAAATACAATTAAAACACATGTCGGGCAGACACGCTTCTTCAAAAGAAGCAGTAATCATTTGGTAGTCGAAGGCATATGGTCCAGATGTAGTTACTAAGAAAGTTTCATTAAAAATCATTTGATTTACTTTTCCGGCAGCAGTAGTATTGGCAGCGGTAGGTAAAATCATTTCTTGCGTTAAATTTACAGATGCACTGGTTTGAGAAGGAATTGGTTCTACATTGGTAGGAGGATTTCCTGCTAAAGCGGTAGCAATTACTCTTCCTTCTTGGTCTAAATAAGAAACACTAATTTGGTTGTTAGCATCAATTACCATGTTTTTTTTGTAGTGAGAGGCATAACCTACTTCAGAGCTAAAAAGTCGGTCTATTTGTAATTGGTCTGGTTTGCCGTAAAAGAATTTTGTTTCGTGTCCGCTGCCTAATTTAAAATCTTCTCCAACACCCGATTGTCTTCTAATTCTACCTGTATTGTCGGGAGTATATTCAATAACGGTAAAAGGATAATCATGCGCATCGGGAACAAATTGTTGGTGGGCATCTTGTTTCGGGTTGTTTGGAGAGTAGTATAATGAAGCACCTGAAGCATCAAGCATGGGTTCTACAGCAGTTTCGCAGTCTGCTACATCTATATCAAAATCAATTTTATTGTATCCTGTACTGTTTTGGTTTTGATTAAAATTCGGATAAAATTTAATAGGTGGAGTAGTGGGTGAAGGGCAGTTTTCATCTAACACAGGTACAGGCAATATGCTAACGGCAGCACGTCCTTGATGGTCATAAACTGTTTCACCAACTATTACATTATCATCAGAATTAATTTTAGTAACACTTTGACGATTACGTAGGGAGCCATCAAAATAACTGATTACTTCTTTTTTCTTGCCTTCTTCCGCAAAGTTGGTGGTTACTTGCCAGTTTTTTAAATTTTCGTGGGAGATGGTTTGGAATTTTTGATTAGTTGGAAGACCACCTACATTTCCGGTTGTGTTTGCATTCCATACGCCATAAATCCATTTATCTAATTGTAAGGGGTCTTTTCCAACGGCTCTTACTCTATAAATTAAATATCCTCTTTCGAATAATAATGGTAATGTGTAATTGGTTGATTTTGTGTTTATTCTGGTGCTATTGTGTTTGAAATCATAATTTAACGCGCTGGCAGAAAGGTTGGTAATAGTAGTGGGATTATTAGCAGTAACGGTTGCTTCATAATCATTAATAAAAGCCCATTCCAGCTGGTATTCTAACGCTCCTGTTATTGTTTGCCAACTGATTTCAATTTCTTCAGGAATATTAGATGGATCGCAGTCTAAATTTATTTCAGTAGGAGGGTTCATTGAAACTGCTGTATTAGCAAAGGAAGTGAAATCAACAATTCGGTTTACCAAAATAGTTCCATCAATGTATGCATTTGAGGGTAAGTCGGTAACGGATGTACCGTCTACTTTTATAGCAACAATTTCAAATTGGTATTCATTAATGTTGTTAAAGATAAAAGCGTCTTTATCTTTAAAGGTTTGTTGGTCAAAAGGAGCATATTCTATAGTTAAAGGTATGGTAAAAGTAGTTCCTGAGAAAGGAGGAGGTCCCGATAAAGTAGTGATTTCTATATCCACCTCTAATAAATAAGGGGTGTCTATAAAATCAGGATGATTAAAGTTTATTCCTAGCGTTACAATATCTCTAATATCAATATCTACAGCATTGGGTAGCCCGGCACAAGATGAAACAGTTTTGTTATCTCCCACTTGTATAAGTGGTGTTGTAGTATTTGTTTCTATGCGTTCATTACACTCTAATGCTTGTGCTTTAAATATTATGGTTGTACATAACAATAAAAGCAATATGGTTATTTTTTTTATCATAACTTTTTGGTTAAAAGTGTCACAAGTTAAAATCTGTCATTTAAGCCTCACGACTTATATAGACATATTTAATTATTATATCTAAAATCTATTAATTCAAAGTTTTTAAACTTATCGGTTAATACATATTTTTTATCTACTTTATAAACTATATCGGTTAAATTGAATTTGGTTTTTTGGTTCGAAATCATTTTTCTGAAGTTAATTTTTAGTTTTGGTTTATCTTTAAGTAATTGACTATTATCATCTTCATATTCTATTTCATTGGCATAAAAAAGAGTAATTTCTTCGATAAAATCCTGATGAATTCTTATATAAATTTTCTCGAAAGGCAGTCCCTTTTTATATGAAATATTTAGTAAAACCACTCCGTTATTAGTTTCAATTTTGGAAATATTAGTAATGGCGTTTTTATATTTGTTAACGTAGCCCGTATCAATAGCAAATGTTTGAGAAAATGTGCTGTCAGGGTAGGTAATTCCGACCATATTTTCAGTAGAATCTATCATTATTTTAATTTGCTTATTCTGTAGTGAATAAATTCCTAATTGATATTGCTCTACTGTTTCATTTTTTTTATGTATAAATCCTTTAGAGTGGTCTTCCGGTATAACACTGTAATGACCTTTATAGGAAGAAATTTCGATAGCCACATGATACTCTTTTTGATTATATATGCTATTTACATTTTGCATTAATTCAGTCATTTCATCAATAGAAATGGGTTTCTCTTGAGCGTTACAAAAAGAAACCATCAGCAATGAAAGGATGCTATGTAGTAGTAATTTTTTCATTCAGGTTTACTGGTATTAGATTTAGTTTCTTGGATGGTCATTATACCTCTTTCCGTTTCTTTTTTAACTCGTATTAATTGGCCTTCTTCATCGTATTCATAAAAAGTAGCATAATGTCGTTCATCCAATTCAGCTACTAAACGCATATTGATTGGATCATAAACAAAAGATTTCATGTTAGAATTAAAAGGAAGTACCCTGATGTCGTCAAATAATACTTCTCCGGAAACGCTACCGAATAGTATTTCCATTTCTTGTGCAGAAGAGGGGACAACAAACTCAACTTCTATGCGCTGCCATCCATCAATTATGTCTCCTGTAGGAATAAATGGACCAAGAACTGTATTATTTACATCGTTAAATAAAAGACTTAGTTGGGGGTTATCGTAGGTAGTTTTGGTAGGGAGAGCTCCTACTTCTTTAGCCCAAGCTGTAACTAAATATTTTTGTCCGGGAATAGGAGCGAAGGAGCCGATGCAGGTTTCACAAAGAGGATCTTCATCGCAATTTAATTCGGGAGTAAAAGAAATATCAAAATCATAAGTTTGGTTTCCATCACATTGAGGATCTATCACTAGCACATAAGTTCCTAAACCTGCATTTACAGTATTGAAAGCATAATTTAAACTTGTAGTAGTGCCGGTAGCAATTATATAGTTTTGTAAATCAGAATTACATTCATAATCAGCAACAGGAGGTTTTGCCAAATAATATTGAAAATTAAGTGAATTTGTTGTAAAAGGATTAAGATTATATACGTTTCCTGAAATGTTTAATTGCTGGGATAAATCTGTTATAACAAATTCATACCATAGTAAATAATTACTTGAACCATTACATTCACAAGGAGATTCAACATGAATATCATTACACAATTTTGTTACTGTTTCGCATGACAAATTAGATTCACATGTTGGAGGAGGAACAACCGGTTGACAATTTTCATCAATATCCACAAAATCAATTTCTATTGTAGGACATTCTACTTCATTAATAGACACATTTAAAAGATACAACCCTGTATTAGGGAAAGTGTAAGAAAAACTTTGACCACTGCCTGACTGAAGTAAATTAGTTGGTGACATTAAGCTAGGCTCGCATGGACCATATAGCATTTGATTACTGAGGGAATAATTTACTGATGAGTTAGTAGAAAATGGTGTAGGGATACTTACATTAACAGTTGTGTTTGCATATTGAATGTCTAACACATAAAATCTGTTATGTCTTCCTTCAAATCCGCAATTAGGAGAACAATCGTAAACTTGTGTAAAGTCTGTACAAATAGTAAAAGGGGAATGACATTCTTCATTTGGATTACATCCTGAATTTACTCCATCATTATAAGTAGAACAATATTGATTAACAGTTGAATTACCAGAAGGTGGCTGCATTGTACTACTTATGTTTATTACTTGTTGTGTGGTAAATTCACCGGGTAATAAAATAATTTTAACTAAGTAAAATCTAGTATTTGAAGAAGAAGTCATTTGAAATTTTACTGAAGGAATAGTAGAGGTTTCTTGGTAAGTAGCACATTGAGAAGTTTGTGATACTAATGAGTAAGAATAGTTATCCCCTTGAGTAAATGGAGTACCAAGTGTGTTGCAATTGTAGCTCGTCTCAAAAGGACCATAAATTTCATAATTTATTCTTGTTGGTCTAGTACCATTATTTAATGAAATGGAGATGAATCTATTAGCGGTTAAAGGATCGATTTTAAACTCATACCAGAATTCATTATTGACAATAGAAAAATCATTTATAGTATTAAAAATTGTAGCATCAATAGCTCTAGGAGCAGTACATGTAGTCGGGAATTGAGCAAAAACATAGTTGTTTGCTGAGATAATTCCTACTAAACAAATTATAATATATCTAAGTAATAAGTTCATCATAAATATTTTTAATTATTAGCAGATAATAAAGGTGAATCATTAGTATATGTTAGTTGGTTAGTTGTTTGACAACCTTTATCATCAACAGCATTAAATTCAATAATAAAATCTTGTCCTTGTGTAGGTACAACTTCAAAACCAGTAGGTGTAGGAATAACAGTTGGACTACCTGAAATTATCTGAAAACCTGTTGTAAAAGCACCCGAATAACCTACCAAGTTTATTTGTAATAAATTTGCACCTATTAACATGCTAAATGTCATTTCACAACCAGTTTGATCACACCAAAATAGCTCTCTTTTTAGTGAGGCACTATTGTTTGGGTCAACTTTAATACTATTCCTTCCTGAATGGGCATCAGAATTATTAATTCCTAAACCATCTTCATTAAATTTAAAATGATTGTCGGCACACTCGCTAAAACCTTCATCTTCAAAACTGGTAAAGCCTGTTTCTCTGTATCTGGAATTTGCAGCAACTGATTTGGGTAAGGTTTGATTAAATCCAAAAGTGGCTGCTGAATATCTGCCCAATGCATCTTGGTTTTCAAGCTCCTGTCCAAATGGGTTGAACTCTGTTACTTGTGAAGTAAATGTCCAGTCTTTTCTATCTATTATCCATTTGCCGCTACTATTGAGTTTATAAAAAGGGAGGTAACTTTCAAAAGTACCGTCTTTTCTTATGTTGGTATTGTTGTTATAATCACTTTGCTCTCTATTACTCAAATGCAAATAAGAGATTTTAGGTTTGTAATTTCCTTTTATACCTAAGAAGTATGGGTTGGTACTAGCAATTAAATTTACATTATCATTACAATCGCAATAGGTTCTCCACTCATCTGTATATTCAATTGCAGAGGCTTGTAGCACATTTTCATAGATGTTATTTTTAATAGTATTTAAAGGATTTGTTAAGGTAGTAACAGTAGCCATCATTTGAGAAGTGAGGTTTCTTCTGCCTGATCGAATAATTTTTATTTTACTAAAAGTTCCAGTTGGGGCAGCTCCGGATGCCAATTGAAAAGCAACGGTATTGTTAGAGGTAGCAATTACCCATGCTTTTAAAGTTGTAGAGCTATTGGTTAGAGCAACTTCATCGCCCGGCACAAAGTAAGGAGCATGATTGGTGGTTAAAATTCCGGCATTATTTACTGTTCCTGAAACAGTTAAACCAATATTTTTATAAGCTTGCCCCATGTTGTCATAATACCAATAAGCAGGAAAGTTTAATGAATAGACTTTGTCATTAAAGTTGGTTGTTGTTTCTGTAAGTAGTACCTGACCTGTTTCGGAATCATAAGCGATGTTTTTAGTTTCCACTTTTGAACCTAAATCAGTTGCCACAGTACTTTCCAATACTCCGAATTTTTGTACCACTTTAGTAAGTACAGCACTTCTAAATTGAGTTTTTTCTTTTGTGTATGATGGAAGAATAGTAGGAATATTTACAGGAGCAAAAAACAAAAAGAACCCATCTAAATTAAGATTACCTGAAGCTTGCGTAACATTTGTTTTACTTTGTCTAAAATCAGCTACCATATCAACATTTACTCCCATTCTTCCATTTACAATGTTACCATTAGGTTGGATAAAAGGTACATTGTTTGTCAGTTCTTTTGTACTAGCTTCTGAGCCTTGTATGTCTTTGTAAAAATATTCTACTTTAGAAATGGAATTTGTTTGACCTTCGGCATATACTTCTTGTGATTTAGGTTTTCCATGCATATCATTAGTAATAACAACATACCCTTGAGAACCGGTGTAGTAATCTTTTACATTGATTTTGAAAAGAGAAGTAATAGAAAATGGTCCATTTTTATGACGTTTGTTTTCTAATGATGTTTTTTTGGCAATAGTGGGATAATCTTTTGCTGTATAAAAAGTATGTTCAACAAATCCTGTAGCATTTCTACTAACATTTGGATGGGGTAAGTTTTTCACTACCACTCTACTATAACCAACAGAAGCGGAAGGAAAAAAAGACTCACCAAAAGGGGTTTCCTGAAAAAAACGTTCGTCAGGAGCCCATTTTTTATCGTTACTAAAATGTATAGGTTGTTTCCAGGGGTTTTCGTCACCTCCCATTTGAGGTTCGTAGCTGGCTACACCAGAAGAACTACCGTCTTCATTAGTATATGCATATACCTGACCGTAATTTGAGGTTGTCATTGCAGCACCTGTTTGTGTCTCCCAATTATCTTTGATTTCTATTTTACTTACTCGATGTCCTCCTCCAAATTTTCTATTATTTACATCGTTTAATCTGATCCATGATTTGTTTAATACAATTTTTTCTCCATTACCATTATCATATGCAGTTTTATTTGGATTTTTAAACCCCGTGGCAAAACCAGAAATAGAAGACCATATTGACGCAATAAACTGAACGCCAAGGTTGCTATTCTGTAATGTAGGAGAATTAAATGCTTGACGGGGCAAGTGAAGCCTTGCAAATTGTGTTGCAGCTACTGTTATTGGATTTCTGTTTGTGGAATTATCGTCAAACCCGACAGTTTCTAATTTTATATACCCTAGATTGGTACTTGCTATTCCCTTACCAATTATTTTAGCATATCCTGATACATAATCATGTCCACCATTAAATTTCATTAAACACCTAAAATATAATTCATTAATTCCCCCAACATAATCTTCAATAGTAGTATTAGGTTGCATTTCAAAAAAGATGAATTCATTACCCGTCATACTCTTTTCTGCAATAGTTGTGTTTAAAATCCCGCCACTCGAATTAGTATTAACATCCACAATTTTAATCATTTCCATGGCTTTTTTATGTTGGACATAAGCATAATCATCTGCTTCTGTTTCAATGTTAATTTCCCCACCTGAAGGTAACTCAATTTTACTCAATATCCATGCTGTAGCATTGTCATGAACATCTGTAGCTAATTGATTAACGTAAGGAAATTCGAAAGTTGGAAGAGGGCTTGTTAATACGTTAGATGAAATGCCAGATGGCACTTTTTTATAATTCCCCCATCTATCGTATGCTTTTAAATGATAAGGTAGGTTATTTTTATAAGTAAAAACATAGGGGGATAGTTTTCCTTTTTTAGAGTCTCTGTAAGTAAAATAGACCTTTTTTAAAGTTAATTTGCCTTGACCATTTAAACTATTGGGTACACCAGGACAAAGTGAATAGTCATAAACAAAATGAACTACTTTTATAGGGGTAGCATTATTGCCGTTTGCTTTATAATCGGGTTTTGAGTAGAGTCTTATTTGAGTAAGTACTTTTTGTTTGGAATTATTGTCAATACCTCCATTATCATTTATCACTCCCAAACCATCTTGTCTATCATCTTTATCAAAAATGGCAATGAAGTTTTTTGTTTGGATGGTATCTAAGTAAAAAAGTTCTTTTTCGCCATAAATGTAATTGGCTTTATCATCATGAATGTCCGTTTTTAATCCTTCGTTATAAGAAGCTTTATTGAGTTCAACCGGTACTCGCCATTTATAATTATCAATTCTTTCATAACTAAATTTTGTATATGTTCCTAAGTCTCCATCAGAAGGACCTTTAATGTTGTCGGCATCTACATAATCATCACTAACCACAGCGGTTAGTAAATAAGAGTGTGCATAAGCAGGTGTTTTTACTTTTTGGTAGTAGTTATCTAATCCAAGTGAATTATTGGTTGAATTTGCAGATAGAGGGTAAGCCACTAGTCCTTTTGCATAATCAATATTAACACCACTACTATTACCTTGTAAATCTTTACCTACAGCAAAAGTTACTTCTTCTTGAGTTTTGTTGTAGGCAGGTTGACCATATACATAGCGTAAACCATCATTTCCTAACGAAATAATCTGACCAATATGATGAGCGTTGGCTGTTGTGGCAAGCGAACCTTGCATAAAATGATTAATTCCAACTCCATTATTTACTTCTCCAATTGTAAGGTGCTGAATAGTACTGTTTCTTTTTACCCTCCCTATTCTGTAGTTACGTTGTAAAGGTGTGCCAGATAAGTTAGAGGAAGCATAAACGTTAAATTTACTTGCTTCCAACAAATCTACTTTTACAGGGGAGTCTTTTCCCAATAATTCATAATAGTCAGCGTCTGTGTCAATTGAAGCTTCGTTGGCCTCTCTAAAAACTACACTTTCAAAGTCGATAGCATTTTCTTTTTTGTTAAAATCTAAATAATTTTTTGCATTATTCTGACTCAACCATTTTCCTGAATTTGAATTTGCTATAACTACGCCTATTTCACCACCACCGTGTAACAGATTTCCAAAACCTGTTTCTACGGTGATCGGAAAAGAGTTACTTTTATTATCGGCATCATTATCAAAAACATATCCCACTTGGTTTCTATATGGTCGATAGCTTCCTCCAACACCCTGGCCGGAAACAGAATAAATATCATAAGTATAGTTGGTTAAAGGAAGGTTAGGAGTAGAAGCTGTATAAGAACCATCTTTTTCTCTATTAAAATCGTGGCGGGCATCGCCTCTGTATTGACCAGCTTCGCTATATAGGTATCCATAAGAAGGGCTATGGATGATTTTGTCTTTTAATGTTTGCTCTGAATAATTAGCAGAAAAAGCTAAGCCTAAATGTGTACCAAACATCGCAAGTCCAATAGCTTTAAAACGAGTAGAAACAGCGAAACTTCTCATGCTATTAGAAATAGATGGGGTATATGTCGGTTGTTGAAAATTAAAACTGGCAGCAGCAATACTTATTCCTGAACTTGAAGATACTGTTTTGTTACTAGATTTTTTTTCTAGCCCACCTGTTGTTAAGCTTGTACCAATTGTAAGTGAATTTAATCCACTTCTAGAGTTAAAAGAGGAGCCAATACTGGTTCCTAAAGATGTACTAGCATCTTTAGTTTTTTTTAGAGTTGAAGATAACCCTACACTAGGAGAAATGGATAATCCACCTGAACTACTAGAGTTTAATCCAAGTCCAACATTTCCAGAAATAGATTTGGTTAGGTCTAATGAAGAACCAATGCTAAAACTAAGATTAGAACCAACACCTGTATAATTGTTATATTCTACTCCGATTCCGAAACCAATAGAAACACCGACACTGCCAAATGCTTTTTTAGCATCAAAACCAAAAATTTCAAAATCAGAAATATCAGCACCTATTCCTACCGTCCAATTTTTATTAATATTGGTTTCTGTTGTTACTATCTCGTCTTTAAAATCATCGGGTAAACCTCTTAATGCTCTGTTAATAGTTCCCACATTTATATTCCATCCTAAACCTGTCCAAGATGCTTCTTGGTCAGTGGTTACGCCTCCATTATATGCTATATTAACGGGATATCCATCAATGTCTAATAAAGGGATATTATAGGTTAAATCTCCGGAAAATAAGTTAACCATGTCGCTTGTTCCTATAGGTTCAAAAGATTGAACTTCGGGTTGACTTGGACCTCCTGTTAGTGCAAATGAGTTTAAGGGAGCAAATGTGCTAATGGATGTAAAAAAGAAATAAATAGCAAAAGTTAAAAATGAACCTCTTTTTATTTTATCTTTAATTAGGTGAACTAATTTCTTTTTTTGTTTTGCTGTCATAAAATCGCAATTTTAGGTAACTCAATATTTTTAAATGACCAATTAAATTTTAATCGACCTTTATTAAACAATTCATCATCATAGATAACCGTTCTTTCGTTAGCATTCCCAATATCTTGTTTTGAAAATGCAAATAAAAAGGTGGTATAAGGAGTAATGCCGTAAGTACGTTCGAAGTGGAAAAGTTTACATGGAATTTCATTGTTAATTTCGGTTGAAAGCTTAATATTATTTTGCATAGCAAAAGCCATATAAGCAATTCTAGTTTGGTACTCAGACATATCAGTAACATGGTATTTTGCTAATTCATCATTATAATTTTCAACTTGAACTCTCATTTCAAAATACTCCATCCCCTCATATTCTTTTTTTAAGGTATTTATATTTTCTGTGGTAATAGATTTGTTGGACTTTTTTAGCTCACTAATAACCAATTGTTCAGTAGGTAGGTATTTAATTTTGTAATTAAATTCGGAAATGGTTTTTTCTTTAATGAGTAGGTTATTAGGTTGTGAAGACCACTCAATATATTCTTGGGGTGTTAGGATAGGTTTTTTAGGTAATACCTGAGTATTCTTCTCATTAGTTATATCTTGGTCGTAAGAACACGACATAAAAAATATGCTTGCAATAGTAAAAATATATGTTAGTATTCCGAAATTCAATTTTTTCCTTGGTATTTATCATTAATAAAAGTCAATACTTCTTCTGTAATGTCTTTTTGTTCTTTGGCATACATTAAGTTTCCATTATTATTTAACCCATATATGTAGTCATATTTTTTTTGTTCACCATAATCCTTCACATACTGCGTCAATTGTTCTAATATTTGGCTGTCATATTGTTGTGTTTTAGTGTAGCTATATTCTTCAACAGATTTTTTTTGTTGAACATAATAATTTTGCATTTGTTGAAATCTCATTATATCCTCATCGTTATTTTTTTCAGTTGAACTCAACTTGTTATTTAATCCTTGTAATTGAAATAATAAACTATCTAGTTCATTTTGTTTTTGAGATAAATCATTTTTTAGTTTAGCTTCAAATTCTTTTTTCATTTCAAAGCGATCAAATAATACAGTTAAATTTACAAAGGCTGTGGTTTCAATACTTGTTTTTAATTGGAAACTATTCCAAACAGCAAAACTTCCTATTACAATAGCTAGTACAACTAAAATAGTTAGAACTAATAGTTTATTATTTTTCATTTATTTATCTATATAAAATTTTAGTTGGTATTTGCTATTTTTTTCATCTCTGACTTCAAGAATATAATACCCTTTTTTTAGTTTGTATGGTTTTAAATCTAATTCATATTTATTGCTACCAATTTGTTTCACACCTTCCTCACTAGTCTCAACATCTTCTACTTCCGGTTTAATTTCTTCACGTTTATCACTTATAATTTTACAAATTAGGTTTGTTGAAACATATCTTTCATCATATTTAAAGTAAATTCTGTCATTTTGAACATTATAAATAGAGCCATCTATCTTTTCTTTTAGATAAACATATTTAAAGTCAGTTGGATTATTTTTTTTCGGCAAAGAGAATTCCCAAGCTTCAGTAGTTGAGATGATGTTGCCATTTGCTATTTTCTGAACCTGCCATGCATATCTTTTACCGTACTCCAAAGGTTTAGCATCAAATGGATATTGAATTTGGTGTTTGGTTAGGTTATTTTTTATAAAATAAGGAATATTGGCCGTTATGCCTGATGATGCACTTTGATTTTCATTTAACTCAACTAAAATTACTCTAAAAAACTCACCTTGATTAAGTAGGTTAAAAGGTTCGGAGTGAAACCAGATTAAAATGGGGGTAGACGTTTCTATTTCATCTTCATCAGCCGGATTAATTAAATATAATTGCTCTTTCTCCGTTGCATCAATGGATTGACAGTAATCATCTCCTTCTTCTATACTTTGTAAAGGAATAACAGAAATACAATAATTAAAAATTCCACTAGGTAACTGATTAAAGGTTTTCATATAATCAGCTTGAGGATGATTGGTATAAGCAACTTGAGTGTATTTTAAAGTAGAATTATTTAAGGAAGTTATTCCTTTTTTTACAATTACTTCTGAAGAAACTAGTTTGAGTAAGGTTACGTTTGAAACATTTGTAATGATGGCTTCAATTCTAACCTTTCCTTCTATACTTGATGAAAGAGTAATCTGACTTAATCCACTAATTGAAGCATTGTACTCATTAAACGTTGCATTTACAACAGATACATTTTGAGAAACAATTGGATTGCTACAAAACAAAAAAAGCAGGGATAATAATGATATTTTTTTTTTAATTTGATGGGTTTTAGGCATAATAATCAACAGTTTGATGTTAATAATTTACAATTATAAAATAAATTTTTTATAAAAAAAATATTTTTAATCATATATTAAAATCTGAAAATTAAGTTGCCGGAGAAATAGTAAGGAAATTCTTCAATGTTGACGCTTAGTAGATTACTGTAGAAATCACCTAATAATAATTTTTCTCCAGTAAGCTCAAGCATCGTTTTTTTTATAATAGGAATTCCCAATTTTAATCCATAACCACTTTGAAGGTTACTATTATTATCGTTAAAAGCGACTTTGCCTATTCCTGTAATAGTAAATTTCTTTATCTGAATGCTAAAATCATTTTCTAGAATATTATTTAATGTAATCAATGCCTCTGTCGCATCAAACCTATTATAAATAATAGCATTACTTATTTTCTTTTTAAACTGTAGGTTTAAATTCAAATTATAGTTTCTGAAAATTTCGTTTCCATTAACACTAGCTAAAGAGTAATAGCTATACACCCCTGTTATTGTTAAAAATGTTTTTTTTATTCTATTGTTATAACTAGCAACAGTATTAACTATAAAGTTATTATTACTAATAGTTCCTGTATCAGCAATTGAGTTGACTTGTTGAACAAAAGGTCTATAATCAGCTTTTAAAAGCAATTTTTTTGTTGGTCGATACGCTATATCAGCACCATACGAAAGAAACACATTTTCATTGGTATGTATTCCTAATAAGTTATCATTTTCTCTTCTGGCAAAACCACCAATTGTAATTTTTTTACTTAGCTTTTGTTTTAGTTTTGCTTCATACCTTATATTGTCATTTCTTATAAATTGAACTCCGTAGCTTTTGTAGAAAGGATCAATTAAACGATATTTTAGTTCAAATGATGTGCCTTTAAACTTTAATTTATATCTTGATAAAACAGCATTTGTTCTAGACTTAAAATTAAAAAGAGCCATTAATAAAGATTCATCGTTTCCTAAAACATTTTCAACCTGAAGTGCAGATCTTCCATATACTATATCAAAAGTGTGGTGTTTTAAAAACTTTATTCTACCATCAATTTCTGCAACTAAATTATTTTGACTTAATGAAGGCGATTCGGAATAATTTAGTTTTCCCATTCCGTACAATATTCCTGCATAAATATGGGAAGATTCTTTCTCTCCGTATCCTACTTTTAAAGATGTTATCTTTCGTCCACTATCTACATTTTTAATACTTAAAAAATTATAAAATTGCTCTCCGACATTGGGTTGGTTTAATTGTGAATTCAGAATCGTATTAATTGCTGTACCATAAACAAAAGCAAGGTAGTAATCTTTATGTTGAAACTCAGTATTAATCCCTCTAACCATAGTCCTGCTTACTAAAAACTCCGAAAAATCAGGAGATGTTAGACCAACTTCTAATGTTCTAATGCTAAGTAGAAATTTTTCAAAATTACTTTGCTCTTCGGGAAAAGGGATATTGTCGGATGAGATATCATCGGCAAAAGAAGTGTTATTGTTTAATTTTTTTAACTCTGCTATATTCCTATCAACTTCAGTAATTTTATTTTCAAGAGATACAACTGCTTTATCTAAAGAATCTACGTTGTTTGGTCTTGTAGGTTTAGTTTTATTTTTTATATTAGAGGTGTCAGGGATAGGAGAGGTGGTAGAGTCTTTTTTATTGGTAGTTAAAGTGTCAGTATTTATATGTTGTGTTAATTGAGAGGTGTCAAGAGATCCATCTGGTGGCGGAGGAAAATATTTTTTTTTGTTTTTTAGTTTTTCCGCATTTATAGCATCCGTTTTAGCTGTTTTTAAATAATCTAACTGGGTACTAAGAGCTTGTTTTTTCTGTTGTAACGAATCTATTTCAAAAGAGCGTTTTATTTTTTGAGCTAATATATCTTCTCTTAGATTATTAAGATAGGTATGTACATCGAATTTAACACTGAAGTGGTTGTTAATGCCTGATAAAAAACCTAATGATGAATAATAATAATTTACATTAAAAGGAAGGCGCCTTATTTCAAAATTTAGTTGACCGGTAGATTTGATATTTTGATCCGGAGGGGATAATAACATTGAAAAAGGTAAAAACCCATATTCGTACCCAACCGAAAGTTCTCCAGATGTAAATTTTATATTTCTTTTTTTTTGAGTTTTAACAGAGTCAACAATCTCAGTAGAATCTTGCTGAGCAGTAGATTTGATAGCAAAGCCAAGTAGCAAAAAACAAATCAGGAAAAAGGATTTATATTTTATGGTTTTAAGGCTCAATCTTTTAAGAAGATTAATTTGACAAAAACCAAAGATATATAATTAAGAATAATATATCTATATAAAAATTACAAAAACTCAATTCAATTAAGTTTTAATAACTATGGCTGTCCTTTATTAATGCTTGGAAATTAACTATTCTTTTAAAAGTGGAAAATTGGAGTTGGTAGGTGGTAAAGATGAAATGCTTAGCTACGAGCTAAAGCATAACGGGGCGTTGTACACTAATTATTTGTTAGAACTAGTGAGTAAATCAAAACAATTTTTTTTAAAAGACTTATTGCTTAAATATAAAGTAATAACTTAAGTTAATTATTTTTTAACGAATTTATTCGTAAATGTTCCGCTTGTAGTTTCTATGTTAATAAAATAAATTCCAGGTTCCAATTCACTTACATTAATAGAGTTTGAATTTTTATAATTCATTAATCTTGTTCCCATTATATTAATTATTTCAATTTGTTTTACTTGATGCTTTGTAACGATATTTAGTTTGTTTTTTGTTGGATTAGGGAAGATACTAATATTATTGAAATACTGATGTTCTATTCCTACTGTTCCAGAACAAGGAGGGATAACATCTATTAATGTATTCATAACAGAATTAGTAATCATAGGAGGGTTAAAATCGAAATATATCTCACTTTTATTTTCTACAATTGTTCCATTAGATACTCCGGATTGAGGATATATTTCAAAGATTACATAACCACTACTTTTTATTTGATTAGAAGAACTATCAGGAAGAATTATACTGTCAAAATTGAATTTTAACACATTGGTTTGAAGCACTTCGGTGTACATTGGGTGACTACTTCCAATTACTCTTGATGTTGTAATATCTAGATTATTACTAATGGAATCTATAATATGGATGTTAATTGCCTCAGTATTACCAGTGTTTTGAAATCTAATCATATAGGTTAAAGGTTCATCTTTTTTTACATAGTTGTTAATACATTCTCCCTGAGGGTAAACTTGTTTGTCGTTAGGATCATAACCATTTATTATAGGAAAACAATATTGTTTGATATTATTTGTCGTATCTGCATCTCCTAATATAGGTGTTATAGATAGATTAAAACAGACAGTATCACCTATAACAGCGTTTGTATCTACAGATATATATAATTGGTGTTAAATGAGTTGAATTATAAACTAAGGCATTGAAATTCCATATTAATGTATCTCCACTAATAATATTAGGGGTAATCGATGCACTATCAAAACTAGTTAATTGGTTAAGAACTAATATAAGTTGACCAGAAGTTGTGTCACATCCGTCATTAAAAGCATCTAAGTATATTGGTGATTGAAAAACTGGTCTAAAACTAGTTGCTATGAGGTTTGCATTCAAATCGAATCCACTCATTGAAGCAGGTCCATTTATTAAAAGGCTTGTTGAATTATTACAATTGTTAGCATCAGTTGCAGACAAAGTATAAATTCCAGAAGATGGTAATACAACTATAGAATCATTAGTGACAGGAATAGTGTTCCATGAATAAGATATAGGGTGTAAACCTTGGTTTGTATGGGTAAATATATCACCGGAATCAATACATGAAACATTTGAAGCACTATCAATAATAAGTGAAAAGTTAGAGCATATATCTTGTCCAAGTTTATGGATGAAAATGTCGTAGGAACCATTAGATGTTAAATTAGCTATACCTACATTTGGATCGAAATCTACAGTACTTTGAAATCTTCCGGTAATGTAAATATTTGCTGCATTATCGATAGTAATAGAGTTGCCATCGTCACCTTGAAACCCTCCAAACGATTTAGACCAAATAAAATTTCCATTAGTATCTAGTTTTAAAATAAAAATATCAGTACTTGATGCAGATTTACTATTCATCGGAAAAGAAGATGGACCTGGATCAAAATCTAAGGTGTCACGAAATAAACCAGTTATATAAAGTGAATTATTATTGTATTTTATTTTTTTTGGAGCACAAAAACCGCCTATACCTCCAACTTGTTTTGCCCAAATAAAATTTCCGTTAATATCTAACTTTACAATAAACATATCTGATGCAAACGCAGTCATTGTCGATATTCCAATACCAGGATCAAAATCAGGAGTACCCTGAAAATATCCTGCTACGTATATATAATTGTTTACTAGTTCTAGACTCATTCCATGGTTGTTTGATATATCACCAATGTTAATTGCCCATACAAAATTTCCGTTGCTGTCAAGTTTATTAATGAAGGCATCAGAACCAGTACCAGCACCATTAGAGGTTAAATTGAATGTTGATGTTCCAGGGTCAAAATCAACTGTTCCTACAAAAGTACCAGTAGTATATACATTACCATTATTATCTGTAGTTATAGCTTTTCCTTCATCTCCCTGTGTTCCACCTATTGATTTAGCCCATTTCAAATCTTGACAGAAACCATTCGAGAGATACCCAATAATTAGTAATAAAAAAAATATTTTAAAAGCTTCATTGTATAAAGTGATTGGTATATGTGGCAAAGATATGTTAAAATTTCTTAATGCTTGATAATAAGGAGGAATTTAGGTGAACTCACAAATTCTGATAAAAGTAGCAGAAGAAGTGAATAAGCTCGATGCTGTTTTCAACAACTTAGACGAGCAATACTCCAAAGATTTAGAAAACCCCTTGAACCTTTTGTGATTCTATTTATCAGCGTTATTGTGGGATTTATTGTAATTGCCATGTACATCCCTATGATGGAAATTAATACGGGGTTGTTTTGAAAAAATGACCGTTCATTGCTCAAAATCGACCGTTAGTTAGATGGATGAACCATTTTTTTGTTTTTAACTATTTTTAATTTACGTTTGGTAAATTATTTACAGTTAGCTTGTTATCTGTAAATTTAAATAAAAATGGTAGTGTTACCAGTGCCAGGTATATAATTAAAATGTAAACTAATGAAACGTATTTTTACTACTAGCCTTTTAAGTGTATTGTTTTTTCCATTCTTCTTAAGTTGTGGAATATCAAAAGAAGTACGAACAGCTTCCACCAATCTTGTTACTAAGCAAAAAACATCTTTGGAAGCTCATCAAACTTTTCATCATGTTATTCTGATTGCTTTTAATGAAGTGCTTGATGCTGAAATAGCAAGGAGTCAGAAAACTTATGAAGAGTCATTGGAAAATTACCATCAAGCAATGCTAGATGAGTTAAAAAATATATATGAAAATGAGAAATTAAGTGAGGCAGAGAAGAAGGTTAGAGAGGAAACAGCTCGTCAGAAAATTATGAACTACATAAAAACAGCAGAGGAGAATAAAAAGAAAAGAGATCAGGATTTAAATGAGGCTAAAAGCAAGTTGGCTACTGCTTCTAATTTTTTGTTAGAGGGCGAAAAAGCAAAAGCAGATGCAATTGAAAAATTAGATGGTTATTTACAAGCCAAACGACCTTCAGAACGATTGCTTGAACAAATTGATTTAGATCTTAATCAATATAAAGATTATATATCTAAAGCAAATCAAGCCATTAAGGAAGCAGAACCATTTATTGATAAACTAAACGATTAACTTATGACATTAACTGATTTTGATGAAAAAATTGAGGAACTAAAATTAGTTCGAACGAAAGCACACGGTTTTAAAAAAGCCGAATTAACCAACTTAATTGACAATCTTGAAACAAAGCGTGTTAGTATCTTAGTGGCACCAATTAACAATGCTGATTTTGGTTTTACACAGGATGACATTGATGAACTTAAAGTTATTGCTCAACAGTTTCAAGTAGCTACAAATGAAATTGAAGAAGCCAACGAATTAATTGACAATGCCATTAGTTTGGGCACGAAATTGTTTAATTTGTTGTAGGTAAAATAACTATACATAATTGTTTTTTTTTTAAGAAATTTCACATGTGAAGTAATGAAATCATTAGGTCTATTTTCTTTTAAAAATCAAGGTATAATATAAATTTATATGTATCTTTCGGGTTCAATTAGTATTGGTAACAATGAGTAAAAAAATAGATCATATAATAAACGAAATCATTGATCAGTATGCTTTTGCTGACAAGTCTGAAAGACCTTGGATTATTGGTTTTAGTGGTGGAAAAGATTCTACTGTTTTGTTAACCTTAGTTTGGAAAGCACTTGAAAAAATTAGGCAAATGCCAACACCTTTTCAACTAAAAAGACCAGTTTATGTGGTGTGTAATGATACTATGGTTGAAAACCCTGTAATTGCATCTTATGTTGAAGATGTATTAAGAAAAATAGAAATTGCTGCAAGAGATCAGGATTTGCCAATTATTGTAAAAAAGACGACTCCAAAATTAGAAGATACTTTTTGGACAAATCTTATAGGAAAAGGATATCCAGCTCCAAATAATTCATTTCGTTGGTGTACAGATAGACTAAAAATAACACCAACCTCTAGTTTTCTTCATGAACAAATAGATAATAAAGGAGAAGCTATTGTTCTTTTAGGAACTAGGTATGAAGAAAGTACAAAAAGAGAAGCTTCCATAAGAAAACACGAAGTAGAAGGAAATAGACTTTCAAAACACGCACATGATCTTAATACATGGGTTTATGCTCCTATAAAGGAATTAATGCTTGAAGAGGTTTGGTATATTATCAATACAGTTAAATCACCATGGGATTTTGATAATTCTATTCTTTTCCAAATTTATTCAGATGCGAGTGCCGATGATTACGAATGTCCAACAGTAATAACCAATAAAGAACATTCGTCTTGTGGACAAAGTCGGTTTGGATGTTGGACTTGTACTGTAGTTAAAAAAGATAAATCAATGTCTGCCTTGGTTGAAAATGGACAGCAGTGGTTAAAACCTTTGTTAGATTTTAGAAATGATTTAGTTGAAGATAGAAACAAAAGTGAAAACAGATCAAAAACTAGACGAAATGGTCAGGTTGCTATTGATGAAGAAGGAAATAATCAAGGAAGTTATGCTCCTCACTATAGAGCTAAAGTGTTAAGGGAATTACTTGAATTAGAAAAAAAGGTTCAAGAGGATCGACCTCATATTAAACTTATTACTAATCAGGAATTAATTGCTATTCAGGTTACTTGGAATAGAGATGGAATTTTTGAATATAAAGTTGGAGATATTTATCGAAAAGTTTATGATAAAGAATTAAACACTAATAATCTAAAATCTTTAGATGCTACGGAACGAAGAATTCTTAAAGAAGTTTGTGCTGATGAAGTTGATTATTACCATTTAATAGATAATTTAATAACGCTACAAGAATCTAAATCATTAATGATTTCAAAGTACGGATTACATAATGATGTTGAAAAAAGGATTGAAGACTTTGTAACTCCAAAAGAGCAATGAAAATAGCTAAAATCATATTAACTAATTTTAGAATTTACAAAGGTGTAAACACTATTTCTTTTGCTCCATTTAATGATAATAATATTAGCATAGTTGCCGGAAAAAATGGTTACGGCAAAACTACTTTTCTAACTTCTTTAATTTGGGTCTTTTATGGTAAATTAATGACACAAGTCGAGGAAAAGTATCGAAGAGATATTAAAAGTTATGGCGGATATGAATTATTTCTACAATCATTAGTTAACAGGGATATTATAAATGATTTTAAATCAGGTATTTTAAAAGAGGGAATTTTATCGGTAGAAGTTGAACTAACAGATCTTTTAATTCCATCCATTCCATGTAAAAAAGTTAGCATAAAGCGTACATTTAATTTAAACACACAACAAGAAAATTTAAGTATTCTAATAGATGGTGCTGAAAATGAATTAACAAAAGATGTTGGCTATGATGTGTTTATTAATGACTTTATTTTACCCCGTGAGATTGCTAAATTTTTCTTTTTTGATGCCGAAAAGATTGTGTCATTGGCAGAAGCAAAATCTAAAGATGAATTAAGAACATTAAGTAAAGCATACTCTGAGGTTTTGGGAATCAAAAAATATGAGGAATTAAAAAAGAATCTCGAAACACTTTTAACTAAGTTGAGAAGAAGTGGTGTTTCTGATATGAATAAATCAAAATTAGATTCGCTCGTAGAGAAAGAAAAGGAACTTTTAGAATTAATTGATTTGAATACTTCAAAACAAATAAACCTTGATCGAGAAATAACAGAAAAAAAACGATTAAGTGATGAGTTTCAAGAAAAGTTAATTAGAGAAGGTAATGCCATTACAGTTGAACAACTGAAAGCATTTAAAGAGGAAAGAGATTCTTTAAAACTGGAATCCATTAATATTAAATCCAAACTAAATAAACTAATGGAATTAGCCCCATTAGTAATTGCAGGCAAAAAACTTGTTGAATTAAGAGACCAATTAATTAAGGAACAACAAGAATTAAAAAACACTTTAAATGGTTCTGACATTAAAAAAGAAATAGAAACATTTACGGCAACCGTACTTAACAAACTAGATCAATTAGAGATTCCTAAAAAAGAGCTAGAAAAAATATTTAAGTCCACTATAAAAGAAAAATATCAAAATACTCAAGCTAAAAAATCAAATCAAATTTTACTAGGGTTTACCCAAGAGCAATTTTTAAATTTTGAAGCTATTTTCACGAATATTAAAGGATCATTTGTTGATCAAATAAATTCAATTGCCCAAGAAGAAAAGAACAATAGAGTTTTGTTGTCTGGAGTTACTAAAAAGATTAAACAAGCTGAAGCGAGAAAGGATAATGAAGTGGCTAAAAAATATAGAGAGGAAAAATTGTTAGTTAATGACAAAATAGAGACTTTAACTCATAACAAAGAATCCTTAATTGAAGAATTAGGAGGCTTGAAAGGAAAATTACAAATTCTTAGAAGAGAACTTTCGGAGTATGAGAAGAATTTTAAATTAGTTGAAACAGATCAGAAAAAATATATAGTAACTGAAAAGTTATTATTGAAAATAAACGAGTTGATAGCTAAAGTGAAAGAAGAGAAGAAGTATGCTCTCCAAAAATCATTGAAATTAGGATTGGCGAAACTGATGCACAAAGATAATTTTATAGCCAATGTGAAAGTAAGAATTACAGATGATATAATGGAGATTGATTTAATTGGATCAAACGGAAATGTTATCAATAAAGATGCTTTATCAAAAGGAGAACAACAATTATATGCTACAGCTTTGTTAAAAGCTTTGGTAGATGAATCAGGTATTGAATTTCCTGTATTTATTGATAGTCCGTTACAAAAATTTGACAAAACACATTCTAAAAATATTATTCAGGAATTTTATCCCTCTATTTCTAATCAAGTAGTGCTATTACCATTGTTAGAAAAAGAATTAACAGAAGAAGAGTTTAAACTTTTAGAACCTTCTTTAAGTAAAAGTTTCTTAATAAAGAATGAAAAAGATAGTTCTACTATTGTAAAATGTGATTTAAACAAAATTTTTAAACAAGTTAATCAAAATGTTTACGCAAATTAAAACCAGTAAAGCAAATAGAGAAGTAGTGGCTCAATTGACTAGAAAACTAAGTCTTGGAGCTGAAAATACCATAGCACGTATTGCATTTACGTATTCCTTATCTAAAGATAGAAAATTGGATTTAACTCAAATTCAAGATGGAGGAGGCAAGGAGTATTCTAAATCAGTATTGTTTGGTGATTATTTCGATATATACATTGGTTTGTTATGTACTCATTATGGATTATATAAAACAGATAAAGACATTCCAAAGTATGTGAAGATGCATATTGATGATGGTCTGGAATTGATTGATAAAGAAGTGACAGAAAGTTCAAAAGTGGATGGTTTTGAGTATGTAACTAATAAAATAGGCTCTGTTTTAAAACAAATTAAATAGTATTATGGAATGGTATAATAAAAAAATTAGAAATCCTTTTTTAAAAAGAGTTTTATCTTTTTCAGAATTAGAAATTCAACTTAGAGATATAAGTAAAATTGCAAATAGAAATAAAGTCAAAGGATGGTACATAAGAAATATTTTGATACCTATTAGTTTTGTATTTATTCCATATATTATTAGTCTATTTATTCCAGTAATTAAAATTCCTTTTAGAGAAGTTTTTTTTAATGGAAGTATAACATTAATTGGTGTTTCTATTTTGTTTAGCATGTCAAGTTATTTAGTTAGGTCAAAAGTAACTCTTGATGAGAATATTAGTGTGGCTAGTAAAAAACAGAAGGTATTTAATGAGTTGTCTAATCTAAGAGACAAACTGTTAGGATATGTCAATTGGATTGTTGGAATTAGTTTTGCAATTTATTTTATTCAGGTAGTATATAATAAATTCACATATGCTAGTAAGGATATAGACACAAGCAAAATAAGTGAAGAGAATATTTTTGGGATGCTTGTAATTCTTCTTTTCATTATATCAATGTATTTTGGCAAAGTCATTTTTGAAATAAGTGATGATTTTATTGATGAAGCAATGACATACGAAGCAATTTATAAATCAGTAGAAAAACAAGATGAGGAAACTAAAGATCTATTAAAAGAACTAGAGGAAAAGGGAATATAATGAAAACAAAAATAATTAATATAAATGGAAAACCTTATTTGAAAATTGAATTAATAAAAGTTCAACAGAAAGAAAAATATTGGTTTCTAGGGAAAATGACGGCTCAATATTTAATAGAGACTTATACTGTGAGACCTGCTAAATATGATATTAAAACTCACACTCAATTAGCTAAAAAATTTAATGATGATTCAGAGTATTATAATCATTTAATTACCATTGATGAAGAGAATTTAAAGAAAAAAGATTTTCAAAGAGAGGCTAGTAAAGAAAGATTAGGTCAAATAAAAAAGTTTATTGAAGGTCAAGAATATGCTTTTTTCCCAAATACTATCATAGCAACTTGTGAACTGGTAAATGATTTAAATGATGTAGATATTGATGAAAATTCTACCCTAGCAGATTTTGAAAAAGTTAATGTAGATATTGATCATTTGTCTTTTTATTATTACGAAAATGATACCCCCTATATAATTGTACCAAAAGAATCTGATTCTATATTAGTTATTGATGGTCAGCATAGATTAAACGGTTTGAAGGAAGTTGATGATAAAATAAAAGAAAATTATGAGCTATTGATTGCTTTTATTATCGATGTTGATAGATCTGTAATTGCAAAACAATTTTATACTATTAATTATGAGCAAAAACCAGTTAATAAATCACTATTATATCAGTTGACAGGTGAGTTTAGTCAAGATATTAATGAACTTACTTTCTTACATAACCTTGTGAAAATACTTAATGAACTAGATAAAAGTCCTTTTCATAATAGGATAAAAATGTTAGGAGTGAATCCTCCTGGATCTACTCCAGAAATAAAACAAAAGTTATCTGTATCCCAAGCTTTTCTTATTGATTGGTTAATGAAAACGATATCAAAAGGATCAATTAATAGTATGTACTCTCCTATTTTTTTATTCTATTATAATAGAAAAGATAAGCATATAGAGATTATTAGGTTTATAATAAGATTTTTTAACGCTGTTCGTAATTTAAAAAATGATTGGGATAAACCTTCAGAAAGTTTATTATCAAAGGGAATGGGGGTTGGAGCATTAATTCGAATAATGCCACTTTTGTTTGTTAAAATATTTGTTGAAGAGTATGATTTAGATCCTGAAAAAATAATAAAAATAGAAGAGAGTATAATTCAGGATAAATTAGAAGGGATTCAAAATGTAGACTTTGGTAAAAATGGACCTTTTGGTAGAACTGGTAGTGCAGGGAGTATTAATAAAATAAAAGAATCATTAATTGAAAATATTGAATATTTTTCTTGTAATAATTATACTGAATTTGAAGAAGAATATAAAAAGAGTGGGGGGTGCTTGGAAAAATATAAAAAATGGTTGATTGCTAATGTTAAAGATAAAGATTGAAAAAAGGTTTGGAATAAAAATAGAAGAGTTACCTATATAGACTAATGCTCTTAATTTGGTTCTTCAAAATGATAAATAAAGAATGTTAAAATCTGCTGACTTTAAACCTTTTTATGCGACAGGCTTGTATGAACCTAGCGATTTTTTCATAGAAGGATTAATTAATAGTCAGCAGTTTGATTTAGGACTAGGATATTTTCGATCTACAGGCTTTAAATCCTTAGCAATAGGCTTTTCTTCTTTTATTCAAAACGGAGGAAAGATGAGGTTCATTATTAATGATAGTTTAACTGAGAAAGATAAAGCTGCAATTATTACCGGAGAAAATAGTGAAACAGATAAAGACTATGAGCAACAATTAATTAATGATATTAAATTACTTACAAAAACGCTAACTAAGAGAGATGAGCATTTTTTTAATTGTCTTTCATGGCTTATCGCTTCTGATCGGTTACAAATTATAGCTGTAAAACCTGCAAAAAATAAAGTAGGAATTGTCCATCATAAATTTGGGATATTTACGGACAATACCAGTGGAGAAAAAAATCAGGCGGTTTTTAATGGGTCTGTTAATTTTTCTCAATATGCATTAGAAAAGAATGTCGAAACGATTTGGTGCGAGTATTCATGGGAAGCCCAAGGATTATCTAAGCAACGTATTTCAGAAGTAGTTAAATTGTTTGAAGATACATGGACTGGCAAATCAGAAGCGGTAAGAATTATTCCTATTGAGGAAGTAAAAGAAATGATAACGAATAAATTTCCAAAGAAAAAATGGAAGGAATTAGTTGAAGATGAATGTGAAATTGCCGAACAATTAATAAAAGAATATGAAAAATTGGGATCTGATCCTAAAAAGATAAAAGAAGCCTTAGAAGCATTAAAGAAAAATTTAGGAAAAATTGACGTTCAATTTACTCCAAAATCAACTAAAAAATGGAAACATCAAGACGATGCTATCAATAAATTTTTAGAGAAAGAAAGAGGTGTGTTGAATATGGCAACAGGTACTGGTAAAACAAGAACTGCATTAAGAATCTGTTTTCATTTGATTAATTCTAAAGAGATAGATTCGATTATTATAGCGTGTGATGGGACAGACCTGTTAAATCAGTGGTATAAAGAAGTATTAGAATTAATCGTGTCAAAAGATTTAGGTTGGTCTATTTTGAGGCAATATGATATATATCGAGAAAATCAAAGATTTAAGAATAATTGTAATCAAAAGATATTACTCACTTCTCGTTTACAATTGCATTCGGTTATGCAAAATATTGAAGAAAAGGAAGCTAATAGAATGTTATTGATTCATGATGAGGTGCACAAGTTGGGTAGTATAGGGAATCAGGAAAAACTGGAAGGATTATCAAATCATATTCGTTTTAGATTGGGTTTAAGTGCTACACCTGATCGAGAATTTGATGATGAAGGGACACAATTTATTAAAGACCATTTAGGCGAAGTGATATTTGAATTTGGATTGGATAAAGCCATTCAGAAAGGAATACTTTCTCCTTTTAATTATTATCCTGTTCAGTATGAACTAACACAAGAAGATCGAGATCGGGTAAAACAGGTTTTTAAACGAAGGTCAGCAAGTGAACAGGCAGGAACACCAATGACAGAAGAAGAATTTCGAAATGCTATTGCGAATGTTTATAAGACTGCCGAAGGAAAAATTCCAGCTTTTAGAAATTTTATTGCTCAACATACTGAATTACTTGATAAATGTGTCGTTTTTGTTGAAACAAAAGCATATGGCGAAGAAATATTAAATATCATTCATCAGTATAGAACTGATTTTCATAGTTATTTTAGTGGTGATGATTCAAATGTATTGTCTAGGTTTTCGAGGGGAGAAATAGATTGTTTATTAACTTGTCATAGAATATCGGAAGGTATAGATATTCCTTCTTTAAATAATGTAATACTTATTTCTTCAGCGAGAAAAAGAATAGAAACTATTCAACGAATAGGTAGATGTATTCGACTTGATCCACAAAATGCAAATAAAATAGCAAATGTTGTAGATTTTATTCGTGTTAATGAGAAAGAAAATAGTGATTTAAATTCCGATCAGGAAAGAGAAATTTTTCTTCAAGAATTAGCATCAATTAAACCAGAAAAATAGTTAGTATGATCGATGAAAAAATAGAATATGCTCTAAAACAAGCGGTTCAGGAAGCTGGACAACCAGAAGAACTTGCTACAAAATTGATTTCATGGCTTGAAAATGTAGCTGAAGGTAATGAAAGCCTTACTAATACTAATCAATATACAGAACGTTGTTCTATATGTTTTGATGCAGTTAATCTTAACGAAGAATAATGGCAACTACACTAAATATATTAGGATGGACTGCAAAAGGGTTAAGATGCCCAGATCATTCTATTTCTTTTGAAAAAAATGGGAACGAAGTTTATAAAATAACCCTTATTCAGATGCCAAATGGCACAGGAAAAACCACAACACTTAAATTGTTGCGGGCGGCTTTATCTGGTCCTACGATATGGAATAGTAATTTTGATAACCCTCTTCAATTTAGAAAGGATACGAATACAGACATAGGTAGTTTTGAATTAAAATTGAAGCACGCTAACCGAATCTTGACAATCAAAATGGAATTTGATTTTACAACAGAAGAAGATGTCCCTTTATATAAAACAACCACTGTACATGGCATAGATGAAGGTTTCCGTTTACCTGATGAGTTAATTCCTTTTTTAACTCCCGATTTTGTAAAGCTATTAATATTCGATGGAGAGTTAGCTAATCAATTGTTAGATGCAAGACACACAAATGCTCAACAAGCAATAGAAGTCTTATATAGGCTTCCTCTTTTGCAACAGATGAGTGATAGGATAGAAAATTATTGGTCGAATATAGCGAACAATGTAGGTTCAAGTGGAGGACAAAAAGAGTTTTCGAGAAGGAAAGGAAGAGTAGATGGGTTAAAAAATCATATCAAAGAAGTTGAAGAAAAGAAGAAAGAAGATGAGCAAAAATTAGAAGAAATTAATGGGAAGCTTAAAGATTTAGAACAAGAATTTTCAGAAGAAATTAAAAAGAATACAGAAGATAGCCAAAAGTTAGAACAGGCTGAAAGAGAATTAGAAAAAGCAAAATCAAATTTATTTATAGGTACTCAAACTTTAGCAGGAATTATTAAAAACCCTGCTGAATTAGCGATAAATTTTGATAAGGAGATAGTTGAATTAAAAGGTAGTTTCGATCGTGTTAAATTACCGGGAATAGCTGCTCGTGAGTTTTTTGAAGAAATAGCTGATGAAGAAGATTGTATTTGTGGGAGAGAAATAGATGAGGAAATAAGTAAAACAATTCGAAAAAAAGCAGATGAATACTTGGGATCAGAAGAAGTAGCTACTTTGAATGCTATGAAATCTGAAATTAATGGTCGGCTTAATGTGGATGGAACATTATCAGAAAATCTTTTAAGTGAGCAAATTGAAGAAGTAGAGAAAATGCAAAATAATGTGTCATTAGCGAGACAGAAGTTAGATGCTATTAAAATTTCTGCTGGTGATAAAGACCCTGAAATTAAGCGAATACATGATAAAATAACTGATTTGACGGAGAAAAAAGGAGAATTAACGACCAATAATCTGAAATATATAGATACTCTTGATCAAACAGATAATAGCTGGAATCCTGAGGTATTAAAAAGAAATTTAAAGCAAGCAGAGGATGCCTTGGCAGAGACTACAGGGACTATTAATCAGAAAAAGAAAAAAGATATTTTACAAGATATTTTAAATAATGCACTAGAGAACTCTAAACAGTTACTTAGTCAACGGATATGTGAATCTACTAACAAAAAGATAGAAGCTTTGATGCCTTATAATAATATACGGGTTGATAAAATTGATAGAAATATTCGACTTGTTGATAAAGAAAATGGAAGTGCAGGTGAGACACTTACTGTTAGTTATGCTTATTTATCTTCTTTACTTTCAAATTCTGATCATATTTTACCATCGGTAATAGATAGCCCTTCTGGACCCATTGATTTAGAAATTCGTCCTGAAATAGGTAAATTAATACCAAAACTTAATGAACAATTTATATGTTTCATTATTTCTAGTGAACGACAAAAATTTGTAGCACCTCTTGTTGAATCAGCTAGTGAACCTCCGTATTTTCTTACTCTCTTTAGAAAAGGGAATACAAGTTTAGAAGCATCTATTAATTCAATGAAAGGTAATGTGGTAAAAACAACTGATGGTATATGTGTTGAAGGGCAAATGTATTTTGATGAATTCCATTCTGATAATGAAGAAAAAGAATAATTATGGCATTTAGTATTCCTAAAAAAGCAAAAAGTTGGTTTCAATATATTCAAACTAAAAAAGGTATAGGAAGCGGTTTTGAACTCGATTTTGATATATACTACTTTTGTTTGATGAGTGGGCTATCAAATAAACCTCGACCAAGAAAAGAAGATCTCCCAAGTTCGGAAACTACAGAAATTATACAATCATTCCCAAAAGAATATCAAAATAATCGTCATTTAATAATTGCACTTTTTATTAGAAAAGAGTTGGAACGGCTTGGGGTATCTTTGAAAGAGAGAAAAGCCTTAGATACTCAATTGAAAATTTTGATTAATCCGACATCTCCAACAAGTTTAAGTGACAAAGGAATGAAGGAGTTGAATAGTTATGTTTATGGTGGTTTTAAGGTATTACAAGAATATTTTTCTGAACCGCCAAGAACATTAGATGATTTTCTAATAGGTTTTTGTAAGATGATAAATAAATCAGAGGGAAAAGAATAAACTATTTAAATAGTTTATTCTTTTGGTTGAAATTTTGAAAATTAATAAACTCTACAAATACGCCCAACACTTTATCAAGCTTGAATTAATGAAAGTAAGGTAAAAAAATTCTCCAAAATGAAATATATTTTATTTTTAATAAATATAAAACTTCTTTCTAATTTCGCAGGCTCATTATGGAAGAAGAATTTTATACAATAGTTAATGCTGTTGATGCTTTATTCAACGAAAAGAAAGAAGCATTAAAAGAGAGTAAGCTACTAACAGCAGTGAAAAAAGAAGCGTGTAATAATGTAAGTAAGAAAATAGCTGCTCTAAAAGACTATATAGATGAAATAAAACAGCTAAACTCCAACAATCCAAGTTTGCTCATTAATTTCAGAAAAAGAGCTTCAGACATTTCGGAAGAGATTATGAAATGGTAATTTTTTTAGTTTTTCAAGGTGATATTTTAAGCTGAATGTTCACTTTTTCTCTAAAGTTTTCTATTTTAACTCCAATTTTTGTTTTAAAGCAACTGATTTATCGACCAACTGCCCTGCTAATTTAAAATCCTTATTACTTAAAGCAGTTTGTCTGGCTTCGGTAAGTTTTTCTATTTCATCAATTATTAGTTGGTTAAACTCTTGTGTGTTGTCTTCAAACTGACTTAAAAATTGCTTAGATGCTTTTATAAACTCAATATTTTCAGCAATAAGTTCTAATGAATTTACATTATCGTTCCACTCTTTAATACTATTTTTTAATTTAAGTTCAAGCAATTTCCTATCGGCTCTAAATTTTTCAGCTAATTCATATTGTTGATTTTTTATTATTTCCTCCCCCTGCTTTTCAATAGCTATTATTATTTCTATTTGTTTTAAAATAGCATTTCGTAATTCTTTAAAGTTTAGTTCTTCCATAGTCTATTTTTTTGAGCAATTTAATTAATATTTTATTTATTACAAAAAAAGCCAACAAATTAATGTTGGCTCTTATATTTGCTTTCTTATTTTAATATTGTTATTATTAGTTCAATACTATTTTCTTAATAGCACTTCCTTTATCGGTAATAATCTTTGCAAAATAAATTCCAGATGAAAAAGAAGTTAAATCTATTGTGGTTTTACTGTTATTTATAACTAACTCTTTTACTATTTCTCCTGTAATAGAAGTTATTTCTATACTATTCATATTATCAGCTTCAACCGAAAAAATACCATTGGTAGGGTTAGGGTAAATTGAAATGGAGTTAGCTAAGTCTAATTCATTAATGTCTGTTATCGGATCGCCTGTTAATAGTAAATCATCTATATAAACGCCATCGCTAGTACCAACACTATTTGAAACAAATCTAAATTCAAAAGTATAAGAACTAGGTGTGCCTGTTATACTTATTTGTTGATATTCATAATTTCCTGAGCCTTCTCCTGCACTAGCACTATTATATGACAAAGAACTTAACTGCCAAGAACTTCCAAAGTTATAAAATCTATATAATATATCATTTGTTCCTGGTTCATATAAGTCAAAATTCATCCACCAACTAAAACTTAAATTATTATGCCCTGATACATTAATAAAAGAAGATTTCCAAAAAGAAGACTCTACATCATTAACATAGTTAGAATTGGTACAAGATGAATTACAAGCAGCTCCATCTCCTGCACACCACACACTCCAATTACCACTCCTTGAAACGCAACTTACATCTTTCCACCCACAATTAGACGGCCCTATGGATTGGGTTGATAAAATTGCTCCCGGAACTGTACCCGATGTTGTTTCAAAATTTTCACTATATAAATTAGTTTTGTTATTGACTACAGAAAATTTTATTGGAGATGTTGTCCCATAATTAAATAAGTATGTAAAATTGATATTGTTTTGGGTAAGCTTATCAATATCTAATTGAGGTAAATAAACATATACGTTGTTTTGTATATAGTTTGGAACATAAATATTCATTGTTTCTAATAGTATTTTACTAGCAGATGTTACTTCTACATTTATAAAATGAAATATAGATTTATAAATTCCATTCGTTGGTTCATTAAGTGATTGTATTCTTTTAAAGTATTCATCTTTGTTATTCATTGAAGGAGTTAAGACAAACTCTTTTTCTCCATATAATCTTTCCCAAGATATTCCATCTAAATAAAATGTTTCAGCGTGTCCTTCCAAAAAAGGCTTTTGTTGTTTTTCATAGAACTCATTTAGTTCATTTTGATTAACTGTTTGTGATGATAGATTAACACTAAAAAATAGTGTTAATACTAAAATGTAAAGTGTTTTCATATTGTATAAATTTAAAGTTCGATGTAAATGTATAAAAAATAAAATACTATTCATAAAATATTAGTGATATTTTATAACACTAATTATAAATGATATATCAACGAGTTTTGCAAAAAACAAATATTGTGATAACAGATTCTGAAAAATATTTACAATTTATAGGAAATAAAATAGCTGAATTAAGAAAGCTCAAAGGAATTTCACAATATAAACTAGCCAAGTTAGTTATGATGGAGCAGTCCAATTTGGCAAGGATAGAAAAAGGGTTGACTAACCCCACTATTAAAACATTACTAAAGATTTCAGATGCTTTGGAAGTAAAATTAAGTGATTTTTTTTCTGAAGATTTTTAATATCTTGACTGATCAATTTAATTTACTTCTTTTATTGTATATAATCACTGAAAATCGTTTCCAATCGTTGAAAATCGATTTTCATCAATAATTACTGATCATGCTTGAATTTCGATGCTTGAAAGAATCAAATAATGTGTTGTTGCTTTTCTTGTTTATATTTTTCATATAAAGAGTACGTTATTACAAACCCAGCAATTACACCAATAACAATTAATATATTTTTCATAGTTTTATCTAAAACCTCATTTGGTGCAATAACATTTATTGAATCAATTTCTGGTTTAATCGAATTAGGGACAACCACTAGCGGAGAATCGACTTTTTCAGTAATTTTTTCTAACACTCCATCAATAATGGCTTCACCCCTTTTAAAAGAATCTAATTTTATTTTTGGTGGTTTAGTATTAATTAGTTTAGCCATTTTTGGCTTTACACTATCAAAAAAAGTACTCTCATCTAATGGATTTAATATTATTTTATTCATCTATTTTATATATAATTATTGTTTTATTTTCTTTGTTATGAGAAAAACTATAGTCAAGGTATTGATACATAATTAACCCACTTTTCTCATCTTTTGTTATCCTTGTCATTAGGGTAAAATCTAATTGTTTGTTTGTTAAAACATCAACACTAATAGGTGTTTTACCTTTTGAAGCGGGATAATATGTTTTGAGAACTTCATTAATTAGAGCAATTTGCTTGAATTCTTTTCGGGTTTCAAGTTTTTTATTTCTAGAATTTTTGTTGTTTTTATGGTAGCGACATTTGTCAGAACAATGAATTTTATTCTCCCGTCCAAAAAAATCTCTCGTACATACAATACAAATATGATAGTACCCCCCTCTTGATGGGTAATATTTATCTACTATGTATTTAATTTCATCCATTTAATTGGTTCATTTCTTTATTGTGTTTTGTTTAAGAATTTCTAAAATCTCGGACTCAGGATAATAGTAGGTAGCACCGATAAATGAGAATGGTATTTCACCATTCTCTCTCATCGTTTTTAGCTTGTTATCAGAAACTTGTAACAGTTTTTTAACACCTGAAGTACGGAGGTATCTTTTTTGATGTTGATTTGGAATTTGAATAAGTTTTTTTTCTAAATCATTTATTCGATTTATCAAGCTATTTTCTAATTGGTTTAAATTCTGAATAGTTACTATTTCTTCAGCTCTCATATTAAGTAATAAATATACGAGTGCAAGTAAGTTATCCTAGCTGTCAATTTTTGTCAATTTTACTTTAATTGTTAAAAATATTAATGTTTGAGTTTGGCTCATGAAAATCTTTCAACAGCAACTCTAATTCTTTAATCATGCTAGCTTTAATTTTTTTGTTTAATGATTTTTTATCATCTTTATCTTCTCCATTTCTAATTCTTGAAATAATAGAATCTATGCTTGAGGCTGGTTTGAAATTCCCATCTTTTTCAAATAGAGCATTTTCAAAAATTTTGTTTAGTGGTTTCTCATCTTCAGTATTATAAAAAATACCTAACTTTATTCCAATAAGATAATAACATACCACCTTAGTCTGTGAAGCTTTATATTTGATTTGAGAAGATGTTTGTGCTTTCTCTAATAACAAAATTTTAGCTACTTGTTCAGAAATGGTTTTTTCAAGTGTTAAAATTTTGTTGTTTTGGATTGATTCACTTTTTTTTATTTCTAAATCTATTGATTTAATCTGTAATTCCATTTTATGAATGACAAGCTTAGTTAGGTAAATCTTACTATTATAATTTGCATCGATTATATCATAAACACTTAATTTCTTTTGGCTTTTATACCAATCATCAAGTTCTAAATAATATTCGTTGTTATATTCTACTCTTGATGTTTTAAGCATAGATTCAAAGTGAGATACTAACAAATTCAACCTATCAATATTGCTTAACAAAAACGATTTATCTGAAATATTATGTAAACATTGATGAAACTTTCTCCAATTTTCATATAGTGAATCAAGATTTATTTCCTCAAACATTTTTTTAAATTCTTCAAATTTGTTAGAATTTATCGGAATCATATTACAAACTATAAGCTTGTATAAATCTAAACTTAAATTCGCTGATAATGCATTGAAATATTCTTCATATTCTTTACTTGTTTTTTTTATATTCTTCATTTTTTATGTTAAATGTATTTTTTAATTATATTTTGTCTGATAAAAATTTATCTCTTAAAGTTTTCATTTCACTACCCACTCTTTCGTTTTGTATTTTTCCATAATGCATAGTTTGTTTAATGTTAGTGTGTCCCATCATTTTACTTAAAACTTCCATAGATAAACCATTCGCTAAAATTACAGTGCATGCAAAAGTGTGTCTGGCTACATAGAAATGTAAGTTCTTTTTTATTTCAGCAATTTCAGCAATTTCTTTTAAATATTCATTTATCTTTTGATTACTTCTTTTTGGTAAAATCATACCTGTTTCTAAACAATATGGGTCAGTTTTATATTTATCAATTATTTCTTCAGCTTTTGGTAATATTGGAACATCACTTTTTATACCAGTTTTGGTTCTTTTACTTATAATCCAATTACAACCTTCATGGTCTGTAACAATATCCTTATACATAAGCTTTTGAATATCTATTGGAGAGTAGCCAGTATAACAACCAAAAATAAAAATATCTCTAACAACTTCGAGTCTTTTAGAATATAGTTTTAAGTTCTCAATTTTATACAATTCATCCTTTGATAAATATTCTACTTCTTCAACTATTATTTTTTTATCGTAAAGAACAAAAGGATCTTTAAGCAACCAATCATATTTTACTGCAAGACTCATTAAACGTCTGAATGCTTGAACGTATTTAACTGTAGTGTTGTTTCCTATTTTTTTTATTGATCTCAAATAAGTATCAAATGATTCAATAAAATTATAGTTTAAACTTTTTAATGTAACATCTTCTAATCCAAATTCATAAGTGATAAAATTATAAACATGGTTTTTTAATGTAAGATATTTCCTAAGGGTGTCTTTAGCTCTAATTTCATTTTCCACAAGCGGGATAAACATTTTTTGATGTTTGTCAAAAAGTTCAGAAAGCATAATGTCTTTACTTTTTAATTCTAAATCGCCATTTAAATAAAATTTCTTTATTTTATCTGCACCGAAAGGCAAACCACGTAAAATCAATTTATCATGAATTGAGATAATTTCACCAATTACTTGGTTAATTTTATTTTTCAGAAGTATCTCTTCGTTGATTCTTGATTTCTTAAATTGATTGGTTTGTTTCCATCTTACTAGATTTACTTTTATTCCTAATCCAATACTTGTATAGGAATCAGGTAATTTAATTTTCAAATAAAGAGGAACGTCTCCTTCATTATTTAATTTGTCAGCCTTAACGAAAAGGATTAAACTCATTTTTTTCATATCACAGATTTTTAAGTTACAATTAAACCTGCAAGTGAATTATAAAAAATGTCAAAATTTGTCAATTTGACAATTTTATATATTTGAATACTAGCTTTTTATATTAGTAGTTGCCCTAATGATTACCCTTTTTAGTTGCCCTAGTTACCCTGAAATGAAAAAGGACAACTAAAAGGGCAACCCAATTTTGAGTTTTTAAGTGATTTTTACGATTTCTTGTAAAAAGAAAAATCCCTTAAAACGGTTAAGTAATAAGGGATTGAGGTTTTTTGCGTCTTTTTGCATTTCGACCTGGCGGAGAAAGAGGGATTCGAACCCCCGGTACCTTGCGGTACAACAGTTTTCAAGACTGCCGCATTCGACCGCTCTGCCATTTCTCCGCTGCAAAAGTAGCAATAGATTTTAAATATGAAATGTTTTTTTAATTTTTTTGAAAAAATAAATATTCATCCCCTCTTAACAGATAAATAGTTATTTTTGTATTCTTGTTGGCTTTTTGGGTATGTTTTTTGATATTGAAGCACTTATAAAACCAATAATTATAAACTTTAAAATCTAATTTCAAATCGGTGGTATTAAAAAATTATAAAATAAAATTAATTGTTCTTTCTTCAATTGTATTTTTATTCGTTAGTGCCAATAAATTAACGGCACAAAACCTAAAAGCCTATTTTACTTACTGTACTTTCTATTCTCCTGAAAATGGTCCTTATATAGAAACTTATCTTTCGGTAGAAGGTAGCTCTATCAATTATCTTAAAAATGAAAATAATAAATTTCAAGGAACAATAGAAATAACTTACTTGTTTAAACAAGGAGAAGAAATTAAAAAATTCAAAAAATATAATTTACTCAGTCCAGAAAATGAAGACACCGTGATACTTGCCAATTTTATAGATCAACAAAGAATTTCTATTCCTAATGGAAGTTACGAGTTTGAAATAAATATTAGAGACATCAATAGCACGTTAACCCCTTTTAAATCTACACAAGTATTGAATGTGAATTATAATGATAAGAAAATGAATATCTCAGATGTTGAGTTTATTGAATCCTTATCAAAAACTACCACTAAATCCATTATTTCTAAAAGTGGATATGATATTTTGCCTTATACCTCAGATTTTTTTCCGGAAGATGTTGAAAAAATAGCTTTTTATGCAGAGATATATAATGCAGATAAATTGTTAGGGGCAAATGAAAGTTATTTGGTAACTTATGCCATAGAATCTTACGAAACAAATACGGTAGTGGGAAATCTTAAAGGATTTGTAAGAGAATCGGCTAAGCCTGTAAATATAATTCTAAAATCTTTTAATATCATTAATTTAGCTTCGGGTAATTACAATTTGGTAATTGAAGCTAGAGATAAATCCAACGAATTAATGTTGCAGAAAAAAGTTTTTTTTCAAAGAAGTAACCCGGCATTAGTGCCTGATATCGCTAATGTTGATTTTGAAAGCACTTTTGTTATAGATATGAATGCTGAACAGCTTACAGAGTACATCAGAAGCATAGAACCAATTTCTACAGCGATAGAGTTAAACTATGCGAGGAACCAGCTAAAAGGTAAGGATAAAGAGTTAATGCAGAAATATTTTTATAATTTTTGGTTTACTCGTGATGCTGAAGCCCCAAAAGAAGCTTGGGAAAAATATAAAAAAGAAGTTGAAGTTGTGAATAAAGAATACAGTACAGCCATTAAAAAAGGCTATGAAACTGATAGGGGAAGAGTGTATCTAAAACATGGTAAACCAAACACTATTGTAGAGCAGAAAAACGAACCAAGTGCTTATCCTTACGAAATATGGCATTATTATAAAGTTCAGAATTTTAGCAATATTCGTTTTGTGTTTTATAACCCTGATTTAGTAAGCAATGATTTTCCAATATTACACTCCAATTTACCAGGAGAATTAAACAATCCTCAATGGAAAGTTCAGTTACATAAAAGAACCAATCAGCCTGTAGATATGGAAGAGCAAAACAATAGCCAACATTGGGGTGGAAGAGCTGATGATTTTTATAATAACCCACGATAATAAATGTCTTTGAATTCAGTAGCTGTTGTAATTTTAAATTGGAATGGAAAACATTTTTTAGAAAAGTTTCTGCCAAGCTTAATAGAACACACTTCTTTTGCAGAACTTATTGTGGCTGATAATTGCTCCACAGATGACTCACTGTCTTTTTTAAAGGAAAATTTCCCTCAAATACGTATAATAACGCTTGCCGAAAATTACGGTTTTGCTAAAGGGTATAATGAAGCCTTGAAGCAAGTTAATTCAGATGTTTATGTGTTGCTTAACTCGGACGTTGAGGTAACGGAAAATTGGCTTCAACCCTGTTTAGAGATACTGAAAAAAGATAATGATATGGCCGCTTGTCAGCCAAAAATAAAAGCCTTCCACCAAAAAACATATTTTGAATATGCTGGAGCAGCCGGAGGGTTTATAGATAAATATGGTTATCCTTTTTGTAGAGGAAGAATTTTTGAAACTTTAGAAGAAGATAATAACCAGTATGATGAAGAAATAGAAATCTTTTGGGCTACAGGAGCTTGTTTGGTTATTAGAGCAGATATATATCATGAATTAAACGGATTAGATTCTTTTTTCTTTGCACATATGGAAGAAATTGATTTGTGTTGGAGAATCCAAAATAGAGGAAAGAAAATTAAATATGTACCTCAATCTACGGTTTTTCATGTTGGAGGAGGAACATTGCATAAATCAAAGCCACAAAAAACGTTTTTAAACTTTAGGAATAACTTAATAATGTTGTATAAAAATTTGCCTCAAGATAAAAAGTTTAGGATATTGTTTGGCAGGCTTTTTTTGGATGGAATAGCGGGTATTAAATTTCTTGCAGAAGGCAAAATAAGCCATTTTTTAGCCATTATTAAGGCTCACTTTGCTTTTTACGCTTATGTGTTCAAAAAGACTGAAAAACCGATTAAAAAGAACATAATTCCCGATACAATTTATCCTAAAAGTATTCTCTATCATTACTTTGTAAAGAAAGAAAAAAAATATTCTGACCTAAGTTAATTATTGTTAAATAAAATCGTTATTATTAGGAATTTCCAAAAAAAAGTGTAATTTAGATTATAATAATTTTTTAGACACAACTTTTTAATATATACACGATGGGAAGACCAGCAACAAAACCTACCAAACTTAAAGACGGATTTTATTTAGAAATTAGAAATAAAGGTGCTAAATCTGGAATTAAAATTAGAAGAGATTCAAAAGAAGCAATGTTATCTGCAATTAAAGAATACGAGAGAGTTAAAGACGTAGTTGTTTTAGGAGAATCTAAAAACGGTAAACTAAAGGCAGTTTGATTATAAGCTACTCGTTTACTAAACTTACCATAATTTTTTCTAACATTTTTTTCATTTCATAAGCGGAACAATTGTAGTTATTCACGATTATGGCAAATGCGATTTTTTTATTGCTATTTGTTGTAATGTATCCTGAGTAACTCCTCACATTTGTCATGTAACCGCTTTTGCCGTAAATTTTACCTTCGGCAGCGGTTCCTTTGGCAATACTCGATAGTGTGCCAGATTTTCCTGCTATGGCTAAAGAATTGTAAAATACTTCTTTATGTTGGCTTTTATCCATTTCAGATAGAATAGAAACTAGCTGTTTTGTAGTTATAGTGTTAAATCTAGAAAGTCCACTGCCATCATAAAGATACATGCCATCGGTATCAATTCCTTTTGTTTTCCAAAAATTGATTAATGCTTCAGCACCTGCAGTTGTAGAACCTTCTTTTTTAATGTGTAGACCAATGTGGTTCAGTAAATGTTCGGCATACAGATTTATGCTGTACAAATTGGTTTGTTGAATTAGTGAAGCAAGTGTCGGTGATTGAGTTGAAGTAATTTCTGTAGTAGTATCTTCAATAAAACTATCACCTAATAACCTTTTAGTTATTGGATGATAAGCTACTTTAATTCCTGATGTTTTTAACACGCTATCCAATTCGTAAGCGCATAAATATGCTGGATCTGGAATAGAACCTTTAACTTTAAAGTCACTTCGGTTTTTGGGTATTTCTCCGGAAATGTATCTGTTGTATTGAAAAGGCCCTCCATAAATAAAAGACAAATCTTTATTGGTGGAAGTTCCTAAAACATTATTGTCAATACTTAAAAATGGAATGTGTGGATTAATTTGGCTAATAGTTGTTTTTTGAGCTTCATTTTTTGATGAAAGTGCTAAGGTGTAGAAATTTTCATAAATGCTTAATCCGTTTGCTCCTGCACCAAAATAGTTACCTAAATCTTGCCAAATCCATGTAGGAGGGACTTCGTTATCAAAAATACTAGCATCAGCAATAATTTTCCCATTAATAGAATCTATTCCTAAAGCTTTAATGGAAGTACTCCAATTGCTTAAAAACGCTCCGTAATATGAACGATATCTGTGAGAACCAAGTGCAGGATCTCCACCACCTTTGATGAAAAGGTTGCCATTTAAAGCACTATTTTCTATTTTTCCTGAATAGCTTATAGTGGTAGTAAATCTGTGGTTTTCTCCTAAAATTTCTAGAGCAGTAGCGGTAGTAATTAATTTTAAAGAAGAAGCAGGAATTAGAGCTAAATCACCATTGTGGTTGATAATAGCGTTGTTGTCGGTTAAATTGTAAACATAAAAGCTGATCGATGCATTTTTTAAAGCCTTATGTTTCAAAAACTCAGTAAAGATTTTATTAGTAGGAGATTGTCCGCTTAAAAACAAAAAACTAAGAAGAGTAATTGAGGTTAAGAAACTTTTCATTTTTAAAGTTAGTTTATTGGGTCACATTTAATAATCAAATCTTTAATCTAATTCTGTCTTGGTTTGGTAGAGTATTCATAAGCAAGTCTTAACTGTCCAAATCTTTTTTCATCAATTATACCGCAACCAGAGTTGAGCATCTCAAAAATGGTAGTTTCTCTTTCTTTCTCATATTTTTTTGAAGTCATAAAAATGGAAAGTGGAGTGTTAGACAGTTCATCGGGCGTTAAACTTAAAAAATTAATATCTGTTTGTTGTGTACTTATGCCGATTAGTTCAATTTCATCCTCTTTACAATGGTAAGCGTTAATTCCTTTAGAAGTAACAATTTCTAAATATTGAATTCTTTTAAGTGATTTTTCTATCACTAAATTGCTGAACATAATAACTAGCTCACCAACTTTTTCACTTTTTTCAGCATTCAACTTTCTCCATTCTTCATCATAAATTTCATTTATAATTAAAAACTGCTTGAACTCGTGCTCAAGTTCTTTAAGTTCATCGTCTGTTAGTAATCGGTACTTTAACATGTTATACAAAAATAAAAAAAGCTGCCTTGATGTATAGTTCAGGACAGCTTAAAAAATTCTTAAATTTATTTTTAATTATTGTTACTATCTGCTGGATCTAACTCCTTAACTTCAATATCTTTTAAATTTTTTTCAGTAATTTTTTCATCTAAAAACTGATTATTTGGGTAAGTATTGTTAAGTTCATCTATAAGTTCTCCATCAGGAATGCCATTTCCGAAAAGTTCTTGTTCTTCCATGGTGTAATCCCATTTTTCGTGATCATAGTTTTTGTTTAATCGTAAAGATCTAAAAGCTAAGGTTCTTGCCATACGGCTATGGTGAATAGCCCTAAAATTTTTATTTTCACTCATTAATTTTTTAGCTATTTTTTGATGATGAACAGCCTTAGACAGATCTCCAGTATATACTTTTTTATCTTTAACAGTAGTAAATGCAGCTGTTATTGCTTGGTTGGTTTTGTTTAACACTTTTGAAGCATCGACATTGCTTACATTGGCATTTTGTTTTTCTACCATTTTTTCTTTAAGTAATTCTTTGTTTACTTTTATTTTAGCTTTTTGTTGAGCAAAGCTATTGGTAGCTCCTGAAAGTAAAATGGAAAAAAATAATGTTCCAAATATTTTTTTTGTTGTTTTCATAGTTGATTGTTTTGTTTATGGTTGTTTTCTCAATTTTTATACCACGATATAAAATTAAATAATCGTTGTAAATATAAGAAACTTATTTTAGAGTTTATCGCTAATAGATTGCTTTGATATAGTTAATTTTACTTTTTATAAAAATGATTTTTTACAGATGTATCATAAAATAAAAATATTTCTTCTTTTCATAACATTATCACTGTTGGCTTGTAGAGAAAATGTTCAGGTAGATTTAATTGTTAGAAATGGCACCATTTATACGGTAAATGATATGTTTGAAGTTGTTCAGGCTATGGCAATTAAAGATGGTAAAATTGTAGCGATAGGACCTGAAAATGAAATTTTGAATAAATATTATGCAATAGAAGTTATTGATGCAGAAAAGAAAGCCATTTATCCTGGATTTATTGATGCCCATTGTCATTTTGTTGGATATGCTAAAAATTTGTTAGAAGTAAATTTAATTGGCTCTAATTCTTTTGAAGAAGTGATAGAAAGGCTTCGGGAGTTTGTAGCTAAAAATGAAACACCCAAAGGTAGTTGGATAATAGGAAGAGGTTGGAATGAAAATTTTTGGCAAGATAAAAAAATGCCTACCAAAGAAAAGTTAGATGAACTTTTTCCTGACAACCCTGTTTTCCTGTCACGAGTTGATGGCCACGCAGCTTTGGTTAACCAAAAAGCAATGGACTTAACAGGAATAACAACAAACACAAAAATTGAAGGTGGTAGAATAGAAGCAATAAACGGAAAACTTACCGGACTTTTAATTGACAATGCGAAAATGCATGTGCAAAATCAGTTGCCAGAATATACTAATGCTCAAATAGCAAAAGCGTTGTTAACAGCTGAAAAACATCTTTTTGAAGTCGGCTTGACAACGGTAGATGATGCCGGTCTAGAACAGTATGATATTGAGTTGATTGATGAATTGCAACAAGCTAATAAGCTTCATATTAAAGTGTATGCTATGGTAAGTGCAACACCTGAGTTACTGGATTATTATCTAGAAAAAGGTACCTACAAAACATCTAAATTAAATGTTGCTTCTTTTAAGTTTTATGCTGATGGCTCTTTAGGTTCAGAAAGTGCTTGTTTGTTAGATGATTATCATACTACTAAGCATAATAAAGGATTGATTTTACATGAACTCGAGTTTTATGAAAAATACACACCATTATTAGCGGAAAAAGGGTTTCAGATGAATACACATGCCATAGGTGATTCTGCTACTCGGATGATGTTGAAAGTTTATGAGCAAGCATTAACAACAACCAATGATAAAAGATGGCGAATAGAACATGCTCAAGTAGTTCATCCTGAAGATTTAGAGAAATTCAGAAAACTAACCATTATACCTTCTGTTCAACCTACACATGCGATGTCTGATATGGAGTGGGCAGTAGGAAAATTAGGTGATGACAGAATGAAAACAGCTTATGCGTATAAAGATTTATTAAATCAATTAGGTATGATAGCATTAGGAACTGATTTTCCTGTGGAAGATATTAATCCTTTATATACTTTTTATAGTGCTACTATTCGAAAAAACCTAGAAGGAAAACCTGAACAAGGCTTAATGATGGAAAATGCATTGAGTAGAGAAGAAGCATTAAAAGGAATGACCATTTGGGCTGCCATAGCTAATTTTGAAGAAGAAGAAAAAGGTAGCTTAGAAGTGGGCAAAAGTGCTGATTTTATTATCACCAACAGAGATATTATGAAGGTAGATGAACAAGAACTTCTTAAAACTAAAGTAGAAAAAACTTTTGTAGATGGAAAAATGGTTTTCGGGAATTGATTTGGGGATTAACTTTTAGTACCATAGTTGCTTAATGAATGGTTTTTGTTATAATGTTTGTCAGCTAAGTATAATATTCTATCAGAGTCTGAAAAAGGAATACTCAACTTGTCACATTTTTTCTTTAAAATATCTAAATATTCAAAATACATATTTATCTCATCTTGTATAGTTTGTTCAGTTTTATACGGTTTTAAAGAAAGAGACTTTCCATATAAAAATCTATAGACTCTTTGGTCAATAATTTGAAAAAGGTTTTTATTTCTAAATCTTAAAATTGTTGATGCCATAGGGAGTTGAATTCCTTTAGTTTTAGGACTTAATAAAATGGTTAAAAGCTCTCTTGCAATATTTTTTTGTTCTTCAGTTAGAACTTTTTCGTTAATATTTATTTTGTTTAACAATATAAATACTTCATCTGGTAATTTTGCATATCTATTTACTTTCCACAGTACAATTTCATTTATAATTTCTTGGTTAAAATCATTAGAATAACTATCAAGTTTACTCGTCAATTCTTCTTGATATTTAAATTCGCCAAAATTTTCTTCAACATTGAAAATTTCGTGATCTATAGTTATAATTTCTTTTTGGTTATCCATGTTGTTTTTCTGTAATTAATAACTCTCTTAATCCTCCTTCTGTAAAGCCGCTAACACCATTTTAATATCACTATAAGAAATACTATTGTCTAATTGAGATTTGAGTTCATTTAGTCCAGAAATTTCCTTATTCTTTTTGTACACCTTAGTAATAGCATCAATGGTTTTTTTAGGAAGTAAGGTGGCAATATCAATTTCTCCTAACCCAACATAATGAGCTAAATGTCCGATAATGGTGCTTTCTACAAAACCTCTTTCTTTGGCAATTTCTTTTACATTTTTACCTGCTTTGTATAAATCAAAACTTACTTTTTTGGTGTCAACTTTTGGAGCTTTCTTTTCTACTTTTTTTAATTTTTCTGTGCGGGTTTCAACTTCCTCCTTAGAGCTTAGTTTGCTTTTATCAAACTCCTGATTGTTAAGTGCTGATTCTACTAATGTTTTCGCTTTTGTTAGCTGCTGAATTTGTTTGAAAAAATAACTTTCTAATTCTTTAAGCTCAGTAATGTATTTTTTTACTTTTGTTTTACTTTTTAGCTGTTCAATATGTTCAAAAATAGCTTCAGATTGGGCTTTTAATAAAGGAGTAAAATAATTGTTGGCAGCAATTATCCTTTCAAACAAATGTTGTTGGTCGTTGTTTTCGGAAATTATTTTTTTAAGCTGTCTTTTAAAACTTTCTGCTGGAGAAACTAATTCCTCTACTTTGCTTTGAAGTGTTTTTGCCCACTCTAAATAAATTTGTTTTGCAGAAAGATTTTCTGCTTTCGTATAGCTTTCAGCATGGGCTTTTACCTGATAAAGCAAGTCTGATAAATCGTAGCTATTTACTAAATAATTTAAGAAAAAATATTTCTCTTCAGTTTTTAAAATGTTTTCTATGGCTTCAATATCTGGTTTCGTTTGGCAAAACTGGGCAATATGTTGATCAATAGATAAACTATCGGTGTTGAGGTTACTCGTCATTACCAAACCATCTAGACTTCTTAACCTCGAAAGAGCAACATACACCTGTCCTTGAGCAAATGCATTTCCAATATCTATAATAGCTTTATCGAAAGTTAATCCCTGACTTTTATGAACGGTTATCGCCCAAGCAAGTTTTAAAGGATATTGAATAAACTTTCCTACTACATTATCTTCAATTTCATTAGTTGCTGAATTGAGTTGATATTTTACATTTTCCCAAGTATATTTCTCGACTATAATTAAGTCGCCATCACTCGTTTTTACTTCAATACTATCATCGTTTAAACCGGTTATCACACCAATTTTACCATTAAAAAATTGTTGTCTTCCGCTAGGGTCGTTTTTAATAAACATTACCTGAGCACCTTTTTTCAGCTCTAAACTTTCATCGAGAGGGTAGTTGTATGGACTAAAATCACCTTCTACATCTGCTTGGAAATAGTAAGATGTAGTTTTTAATTTATCCAACTCTTCTCTGTTATAGCTATCGGCTTGTTTGTTATGAGTAGTTAGTTGTATAAATCCTTCATCAGGTTTTGGTTTAAAATTGGGTTGAAAATGAGCTTTTAGTGTTGTAATATCTTCAGGAGAAACCTTGTTATCTCTTAAATTATTAAGCAAGCTAATAAATTTAGTATCTGCCTGGCGATAAATTTTGTCTAACTCAATTTGTATAGGAGGGGAGTTATTAAATGCTTGAGCATTAAAAAAATAAATTGACGAATAGTAGTTTTTCAACACATTCCATTCAAAATCTTTTACCACAGGCGGAAGTTGTAACAAATCGCCAATTAGTAACAATTGAACTCCTCCAAAAGGAATGTTTCTTCTTCTTTTTACACTTCTGAGCATGGTGTCAATTGCATCCAGTAAATCTGCTCTAAGCATACTTACTTCGTCAATTATTAGCAACTCCAGTTCTCTTAAGAGTTTTATTTTATTTCTATTGAGTTTGGCATTTCTTAATAAAGTAGCAGGTGTATTTATTTGCTGATTTGCATTAAAATAATTAGCACTATTATCTTCGGGGATAAAATAACCAAAAGGCAATTGAAACAAAGAGTGAAGCGTTACTCCTCCTGCATTTATGGCTGCAATTCCGGTGGGAGCAGCAACAATTACTTTTTTGTGAGTATGTTGTACAACGTGTTTTAAGAAGGTAGTTTTTCCTGTTCCTGCTTTTCCCGTAAGGAAAATATGACGATTGGTATGGTTAATAAATTTTGAAGCAAATGCGGTTAAGCTTGTCTGGTTGTAAGTCATTATTTAAAAGGCATTTATTCGTTTCCGTAGGTGGCTAAAATCATGGTAACATCAAAACCCAACCAAGGAGCAGATAGGTTGGCTCGTTTTCTACTCAACCGTTTTTGATATACCATTCCAATTTTTGTTGCAAATTTTTCTTCATAAAGTTGTTGACTGATAAGATTGACATCATTTTGTTGAATTACTGTTGCAACTGAATCTAACGAATGACCTCCAATGTTTTCAGCTTGATGAACAGACGTATATTCGTAAATCATTTGTCCTTCATTATTAAAATTATTGCCATCCCAAGTTTTGTTGGCACGAACAGGAAAAATTAATTTTATATAACGAATGTTTTCTTCTACTTTTTGGTAATTGGTGGTGGTAATTTTACTGTTCCAAACATCAACCAATTCCCATTGAATACTGTCATTATGTTTTTTATAACGTTCTATCCTATAAGCAGGGTCTCCTTGTAAATCGGTGATTTGAGATTCTAATTTTTCTTTAATTTGATATTGAAAAGTATCAATACTATTGGTGAAATCATCATAAAAAATAGAATCTACATTATAAATAATATAGTTGCCAACTGAAAGTCCTGCATAATTATAGTTTAAATTAGGACGTACCACATCTTCTTTATCGGACTTGCAACCAATAAGTACTGCAAAACATAATGCCAAACAATATGTAATTAAGCGTAACATTTTCTAATAGGCTAATTTACACTTTTTTCATCTATTTCTTTTTAGCAATTTCGTAAATATCCAATCTTCTATCTTTTAAATTTCTTACACTTCCAAAATTGTGTAGTTCAGTAAGCAAGTCCATATCTACATCTGCAATTAAAATCATTTCTGTATTTGGAGTTGCTTCGGCTTTTATTCCGTTTGATGGAAATTGAAAATCGCAAGGGGTAAAAACACCCGATTGAGCAAATTGAATATCCATATTGTGTACATTAGGTAAATTACCAACGCTACCGGCAATAGCAACATAACATTCGTTTTCTATTGCTCTAGATTGTGCACAAAGTTTAATTCTAGAAAACCCATTTTGAGTGTCGGTAAGGAAAGGAACAAATAAAATTCCAACACCATCATCTGCCAACATTCTTGGTAGCTCAGGGAATTCAACATCATAACAAATTAAAATGCCAATTTTACCGCAGTCAGTGTCAAAAGACTTTAGTTGACTTCCTCCTTGCATTGCCCAAACTTTCTTCTCATCTGGAGTAGGATGTAGCTTTTCGTATTCTTCAATTTCTCCGTTTCTTTTTAGCAAATAACCTACATTGTAAAGTTGATTGTCAACCAATTTTGGCATACTACCGCCAATAATATTGATGTTATAAGAAATGGCTAGTTTAGAAAAACGTTCAACAATTTCGGGAGTGTATTCAGCCAATTTTCTAATGGCATCAGATTCGTTAAGGTGATTGTATTTTGCCATTAAAGGAGCATTAAAAAACTCAGGGAAAAGAGCAAAATCGCATCGATAGCCACTTAATGTATCAATAAAATATTCTGCCTGACGCATTAAGTTATCTAAATCTTCATAAGGACGCATTTGCCATTGTACAATTCCTATTCGAACAATTTTTTTAATGGTTTTGGCTTTTTTCGTAGGTTTTTCATAATAAATATTATCCCAACGTAATAAAACTGCATACTCTCCAGAAGCTTCATCACCTTCTAAATACCCTTTAATAATTCTTACGGGATGGAAGTCATTAGAAATTTGATAGTTTAAAACAGGATCGTGAATTTCGTGAGTTCTAACTTTTTGAATATATTCTTTAGGGGTCATTTCATTAGCATGTAAATGGTAGTTTGGTATTCTGCCACCCATAAAAATAGCTCTTAAATCTAGGTTCTCGCATAATTCTTTGCGATACTCATATAGTCTTCTACCTAATCGTAAACCTCGGTATTCTGGTTTGATAAAAATATCAATTCCATACAACACGTCACCATCTTCGTTATGGGTATTAAAGGTGTAGTTGCCAGTAATCTCTTTGTAAGTATGTTGGTCGTCAAATTTTTGAGAATCAACAATAATAGACAAAGCACAACCTGCAATTTTGCCATTTACTTTAATAACCACTTGCCCTTTAGGAAATTTATTTAACAAATTATTGATTTGTCTTTCTCTCCAATAAGAATCGGGCATATTTTTATAGGATGCAATCATAGCTTCTTTCAATTCTTCATAATCAGATAGTGAAAGAAATTCTAATGTAATTTTTTGTTGCTTTTCGTTCATAGTGAAATAAGTTCTATTTTTGTTTTAGAATCAAAGCAAAATTACTTCTTTTAATCAATAGAATTTATCTTAAGAAATGGAATATCAAGACATACAAATATGGGCGGTTTTGGCCGGTTTGGGGCTGTTTCTTTTTGGTATGTTTATGTTGGAAGAGTCATTGAAAAATCTTGCAGGAAGAACATTTAAGAAATTTTTAAGGACGCATACTAATAATTCTCTTAAAGCAGTTTTATCTGGAACTTTAATTACTGGAGTATTACAGAGTAGCTCTATGGTTTCATTGCTGGTAATGTCTTTTGCCGGAGCAGGAATTTTAGGATTAAAAAATGGTATAGGAATAATATTAGGTGCAAATTTAGGAACCACTTTAACAGGATGGATTGTTTCCTGGCTTGGTTTCAAGTTAGATATAGGTGCTGTTATTCTTCCATTTATAGCCATAGGTGGGTTAGGAATAATTTTCTTGAAATCAGAAAAATTATCTAATATCAGTAAATTGTTGATGGGATTTAGCTTTATGTTTTTAGGGTTAAATTATATGAAAAATGGTTTTGCTGAGTTTGCTGAACATATTGATTTTTCTTTTATAACAGATAAACACCCTTTGTTGTTTGTTGCTTTTGGGGTGTTACTTTCGGCAAGTATACAGTCTAGTTCTGCTTCTATGATGATTTTCTTATCATCTTTGGCGGCAGGTGTTATTACCTTAAATCAAGGTTTTTATTTAGTGATTGGTGGAGATTTAGGTACTACAATTACTGCAATTATAGGAACTATTAATGCTAATTCTATAAAGAAAAAAGTAGGGTGGTCGCAGGTACTATTTAATGTGTTTAATGTAATGTTAGCACTATCTTTTGTTAAAGGGTATGCCTACCTTATAAAAGATATTTTAAAGATACAAGAGGATTTATTTGCATTAGTTGTTTTCCATAGCATAATGAATTTGGTTGGTATTATTTTATTGCTTCCTTTTTTAAATCAGTTTGCTAAATTACTAAACAAAGTAATTAGCTCTAAAGAAAAGAAAATAGCTAAAAAAATTGAGTTGGCAGATTCTAAGGAGACACATGCAGGTATTGCTGCTTTAGAGCAAGAGTGTGTAGATTTTATTCAAAAAGCAATAGCTTTGAACCAGCATTTTTTAAAATTAGTAACACAAACTCAAACTGTAGATGAAGTATATTTTAATTTAAAACAATATGAAACTGAAATTGTAAGGTTTTATGTAGCGTTACAGCAAAATCAACTTTCAGAAGAAGAGGCTAACCGAATAAATCAGTTGGTGGCAAGTTTTAGAAATGCAACGCTTTCATCAAAAGATTTAAAAGATATTAAACACAATTTAGATGATTTGAATAAATCTGCTGAGGATCAGTTTTTTAGCTTATATAAGGAGGTTAAAAAAAATCAGAAGCAATTTTATAGTGAACTAATAGCTTTAATTGAACATTTTAGCGTATCTTCTTATATCGATATTGAGCAACTCAACCAAATTCAGACAGGTTACTATCAAGATGAGGTAGCAGAAATTTATGAGCTTATTAAGGAAAGTAAAGAGTCTGAAACAGACATTCCATCTCTATTAAATATGGTGAGAGAAATAAATAATTCTAACGAATCTTTGTTAAGAGCAGTAAATAATTTGATTGCGAAGTAAGCTTTTTAAAATTCTATTTTGTATAACGAGGAGTTTTTGGTGAGTCTGCCACAAGCTCATTCAGTTGGTTCATTTCTTCAGCAGTAAGTTTTCTCCATTTACCAACAGGCATATCCAGATGGATATTCATAATTCTGATACGTTTTAATTTTTTTACTTCATAACCTAAATGTTCACACATTCTCCTTATTTGTCGGTTTAACCCTTGAGTAAGAATGATGTTGAAACTAGACTTGTCAATAGCTGTTACTTTACATTTCTTAGTAACAGTATCTAAAATAGGCACACCATTGCCCATTTTTTGAATAAAATCAGCAGTTATAGGTCTATTTACAGTAACGATGTATTCTTTTTCGTGGTTATTTCCGGAGCGTAAAATTTTATTTACAATATCCCCATCGCTTGTAAGTAAAATTAATCCTTCGCTAGGTTTATCTAATCTACCAATAGGGAAAATTCTTTTTGGATAGTTGATGTAGTCTATGATATTATCTTTTTCAACGCGAGTATCTGTTGTACAAACAATACCAATAGGTTTGTTAAACGCAATGTAGTCAAAGCTTTCGTTGGTGTTTTTTATAGGTTTTCCATCAACCATTACTACATCATCAGGAGTAACTTTTGTTCCCATTTCAGGAACTTTTCCGTTTATCGTTACTCTTCTTTGCTCAATAAGTTTATCGGCAGCCCTTCTAGAGCAGAAACCCATTTCGCTGAGGTATTTGTTTATTCTAATTTCGTTTTCCATAATTGAGTTAGCAAAATTAAGGATAGCTTTGGTTATAAAGTCAAAAAAGCCGAATTCAATATTGAATTCGGCTTTTTTAGTGGCGGAGAGAGGGGGATTCGTTCCTTTTCTCCAATATGATATATAAAACGCCAGTTGTAACAGTTACTTACTTGCTTGGTGAAACATCTGGCGAAACATCCAATGAACTTTTGTAAAAGTAAATTATTTTTCAATACCCTACAAACATTGGATTAGATTAATTTTTGAAGTGATTTATGGTGAAAAATTATTCTCTCAAAACAAAGAGGATAGCTAATTAAAAATAGTTATCGTTCCGTTTACTATTTTTATTTCATCTTTCATATTTGTCAATTCGATTACGTAAAAGTAAACACCATCAGAGACTTTTTCTCCTGCGAAAGTGCGACCATCCCATAAGTCTATTGTTGCTGAGCTTGTAGGGATATTAATATTGTTTTCATAAACAATACTTCCCCAACGATTTAAGAAAACACTTTTTATTTCTTTAGCCCCTTTTATTTTTATCGAAAAAATGTCATTTATTTCATCTCCATTGGGCGTAAAAATATTAGGGATTTGAACCATTAAGGAATCATATACCATTATTTGTAAAGAAAAAGTATCGGCACAATGTGGCAAATTGTTATAAGCAATTAGTGTTACTGTATAAATTCCTGAACTATCAAAAGTATATGTTTCATTAAAATTATTGGAAAGAAAATTATTGTCAATAAACCAATTGTAATTGTTGACTCCTGTTGACTGATTATACAGGTTTACAAATAAAGGTTCTGTTCCCGTTAATGGATTAGCAGTAAAAAGAGTATTTATCGGGTTTATTTCGGGTACAAAAACAGAAGTATCTGAAGAACAACCGTTGTTGTCTAAAATGATAATAGTGTAGTTTCCTGTGGTAAGATTATTAAAGGTATTACTGCTTTGAAAACCATTACCTATTGAATACTGCAATGGATTTACGCCTGTTGCCGTAACAGAGATTTGTCCGTCATCGTTACCACAAACGGAAGCTTCAATACCAATGTTGCTTATTTTGGGAGGTTCGTTTACTCTTACCAATACTTTTTCTGTTCGTGAGCATCCAGGTGTATTTTCAATGCGAACTACATAAAGCGTTGTACTATCAGGTGAAGCCATAGGGTTATTAATATTGGGATTACTTAATCCCATAACAGGCTGCCAATAATAATTAGAACCGCCTGTTGCAAAAAGTTGTACGCTGTCTCCTTTGCAAATTACAGTATCAGTTATAATGCTTGTTGTAAAGGTATCGCAAGGAGTAGTGTAGGTGTTGAGGAATAATAAATTTGAATTAGGTTTTCCTAGATTAATATTGTTGTTATGAGTTAGGTTTAACAAATATCCTGTAGCACCGCTTGAAAGATATGTTGAAACATCAGCTAGAGCATCTGCTCCATTCATGGTTGTATTAGCTGTATCGTCATCTAAACCAAACAAGGTATTATTTTGGTAATAAAAATGACCTTTTGTGCCACTACAATTCCATGTGTTATTAGTTGCATCAGGAGTTCCAATGGTACCCATGTTATTGCTGTTAAATGTTACTATTGTTCCATCATTAGTATTGTTACAAGCTCTGTCTAACATCAAAGATAAACCTGTTGGATTAGTTGTATTTATTGGGTTCATTCCTGCCATTGTATAAGATTCGTTACCTAAAAAATCTTTATTATTTATCCATACAGATGAAGCAACTTTTGGTAATATGGGTTTTTCGTATTCTATGTAGATAAATGCTGTAAACCAGCCCCAACCAGTAGGAAGTCCAAATTGATTGGGAATAGTTATATTAAATGTTGAGGTTATAGAGGTATTCAAATCATTGGTAATGTCATAATAATATAAATTAATTGGTGAAATTGAATTGAGTGCATGATTAACACTCATTAGGTTGTTTAGTGTATCAAAAATATAAGGAGTACTGTTTACTGTAATAGGTACGGAAGGAGCATATCCTTGCCTATACGAAAACAAATACGCTTTTCTGATGGTGCTACCCGGTTCAATATATAGATTTAATGTGCCGGAACCTGCTCCTTGACCAGTTGAAAAACCACCAGCCGTAACTCCACCATAAAAAATATCCTGATGAAAAAGGTTTTGGGCTTTTATCAGAGTGCTTGAAAACAATAGCAAAAAGATGATATATAATTTTGTAAACCTCAATTTTTAATAAATTTCTTAGTGTATTTTAATTGGTTATTTGAAAATTCTATAAAAAATATTCCTTGATATAAGTCAGAAACATCTATTGAATTATCATTTTGGCTAATCTCACCAGATTTATACAATTTCCCGAATGAATCGAAAATAGAAAAGATAAAAGTTTCATTTGGTAGTCCTTTAATAACCAACTTATCCGAAGCAGGATTTGGATGCAAATTTAATGTTAAATTATCATAGTTATTAATGCCACTTGCCGATTTAAGAATTACATATACATCATCAATAAAATAATAGGAATTATAATTACCACAAGAACTAGAAGTTACGGTGTTGGCATTATCAAAGAAATTACCAATAATAACGTAATTTTCAGAACCATTTGCTATATAGTCTGTTGTTATATGTATCCAATTAGTTGTGTCTGAGTATAATTGTGGTGTTTGCAAATTAGGAGTAATATTTTGTAGGGGAAGGTTGTTATTTTGGAATATTGAAATATTTTGAAAAGCCATCCCAAATTCTGTTGCACAGATATAGTGAACATCGGGTAAAGAAATATAAAACCCAATTTCATAAACCTGACCTGATATAAGGGTAGATGATAAAGGAGACTGAATATATTCTCTATAGTCATTGTTATCATAAACGTATATACCTGCATGTCCACTTCCAGTTCTGGCTTGTTGATACCCCTTTACATTTTTTGGAACACATACAGGATCAAGATAACCAAAATCACATGGCCCGGCACAATCATGATAGAAATCAGGAGTGCCAAAACTTGGAGATTCCCATGGATAGGCATAATTTAATTCAGAAAGGGTGGTTGGACAGTTTGTATAGTTTTCAAAGCTACTATTCTGAACTAAATTTTGAGCAGAAGCTAATGTAGAAGCAATTATAAAAATACTTATGTTTAACCATTTCATCATGGTAGATAAAATTTAAATAACACACCATGACACAAAAAAATGCGTCATGGTGTGTTGTATTATTAATAATTAATCAACAGTTTTTTGGTTTCTGATAACGCACTGTTGTTATACAGTTTTACCAGATACATACCCGGCATAATTTTACCTGGCTGTATAAACACCTGATTATTTTTACCATTAAACTGGTAGGTAGCTACCAATTTTCCTGTAATACTATACACCTCAATGGAAGCATTTTCCATTAGCTGACCATCAACAGATTGCAGTTCAAGTATTACCTGACTGCCACCCTTAGAAGGGTTAGGATAAATGGAAAGTTGACTTTGTTTTTTTGTCTGCTCCATATTATCATTGTTTCCATTATCCCCTATACGTAAATTACTGCCGACAGGTTCAAGTGTTTCTACAATGGCTAAAAACAAACTGTCAAAAGCAACCGCCAATAAAGCCTCACCTTTTACCGCATTAATACGGTCGTTCTGGTCGTAAGCTACATACTCTACTTCTTGCCTGATAGAAGGGTCATTAATCACCGCAAAACATGATGAAGGTTGGTCTTTCAATTCCTGATAGACATCTGCCATTTTTATATAATTATCATAACCGTATTCAGCGGCTATACTATCACGTGTTTCACCAGTTTTAACCGAATCGCCTTTGGCAATGTAAGTATCGCACAACTGTTTTTTACGGATTTCAATGTTTTCTTCCTTCAGAATAGCTGCTACACTATCTAAGTTGCTTCTTAATGTGGTGTCGTTTAAAAACAAGCGAATACGCTCATCAATTAATCCACTTCTTTCTGATTTGGAAAATCCTATCTCATTGCTAAGGTAAGTCATAGCAGAAGTTCCTGTTTGCCCGTTGTCAATTTGATTACTGATTCCTTTAGGTAAACTCATGTTGTTTAATACATCCATCACCGCATTAGAAACAGGAGCATTAGCTAAAATAATTTGCTTAATATGTCCGGCAGAAGGATTGGTTGCCAAATAAGCCAACAATACTTTGTCCGAAAGATATGGAGAAGCAGCCATAAGAGCATCCTTAATATCACCACTGCTTTGTGTAGCAATGATATTTAATAAGCCATTCGTATTTCCTCCGTCAATACGTCTTTCTTTATCTGCAATAACCAGTTTTAAAGAATCCGTTTTTGCTTTTAAAACAGGACCCAGTATAATCACTCCACCATCTTTTATTTTTGTAGGGCAAGATTGCGTGTTGCTAAAATAAACAGGATAAGTTGAATTAAAACTCATTTCAGGTGATACCACCACTGCATTATAATAAAGTGGGGTGGTAATTACATCTGCATGATGGGTATAAATGAATTGTTGCACCGAATTATTAGCGGCAATATCATTTTGAGGGTAAAATAAAGAATGGCTAAAACGATTACCTGCCGGAGAACGCAACGCATCAACAGGATAAGTAACAGGACTCAGTTTGTAACCTTGTTGGTAGTCTATTCTACCTGAGGTAACTGCTAAATCAGCTTGATATAAGTCATTGGTAAACGTATTACATTTCCATTGTAAGCCCTCAATTTGATGGTTAGGTTGTCCTGTGTAAAGTACAGCATTAATGTTTTGAGATTGTCCACCAATTTTAATATCATTAAATTGATTTTTATAAATTTCATTATGCAATGTACCGGAGTTATTTACAATTACTCCATGCGTATTGCCACCAGCCGGAACGCCTACATCGTTGTACTCGGTAAATGTGTTTTCTTCCACCTTGTAACCATGACAAGAATTCAGATAGATACCATAGGTAGCAAAAGTCAGGTTGGGGGCAGCCGAACGATATACTTCAAAATTGTTGCGGGTAATGGTAGCAAAGTCAGGACCTCCCAAATAAATACCGAAATAGTTATTGGTAAACTTGTTTCTGTCCACTTTTACTGTTCGTACCCCATTTCCAGATAATGCTCTTATTCCAAAATATAAGTCAGTAAATTCGTTTGGTTGAAAACTGGTACATGGAAATGATAGACTATTACAAGCAGCATTAACAAAATAATGGGCATCCACACTATAAATTCCCCAACCTTGCTGAAAATAATTGTATAAGTTGGGGGTAAGGTTTTGAAAATTGTTACCATAAAAACCGATACCAACTATATTGTGCATAAATACATGAAAAGATGGATAATATGTCGGGTTATTGAGTAAACCGTTGGTAGTAAATTCACATTTGGTAAAACGACTTTGATTATTTACATTGTTTGGAGCAATATAGCTTCTGAATTCAGCATCTTGCCTGTTGTTTTTGAAATATGAATTACTTGCCTGAATTACCCCTCCTGTATAATTAAAATCATAAGAAGTAAAGTTGTACGGATACGTATTGGTAGAGTTGATTTTTACTGCAACCGCACCTTTTAAAGCGTGTTCAATTACAGCACCGTTTCTCATAATAAGCCAACCCTGCTGACTGGTAGAATAAGGGGTTTGATTTTGGTTGCTGTGACCATAAACCTGTACGCCTAACCACATAGCAGTGTTGTCGCAACGAGTGTCGGCAGTAAAGGTAGTACCATTCAGAATTAACTTGCCTCCTGCTAATGCTCCCGTTCCTCTTTCTACAACAACTTTTGCTCCCGGAGCAAATTTAAAAGTCATGTTTTGAATGGTAACGGTTTTTCCTGCCGGAATAATAAGTTCTTTTTCTATGAGTACTTGTCCGCTAGTTGAACCAAATGGATTGGAAAAAGCTCCCGGTGTCCATGTAGCATTAGCCGGAGCTGTGAACACATCAGCATCAAAAACGGTATTAATTATACAACATTGTACATTGGCAAAAAAGTGAGTGGTATAATCCATGCCATCAATCTGGTCAGGTAACATATAGGTTTTCAAACTGTAATCGGGTGTTGAAACACCTTCGTAGTTAGGAGCATATGTTATTGGCTGAGCGTTATTTGTCCAATTAGTTATGTTTGGAGTATTGGGATTAGCCAATGTTGCTAACCTGTTGGAAGTAGCCAGATAAAGTTTACCATCTTTTCCAAGTTCTATCTGTGAAGATTCAAAGTCGGTAGCATTGATAACATTTAAAGGTTGTACTCCCGCAGTGGTGTTATTAAAGTCATAAAACTCAAAAGGGTTTGGGTGTGGTGTTGCTACATCATGGGTAATGTAAAGTTTACTACCGTCAGGAGAAAACTCTAAACCGTGAATATAAGGTCGGTCTGAAGAACCGGAGCCAAAATCAAAAAGAAGCAGATTATTTGTTCCACCTATCAATGTACCGGAGTTATCCAGTTCAGCAGTAAAAACGGCAATCTTACTATTAAGAAACAATTCATAAACAAAAGGGGCAGCAATGCGATAGTTTCCGTTAGAAAGTTCAATAAGTTCCATTTCTCCTCTCATAGACATTTGATTGAAAGAAGAAGGTCCCCATTGTAAAAAATAATTATCGTAGTTAAATCCGTTAGCATCAATTTTATATCGAAATATACCGTTACCGTTGGAAATAAAAACAAGTCTGCTGTTATCGTTTCTTACTTTAGAAGCAGCGACAAAGCATCCGCCTTGTTTTCCAAAGGATTGATTCCAGCCGGTAAAATTAGGAGTAATGGCTGCTATGGAAGAAGCAGTACCCGAATTGGTATATTCCAATATTCCAAAACGAGAAGGATAATAAATATTTGGTTGAGATAAATCTAAAGTAGCTAAGTAAGGTAATTTATCTGAAAACCCGACAGCGTAATTTTGTCGTCCTGCCGCAATAATGTAGTATTTCTGGCAGTTCTCAGGGTCGGGTACAAAAGCAATTTCGGCAGTTCCTTTTACCTGTACGCCACTGCTGTAGTCAGCAACCTCATCTATCAGGTAGCCGTCTTTGTCGTACACATAATTGTCCACCATAAAGAACAGCAAATTGCCATTGGCATCTTGCATGGCGTTGTGTACGTTACTGGCAACCTGCCCGGAATAATCGAACCCTGAGTTGGGGCCGTTCGGGAGACTAAAAGTTTGTCCATTTGTATTATCATAATAACTTGGAGAAATACTCCAGGTGTTGTTTTGTGATTGGGCGTTTAAATTGGTTTGTGAGCCAACAATAAGCCCTAAAGTTGCCAGCGTAGTTTTAGCCAACAAGCTTTTTAAATAGAAGCGTTTTGTTTTTTTCATGGTGTATAGGTTTGGTTTATAAAGAGATAAAGTTACAATATATTTTTTATGATTCTGTTTTTTACCACTTTCTTTTTATTGATGAGAGAAAATTTATTGTTAAGTATAAATGATTTTAGAATAAAAAAAGATAATACATATTTATTTTTTGGAAAATTGACCCAAGATTAAATTATTTGAGTTAATTTTATAGGTAGTTATCAAATATATTTATAATCAATTAAAAGAGTTCTACGACTCATAAAACATTCAGAACAGATATTCTTGCCTTTATATTCAATTTTAGAATGTGTAGGTGGAAATTCGCAGAATTCGTGTTTACAAATGAAACAACATTCATTTTCTTCATAGGGTAAATCCATTAAAAATGGGAAAGACATCCATTCTTCTCTAGTTATATTAATGTGTTTGGTAATTACTTCATCAACCTCATTTGTATTTATGTTTTTTCCACGAAATATTTTTATTATGCGGTGATTAGCGTCAGAACGAACTTCATCTAATTGGGTTTTGCATTTTGGACAATAAAGAGATTCCCACTCAGCCATGCCAGAAACTTTACCAATTTCGTACAATGAAGTAATATCACATTGACTACAATATGGTGTGTCATATTTGGTTGTTTTATTAAAAATATCAGGAATTTCACAAGGAGGAATATAGTAGTAATCCTTTAGATATTCGTAATCAATTTTTCTTAATTCAATATTTTTCTTTTTTGCATACTTTTTTGTGCCATCACTAAATCCTTTAGTTGTAATAATTATTCCTTTCTTTATTCCCAAGTCGTGAAGTTTACCAAAAAATGAATCCAAAACAGGAAGAGTTATTGTCCTAGACAGATTCTTGCATTCAATCACAGAATCAATCTTTTTGTCGTTTTCACCATAAATTACAACATCAAGTTGCCTTTTCTTTTCACTATGTTGTCCAACTATACTTATATTTCCTAAAACAATTCTTTCCGGATATTCTTCTCTAAAAACTTTTAAAATTTGTAATTCATAATCTTTCCAGTCAGGTCTTTGAGTTTTCATTTCCTTTATTCCTTTTTATCTCTATTCCTATCTATATATGTAACAGTATTGAAAGTAAGCTGTATCTCAAATTTAACTCACTTTATAGTTAATATTTACATATATATGATAAAGAATAACATCATTTTTATGAATGGATTTCAATATTTTAATTGCTGAATTTTGATAATTAAAATCCGAAGTTACATCGTTACAACTTATAAATACATACTCATCTGGAAATTTGGTATTTGGCACTACCTGAGTAATATAACTTTTCCAGTTCTTATCAGATTTAATTTTATTATCTAAATCATATATCAAAATGATAAGATTATCTCTTTGGTGATAATAATTAAATATCTTTTTTAAATGGCTTTTAGCCGGAGCAGGAGTTCTATAGACAAAAGCTTCACAAATACAAAATACCTCCTTGTTTACATCAAAAATTGGTAAATCTCTTTCGCCAGGTTGTTTCTTTGTTGTTTTATTTTCAGGATCAGAAAATCCGCCTCGTGATTGTTCTCCAACATGCCAGCCCCAAGGATTAATTCTGGAATCAAGACCTAACTCTACTAGATCGTTATATTTATCCTCACTTTTAATTTCGGAAATAGAAACTATTTTATCTAGCATTTTACTTGCAGCTCTTGCTATTTCTTTGGTAAGAAAGCTTTGAATAATTCGGTTCCCATTTATATTCTCAGGAAAAATTCTAATGAGTTTTGATGGGGGACTTTTAAAAATTCTTGTATAATATGTATTTAGTAATTGAACATCATCAACACCTTGCACTTTATTTTTTAATGTTTTTATAAATTCAATTTCATCATCCCCTGAAAATTGGTGATAATTCTCAGCCCGTTCTAAAATAGAAATAGCTTCTTCAACTTTCTTCTGCTTAATAAGGCTTTCAATTTTTATTTCAAGAATATCAGGAAGCATTTGATAAGGCATTTCCAACGCATTAAAAGCTTCATCAAGCTCTTTATGTTCTTCTAATTTCAGTAAAATAAATAGTTTATTAATAATAAAAGAAGTATCTAATAATTCTTCATTTAATTCTTCTTGTTTAGAATTATATACATTCCATTCTTCTATGGTCTCTTTATATAAATTTAAATCGTTATCCTTTCCTTTTGCAATCCTAATATGTGCTACCATCCGATTCATAGCAAAAACAGGATATTGAGGGTAATGGATAGTCAACTCATTGAATATTTTATACGATGATTTAGGGTCTTTTTCCAATCTAATTAATGCTCTATAAAATTGCTTATAGTTAGAATAAGAAAGTTCATTTACCGATTGTATTGTTGCTTTATTAGGTTCCTTGACAGCATTAAGAGCTTGTTCATCTTCATTGAAATAAGCCAAAAGCAGTTTAGTTTGATAAAGCTGAATTTCGTAATCTTTATTTTTTTTAGTTACATTTTTTTCCCAAAACGTAACAACTTGGTTAATTTGATTTATCAACTGAGGATATTGCCGAATTTCAAGTAGAGTCTGTTGAATCTGGGGAATCCAGTGTTGTTTCTCTAAAAAAGATTGAATATCCGACTGTTTTATCTTTTCTATCAGTTTTTGCTTTATTCCTTCTGAAGTTATCCATTCTGTAAAAGTTAATATTTTAATAACATCTTGAGTTTCAATAATAGCCTCAATTAATTGTGTTTTTTTGCTAAACCAATTTACAGCTCTTGCAATCTGGGGTAACAAAGCTTCCTTATCAGAATTATTAAAAGCCCATTCTCTGTTATAATCAAACAAATCAATACGACCTTCTTCAGGCACATCCTTAATGTGATTTTTTATATAATCAATTATTTGTTGTTCAATTCTTGATTTAATTTCAATAAGATCTTTTTTGTCAAAACCATAGGGAATAGTTGGTAACACTAATTGACGAAGAACCTGAAGTAATACTCCAATGTGTGTTCTCAATTTATCTGCCGTAAAACGGTTTTCTTTATGATAATAGTCCGTTGTTGAATCGAAATAAAACCGGGGCTCGAGAAAACTATTTAATTTTTGTTGCTTGTAAATAAAATAAATCGGATAGACCCAATCAATATATTCCAGTCGTTCAATTTTTTCACTCCATAATGGTAAGCTCTCTTCTTCTTTTTTTGCAAAGAAATTATATTTTTTAATTTCAGTAACTTCTATACGGCCAATATAGAGTTTAAAAAAGGAGTTGGTTAATGAGTGTATATCGAGAGATTTTGTGCTAAACTGACCTTTGTATTTCCAGTAAGTAGAACACTTCATTAACCATGTTAATCCATCCCATTGAAGCATTGGAAAACTTACCGTTCCATTATTGTACAATGGTTTTGATGGCAATTTAATAAAGAGCGTTACTAATTCATTAAAAATTTCTGGAATAAGATACCGTTCATTTTCTCCATGTACTTTATGATTATACAAAAGACTATCTTCAATTAGAGAGAGAATAGCATCTTCTTTCGCTTTTTTTTCTTGTCTATTTCGTTTTTCAACACTTCTATGCCTATTGTATGGAATATCATATTTATTACAATTAAGTTTTCTATAGATTTGAAAAATTATTTTTGAAGCATCTCCATCTTTTACACAAGAACGAACTGTGAATAATGCTAAATCAACACTCTTTGTCCATAATTTTTTTGAAACTAATTCCCTTTCTTCATTAAAAATATGGTCACCCATTTTTTCAATGAACGAAAATGCTAAGGAAGTGTAACTTGAATCTTTAATCAAATAAGGAATAATCTCCCTTCGATACATTATAGCATAACATTTTATATTCCACAGTAGAGTTGGTTTATCCAGAGCTTTTTTCAAAAGCGTAAATATTCGTTTATAGTAATGAGTGGTCGGGTTATCCTGATCTTGATTTTCTTCCCTTTCAAACTCATAATCGTGAGCTACAATTATATTAACTAGAAAAGAAATCTCTTTTCGAGAACTTTGCCCAAGTAAATAAGTTGTTTGTGCTTTTTTCTCCCATGTTTCTAAACTCTCAAGTAATTCAAAATAGTCTTCATTATTCAATGAAAAGTCATTATATTCTTCACGGTCATGAAACAGAAGTTCAACTTTGTTTGAACTAGATTCGCCATCAATACTTACTTTTTTAAACTCTGTTTCTAGTCCATCTAAATCAGGTTCATTAAGAACAAGGTCAAAGGCTGCATTGAGGAATCTTGTTTTAGCCTCATTTATAGTATAAATCAAAAAATCAAAAGACCATCCAAAAAAAAGAATTTGTTTAAGAAATATTTTCACTTTCTCCTTATCAGTTGAAAAGTTATTATCTTCAATCAATAACTGCCAGTAGTGGGCTGTTATTTGATCTTCCAAAGCTGACCAATATCTGATTTCTGTATTATGGAAATTAATATAACAATATTCACTTTCTATTTTAAGAACTTGCTCATTAATCAATTTTTGAATGGGAGGTGTTTTGGAATAAAATAAACTAAAAGATTGGTGAAGTTGATTAAATTCATCGGTATTAATTTTTAGTCCTTTATCCTCATCTTTAGAAATTTGCTTTTTGTATGAGGAAAGAAATTGAAATTCTTCCCAATAATCTAAGTAAAACTTAAAGTAATAATTAATGTTGGAAACTTGAATGTTATCATCTTTTTCGGAAAGCCAATTCTGTTTATATATACCTTCCTCATTTAGAATGAGATTAGTCTCTATCTCGTATTGTTCTTTAATTTGATTAAATTCAACTTTGGTTATTTTACTTTTACCCTCTTTACCATCAGGAAATTTATTAAATAGAAATTCCAATTCATTTTTGTATGATGAAATTCTATCAAAAGAAAAACAAGCTGATGAAACTGTTCCTGCAATTTTTATTTTACCCAATACATTTCTGAGCCAGAAATTCTCAAAAAATTTGTCAGTATCTATTTGTTTATCGTTACTACTCTCATAATCCTTTTTGAACTTTTTAAATTGTTCTAGTGAAAAATCCTTTTCTCTTGGTTGTGCTAAGTGAATGGCTTTTGCAAAAAATAATGAAGCATTCCACTCAATCTCTGACTCTAAAGCATCTTTTTCCTTGTTGTTATTCTTTTTATCAAGTGTATGAGTTGATATATATCTTTGTAAATCTTTTATTTTTTCTTGTTGATTGTAATTCATAGTTAAAAATCATGAAGTTATTTTGGCGTACTATTTATACCTATAATACAAGACGCTATTTTGTTATCAATATCATCCACAATAGGTGTTTTTTCAATTAATTTATTGAGCATTTCTATTGTAATTTCAATTCTTTTATGATCTCTTTTCAAGTCATTAAGGTTATATATATTCTTCTTCCTTCTATTATTTAATCGTTTTTCATCTATGTAAGGCTGTAAAATAATTATCCATTCTTCTGCCAATCGTTCATAATCAACTACATTAGATAAATTTGGTTTTAGCATATTTAACACTTCATTGATAGCTATTCTTAGAGGTGGATCTATTTCTTTTAATTTTTTCTTCTTTTCTAAAATAAATTCTGCAACTTCTATTGCTCTCTTTTTTTTAGGGGGAAGCAATTCTCTTTCTTTTTGTTTAAACAGTTTAATGTACGTTATTAGTGATTCATTATTCCACTCAAGTGAACTTGCTTTCCCATTGATATGCTTTCTTAACTGCAAACATATATCTGTAAAATCACTATGAATAGTTTTTTCATTATCAATAAAATACCATTTTGGACTTTTATTTTTATCTCCTCTAAATGCAAGAAAACACCAATTCTTTTCACTTTTTAAAAAACTAACTCGAGTTTTTATTGATGATGACACGTCTTTAAATTCTTCATAAATTGCTTCATCAATTAATCGATCATTTCCTTCTTTAAGATTGACAATAGATTGAAAGCTATCGTGAACACCTGACCAAGATTCGTCTTTATCAACAAATTCTTTAAACTCTTCTATTATTTCAGAAACTGAATCAACATTATTGAAATGTCTTTCTTTTAACGCATCAGGCACATTAAAGTTAGTCCCATAGATTTGCTCTACCATTTCATTAGTTTGAACTAATCTACTATCCGCTTTTAATGAATATTCTTCTGAATCCTCAGGCCAATAAATCTCAATTTCTTTGTGCATACTATCCATTCTATCAACTCGACCAATACGCTGCTCAACAATTCTTAAAACACTAGGTAAATCTAATAAGAGAACACTAGAAGCTTTTTGCAAATCAATACTTTCTGACATTTTATCTGAACAAAGAGCAGTATAATTTTCAGTAGACTCTGATTGTAGATGAAATATTTCTAATACTTTTTTACTATCCCTGTCACTTTCACTGCCTGATGCCACTAATATATTTTGTTCGGAGAAATTTTCTTTAAATAATTTTTTTAAATAATAAAGAGTAATTACTGTACTATCAAAAGCCAAAATATTTTCATGCTTTTTTGAGACTTTAATAAGTTGTTTAACTTTTCCTAATTCCCGTTCTCCTGAAAGCTGTTTTGCTAAAGCAGAAATATCTTTATATAGGTTTAATTCTTCTCGACAAACTTTTATATACTCTTTTTTATCTAATAACCAATTAGGAAAAAATTCATCTTTGAATATTTTATTCCTTTTAGGCAGTTTGTCACCTGCTATTAATTTTTCAATGGTTCTTATTTTATTCCCCGTTTTATTAGTCTTTCCTTCAAAATCAAAATGGTTCATAGCTTTTTGTGTCCCTTCAATATGTTCAACTAAAGCAACATGTGAAGATCGAAGTGCTGCTCTTATCATATAAATTGATAAAGCTCTACCAGCACTTAACCGCTTATTAATATATGCTTGCAGGCTATCTTCTCGTGTAATTTCAAAATTTGGTTTATGAAATGAACTTAAATAAGTTACCCCTTTAATTAAACTAGCTAATTCATTAATCTTTTTTACAATCTCTATATCATCACTTGTTTCATTGGTTTTATATGTTTTTTCTATTTGCTTAGGAAATTTACAAACGACATTTAATTTATTATGATACTTATCAGGTTCTTTTTCAATTTCTTTATTAAGTATTTTTTTTGTTCTTCTTACAGTAAAGTTGCTGATGAATTTTCTCAGATTTTCTATATCATCATTATTATTTCTTTTATAGGGTTTATTTTTGAGTTCTTTGTAAATCTCAAAATTTTCGTCAGTTAAATTATCAATATCTAATAATTCGATTAATATTAGAAGATCTTCTACTTTTTTACTAATTGGAGTAGCAGTAACTAATATTTTGTAATTGGCTTTATTCTTCTTAATTAAATTAGTTCTGTTTGAATTAGGAGAAAGGTAATTATGGGCTTCATCAATGGCTAATATATTTGTTAATTCTAAATCCTCAATAATATCTTTTTTTCTTTTAGGTGAATTACTTAACAACCCCATAGAAAGTTGAGAATCATTAATTTTTCTTAATGACCGAAATTCTTCTTTCCATTTTGGAACAACAAGAGGAGGACATATTATCAATGAATTTGTTTGATAGTTCTTCCCAATTTCATACAACCAATGTTTTAAGGCAAGAATTAATGAAGTACATAATTTTGTTTTTCCTGCTCCGGTTGGATCGGCAATTAACACGTTAGAATGATTTTGAAGAATAGAAACCGCTTGTGCAATTCCTTTCCATTGCGTAGGCCATAAACTTGATTGCTCTAATTTTTCAAGTATGCTTTTATATTCCGCTAACCAACTACCTTCTAATATTTCTGATATAGCTCTTGCCAGAGCCTCTTCCCATGTTACTTTTTGAATTAAATTCTTTAGAAGTTCTTTTATCTTTTCATTGTATAATGCCGCTTCTTCATAATAACTTTCAGCTATTAATTTAATCGATTCATATTGTTCTTTTTCTTTATTTTCCGTTATATTAGAAACCCTTATGTTTGCCTCTTCCTGAAAATTCAATCCATTTTTACTAAAATTTGAAGAACCTAAAACTGCATGCCTGTCTCCTATATATAATTTTGCATGAAGTTTATCTTTATATTTAAACTCAATTTTTCCCTGATCTATTTTTTCAATCAAGTTAATTACAGCTCCACCTAGTATAATTGAGACCCCTTTTTTTAACCAATAATCTTTAATCTCTTTGTCTAGCTTTGATTTTAAATATTTTTTTCTCCCTCTTATATTAGGTTCAAAGCCAATTAATATTCTAACTTTTTCAAGAGTGTTTATATCTTTGCTACCAAAAAAATCGATTAGGTTAGATAGAGAGGTAAATCCAGTTATTATTATATATTCTCTACTACTTTCAATGTCAGAATAAATAATTGATTCAACATTTCTTTGAGGTTTTATGTTTAAAGGGAATGATTTGTTATTTGGCCATCTTATGGCATCAAAATCAAAAGTATATTGAGAATCATTATTATTCATTTTACATCCATATCAATCACGTTAGTTTCACCAAACCATTCTTCTGCTTTAGTAATAACTTGTTGACTTGGATTATGATAGAAAACAGCTAAATTCTCCTTAGCCCGAGTGCAACTTACATAAAAAATCTTTTGGGTTCTTTTAAGAACACTTTCTGTACCTGTATTCAAAAACATATTTTCAAAGTTGTAGTTATTCCACCCTCCATTGTCTAAAATAACCAAAACGTTATCAAATTCTGTTCCTTTTGTTTTATGTTGAGTTGAAAAAGGTGTTTTGCCTTCCAGATAATCATACAATTTTTGAAATTCACTAAACTTAACTTCTTTAACTCTATTGTATAGGTATTCATTATTCTCTATAAAATCTTTTAATCTGTCATCTATTAGACAGATTTCTTTTTCGTGAGCATCACTAATTACTTGCTCAATGGTTTTACTTCCAACTGTAATGAGTCTTTCTATATTTTCTTTTAATGTTATTTTATCAGCAGTAGTAATAATTTTATATCTGTAGTCTGTAACCCTTAAAAATTCATTATATCTTTTTGTTTGATATAACATGATATTATTTTGGATTTTGAAAAGATGTTTCATTAAATTATCTCTTTTTGAACCCTTCTTATTTTCTTCATTTTCATCTTGTTTTTTATCATCAACTAAAGCATCTTTTGTCAAGTATATTTTTCTGACTTCTTTGAAGGGGCTATCTTTTAATTGATTATATAAGGTAGTATGACCAAGGTCTTGAAGTATTAAATCTTTTTTTAATTGGCGTTGCCTATTTTTTAATTGAAATTTATCAACAACCGTATCAAAACTATCATCTTCAGTGATTTCAATTTCTGGTTTATTATTCTTTTTATTGTCTTTTATTTTCCTTAAAATATCATTTTTCAAACCAATTACTGGGTCACTATCATAAATATCCATCAGTGTCCGAAAACCTGCTTTCCCTGCAATAAGGTTGTGGGTTAAGTTTAACTCCTTTGTTTCTTCCGCATTGTCAAAATTCCATCGATGATTCTCAGTTAGGTATTGCTTTACCGTAGAGACGTTACCATTGGTCGAATGAATAAACAAAATGTTTCCTTCCTTCACCTGCCCGTTTGACATGTTTGGTGCATTTTGATCTGTTGAAGGTTCTTGGGTTATGCCATCTGTTCTTAATCTGTTTGCCAAATCAATAATTTTACGGGGACTTCTTCTATTTTGGGCTTTCTTAACTTCTTTTACAGTATCTGCTATTTCTCCTTTATATTGGTCAAGATTACCAATCCCATCATCATAAATAGACTGCATTGCATCACCAAAAAAACCAATTATATTCTTCTTACTACTTTTTTTGAAATGATTCAGAAAAATATTTACAACTGCTATATTCGTATCTTGATATTCATCAATAAAAATATATTGATATTTATCTTTAACAATAGTACTTAGTTTTGAATATTTATCAAATACATAATCAGCAACAACTAATAATTCGTCATGAGAGATGATACCTTCTTTAAGTTTTAAATATTCTTTATACTGTATACCGTTATCAAGATTATCAAAATAATTATCAGATATCGGATTATCTTCATTGATAGAAAGTTTAACATCTTCATCATTGGCTAAAGCGATAATAGCTGATTTAAGTTCCTTTTGAAAGTGTTTTATGTTGTCCCATAAAAAATCGTGAATAGTAGAAACACATAGATTATCATGATTGACCCTCTCTTCAATTTCTTTTACTGCTGCATTAGTATACGTCATGCAGGCCACCTTAGCCGTAGGATTTTCAGCAATAACTTGACGGATAACCTGAACCAAAGAATAAGTTTTACCGCTTCCTGCACCTCCACTTAGCAAGAAGTTACGTTTGCTATCAATGCACTGGAAAATTTCTTGCACTTCCGGCTCTAATGTTAATCTTTCTTCAACCATAGTAAACCTTCTTTGATATAAGCGGGAATTTCCCAATTACTGAAATCATCATTGCTATGGTAGAGGATATCCATAGCAAAATGTGTTTTTTTCTTTATACAATCATCAGCCAATTGATATGCACCATGACCATTTTCAAAATGATGTTTATTCTTTAGACCTTTAAAACCAGCTTTATTATCATTTACAAAATCTTTATTAACGTGAATGAACGCATCTTCGAAGCTTCTTGCATGGTAGCCTTTTTCCTCAATCTGATATACAATGCTCAATTTGCCATCAGGCTGATTAATCCAAATATCATCTACCTTATTAAACAACTTATTTGACAAATTATATCCCTTCAAATCGTTTAAGCTCGGTATTATATATTCGTCAGCTAATGGTTCATTATTGTTATTCAGCTTTTGTTTTCTAAAGAAGAATCTAATTGCTTCATTCGAATAATCAACTCCTGTCAACACCTCACATTTTTCTCCATTACCATCGACAGAATCAAGGTCAGTAATGATGAGTGCCTTGATTCCCAAAAAGTCAATGAATTTTTCAAATATCTGAGAATATGCACCAACTTCAATGACGGAAATATTCTGAGAGAGTAAGGGTAAGTACTCATCCTGTTCATCCGATGTAGTATATCTTTCTTCTTCTTCAATATCCACCTTTCTCATAATGGTGGGAACAAGTATGCGTTCGGTATCTCCTTCAATCAAAATGGCTTTGTCTGCAAAAAATATTTCTGCCCGACTTATAGTAAGGTATTGTTTCAAAAACTGATATTGTGTTGTCTCAGTGTCGTATTCATCTTTTAGAGCTTTCAGGTTTCGGGCTATTACTCCATTTTGGATGCCTTTTCTTAAATACTTAATCGTGTCGAAATCACTGTCTGCTACAATATGAGCTGAATGCGTACTAATGATATACTGTATTTCCCTGTTTTCTCCATCTTGCCGCTTAATACCTTCGCCAAGTAATTTCTTGATGTTTTTGATGAACACATACTGCATCTGAGGATGTGTGTGTGCTTCGGGTTCTTCAATAAAGAGCAGGTTTATGTCTGCCGGTTTCTTATCCCTTTCACGTTTGAACTCATGAACAAGTATCTCAATTTCAAAAATCATACTAATAAGATTCATATAACCTAGCCCATTATAATGTTCTGGGAGTTGATTTTCTATATCATGTTTATATACTACAGTTGTATTTCCTTCAAGCAGCTCTCTATGTTGAAGCGTAGATATGATTTCAATTTCCGACTCATTAATTTTAATTCCACCAAAATCTTTAACTTTTTTGGTTATATCATCAAATAATGTCTTATATATTCCACTTAAATGAATATCTGTTTCACTTAACTTGTCTTTAAAATCTTCAATAGCTTCATTTTGTTCATCACTTGTTTCGGTTTTTCTATAAATTCTTGATGTCTGACTAGATAGTGTTTTATCAACATCTTTATTGGTAACATCTCTTTTAGCACTGATGTACTTAAAATTAACTATATCAGTAAGACTAATTTTTTCTGCATCTAAATCAATATATATATCTTCATTTACTTTTTTTGTGGAAGTATCATAACCGAGTGAATATCTATTGATTTTGAAATAGTCTTTTTGATATGAGTTTAAAAAGTCATAAATATTTTTAATCGTATAATTATCTTTCTCCTGATTTTTCTTTTTTTCTTTTGCTTCAAATTCTTTATAATCTTTTTTAAGTTGTAAATATTTGGTAAAATCTATGCTATATTCAAAACTGAGGACAATAATGTTATTGTTAGGATCTAAATCCATCATTACTCGACTGACATTGGAAAGATTATCTTTTTCATCGTACTTAATAAAAAGTCTTAACCTAATACCTTCCTTTTTATAATTTTCTTCAGAGATTATATCATCTCCTTCAATTATCGTTTTGATTTTTTTCTTAAAATCAATATTAAAATCATCAAAAGAAAATTTATTTCTATCCATCTGACTTAAAAACTTATCAAGAACAGATAAGATAGATGTTTTACCTGTATTATTTTTACCTATTATTAAAGAAAGGTCATTTTCTATATCTAAAGAAAACTTTTTTAATAATCTATAATTATCAACTTCTATTTTGTATATCTTCATATTTCATTATTCTTCATAAAACCATCCAATTATTACTTCTAAAAAGCAGATAAAATTAAGCTTAAATGTTGATTAACAAGCAAATTAATTAAGTAGGTTATATTAAAACCTTTCTCTACTATATTCTTTTACCGAAAAGATTTAATTTAATAAGTTCATTTTTCTATAAATTAGAGTGATTCTAAAGCTAGAATGGATAATGTTAGATATATAAATTTAGTTAAAATTAGTGCGTATTTAGTCAACAATTAGTCAAATTTAGTGGTAGATTAGTGAATAATTAGTGTGCATTAGTCAATGTTTTAGGGAGTATTAAAAAAACAGATGACTAAATTTTGATTCAATTATTAAAAAAAAAGGAGTAGGTGAAAAATTTCACTATCAGGATTATTTTTTAGGCATGAAAAAATTCAGCCTCTAAATGAAGCTGGATTTATAATTATAAAACTTAGTACTCATTAAAGTTGTCGAGTATTTTTATGTTGAATTATCCCCATTTTATTAATGAAATAATTTTTTAGGTCATTAGCTGTACAATTCAGAAAGGAAGCAATAATATCCAAATCCTGTGCAGGGATGTCTGCAAATTCATCTGCTTTGATGGTACAATATCTATCAAAAGTTCTAAGTGTTTTACCAATTAGTTTTGGAATTTCTTTACGAACTTTTTTATATTCCCACATGGGTAATTGCCACATTTTTTCTTTGATAGAATACTTGTAATTCATGGTTTACAGTTTTAATGGTAGATAAAGTTATATAGTAGTAAAAGTAACAATTCCATATATTAAAAGCTTAGCTATTTAACTAATAACTTCGGCTAACGCAATTAGTTTTTCTAATTTAGTAGCATCAAGAGCTACTAATCTATTTAATAAATCCGAATTTGTTGTTTTAGGTTTGGGTAATTCTTTAGCTGTTACCTTCTCTTTCTGCTTTAATTTATCGCTTAAATCGTCAATGTGATTAAATAAATAATCATCTACAACATGGCTATATATTTCTGTTGTGTTACTATTCTGGTGTCCTAAAATACTTTGTATGAATTTTTGAGGTAAATCATACATTAAAGCTACACTTGCAAATGTATGTCGTGAGCAATGAAACGTAATTTTCTTTTTTATTTCTGATAGAGCAATTATTCTTTTAATATGCCTGTTAGTTTTTTGGTTACTTATTACTCGAAAAACTTTTCCGTCCTCCTTTTTAAGATTAATTAGTTTTATGGCTTTTTCCATTAATGGGATTTTAACGGTAAAACCTGTTTTGTGCATATCTAATTCAATATAGTATTTATTGATAAATTTTGATGTCTCATTTTGTTGAACCAATCGGCTTTTTATATGGCAATAATTCAAATCTTTAATGTCCTGAAACCTTAACCCTGTATAACAAGCAAATAAGAAATATCTTAAAACATTATATTCAGCAGGGGTAAGTTGTTGGGCTAATTCTCTTTTTTTCCATTGTTCAGGCGATAAGCTTTCAATTGGTACATCTAATGGTAAATAATTAGTTAGCAATTCTTCTAACTTTTCTAATTCATCAGGTTCTAAAAATGCCCGGTTGCTTACTCCATTGTATTTTTTGATTTTATAATTGTCAAAAGGATTAACAGCTTTTGGTAAATCACCGTTATTTATAGCCATATTAATAAAGGTTTTGATAATCTTCATATTATTAGCTACTGTCCTTTTTGTATTTCCTTTTCCTCCGTTCTCAACTGTTTGCAACATATAATGTTCATAATTAATCAAGAAACTATTGTCAATGTCTTTAAGTTCTAATTGAGGTTTGTACTCTTTTAGTTTACTTAATATAGATTTATAGGAGCGTAAAGTTTCTGCTGAATAATTATTTTTTCTTTTCTCCAGTTCTTGTATAAAATATTCGTGAGCAGAAATATTTATTCCTTTACTATTAGAAAATTCCTTTTTGAATAATTCTTTTGTAATATGCTTATCGTGTAGCTGATATTTTAAAATAATGTCAACAGCTCTCTTTTTTTCTTTGGTAATAAAATAATTAATCTTATCGTAATTATCAGCTCCCTTAGTTAATTGTTCTTTCTCAGCGTTCCAACCATAATACTCTAATCTTTCTGATGGTTTTAATTTTTCTAGCTTTTGTATAGGAATAGAAGTTTTGGGGCTTACATACTTCTTTAGTGAAATATCTACTTTTTTTCTATTTAAAGTAAATCGTAAATACATAGGGATTTCGCCATTGCTTTTCATCCTTTCGGCTCTCAGGAATATAGATATACTAGCACTCATAGTTATTAATTTTAATTTGGTGAAACAAAATAGTTATTGAAAAAACGCTTGGTGAAGCACTTGGCGAAGCAAATAGTGTTAAACGATGAAAAAAATCTTTCAGGGAATTTTTTGAAACAAAAAAAAACGCCCGAAAAACGGGCGTTTTATAAATCAGTGATTTTTTATGTTGCTTCTTAAAAAGCATCTGGCGGAGAGAGGGGGATTCGAACCCCCGGTACGATTTCTCGCACGCATGTTTAGCAAACATGTGGTTTCAGCCACTCACCCATCTCTCCAAATGGGAGCTGCAAATGTAATAATCCATTTGTTATAGAAGAAATATTAATCCTATTTTTTTTTTAATTAAATTAGTGCTTGATTTTTACCACTTTAGAAAAATATCTCCAATTACAAAAACAGCAAATACAACGCTAGCTATTCCATTTGTAGTAAAAAAAGCTAAATTTACTTTACTTAGGTTGGTTGGAGAAACAATTAAATGTTGGTAAATTAATAATCCTATAAAAACAGTAGCTCCTATCCAGTATAACCAATTAAAATCTGACTGAATTCCTGCCCAAATCACAAAAAAAGCAGCAACAAAATGTAAAAACGATGAAAAATGTAATGCGTTTTTTCTTCCCATCCATACCGGAATAGAGTGCAATTGTTGTTGTTTGTCAAAACTTTCATCTTGCAAGGCATAAATAATATCGAAACCGCTCACCCAAAATAATACAGCAAAAGAGAAATATAATGGAAGCCAATCAAAATCTCCTGTAACAGCTAAATATGCGCCAATAGGAGCTAAGCCTAACCCTAGTCCTAAAACTAAATGACATAAAGCGGTAAATCTTTTAGTATAACTATAACCTAAAACAACTAACAAAGCAATAGGAGATAGGTAAAAACATATTGGGTTTATAAAATAAGTGGTAGCAATAAATAGTACACAATTTATAATAACAAAATAAAGAGCAGATTTAGGCTGTATGGTTCCATTGGGGATTTCTCTTACTTTGGCTGTACGTTCATTGGCTTCATCAATTTTTCGGTCAACATAGCGATTAAAAGCCATTGCAGCACTACGAGCAAAAATCATACATAGAATTACATAGATAAAAGTTGTCCATTTAAAATCATATTCATGCAAACCAATGGCAATAAAAAAGCCAATTAAAGCAAAGGGCAATGCAAAAATAGTGTGAGAAAATTTTACTAGGGATAAGTAGTTTTTCATTACAAATTTAATATAATCAGATGCAAAGTTAATTAATGATTGAAAGCTATAAGATTTAAAAAAGAACTATTTTAAATTTATAACTGATTATGAGCAATTTTCGTTTTTTTTTATATCTTAGCCAAAAATTGAAAAGAGTTATGAAGAAAAAAAAATTTTTTATTTTATTATCGAGCAGTTTTTTATGGTTTGCTTGTGAATCAAATAATGAAAATGCTACAGTAGAAGCTGTAGAAGAGATTACTGAAGAGGTAGATGAGGTTTTAGAAGAAGAATCTATGAGTTATTTATTGCCATCACCACTACAAATTGCAGAGATTTTTAAAAACTCAGGGTTAACTTATATTGGCGATTTAACTAGTCCAACTGAATTAGCTGCTACTTATAATACAAAATACAGTCAGAAATTAAATTTTGGTATTTATTCGGCAGACATGGCTTATTGTATTATTAATGATCAAACACAATCGGCAATTGAGTATTTGTCAACCTTAAGAGGTCTTTCAGAAAAAATGTGGATGACGGATGTTTTTAATACCATGGGTTTATCTAAAAGATTAGAAGCTAATGTTGGTCAACATGATTCATTAACAACCATAATGGCAGATTTACAAATTCAGCTAGATGATTATTTAGAAGAAAATGGAATGGGCTATACAGGTCCTGTGATTTTTGCTGGGGCATGGATAGAAACCATGTATTTAGGAGCAAAAGTAAATCAAGCAAATAGTAATGAGAAACTTATTTACAGACTTACTGAGCAATCGGTAGTATTAGAGAATCTGTTAAAAGCTTTAGAGCAAATAAATGAGGATAATGATTTTGATGAGCTAATTGCTGATTTAAAAGTTGTGAATAAAAATTTTGACGTGTTAGAAGAAGGTGAAGAAGCTAAATTGGGTGATGAACAAGTTGAGAAGTTGAGCATACAAATTATTAAATTAAGAAATAAAATAATAAATAACTAAATAACAGATGAAAAAGGTAATATTTTACAGTACAATTTTAGTGTTATTATTAACTACTACAGCATTAAAGTTAGAAGAAGTGCAGTGTGTGGCAGCAGATTTAAAAAATGAATTGATGCCAGTACTTAAACCGGAGTATAAGTATGACTCATCAAAAATTACAAGGGTTTTATACAAAAAAGAAGCTTTTCAGTCGGGTATAGAAGTGCCTTTATTTATGGGCGAAAAATACCGTTTTGTATTTAATACAGCAGGTTTGCCTAAAGACATTGAAATTAATATTTTTGATAAAAAACCTTCGAATAAGATGAAGAATGCTCTGTTTACATTAAGTAATGTAAGAGAAGCAGGAAAAAATGTTTATACCTTTGAACCGGAAAAATCTAAAAAGATGTATGTTGTTTATACTATTCCTGCTACTGAAGAGGAAGGTTTAAAGGGTTGTGTAGTATTTTTATTGGGTTATAAACTGTAATTATCAATAGCTTTTCTAACGCTTCCATATTTTGTTAGTAATTTGTTAGCTGTTTTATAGTCTATCGATAATACTTTCATTATCATTTGTGTTCCTCTGTCCACCAATTTGTCGTTAGAAAGTTGCATGTCCACCATTTTGTTGCCTTTAACTTTTCCCAATTTTATCATTACAGAAGTAGAGATCATATTCAGTACTAATTTTTGAGCGGTTCCTGATTTCATGCGTGTGCTTCCTGTTACAAATTCAGGACCTACGATTACTTCAATGGGGTAGTTGGCTACTTCAGCAATTTTCGATTGTGAATTGCAAACAATACATCCGGTTACTATTCCATTTTTATTACAAGCAGATAAACCTCCTACAACATAAGGGGTAGAGCCGGAAGCAGCTATGCCAATAACTATATCATTGGAGTTAATGTTGTATTCTTGCAAATCTTTCCATGCTTGTTCGGTGTCGTCTTCAGCAAATTCTACGGCTTTTCTTATAGCAACATCTCCACCGGCAATTAAACCTATCACTAAGTTAAAATCTACACCAAAAGTTGGCGGACATTCAGAAGCATCAACAATACCCAACCTCCCGCTTGTTCCTGCACCAATATAAAATAACCTTCCACCAAGTTGCATTTTTTCTACAATAACATCAACTAATAGGATGATGTTGGCGATGCATTTTTCTACAGCAAATGCTACTTTTTTATCTTCATTATTAATGTTGGTTAATAATTCTTTGGTTGACATTTTTTCAAGTTCATCGTAATGAGAATCTGATTCAGTAGTTTTTTGCATGATAAAAAAGCATTTTAATTTTTGATGTAAAGATAAAAAAAGAACCGTAACAACTATTGCTACGGTTCTTAATAATTAGTTATGTTAAAACAGAAAATTAATATCTGTAGTATTCAGGTTTGTATGGACCTTCTACTTTAACACCTATATATTCTGCTTGATCAGGAGTTAATTCATCTAATTCAACACCAATTTTTGCTAAGTGCAAACGAGCTACCTTTTCATCCAAGTGTTTAGGTAACATATATACCTCATTTTTGTAGTTAGCAGAGTTTTTCCATAATTCTAACTGAGCCAAAACTTGGTTAGTGAAAGAATTACTCATTACAAAAGAAGGATGTCCTGTTGCACAGCCTAAGTTTACTAGTCTGCCTTCAGCTAATAAGATGATTTGGTTACCATTTTTCAGGTTATACATATCTACCTGAGGTTTAATAGTATCTTTTGTAGCATTTGTATTTAACCAGTTAACATCAATTTCGTTGTCAAAGTGGCCAATATTACAAACAATAGCTTTATCTTTCATTTTTTCAAAATGACGACCTTGAATAATATCTTTGTTTCCTGTTGTAGTAACAATAATATCACCTTGTCCAACAACATCATCCATTTTTTTAACAGCAAAACCATCCATTGCAGCTTGTAAAGCACAAATTGGGTCAATTTCAGTAACAATAACTCTTGCTCCTGCACCTCTTAAAGAAGCAGCAGAACCTTTACCAACATCACCATATCCAGCAACAACAGCCACTTTTCCAGCCATCATTACATCTGTAGCTCTTCTAATAGCGTCAACCAAAGATTCTTTACATCCGTATTTGTTATCAAATTTAGATTTTGTTACAGAATCATTAATATTGATAGCAGGCATTACTAAAGTGCCTTTTTTCATTCTTTCGTAAAGACGGTGAACACCTGTAGTAGTCTCTTCAGATAATCCTTTAATGTCTTTAGTTAATTCTGGATATTGATCAAAAACCATATTAGTTAAATCACCACCATCATCTAAAATCATGTTTAATGGCTTTCCGCCTTCAAAAGCAAATAATGTTTGTTCTATACACCAGTTGAATTCATCTTCGGTTAAACCTTTCCAAGCAAAAACAGGAACTCCTGTAGCAGCAATAGCAGCAGCAGCCTGATCTTGAGTTGAGAAGATGTTACATGATGACCAACTTACTTCAGCACCTAAGTGCACTAATGTTTCAATAAGAACAGCAGTTTGAATAGTCATGTGAAGACATCCAGCAATTCTTGCACCTGCTAAAGGTTTAGAATCTCCATATTCTTCTCTGATAGCCATTAATCCTGGCATTTCAGCTTCTGCTAATCTAATTTCTTTTCTCCCCCAATCTGCAAGAGAAATGTCTTTAACTTTGTAGGGTAATTTTTCCACGTTTGTAGTATTCATTATGGTTAAGTTTAATAATTTTGATTATACAATGCGAAGTTACTAAATAACCATGAACCAATAAATAAAATGCCATTATTTCTCATAAAAAAACCTAATAATCACGTTGATATTGCGGTATGGAAAATCAGTGAATCTCAAGATGAATTACTGGAGATGCTGAAAGATAAAGTATCTGAACCTGATGATGCTATGACTTCTTCCAATCAATCAAAATTTAGTCAGAGAATTGCGGTTAGATTACTTTTAGCTCATTTTTTTGATTCTTTTACATTAGAGTATGATGATAAAGGAAAACCTCATTTAGCAGATCAAGAAGACGTGCATATTTCTATTTCTCATGCCAATGAGTTTGTGGCAATAGCAGTAAATTACCAAGAACCTTGCGGAGTAGATATCGAAAAAATTTCTGCAAAAGCATTACGAGTAAAAAATAAGTTTATGAATGAAAAAGAACTCGACTTGGTAGCGGAAAATGAAGAATTGGCAACAACTATGTGGAGTGCAAAAGAAGCATTGTACAAATATTATGGAAGAAAAGAAGTGATTTTTGATACAGATTTATCTCTAACTAACCTATCTTTAACCGAATGTGATTTTATTGGTAGTATAAAGCTTAATGGTTTTGAAAAGCAATTGAATTTGAAAAAAGAAAAAATAGAAAGTTTTATGTTAGTTTATACTTGTTGAAACCTTTCTTTTGTTTTTTGAAAAATATTAAATAGGTTTGGTAAATATTTTATTACGTTTGTATGTAATATGGAAATTAATCAACTTTACTCGGAAATAAGTGCTAAAATGGCAAGTAACAAAAAGATGCTTGCAGTGCTTATAGACCCTGATAAGCAAAATTATTCTGAGCTTTTAAAAACTATTCACTTATGTAATGATAGGGAAGTTGACTTTATTTTTGTTGGAGGAAGTTTACTTACTAATGGAGATATAGAAAAAACAGCACGTTTTATAAAAGAAAATACCTCTATTCCATTAATTATTTTCCCTGGAAGTACGAACCAAATAACCCATTATGCGGATGGAATTTTAATGTTATCTTTAATTTCTGGCAGAAATGCAGAGTTTTTAATCGGTAACCATGTAGTAGCTGCACCTTATATTAAAAAAGCTAATCTAGAAGCACTTTCAACAGGTTATATTTTGGTGGATGGCGGAGCAGCAACCACCGTAAGTTATATTAGCAACACCTTGCCGATTCCGCACAATAAACCTGAAATTGCAACGGTTACAGCATTGGCAGGTGAGTATTTGGGTATGAAAATGATTTATTTAGATGCAGGAAGCGGAGCAAAACAGCATGTCGCCCAAGAAATGATTCAGCAAGTAAAAGCAACTATTTCTATTCCACTAATTGTTGGAGGAGGAATAACTAATGCTGCTACAGCTCAACAAATTTATGCATCTGGAGCGGATATGATTGTTATTGGAAACGGAACAGAAAGCAATAGAAATCTTATCACTGAAATTTCAAAAGAAAAATTTAAAATAGCAACCTAAAAACGATTACACCTTATGGCTAAGAAAAAAGTTAAGAAAATCTACGTGTTAGATACCTCAGTAATATTATATGATTACAATGCAATTAACAATTTTGAAGATAACGATATAGCCATACCAATTACCGTTTTAGAAGAGTTAGATAATTTTAAAAAAGGTAATGACACCAAAAATTATGCTGCACGTGAATTTATTAGGTTTGTCGATAAAATAAGTGGAAATCATACCCTACAAAAATGGATTCCTATTAAAGAAAAAGGCAGTGGTTTGTTTAAAATTGTGATGCACTATAATTCTACTAAAATAGATGCATCAATGGTTTTTAGTGATGATAAAAATGATCATAAAATTCTTAATGCTGCTATTTCTTTAAAAGAGGAATTTCCTGCAAAAACTGTTGTATTGGTAACAAAAGACATTAACCTCAGGTTAAAAGCCAAAGCACTTGATGTACAATCGGAGGATTATTTGACAGGTAAGGTTAAGGATGTTAAGAAATTAGTAGAAACTGGCAAGCAAATTATTGAAGATGTTGATAGTGAAATTACCAAAAGGGTTTATGCAGGAGATAAGGTTTATGAGACAGAAATAAATGGTGTGAAGCTTAAAAATAATACTTATTATGTTTTTAGAAATGAGAAGTCATCAGCTTTAGCTTATTTTAACCCTTTAGAACAAGCTATAGAAAGGGTTGAAAAAGAATATGTTTACGGAATAAAACCCAAAAATGCTGAGCAAACTTTTGCAGTTCATGCCCTGTTGAATGATAACATTAAATTGGTAGCCTTACAAGGCGTTGCCGGAACAGGAAAAACCTTATTAGCTTTAGCAAGTTCTTTAGAGCAAAAAAATAAATACAGTCAAATTATTTTAGCCCGACCAATTGTACCATTGAGCAACAGAGATATTGGATATTTGCCAGGAGATGCCAATGAGAAGATTGGTCCATACATGGAACCACTTTGGGATAATTTAAAATTTATTAAAAATCAATTTGGATTAAAAGAAAAACGTCATAAAAATATTGATGAAATGCAGGAGCAAGGAAAAATTGTAATTACTCCGTTAGCATACATTAGAGGTAGAAGTTTAAGCGATGTTTATTTTATTGTAGATGAAGCTCAGAACTTAACACCACATGAGGTAAAAACCATTATCACCCGTGCGGGAGAAAATACCAAAATTGTATTCACAGGAGATGTCAACCAAATTGATTCTCCTTATTTAGATGAGCAAAGTAACGGACTTTCTTATCTAATAGATAAACTAAAAGGACATCATTTGTTTGCTCATATTAAACTAGAAAAAGGCGAACGCTCTGAATTAGCCAACTTGGCAAATGAAATGCTGTAGAGTTAGTTTAGATAGTTTATAAGGTTAAGAATTTAGGGGGGTGAATTTTTGGGGTTTATGTTTATGTTATGTTTTCAAAATATCATACAATTGTTCCAGCTCTTGTTTTTTATCCAAATAACCCAAATTATCGTAGGTAAACACTAGGTGTTGGACTAAGCGTTGTATAATAGTGAGATTGTCACATGGTATATAGTAACTCGCTTTTGGACTTAATTTTAGTTGAGCTAAGAAATTATCAATGTCATATTTGCTAAAAATGGTTCCTTTATTAAATAAGTTGATATAAAACAAAATATCATTAGGCTTTTCGGAATAGGCTAAGACAAAATGTGCCGGAACATTTACACCATAAATAGGAATATTTAGCAATTTACAGACAGAAATGTACAGAATTCCCAATGTAATGGGGTTTCCTGATTTGGACTCTACTACATTATTAATAAAGGAATTTTTGGGAGAATTAATATTTTTTGTGTTTCCATGAAAGCCATGAATTTCAAAAAAAATTCTGTTTAGCACGTTTACTTGTTCTAAAGCGGTAAGATTTTCATTTAATTCTAACCAAGTATCTTGTTTTAATTGATTAATGGTTTTATGAATTAATTCCTCATCAATATCAGGATATTGGTATTTGGCAACAATAATAGCACCTTGAATCAACTCTTTTTCAGGAGCATTTTTCCAATCGTTGAGCGATTTTTTGACATCCTCAAATTGTAAATGATGAATAATATTTTCGATACGTTCTTGGCGAAGTACATCTAAAGAGGTTTCCCAAGCATCTTCCAGATGTGGAATTACATCATTTCCTATGGAGATAAGCTTGTTTTTGATTTCATCAAAAACAGCATTATCTGGGTCGTCCAATAACTCTATTAGTGCTTTTAACTCTTTGTCTGACATGTTTCAAATTTACGTCAGCACTTAAAGTTTGTGAGTTAATTAAATAATAACTTATTAACTCAATTCTGTTAATTTGGATAAAGTAAGCTCTATTAGCTTTTTAAGAGGAGGCTTGTAATCCTTGCTAAACTCTTTTGCAAACCTGTTGGCAACAGACACACAAACAGTGCAGGCATTATGTCCCATTGCTCTGGAAAGTCCGTAAAGTGCTGAGGTTTCCATCTCAAAATTTACTATTTGGTAGTTGTTATAGTTAAATTGGTTTAGCTTTTCATTTAGTTGTTTTTCCTTAAGAGGAACTCTAAGCACTCTACCTTGCGGACCATAAAACCCTGGAGCAGTAGCTGTAATTCCAACGTGACAATCGTTTTTAAATAAGTTTAATAAATTACTATCTGCCTCTACAAAATAGGGTTGAGCAAAAGTTTTAGCATAGTTCGTTTGTTCGTAAAAAGCGGTTAGTAATTGGTTTTCTTCGTCCGTTTGTTCAAATTCATAAAAGTTCATTAATCCATCTAACCCTAAACCAAAGGAAGAAGCAATAAAACTATTTACAGGGATTTCTTTTTGCATGGCTCCACAAGTTCCTATTCTTATAATGTTCAATGATTTTTTTTCAGTTTTAATTATTCGATTTTCTAGATCTATATTGACTAGAGCATCTAATTCATTTAAAACAATATCAATATTGTCGGTTCCCATTCCTGTTGACATTACTGTAATTGGTGTGTTGTTTAAAATACCGGTATGTGTGACAATTTCTCTATTGCTTACTTTGTGGTCTATTCTATCAAAATAATTGGAAATAACTTTAACTCTTCCGGGGTCACCCACAACAATTACATTTTTGGCCAATTGCTCCGGATGAAGTTTTAGATGGTAAATACTATTGTCCGGTTGTAAAACTAATTCTGAAGGTTCAATTTTATGCATATCGGTAAGCTTTAGAAAACAAAAAAAGACATTAATTTTCAAAATTAATGTCTTTTAAAGTTAAATTATAGTTGGTTGACAGTTATTATTTTTTGTCAGCAGCTTTTTTGGTTGTAGTTTTTTTAGCAGCAGTGCTTGTTGAAGCTTTTTTTGCTGTAGTAGTCTTCTTTGTAGTCGCTTTTTTCTCGGTTGCTTTTTTAGCGACAGCTTTTTTAGGCTTTTCTTCCGTAGTTGTTTCCTCCGCTTTTACCGCTTTTTTAGTAGTAGCCTTTTTAGCAGCTATAGCCGCAAAAGGGTTACTAGATTTTTTTCTTTTTCGAGTATTTCCGTAGCTACCTGCAAAAATTTTTCCTTTTTTTGTTTTAAGATCACCTTTTCCCATACCTTGTAATTTTATTTCGTTAGTACTAATTTAAGAATCAAGCAAATCTAAAAAAAATAATCCATAATTCATAATCAAAATATACCAAATTATGATCATTATGAGTTTTCTAAAGAAATTTTTTAAGGTTAAAATGTTAAGCTTACAAAGGGCTTTAAAGATAATTATAGCTACCTTTGTTTAAAAGAATTTTTTATGAAGAATTATGAAGATTATGTAAATCATTTGGCAAAAATAGCTGATGTAGGAAATAGTATTGCTGTTTTAAGTTGGGATCAGGAAGTGATGATGCCACCAAAAGGAGCAGAAAAAAGAGCTCAACAAATTTCTACTTTAGCGGGAATTCACCATGAATTAAGTGCACAAGAAGACTTTGGGAAGCTCTTAGAGCAGTTGGTTAAAGATAATTCCCTCAGTGATGAACAAAAAAGAAACGTTTCAGAATCTTTAACAGAATTTGAGAAGAATAATAAATATACAACTGCTTTTGTTCAGGAAATGAGTAAAACTGTTTCACAAGCTTTTCAGGCATGGAACAAAGCCAAAAAAGAAGATGATTTTAAACTTTTTGAACCTTATTTGGAAAAGTTAGTAAAGCTGAAAAGAGAAGAGTGCGAATTGTTGGGTTATGAAGACCATCCTTATGATGCATTAATTGATTTATATGAGCCGAAAACTACTGTTGCGGAGTTAGATGTTTTATTTGCTGACGTAAAAAATCAACTGGTAGATTTTGTTAAACAAATTGCTGATGCTCCTCAGAATGAAGATGCTTTAATGCGACAACATTATCCAAAAGAAAAACAGTTGGCGTTTACCGAACTTGTTTTAGAAAAAATGGGTTACGATTTTGAAGCGGGCAGACAAGATATTTCGTCACATCCGTTTTCAACAAGTTTTAGTCCCGAAGATTCAAGAGTCACCACCAGAGTTAGTGAGGAAGATTTGAGTGAGATTTTATGGAGTAGTATTCATGAAGGCGGACATGCTTTGTATGAGCAGGGATTGAAAGTAGAAAACTACGGGCTTCCTGCGGGAACTTATTTATCGTTGGGAATGCATGAGTCTCAATCTCGTTTGTGGGAAAATAATGTGGGGAGAAGTCTTTCTTTTTGGAAATATTTTTATCCAAAATTACAAGAAGTGTTTCCTGATAATTTAAAGAATTATACAGTTGAAGATTTTTATAAAGCCATGAACATTGTTAAGCCTTCGTTTATAAGAACAAATGCTGATGAGTTGACATATCATTTCCATGTGTTAATTCGTTACGAAATTGAAAAAGAATTGATTTTAGGAAATATTGAAGTAAGTGACTTGCCTCGTGTGTGGAATGAAAAATATAAAGCCTATTTAAATATAGACGTGCCGTCAGATTCAAAAGGAGTCTTGCAAGATATTCATTGGTCGCATGGTAGCTTTGGCTATTTTCCCACATATTCATTAGGAAGTTTTTATGCGGCACAATTTTTTCATAAAGCCCAAGAGCAAATTGAAAATTTAGAAGAAAAGGTTGAGCAAGGAAATTATACGGAATTGTTAGATTGGTTAAGAACTAATATTCATCAATACGGAAGATTATACTCAGCAAGCGAATTGTGCGAAAGAGTTACCGGAGAAAAGCTTAATTTTACTTACTTTATGCAATATGCTAAAGCGAAATATGAAAAGTTATACGCTTTACAAACAACAGAAAAATTAATCACTAATTAAAACAATCAACTATGAGAACAGTATTAATAATAGCAATCTCAATTCTTTTATTTTCTTGTAAAAACTCCTCACAAGCTATGGATTCAACTAAACCAGTACCTGACACTACCAAACCGACCAACCTTACTAAAGGAGATTCAAACCAGGAAAAGGTAATTTATGATATGATTGTAAGTTTTATTAGTAAAGGAGAAGGAATTGATCATGAGTTAAAAGATAAAGTGGATGCAAGAATTACATTGTTTAATAAAGAGAATAAAACTGATATTCAACCAGAAATAGTAGGTTGGGGAAGAGAAGGCGAGAAAGATTATAATTTTGTGTTGAAAAACTTATCAACAGAAGTACATAAGAAATTCGTTGCTGCAATGGAAGAGGAAGTAAAATCTACTGATATGGCTAATATTACATTTAATCAACCATCTGTTCATAAAAGATAAGTTTTTTATTTGATAATTCAGTAACTTATCAGACCTTTGTTCTATTGTTTTAATTAAAAAAATAGAATCTAAAACACATCAAAGAAAGTCTAACAAAATCACACTTTATGAATGAATTTGGAATAAAAGCAGAAAATGCTTCGTTAAAATCATTAGGATTAGGAAATGTAGCGTCTGCTCTATGGAATTTAGAACCATCTCAATTGGTTGAAGAAACAATTATTAGAGGAGAAGGAGAATTAGCAAGCTCTGGAGCTTTGGCTGTTGATACAGGTGAATTTACAGGTCGCTCTCCAAAAGACAGATTTATTGTTTATGATGACATTACTAAAGATGCTGTATGGTGGGAAAATTTTAACATTAAATTTGATGCTGATAAGTTTGATGCACTATACAACAGAGTAACAGCTTATCTTTCAGGTAAAGATGTTTACGTTAGAGATGCTTACGCTTGTGCCGATCCAAAATATAGAATGAATATTAGAGCCATTACCGAAACTCCTTGGGCAAACATGTTTATTTATAATATGTTTTTAAGACCAACGAACGAGGAAGTACTAAATTTTATTCCGGAATGGACAATTATTGCAGCTCCGGGCTTTATGGCAGACCCTGAAATTGATGGAACAAGACAACATAATTTTGCGGTAATGAATTTTACCAAAAAAATTATTTTGATTGGAGGAACAGGTTATACAGGAGAAATGAAAAAAGGAATTTTTTCTGCATTAAATTTTATTTTACCTCACCAAAAAAATGTGCTTTCAATGCACTGCTCGGCTAATATTGGCGAAGCTGGAGATACTTCAGTTTTCTTTGGTTTATCTGGAACTGGAAAAACTACTTTGTCATCAGACCCTAACAGAAGGTTAATTGGAGATGATGAACATGGTTGGACTGATGAAGGGGTGTTTAATTTTGAAGGTGGGTGCTATGCAAAGTGCATTAATCTTTCTGCTGAAAATGAACCGGATATTTTTAACGCAATTAAATTTGGTGCATTATTAGAAAATATTAATTTTTACGAAGGAACTACAGAAGTAGATTTTGAAGACAAATCAAAAACTGAAAATACACGCGTTAGCTATCCAATTCATCATATTAATAATATCGCTGTTCCATCGGTAGGGACAACTCCAAATAACATTTTCTTTTTAACAGCAGATGCGTTTGGTGTGTTGCCTCCCATCTCAAAATTAACTCCAGGACAAGCAATGTACCAATTTATTTCAGGTTATACCGCTAAAGTTGCCGGTACTGAAGCAGGAGTTACAGAGCCACAAACTACTTTCTCATCTTGTTTTGGAGCTCCATTTTTACCATTACATCCAACAAAATATGCTGAAATGCTTGGTGAAAAAATGAGAAAACACAACGTAAATGTTTGGTTAATTAATACAGGATGGTCTGGTGGAGCTTATGGAACAGGAGAGCGTATTAAATTAAGATACACAAGAGCGATGATTACAGCTGCCCTTACAGGTAAGTTGAATGAAGTTACTTATGAAAATCATCCAGTTTTTGGATTGGCAATGCCAACATCTTGCGAAAATGTTCCTACAGAAATTCTTAATCCAAGAAATACTTGGCAAGATAAAGCTGCATACGATCAAAAAGCTAATGAATTAGCTAACTCATTCGTTAAAAACTTTGAGAAATTTGCTGATTATGCTAATGATGAAATTATGGCTGCCTCACCAAAAGTTAGCGTGAATGCTTAAAAATTCAAGAAAAATAAAAAAATGAGTTTGTAAAGTGTAAATATTAAAAATAATATTATATTTGCAGCCTCAAAAAAATTAACAAATAACAAAAAGAATATTATGGCTAATCATAAGTCGGCATTAAAAAGAATAAGACAGACGGCAACGAGAACATTACGTAATAAGTATCAACATAAGACAACTCGTAATGCAGTTAGAGATTTAAGAAACTCAACAAGCAAGAAAGAAGCATCAGAATTGCTTCCAAAAGTAGCTTCTATGTTAGATAAGTTAGCTAAGAAAAACATTATTCATAAAAACAAAGCATCAAATCTTAAGTCTAAATTGACTAAACACGTTGCGAAACTAAAATAATTCTTCTTTATTCTTTGAATAAATTATGAAACTTAATAAAAAAGAGGCTGAATTTTAATTCAGCCTCTTTTTTTGCTTTAAGTTTTTTAGATTTCTTGTAAACATAATCAGTTAATGCAATGCTTAAATGTCTAATTTTGTTAATGAATAAAAAAATAATAAATATTTATATATGAAACGAATTGCCATAAATGGTTTTGGACGAATAGGTAAGTTACTTACTAGATTAGTCCAAAATAATGATCAAATAGAATTAGTTGCAATAAATGATTTAGCTGATACCAAAACATTAGCTCATCTATTAAAATATGATTCTGTTCATAGGCATTTTGAAGGAACAGTCGATTATACTGATGATGCGCTAATTATTAATGGTAAAAAAGTATTTGTTTTTAGTGAAAAATCCCCTGAAAATTTGCCATGGAAATCACTTGATATTGATATGGTAATTGAATGTACAGGAATTTTCTTGACAAGAGAATTAGCTAACAAGCATATTATCGCAGGAGCTAAGAAAGTAATCTTGTCTGCTCCCGCAAAAAGTGATGACATTAAAACCATCGTTATAGGAATTAATGATGAATTAATTGATTCTATGGATACGATTATTTCTAATGCATCGTGCACCACCAATGCAGTAGCACCTATAATTAAAATATTAAAAGATAACTTTGGTATTGAACAAGCACAAATAGCAACTGTTCATTCATATACCAATGATCAACGTCTGCACGATGCTCCTCATAGAGATTTAAGAAGAGCAAGAGCAGGGGCTTTGTCAATTATTCCAACATCAACAGGAGCGGCAAAAGCTATCGTTAAAATATTCCCGGATTTAAAAGGAAAAACTGCCGGATATGCAGTAAGAGTTCCAGTTCCGGATGGTTCTTTAATAGATGTTTGTGCACAGCTTTCAACTAATGTAGATGTAGCAACAGTTAATAAGGCTTTTCTTGAGGCAGCTCAAAATGGTATGAAAAATATTTTGAAGTACACTACTGATGAATTAGTTTCTTCAGATATTATAGGGAATAGTCATTCTTGTATCTTTGATGCTAACTTAACATCAATAACAGGCAATCTAGTTCGCATAGTAGGTTGGTACGACAATGAAGCAGGTTATTCTAATAGATTAGTTGATTTAATTAATAAAGTATAATTTATTAATTATTTATTTTCCCCAAACGTGTCTGTTTCTATGCTTTCTGTTACCTACATGCCCTGATGAATTTACTTTGGCTCCACCATTACGAGGCTTTTGATATTTAGGCCCAGACTTGCAAGATTGAAAAGACATAGGCAAAGAAAACATGCTTGCCATGAAGATAAGCGCCAATACTTTGCTGTATAATGATTTTTTCATTCTTTTTAGAAAATTAGTTCTAAGGCATAAAATTAATCAAATTTATTACATATAAAAATCTTGACTAATAAATGTTAATGGTTTTACTTATTTTTTTACAAACAGTTACAATAAAGCCGTGTTTTACTTGATTTTTTCTGTAATTAATTTATTAGCAGTATGTTTTTATCATGTTGAATTCATTAGTTCTAAGTAACTTTGTAAGTTAAAAACCAGTATCGGTTCAAATAAAATAACATATTTGTGATGAGTAGTAACATCTGACCAATTTCAAAAATATAAATGAATATATGAAAACAGATTTTTTAATAATTGGTTCAGGTATAGCTGGTTTGAGTTATGCATATAAAATTGCTGATTTTTTTGATAAAAAAAATCAAGTTGTTTCTATCACCATCATTACCAAAGTTGATGAAGACGAAAGCAATACAAAGTATGCTCAAGGGGGAATTGCATCGGTAACCAAATCATCAGATAGTTTTGAAAACCATATTAAAGATACCTTAATTGCGGGAGATGGTTTATGTGATGATGCTGTTGTTAAAATGGTAGTGGAACAAGCTCCTAAAAGAATTAAGGAATTAATAGATTGGGGTACTAATTTTGACAAAACTATTCAAGGGGATTATGATTTAGCCAAAGAAGGTGGACATTCTGACAATAGAATTTTACATTTTAAAGACTTTACAGGTAACGAAATAGAGAGAGCTTTACTTAATAAAGTTTTCAATCACCCTTATATTACGGTTTTCAACCATCATTTTGCCATAGATTTAATTACACAGCATCATTTGGGTGAAAAAGTTACACGAGCAACATCCAACAAAAAGTGTTTTGGAGTGTATGTGTTAAATCGTAGAACGGGAGAAATAAAAGTGTTGAAATCCAAAATTACCTTGTTGGCAGCGGGAGGGATTGGTCAGGCTTATTTAAATACTACCAACCCAAAAGTGGCAACGGGAGACGGAATTGCTATGGCATATAGAGCAAAAGCTATTATTAAAAACATGGAGTTTGTTCAGTTTCATCCTACAGCATTGTATCAACCTAACGTCTCGCCTTCATTTTTAATTTCTGAAGCAGTGCGTGGGGCGGGAGGAATATTGAGAAATCATAACAACGAAGCTTTTATGGAGCAGTATGATAAAAGAAAAGACTTAGCTCCAAGAGATGTTGTTGCCCGAGCCATTGATGCAGAAATGAAAAAACACGGAACTACTAATATACTGTTAGATGTTTCTCAAATTGATATAACTTCTTTTATTGCTCACTTTCCTACCATTTATAATAAATGTGTAGAAATTGGTTTAGACATATCAAAAGAGTATATTCCTGTTGTTCCTGCAGCTCATTATTTGTGTGGAGGAATTGAAGTGGATACTAACGCAAGGACTTCTATTACTAACCTATATGCTTCAGGAGAATGTACTTTTACGGGGTTACACGGGGCAAATCGTTTGGCTTCTAATTCGTTAATTGAAGCGTTGGTTTATTCTCATAATGCTTTTTTAGACAGTGTTGAACAAGTTGAAAATGTTGAATTTCAGGAAAATATTCCTGAATGGAATGACGAAGGTACTAGAATATTTAATGAGCAATTCTTAGTAGAGCAAACCAAAAAAGAACTACAAACTATATTGAGTAATTATGTCGGTATTGTTCGTTCTGATGAGCGTTTGCAAAGAGCTTTAAATAGATTGAAATTGATATATGATGAATCAGAAAAGTTGTATGAAAACTCTAAATTAAGTGTTGCTATTTGCGAATTGAGAAATTTAAGAAGTATTGCTTATTTGGTTACTAAAGCAGCTTCAGAGAGAAAAAATAACGTAGGCTTGCATTACAATGTGGATAATGTGTAAACTTTAACTATAAAAAGCCCTTATAATTTCCGAAAGAGCGTCTATATCCACTTTCTCTATAGGGTGTTTGGAGTTGGGTAAGATTTCAAAAGTAGCATGAGGTAATAGTTGAGCAACATGATTAGTTTCTTCATAAGTTACCATTTCATCGTTATCTGCTAATAGCAATTTTATGGTGTGTTGAATAAGTTTAAAGTCCTCATCTTTAAGCACATTTTTATTGCCCATTGTTATCATCATGTTGGCAGTTTTTTCCAAAACTGTTTTCCAATCGTTGGGATAATGACGGTCTTTTAATATTGCTGCAAAAGTTGGAATTTTATCTTCCATTTTTTCAGCATCTAACATTTTTGTTTCTTTAGCAGCAATGTCGGGAGTCCAACTTAGTTTTGTTCCTAAAGTAATTGTTTTACCTACTTTTTCCGGATGATGTTTTGCTAAATATAAAGCTACATAGCCTCCCATACTGTAACCAAAAATATCAATGGATTCAATTTTGTTTTGCTCTAAATAAACTAAAACATCATCAGCAAACTGAGGAATGTTAAAGTTTTCTTTAAACGCTTCTCCTCCATGTCCTGAAAAATTTAATAAATGGATATTAAATTGATTGTTTAACAAAGACGCTAAGGAATTAAATTGCGATTTACTACCGATAGCACCATGAAGAATTAATAAATTTTTCATTTAAAGTTTAGTAATTCAGCAATTGTTTTAATGCTGCTGCAACTTTATCTCCATTAGGCAATAAAGTAGCCTCTAAAATAGAGTTTAACGGAATGGCAGGAGTATCTATCGAACCAACAATTTCTATTGGAGCATCTAAATTTCTAAAACAGTTTTTTTGAATACGTGCTGCCAAGCCAAGTGTAAATGAGGATTCAATAGATTCTTCAGTAACCAATAGCACCTTGTTGTGCTTTTTGGTGGCAGTATACATTGCTTCTTCATCTAATGGGTTGAGTGTTCTTAAGTCAAGAATTTCTACCTGACCTTTAAATTGTTTAGCAGCTTCTAAACTCCAATAAACACCTCTTCCGTAAGTAATAATAACAGCACTTTCACCATTATTAATCTTGTCATCATCAGCTTCAATAACCGTTCTGGCTTTACCAAAAGGAATAACATAATCTTCATCCGGCTCAACGGTTTTAGCGCCTTCAGTTCCTTTTATTTTACTCCAATACAATCCTTTATGTTCAAAAATCACTACCGGATTAGGGTCGTAATAAGCTGATTTTAGCAAGCCTTTTAAATCTGCACCTGTTGATGGATAAGCTACTTTTACGCCTCTGATGTTAGTAACCACAGATTCTACACTTGAAGAATGGTAAGGACCACCCGAGCCATAAGCTCCGATAGGTACTCTTAAAATCATGCTAGCAGGCCATTTTCCATTAGAAAGGTAGTATGAACGTCCAACTTCTGTAAACAATTGGTTAAGTCCCGGCCAAATGTAATCGGCAAACTGTACTTCAACAATAGGTTTTAAGCCCACCGCAGCCATTCCAACCGTACTTCCAACAATAAAAGCCTCTTGAATAGGCGTATTAAACACCCTGTTCTCGCCAAACTGTTGAGCCAAGGTAGCCGCTTCACGGAAAACACCGCCCAATCTGCCACCAACGTCTTGTCCGTACAACAGACATTCTTTGTGTTTACTCATTAATTCTCTAACGGCAAACAAAGCAGAATCTACCATAACGGTTTTTTCTTTTCCTGTCGGTTCTCTTACGCCTTTTTCTTCTGTTATTGGAGTAGGAGCAAAACAATGTGTAGTTAAGTCTTCCGGAGAAGGATCTTCTTCTTTTAGGGCTGCCTGATATTCTTTCTCTACCAATTCTTTGGCTTTGCCTTCAATCGCTAACAATTCAAATTTTTGAATGCCCGATTTTTCGGCTAAAGCTTTTAATTTTGGGAATGGGTCTCTTTTGGCAGCTTCTTCTAAATCATCTCTGTACCATTCTTTTCTAACCCCAGATGTGTGGTGGTTTAACAAGGGCACTTTAGCGTGTATAATAAAAGGTCGTCTTTCTTTTCTAACAATTTCTATCACTTCAGCTACTGTTTCGTAAGCAGTATCGAACTCAGTACCATCTATGGTTCTTACATCCATGCCTTTAAAACCTTTGGCAAAATGGGTAATATCTTGAGCTCTGGTTTCTTTTGCGTTGGCAGAAATATCCCAATCGTTATCTTGTACCAAATAAATGATGGGTAATTTTTTTAACACTGCCATCTGAAAAGCTTCAGAAACTTCGCCTTCGGTACAAGAGGCATCACCTAAGCTGCAAACAACAACTGGGTTTTCGCCTTTATAATCTTCGGCTAAACCTTCTTTTTCTTTGTATTGAAGTCCCATAGCAACGCCTGTGGCAGGAATAGCTTGCATTCCTGTTGCAGAAGATTGATGAGGTATTTTTGGTTTGTCATCGTCTCTTAAACTTGGGTGAGAATAATAGGTTCTACCACCTGAAAAAGGGTCGTTTTTTTTGGCTAATAATTGTAACATAAGTTGGAAGGGAGTCATACCAATTCCCAACAAAATACTATCATCACGGTAATAAGGGAAAACAAAATCTTGAGGTTTTAGCTGCATACCCATAGCCAACTGTATGGCTTCATGACCACGAGAAGTAGCATGAACATATTTAGCAGTTATTTCTTTATTGGCTTCGTACAACTCTGTGAGTGCTTTAGCAGTACTCATTAACTGAAAAGCTTGTTGTACAATATCTTTAGATAAAGCTGTTTTACTTTTTTCTTTTTCTTCTTTTGCTATCGCCATTACTTTAACCTTTTTTTACGAATGGTAAAGTTAAGTAAATAGATTAAAAATTTAACCCTCTATAAAATATTAACTGTTTTGAGATTTTATTTTAAAAAATATTGACTAAGTAGAAAGTTAAATTTATTTTCGTGTCATTCTGAAAGAACTCTATTGAGTAGTAAATAAGCTTATTTGAGAACTTATTTTTTCTCCTTAATCACCATTTGCAACAACGCAGCCAATCCAATAACCAGCCCGCAACCAATAACATTGTACCACAAATAGCCAACTTCTTTAACAGGTGTTTGGAGGAGGTAAGAGAAGATAGCTTGTCCGAAGAAGTGTAAAATAATTACAGCAGCTTGTGCAATTATAGCAGCAATAAATGTGGCTTTTCCTTTAATTTTATGAATGAAAAAAGCAACCAAGAAAATACCTAAAATAGTTCCATAAAAGATAGAGCCTAAAATGTTTACAGCTTCAATAAGGTTTTCGAGCAATTGGGCAAATAAAGCAAAACCAATAGCTATAACTCCCCAAAAGGCGGTAAATAATTTAGAAATGATGACCATTTTTCTGTCGCTGGCTTGTGCCGCAGCACTTGATAAACGTTTATAAAAATCTATGGTACTGGTAGAAGCCAAGGCATTTAGTTCTCCGGCAGTGCTCGACATAGCAGCAGAAAATATTACCGCCAACAACAAACCTATCAATCCAATAGGCATATAGTTCATAATAAACGATAGAAAAATATAATCGGAATCTTTTGATTTGCTTTCGGGTACGGCTTTTAAAATAATGGCTTTGGCTTGGTTTTTCAGTTCAATTTCTTGCTGGTCTTTTTGTTGAGCTAACTTAATGGCTTGGTCAATTTCTGTTGGATTGGTGGAAGTACTTATTTGTTCTAAGTATTGTTTTTTCTCACTAAATACTACTTGATAATCCTCTTCAATGGTTTTCAGTTCCGGTGCATATTCGGTTTGGTAAGCTTGGTCTAAACTCGTTTGGTTAAACAGAATTCGGTGTTCTTGAAATTGAAAAAATACAAAAACCATGATTCCAACAAATAGAATAAAAAACTGCATAGGAATTTTCAGCAAGGCATTGAACATTAATCCCATTCTGCTCTCATAAACTGATTTTCCGCTTAAGTAGCGTTGTACTTGCGATTGGTCGGTACCAAAATAGGAGAGGGCAAGGAAAGTTCCTCCTGTAATTCCTGTCCAAAAAGTATAGCGTTTATCAATGTCTAACGAAAAATCAATTACATTCATTTTATCCATCATTCCGGCAATGGAAACAGCCTCACCAAAAGAAACATTTTCGGGCAAATTGAAAATAATAATGAAAAAAGCGATGAACATTCCTCCCATAATTACTGCCATTTGCCATTTTTGGGTAAGACTAACTGCTTTTGTTCCTCCGGAAACGGTGTAAACAATTACCAATGCACCAATTAATAAAATGGTAATATCGAGTTGCCAACCTAAAGCGGTGGCAATAATAATGGCAGGAGCATAAATGGTTATTCCGGCTGCTAATCCACGTTGAATAAGAAAAAGAGAAGCAGCAAGTAACCTACTTTCAACACCAAAACGGGTTTCTAAATATTCGTAGGCGGTATATACTTTTAGTTTGTAATAAATAGGAATAAAAACTGTAGAAACAATAATAAGGGCGATGGGTAAACCCAAATAATTTTGGACAAAACCCATTCCCGACTCATAAGCTTGTCCGGGAGTAGAAATAAAAGTGATGGCACTGGCTTGGGTAGCCATTACAGAAAGTCCGATAGTTGCCCATTTCATATCGCTATCTCCTTTAAGATAACCTTCAATGTTTTGGCTTTTACGGGTTTTCCATGCACCATAAATAGCAATGAAACCGAGTGTTCCGAGTAATACTATCCAATCTATACTACTCATGGTTTATAGTAGGTAGTTATCAGTTGAAAAACAACAATTAAAAAAACTAAAAAACCTACTACAAAAAAGTAGAAGCCTTTCCATGATTTAAAAAATGGAGGAAGTTGATTGCTCATTTATTTTATAGTTTATGAGTTTAGAAGTTTAATTTCTCCCCTAACACTCCAAAGGAAGGGAAACTCCCTCCCTTTGGGAGGGATGGGGTGGGATAAACATATTTATAGCGAAGCTAATTTATTTAAATCCATGCTTTTAGCGATGCTTTTTACATTGTCACAGTTTTCTTGATTATCTGCTTCTATGGTGAGCATAAATCTATTAGAAATTCCTACAACGACAGAAGCTTTTCCGGTTTTCTTTTTGAATGTTTCCCATCCTGAAATTTCATCATTAACGGTATAACTTTGAGCCAACTCATCTTTGGTGTCGATTTTTAAACCGCTATTCCACATTGCTGTAGCCATACTATACATAGATAAAGCGGCATTGTAATCTAATAGTGAGATTTTAATTCTTTCTCCTGCTTCATTTTTAAAAGTGATGTCAGCATTAGAGTAGGAAGTTCCTTGCATTTCAACTGTGCCACCATCTGGTTCTTCGGCAGTATAACCATCAATTTCGGTAGGTAAAAATTTGATTAACTCTTCGTAGTGCATGGCTTTGGCATCTTTACGCTTTTCCATGTCTTTTTCCATTTTTTCAGCCTGTTCTTGCATGTTTTGAGCCATCTTCATAGCTGCACCGAGTGGGTTTTTCTCTACGTCAATATTGTCGTCTTGACTTTTTTCTTCTCCTCCACAAGCAACTAAAATTGCTGATAAAGAAATTAGTAAAAACTTGTTGAATTTTTGCATAGCTTAATTTTTTCGTGATTAGATTTCAAATTTACAATATTTTAAATAATAATCGAACTTGGATTTAAAGTGCTTTTATCATTTTACTCAACTCCATCATTTCATCTCTTAGTCTGGCAGCTTCTAAGAAATCTTCTTGTTTAGCAGCATCTTTCATTCTTTTTTGTGTTTCTTCCAATAATTTTTCCAGTTGAGGTTTGCTCATATATTGAACTACCGGGTCTGCAGCTACGCTAGGTTGTTGACTAATATTATCTAATAAATAGAAATTATCCGGTGAAGCTGATTTGCCAAACATAGTTTTATCACCGCTAGTTTTGCTTTTGTTTAAAGCTGTAGGTACAATGTTGTGTTCAGCATTGTATTGCAGTTGTTTCGTTCGTTTTCTGTCAGTTTCATCTATTGTTTTCTGCATGGAACCGGTAATTTTATCAGCATACATAATCACTAGTCCATTCATGTTTCTTGCGGCTCTTCCTGCTGTTTGTATAAGAGAACGTTCCGAGCGTAAAAAACCTTCTTTATCAGCATCTAAAATAGCAACCAACGAAACTTCTGGTAAATCCAATCCTTCTCTTAATAAGTTAACACCTATTAAAACATCAAATAATCCATTTCTCAAATCTCTAAGAATCTCAACTCGTTCAATGGTATCCACATCAGAATGAATGTATCGACATTTTAACCCGTTGTTATCAAAATATGTGGTTAACTCCTCAGCCATTCGTTTGGTTAGAGTTGTTACTAACACACGCTCGTCTTTTTCTGCTCGGATGTTTATTTCCTCCATCAAATTGTCAATCTGATTTAAACTCGGACGAATTTCTATAACCGGCTCTAATAATCCTGTCGGACGAATAATTTGTTCTACCACCACACCTTCAGATTCTTTTAGCTCAAAATCAGCAGGCGTAGCACTTACATAAATAGTTTGGTTGATAAGTTGATAAAACTCTTCAAATTTCAGTGGTCGGTTATCCATTGCAGAAGGCAATCTAAATCCATACTCAACCAAGTTTTCTTTACGAGAACGATCGCCACCATACATGGCTCCAATTTGAGAAACCGTTACATGGCTTTCATCAATCACCATCAAAAAATCTTTAGGAAAATAGTCTAACAAGCAGAAAGGACGAGATCCCGGTGCTCTTCTGTCGAAATATCTAGAGTAATTTTCAATTCCTGAACAGTAACCTAATTCACGCATCATTTCCATATCGTACGTTACTCTGTCTTCTAAACGTTTGGCTTCAGTATGTTTGCCAATCTCTTTTAGGTAAATTAAGTGATTAAATAAATCATCCTGAATGTCTTTTATAGCTTGATGTAAGGTGTTTTGAGTGGTATTGAAAATGGTTGCCGGGTAAATGTTTAAGTAGGTAAAACTTTCTAATGAGCCTCCATTTATAGGGTCGAAAGATTCTATTTCTTCAATTTCATCTCCAAAAAAGTAGATGCGATAAGCAATTTCTGCATAAGCAGGATAAACGTCTATGGTATCACCTTTTACTCTAAAATTTCCTCTCTGAAAATCTACTTCAGTTCTGGAATACATGGCTTGCACCAATTGAAGCAAGAATTTATTTCTGCTGATAACATCACCTACTTTTAGTTTAATAATATTTTCTTGAAAATCTGTTGGATTTCCAATACCGTAAATACACGAAACTGAAGCTACCACAATAACATCTTGTCTACCCGAGAGCAGTGCAGTAGTTGCACTTAAACGCAGTTTTTCAATTTCATCGTTAATGGACATATCTTTTTCGATATACACATCTGTTACCGGTAAATAAGCTTCTGGCTGGTAATAATCGTAATAGGAAACAAAATATTCTACTGCATTGTGTGGGAAAAATTGTTTGAATTCACTGTATAATTGAGCAGCTAGGGTTTTGTTATGACTTAAAATTAAAGTTGGTCGTTGCACTTGCTGAATAACATTGGCAATGGTAAATGTTTTTCCGGAGCCTGTAACACCAAGTAATGTTTGTGCTTTAGCCCCTTTTTGTAAACCTTCTACCAATTGCTTGATGGCTTCGGGTTGGTCACCTGTTGGTTGAAAATCGGATATTAATTCAAATGCCATAAGGCAAAATTAAGGATTTGTTTGGTGAATTTTTTGAATTTAAAACTCCATTACTCTTTCCACTAACAATAAATTATTGTTAAGATGAGGATTGCTTTTTAAGGTTTGCAACACACTATTTAATTTTTTCTCATATTGATTTTTTTGTGCAATTTTTAGTTGGGCGATGTAGTAAATGGCTTTTATTACCAAATCGTTTTCCTCCATAGAAATAAAATTTTTAGTTAGTTTTTTGTAGCGACTATAATTTTCAACTACTTCATCAAAATTTTTAGCTTGAAAATGAGCCATCAACAGTACTACAAATAACCCATCATACATTTTTTTGAAAGTTTTTTGTTGGTATTCATGCAACACTTTTTCAATGAGCTTGATGCTTGTTTTTTCCCGATTATATAAAATAAGAAACATGGCATAAACATTATAAAAATTAATGTATTTAAGGTAGCTTACTTTTTCCCAATCGAGTTTGTTGCTCAATTCTTCAAACAGGCTGATAATTTCCTTTACTTCATTTTGGAGTTTGTGGTTTAGCGGTTTGCAGTAATAGTCGGTAATAAAAAAACTACCTTTAATACTAAGTGCTAACATTAATCCCGAATCGAGTTGATTATTGGCGTGATAAAATTTTTGCCATTTGTTAATGATGGAAGAACAAGTTTTATTTATTTCTTTTTCGCTTAATGTTAGTCGTGTGTGTTTAACCAACATATAATCTAAACTTATCAATTTTTCTCTATGCTGAGCTATCATTAAATAAGCATGTTTTTCAGCTAATTTTTTGGTGTATTCAATTAATTCAAGGGTGTTTTTATCGTAAAAAGACTTGTGATTATAGCTGCTAAGTAAATTTAAATAGGATTGTCGGGCAATAATTTGAATAGAAAGGGAATTGGAATTAAAATGATTTTTGAAAAAAGCTAACTCTTTTGGGTTTACAACCTTTTGTTCTTCAATAAGTGTGGTAGATGTAAGTTCATCTTGTTTTTGTAGTAAATTTTTTAAATCGCTAAAAAGCATTAAATACTCTTTATTACTTTCTAGATTTAATTGTTTACCAAGTGTTGTTGAGAGCAGTTTGTTTTGTTGTGTAATTTCAAATAAGAGGATTAATAATCCGTAATCTTCAAACTTTTTGGCTACTTCAACCAATAACTTTAGTTTCTCTGTGGTTTTACTGTGTTCTTCATGGTAAATGAGCCATTCTATTTTACTCACATTTTGGCTAAGAAAGGAGGGGAAATGTTGACTGATAAATGAAAAATAATTGAGCGTATGATGGTTAAGTTGATTGAACTTTTTCAGTGTTTCTTTGGAGGTATTTCCATAAACAGCTTCACAATAATAATCTAAAGTTTGATTAGGGGTATTTTTAATATGATGAATTAATTTTTGAGAAAGCAGTTGGTTTTTCGCAGCTAAATATGTTTCAAACAAATTTAATTGCTGAGAAGAACAACAGGCACTTATTTTTTGAATTAGAAATTCCATTTTTTAGAGGGGTTATCAAAACTCATCTGATTTTGATAAAAATACGGGAATTTTTTTAAACAATAACACAGATTAATTTTACATCACTAACTTAAATTAAATGTTATGGAAAAATTACAAACTATCCTGAAAAACACCACGAAGAAAGATGTTTTTATTTTTATTTTATTATTTGTCCTACTATTTTCTTCAACAGCATTGTTTTCTCAACATCAAATAGGGCATACCACTATTACTTTTCAGGATGCCAATAGAAATAACCGCAGTATAGAAACTGAAATTTATTATCCGGCAGCAACAGCTGGGACAAATGTGGCTATGTCTTCGGGGCAATATCCTGTAATTGTGTTCGGACATGGTTTTGTAATGGCTTGGAGTGCTTATGAAAATTTATGGACAGAATTTGTTCCAAGGGGTTATATTATGGTTTTTCCCAGAACAGAAGGAAATGCTTTTAGCACAGACCATCAAAGGTTTGGCTGGGATTTACAGTTTTTAGTACATCAAATGCAAATAGAAGGAGCAACAGCAAGTTCTATCTTCAATAATGGAGTAGCTCCTAAAACAGCTTTAATGGGACATTCAATGGGAGGTGGAGCAGCATTTTTAGCAGCCGATTCATTAGTACAATCCAATACACTATATTTTAATACCTTAATTGGTTTAGCTCCTGCTGAATCTACAAGCAATGGAGTTTCTTCTATTAATTCTGCCAAAACAGTTACGGTTCCTAGTTTAGTTTTATCGGGAGCTCAAGATGGCGTTACTCCTCCTGTAGATCATCATATACCGATGTATGATTCATTGGCTGCTGCTTGTAAAACATTTATTTCCATAATAGGCGGAGCTCATTGTTATTTTGCTGAGCCTAATTTTAATTGCGATTTTGGTGAAGGAACTGCTTCATCAGGAATTTCTATTACTCGTGTCGACCAACATGCTGTTACCTTCGATTTTGTAAACCCATGGTTAGACTATACCTTAAAAGGAGATTGTAATGCTTTTGTCGAGTTTAATGATTCGTTGCAAAATTCACCAAGAATAAATCATAACCAAGTTTGTACGCCTAATCCTATTCCTAGTATTAATGCCAATGGAAATATATTAACATCTTCCACAACAGGAGTAAGTTATCAGTGGTATTTAGATGGTAATCCAATTCCAAATAGCAATATGGTTTCTATTACAGCAACAGCATCTGGAAATTATGAAGTAGAAGTGTTTTATACTGATGGTTGTAGTGAAATTTCAGCTCCTTACACGGTAGTAATTTCAGGATTAAATGACTTAGAAGAAGGCAATATCAAGATTTATCCTAATCCTACTTCATCATTTATAAATTTAGATTTACCTGATAATAAAAAATACTTTGTAAGCATAATGGATTTTACTGGTAAAGATGTGTTAATACAATTAGTTGATAATAAAAAGTTAGATGTTTCTGCACTACCGAGTGGAATGTACATGTTGCAACTTCAATCTGAAAAGTTGGTTTATACTACAAAATTGGTGAAGAGGTAATGTTTTGGAGTTTAGTTGCTCAAAAAATTAGCAATGATTTCTTTACCATGTTGCGTAAGAATAGATTCAGGGTGAAATTGAACACCATATAAGTTATACGTTACATGTCTTAATGCCATAATTTGGCTATTTTCTTCTACAGCAGTAATAATTAAATCTGTTGGAAAATTGCTCTGAGCAACGACCCAACTGTGGTACCTACCAATTTCAAATTGTTGAGGTAAATTTTCAAAAAGTTTATCAGAAGTGTCAATAACTTTTAACCGACTCGCTATACCATGAAAAACATGAGATAAATTCTCCAATTTTCCGCCAAAAACTTCTCCAATAGCTTGCATTCCTAAACAAACACCTAATATTTTTTTTGTTGGAGCGTAAGCTCTTATTACATCTAATAATATTCCTGCATCTTTTGGTAAACCTGGTCCGGGAGAGAGAATAATAATGTTGTAAGTACCAATAGCTTCAATAGAAATTTCATCGTTTCTAAAAACATCCACTTCATAATTAAGCGCTTCAATATAGTGCACTAAATTGTAGGTAAAAGAATCGTAATTATCTAATACTAAAACTTTTTCCATCATTTATTCAGAAACATTCAATTGAATACGCTCATTTCTGTTAGCTAAATCCCAAGCAGTATGAAAAACTAACCGGGTAATTTTTTCCATTTTAGAAAAAATAATTTTATCAACGGTGTCTGTTTCTTTATGGTAATCTTCATGCACTCCGTTAAAATAAAATATTACGGGAATGTTGTTTTTAGCAAAGTTGTAATGGTCAGAACGATAATAATATCGATTAGGATCTTTCGTGGTGTTAAATTCATAATCCAATTCTAGTTGAGTGTAAGTAGCATTTGCTTTTTCATTGATTTCATGTAAATCATTACTAAGCATATTGGAACCAATAATGTAGATATAATTTTCGTTATCTGCGTGTTTTTTATCTAACCTTCCTATCATATCAATATTAAGATTAGCAACCGTATTTTCTAAAGGGAAAACAGGATAGTTGGTATAGTATTTAGAACCTAGTAAACCTTTTTCTTCTCCGGAAACATTAAGTATCAGAATACTCCTTCTAGGTCCATGACCATCTTTTTTGGCTTTTATAAACGCTTCGGCAATTTCCATTATCGCTACTGTTCCAGATCCATCATCATCAGCACCATTAAAAACTATACTATCATGCTTTCCAATATGGTCGTAATGAGCACTTAAGATTATCAATTCATCTTTTAAATCACTTCCTTCAATATATGCTAATACATTGTGAGCGTCAGAAATGGTTGTTTTTTTGTTGATGTCTAAGCTTAGCTTGTTTTTAACAACAAAGCTTTCTGGAACACCTTTGTTATTTATTTTTTCTTTAATTTTTTGTGATGATTTTGCGATAATTTCATCAGCCATTTCGGAAGAAATGTAAAAACTAGGAAAATCGAAATCTATCTCACGTTTATCCAACACTTTTAGTTTTTCACTTTCAATAAAATGGGTGTAGGTTTTTATCATTTCAGGTGTATTTTCATTAATGATAAGCAATGCTAAAGCCCCTTTTTCTTTTGCCGTAGCAACTTTAGGATTATTTCTTCTATTACTCCATTTAGAAGGGGTATCAGTATTAGAAACCGAGTAGCGTTCACTTTTATTTTTAGGTTCACCATTTAGAATAATTACTATTTTACCTTTCACATCAAGATTGGAGTAATCAGAGTAAAGAGAGTCGTCAATACCATAGCCTGCAAAAACTATCTCAGCATTAATTTGTTCGTTTTTTAAATATGTTGGAAAATTGAAAAAATCTTTATTTTGAATAAATTTTTTATTATTTAGTGTAATAGACACACCTTTTGCATTCTGCAATCCAACTTTATAGGTTTGGTAATAAGTAATATCTTTTATAGGAGGAATACCAATTTGCTTGTAAAAATTACTAATGTAAGTGGCAGCTTTGGTAAGGCTTTCTTTACCTGTTTCTCTACCACCATATTCATCTGAAGCAATAATGTGTAAATGTTTGCTTAAATCTGCTTGAGTAATGGTTGTAGCATATTTTAGAGCTATGGAATCTTGTTGAGCAAAGCTGGTGGATAATTCAATTAAAAAATAAGCGATAAAAAAAAGTGTATTTTTCATAGTTTATAGTTTATTGACAATTCATGGTTTTCAGTTGACAGTTATTTGTCAAATATACAATTCCCAACTTTTAATTAATTGTTCTATTAGTCAGTTTCTAAATTAGAAGGCTTTTTAGCCAATTTCTCTAATCCGAAAATTAAACCAAAACCAACAAGAACAAGTATAATAACACCCATTATTTGTGGTTCTTCATGAAATTGGTTGGGTAAAACATTGGTTTCTATAAACGGAACAATTTCACCTTTAGAATTTTCTCTGGTAGATAACACTTCTTTCCAAGGCCAAATTTTATTTAAAGAACCAATTAAAAAACCTGTTAATGCAGCAACAGTAACATCGTGGTATCTTTTAAATAACCAATTTAAGAGTTTGGAGAAAGATAGTAATCCAACTATACACCCTAAAATAAAAGTAAGTAAAGTGGTAATTTTAAAATCTTTAATAGAAGAAAGAATTAGTTCATAAGAACCCAGCAATAGTAAAATAAAACTCCCTGAAATTCCGGGTAAAATCATCGCACAAATAGCAATAGCTCCTGAAACAAACACAAACCAAAGTGTATCAGGGTTTTCCATAGGATTTAAAATGGTTATAGTAAACGCAATTACTGTTCCTACAATCACTGCTAAGACACGTGATAAATGCCACTCAGCTACTTTTTTACCTACTAAAAATACACTGGCAATTATTAATCCGAAAAAGAACCCCCATAGCAATACAGGATGAGCATGAAGCAAATAAGTAATCAGTTTTGCTAAAGAAATTATGCTGATGGCAATTCCAAGTAATAGTGTAGTGATAAAACTTCCGTTGATATGTTTCCAGAAAGGTTTAACACCTTCTTTGGTTAATACTTTTAATGCTTGTAAATTAAAATTGCTAATGGTTTCAAGTAATTCTTCATAAATTCCTGAAATAAAAGCAATAGTACCACCAGAAACTCCAGGAACAACATCTGCTGCTCCCATGGCTATACCTTTCAATGCAATAAAAATGTAATCTTTAAGATTTCTTGTTGCCATTTTTTAGGTTATAAGCATTGTTCAACATAAGCTTCAATACCACCTTTTAGGGAGTAAATATTTGGAAGTTGATATTTTACTGTTAAAGTACGTACAATGGCAGAAGATCTTTTTCCTGAGTTACAAATAAAAACAGTTTTTTTATCATTCTCAAATTGAGCTTTATTATTGATTACATTTTCTAAGGGAATATTTGTTCCTCCTAAATTAAAATCTTCAAAAACATAATCATCTCTAATATCAATAATTTGAATATTAGCATTTTCTTCTATCATTTTTTTTAGTTCTGAAGGAGCTATTTCATTCATAATGTAAAAAATCTATAATTAAGTAGTAGGTTATTAATGAAATGCTGAAGTAATTTCTTCCGGAAGATTTTCGAAGAAAGTATCTCCTCTTAACCCTAGTCTAAGACATTCTAATGCAATTACTTCGTTGGGAGAAATATTTCCTAAGTTTACATTTGCTCCAAACTGCTTAATAAACCAAACTTGTTGATTTTTAAGTGGAGCTTCCCAAAGGATATTTTCTAATTTTACTTTAGCAATAATTTTGTTTACTAAAGCAACATGAGCCGTTCCGTTTGGGCGGTAAATTCCAACAGTACCACTTTCTCTAGCTTCAGCAATAACTTTCCATGCCCCAGCATCTAATTCATCTTTCATCATAGAAATCCATTTGGCAGGACTAATAAAAATTCCTGCCTCTTTAGAACCCACTTCAGATAAAACTTTATAATCTTTAGCTAAGGTAGCAATGTACTCACATTTTTTTTCGTTGGGAAGAACGATAGAACCATCAGAAACTTCGCAAGTATCAATCTTGAACTTATCCAACAATCTTCGGTAATCATCAAACATACCTCTTACTACAAAAGCTTCGAAAAGTGTACCACCCAAGTAAACATTCAAATTTCCGCTTTTATAAATATCAATTTTTCTTTGAAAATCTTTGGTTACATAAGAAGTCCCAAAGCCTAATTTTACTAAATCTGTAAGATGAGCATTGGCATCTACAAAGTTTTCTGCTTGTCGCCAGCTAAGACCTTTATCCATCATCATGGTTAGCCCATTATTTCTTGGTTTTTGGTCTCTTTCCGGTATGTTTGGTAAGTCAAAATTCATTATCGTTATAATTTTCTATGATTTCTAATAAGCTTGGATAATCCAATACTGCTGGATAAAAAGTAATTAACGCTTTTGCTAATTGCTTATCCATATTTAATAATTCTATAAGTTGATTGGTTGCTTCTGAAAGGTTGTCAATTTCTAAGTAGAAAGCTACTAGACGAACCTTAAGCAAACCACTATCGGGATGTGCCTCTATGCCTTTAATAATAGTTTTTAGGGCTTCATCAATTTGTCCGAGTTCAAAATAAGCATCAGCTAAATCAACCCAAGAAGTATTGTTTTCAGGATCTATCTTAATAATTTTCTGGTAAAGACCTATCGCTTCTTCGTAAGCTTCAATATCTTTTAAAATATCGGCATAGATAAGTAAAAAATCAGGATGCTCAGGTTCAATTTCAATTGCTTTTTGAATAAAGAATATGGCTGAATCTGTCTTTCCTTGTTCATTAAAAACATAAGCCATTCCAGCCCAGGCATCAGAGTGCATAGAATCTAGCTGAGTTGCTTTTTTAAAATATTCTAGTGCTTCATCATATTGAAGATTGTTTTCATAACATTCGCCAATAAAATAAAACATGTCAGCATTGGGTTCTTCAAAAGTAAAAGTTTCTTTATAAGTTGCTATAGCTTCATCATATCTTTCTAACGAAGAAAGGGCATCGGCTTTGTTCAAATAAGCAGAAATAAAGTCTTCTTTTATGGCAATTACATAATCTTGAGCATCAATAGCTTTTTCGTATAATTCTGCTGAGTGATAGCAAATACCTAAGTTATACCAGCCTACATAGCTGTAAGGATTATCATCTAAAAAAGCGGTTAAAAACTCAATGCTGCTTGCTGTTCTGTCGTTCATGTTGTAGCAGAAAGTAATATCGTACAAAACAGTTTCGTTAGCAGGATTTTCTTTTAGCACTTCCTTAAATATAGCAATGGCTTTATCCAATTGTAATAAGTTTTCATATTCAAATGCAATTTGCATTTTTATTGAAATTTGGTCGGCTTTATCGCTGGTAAGTTTTAGCGCTTTATTGTAGGCATCAATGGCTTTGTTGTGTTGTCTTATCTGACTATAAATACTACCTTTAATGATTTGGTTTTCAGGGTTAAAAGGTTCTAGAATTTCAATGGAATTTAGAATTTCTAGGGCTTTATTAGGTTTATGTATAGATGCTAAATATTCAGCATATTTTATTTTAAGCGAAGAAGAACCAGGGTGTTGCTCTAAAGAGATGTCGATAGCTTTCTTAGCTTTTTCGTTTTCATTCATCTCCATGTAGTAGCTTATCAAATCTTCAAACTCTTCCACATCAAAAAAGTACTGATGATTTTCGTTGAGCATTTGCTCAAATCTGTTAATAGATGCTGCGTAATCCGCATCATCGTTATATGAATCAAAGTTTTCTTCCATACAAGATGTAAAATTAATTTTTTCAACGCAGGAAAGTAGTTTTTTGGAAGTTATTTTTCACAAATTAGTTAACAGTTAATTTTAGATTGTTAGTTCAATAGAATTACGCTAAATTTGCCCAAAATTTTCTATATGACATTAATAAAATCAATTTCAGGAATTAGAGGAACTATAGGTGGTATGCCTGATGAAGGTTTAACCCCTTTAGACATTGTAAAATTTACTTCGGCTTTTGGTGCTTGGATAAAGAAAAGAGCAAATAAAAAAGACGTAAGTATAGTTATAGGCAGAGATGCTCGTATTTCAGGAGAAATGGTGCAGCATTTAGTTATTGGAACTTTGCAAGGCTTAGGAATAAATGTAAAAGATTTAGGCTTAAGTACTACTCCAACAGTTGAAGTTGCGGTAGCTATGGAAAATGCTTCTGGAGGAATAATCCTTACCGCTAGTCACAATCCTAAACAATGGAATGCTTTAAAATTGCTTAACGAAAAAGGAGAGTTTATTTCTGCTACTGATGGAGAAGAGGTGTTGAGAATGGCAGCAGCTAATGAATTTGAATATGCTAATGTTGATGAATTAGGAATTTATTCTGTTGATACTACTTATTTAGATAAACATATACAAGTAGTGTTAGATTTACCGTTGGTAGATGTAGTTGCTATAAAAGCTAAAAACTTTACCGTAGCAATAGACTGTGTTAACTCAACTGGTGGAATTTTCTTGCCACCATTATTAAAAGCTTTGGGGGTAAAAGAAGTAATTGAATTGTACTGCGAGCCAAATGGAGTTTTTCCTCATAATCCGGAACCATTACCAGAAAACCTTACAGAAATTGCTTCGGTAATGAAAAAACAAAAGGCCGATGTTGGTTTTGTAGTAGATCCTGATGTAGACAGGCTGGCAATTGTTTCAGAAGATGGAGAGATGTTTGGTGAAGAATATACTTTGGTTGCTGTTGCTGATTATGTGTTGCAAAATCAAAAAGGAAATACCGTTTCTAATTTATCTTCAACAAAAGCATTGCGAGATGTTACTGAAAAACAAGGAGGTGTTTATTTTGCTTCGGCAGTAGGAGAGGTGAATGTAGTTGAAATGATGAAAAAACAACAGGCGATTATTGGTGGTGAAGGCAATGGAGGAATTATTTATCCTGAATTACATTATGGTAGAGATGCATTGGTAGGCATCGCTTTATTTTTAACACATTTAGCTAAAAGTAATGTAACTTGTTCGGAGTTAAGAAATAGTTATCCGAATTATGTGATGTCGAAAAATAAAATTGAGTTAACTCCTGATATAAATGTGGATGAGCTGTTGGTTCAGTTGCAACAAAAATACACGGATAAAGAAATTAATACCATTGATGGCGTTAAAATTCATTTCGATAATGGTTGGGTGCATTTAAGAAAATCGAATACTGAACCTATTATTAGAATTTATGCTGAAAATACAACTAAAGAAAAAGCAGACGAATTAGCTCAGCAGATTATTAAAGATGTGGAAGGAATGGTTAGATTGGTTTAAGAGTTTATAAGTTTAGGGAGGTTAGAAGAATAGAGTAACAATTAATGAATAATAAATAAATGAAAGTATATTTAGATAATGCAGCAACAACCCCTTTAGATGAAGAAGTGATAGCAGCGATGATTCCGGTAATGAAAGAAAATTATGGAAATCCCTCTTCTGTTCATGCTTTAGGGAGACAATCTAGGGCTATAATTGAAAAAGCCAGAAAGCAAGTTGCAGGGTATATTAATGCTGCTCCGTCAGAAATTTTCTTTACTTCAGGAGGAACAGAGGCAGATAATATGGTGTTGAGAAGTTGCACTGAAGATTTAGGTGTAAATCATATTATTACTTCTACTATTGAACACCATGCGGTTATAGATACTGCTCTGTGTGTAGAAAAGCATAACAACATTAAATTAAGTTTAGTCAATATTGATGACAAAGGCTATATAGGTTTGAATCATTTAGAGCAACTGCTTGAAGAAAATAAAGATAAAAAAACTTTGGTTTCTTTGATGCACGCCAACAATGAAATTGGCAACTTATTGCCTCTTAAAAAAGTTGCTGAGATTTGTAAAAAATACCAAGCTTATTTTCATTCCGATACAGTACAAACAGTAGGGCATTACCCTTTTGATGTTAGAGAATTAAAAATAGATTTTATGACTTGCTCTGCTCATAAATTTCACGGACCAAAAGGAACAGGGTTTTTGTTTGTTAACTCAGATTTGCAGTTAAAACCAATTATTACCGGAGGAGCTCAAGAAAGAAATATGCGTGCTGGAACCGAAAATATTTATGGTATTGTTGGATTGACTAAAGCTATGGAAATTGCCCATAGAGATATGGAAAATCATGAAAAACACATTAAAGGATTAAAGCATTACATGGCAGAAGAGCTAAAAAAAGTGTTGCCCACTGTTGAGTTTAATGGAGATCCTTTGGGAGATAGCTTATACACTGTTTTAAACGTTCATTTTCCTCATTCAGATATGGATGAAATGTTAATTTATAACTTAGATATTGAAGGGATTTGTGTCTCTGGAGGTAGTGCGTGTTCATCAGGAAGTTCAGTGGGTTCACATGTTTTAAGTGGGTTGGGAATTAATCAGGAGCAACCTTCATTGCGTTTTTCGTTTAGTAAATATAATACCAAAGAAGAAATAGATTATACTATTAACGTAATTAAAGAACTATTTGGAAAATAATTAAAAAGTAAAAAAATAGAAACCATAAATTCAGATACATGAAATTTTTTATAGACACAGCAAACATAGACCAGATTAAAGAAGCACAAGATTTAGGTGTTTTGGATGGTGTAACTACGAACCCGTCATTAATGGCAAAAGAAGGAATAACAGGTTATGATAACATTATGAAACATTACAAAGCCATTTGTGATATTGTAGATGGAGATGTTAGTGCTGAGGTAATTGCAACAGATTTTGAAGGAATAATTAAGGAAGGAGAGTTTTTAGCTTCCTTACACCCTCAAATAGTGGTAAAAGTACCTATGATTAAAGAAGGAATTAAAGCTATTAAATATTTTTCTTCTAAAGGAATAAGAACCAACTGTACGCTTATTTTTTCAGCTGGACAAGCACTACTAGCAGCTAAAGCTGGAGCAACGTATATATCTCCATTTATTGGTAGATTAGATGATGTTTCCACTAACGGAATTCATTTAATTGCTGAAATAAGAATGATTTACGATAATTACGGATACGAAACTCAAATTTTAGCTGCTTCAGTTCGTCATACTATGCACATCATACAATGTGCTCAAATTGGTGCCGATGTAGTAACTAGTCCGTTAAATGCGATAACTGGTTTGCTAAAACACCCATTAACAGATAGTGGTTTAGCACAGTTTTTAGCCGACCATGCTAAAGGGAATAAATAGGTTCAATTAGAAAATAGAGAATAAACTAGATACTAGCGGTTTGAAGTTGTAAATTAAAACAAAAACTGTGAACTGACAACCATTCACCAATAATCAATAACTAAAATGCTAATAAAAATATATTCGGAAAACCCAGATGAAAAAAGAATACAACAAGTAATTGATGTGTTAAAGAAAGGTGGTGTAATTGTTTATCCAACAGATTCTGTTTACAGTATGGGGTGCGACATGGCAAATAAAAGGGCAGTAGAGAAGATGGCTCAACTAAAAGGGGTTAAGTTAGAAGAAGCTAATTTTTCGTTGATATGTTATGATTTGAGCAATATTTCAGAATATACTGTTCAGTTTGGTACAGATATTTATAAAATGATGAAGAGAGCCCTTCCTGGACCTTATACGTTTATTTTAAATGCCAATAAAAATATTCCAAAATTGTTTCAATCTAAAAAACAAACCATTGGTATTCGTGTGCCGGATAATAACATTGCCCGAACAATTGTCAACCAATTAGGAAATCCGATGTTGTCAACTTCTGTGCATGATGATGATGAAATTTTGGAATATACTACCGATCCGGAGTTAATTCACGAACGATATGATGGACAAATAGATTTAGTTATAGATGGAGGTTTTGGAAACAATGAAGCGTCAACAGTAATAGATTGCACAGGAGAAACACCGGAAATTCTTAGACAAGGAATTGGTGTAGTGGATTTTTAAGAGAAACTTCATTGCTTGTAATTTAAATTTTCCGATTATAATACATTAATTTTACCAATCAATTTAAAATAGATAATATGAGTTTATTAGTTATAGGAACAGTGGCTTTTGATGCTATTGAAACCCCTTTCGGAAAAACAGATAAAATTGTTGGTGGTGCTGCTACCTTTATTAGTTTATCTGCGTCAAATTTTGTTAAAAAAACCAATATCGTTTCTGTTGTTGGTGGCGATTTTCCTAAGGAAGCAATGGAAATGTTACAAAAACATAATGTTGATTTGGAAGGATTGGAAATCAGAGAAAATGAGAAAACCTTCTTTTGGTCAGGTAAATATCACAATGATATGAATACAAGAGATACATTGGCTACAGAGTTAAATGTATTAGAAACATTCGATCCTAAAATTCCTGCAAATTACCAAGATTGTGAATTTTTAATGCTAGGAAATTTAGCTCCGGCTGTTCAAAAGAAAGTAATTAATGGCTTACACAAACGTCCGAAATTAATTGTAATGGATACAATGAATTTCTGGATGGATATTGCTTTAGATGAATTAAAAAGCACTATTTCTATGGTAGATGTGTTGTCTATTAATGATGAAGAAGCTCGTCAACTTTCAGGTGAATACTCTTTGGTAAAAGCCGCTCAAAAGATTTTAGCTTTAGGTCCTCAGTATTTAATTATTAAGAAAGGGGAGCATGGAGCTTTATTGTTTGATAAAGAAAATGTATTTTTTGCTCCGGCATTACCATTAGAAGATGTTTTTGACCCAACAGGTGCTGGAGATACTTTTGCTGGTGGTTTTATTGGTTATTTAGCAGAAACAGGCGATATTTCTTTTAATAACATGAAACGTGCTGTAATTTATGGTTCTGCAATGGCTTCTTTTTGTGTTGAAAAATTTGGAACAGAAAGATTAGAATATTTAACACCAACTGAATTAGAAGATAGAGTAAGTCAATTTATCAATTTAGTTCAGTTTGATATTAGCTTGGTGGATGGGATGAAGGTATAAAGTTTTAAGTTAAATCTACCTCGAACATCAAACTAATAACAACTTTCACAATACATTTTTTTCACGCTTAAGTCTTTAAGCAATTGAAAACTCATATTAGGATACCCGAATAGATTGCAAAATCTTTTCGGGTTTAATTTTTTAGCTTTTTCCATAAACATCAGGTATTCATTCTCAGGAACAAGCTTTTTGTTGTAAATAGCAGCAGTTAAAAAAGTAAATAAAAATTCTTCATCAATATGAGGTTTTTCAGCCCACGGTTTCATTAGTTCAATGGTCCAATTTAGTCGCATTTGGAAAATAAAATACTGAGCTACTTTAAAGGTTTGGTCTCTGTTTAATTGAGATTGAAGCAACATTTTCTTTACTTCATTAAGTGCTTTGTCTCGCTGCGGAAATTGCATAGATTCATAATAAAAATCAGCAGAAATAATATGGAAATTAAGCAACAGCTGACTGATTTTCCAGTTTTCTATGCCCAAATTATAAAGAGCTTTAATGTCTCTCAATAAAAATTTAGGATCTTTTACCCTATCGTAATTTTCTGTCCATAAAAGCAATTCTAAAGTTACTTTATTATAAAGTAAATAAGGGTTTGTAGGGTCAACTATTAATTGGGTTTTAATATCTCTAAGTAAATAATTGTTCAAGCTGTCTCTATTTTCACTCTTACTGTAAAGCCATTTAGCAGCAATAATATTATTGTTGAGATTTATGGCTTCTTTTACAAAAGGAATTTTTGTGCTAAAAAGTAAATCAACATCAATTTTACCATTTTCAATATTGTCTATAGCTACAGATTGATAAAGTTTAGCTCCTTTATAATCTTTCTTTTTTATAGATAATTTATAACGTTCAGGAACTACTTTTATTAATTCTTCGTCCATGTATACCTTTTCCACATAAAGTACAACTTTAGCATTTCGTTGGTCTGCTAAATAAGGTTCTAGGTTATAATTTAATTCATTACCATTTACAATTTTTAGAATTTCTTCTTTGCTGAGTTTTGCAAAATCACTTTCGTAGGGAGAACCTTTTAGTGATTCATAAAATCCTTCCCAATTTTCTTCGGTAGAGATGGAGGTTTCGACATTTTTTACATTGTATTTTTGGATGGCGTTTACAATACTTTTAGCTCTTTTTATTTGTAAGGCTTTATTTTCTTTTTGTCGTCCTTCAATAGAAGAGTAAGCAAATACTTCAATTTTTTTGAGGTCGTATTTTTTTAGATTTAATGAATCTAAAAATACTTTTACATCTTCGGGATTATATACCGATTTGTTTTTATCAAAAGGAATAATAAATTGCAACTTACTGTTTACAGAGTCTGCTTTATCGGATACGGAAAGCGTATCAAAAAGTAAAGACAAACCTAATGATTTAAGATTTTCTCCACCCAAACTGTTGTAAATAATAGTGTTACATAAACAATTGTCTTGAATAATTAATAAATTAAATTCTGTAGTGTTGGTGTCAACAAAATCAGGAATTGGACCAAGAGAGACTTCCATTTGCCCTTCACTTTCCAATAAGTTTTTATTAAAAAGATGAGATTTGTAAACAGGAGGAAGCATAATGCCTGAGTGAATTTTAGAAGGATAAATTCTATTTCCGGCATCGCAAGCAAATTGATTTTTGGTAATAATATCGATAGCAATACCATCTTTATTATTTTTTAGGATGTTTTTTAACAAATTTAAATCATGGAAATAAAAGAAAATCTCACCATTTCTAAAAAAAATATTGTCGGACATTAATTCCGGTAAATAGGAATAGTTTCGTTCAATTTCGGTGCATTTACTTTTGTTATAAGGTTCAATTTTATAATCATCTTTAATAAATGGAATACCCGCTGGTAAAATAAATGGTTCGCTTCCGTAAACCTGATTTACATAAATAGACTTAGTTTTTTTATCGGAAGTTATGGCTGTTGCAAAAGTGTAAAAAGATTTTTCAAGAATCGCTTTAGACATATTTCTGTCTTTCATCCAAGAGTGAACTATAAAGTCAGCAACTTCTTCATAGGTTTTAAGGTTTCTTCTGCGTGTTTCTCCTTGCACCTTTACCTTCATTTCCATATCAATTTTTATCACATTTTCAGAAAAATTACCATGCGTACTTTCATAAAAAATAATTCTATCTAATAAAGTAGCTTTCTTTTTGTTAGATTGGGTAACTTCTGGCTTTTCAGATTTTAGGTTGTATTCAGCTTGATCGGAAGCAACTAATTGCAGTTTATCATCAGTTTTAAGTATATGTAAGTTGTTCTCTTTACGGATGTTATTAATTTTATCTTCAATAAGTTCCGAAAGAAAATTAGGTTTTAATTTTTTAACTTTTAAGGCATCATTAGCTTGTTGAGCGAATAATAAACTGCTAAAAAGAAAACTGATTATGATGATGATATATCTCAATGAGAGTAAAAATTTTGTTATAAAATTAACCAATCAAAAATAGATATTCAATAATAAAACCAAAAAATCAAATAGAATGCAGCAAGAAGAATACGTAAAGTAAATAAGATAGGAATAATAAAGCACCTTTCCAACGAGAAATAGTGTAGTTGAGCATCAATGGAAGCATTAAAAAAGAAGTTCCTAATACCCAAAAAATATCATTAGAAATTACCGTTTCGCTAATAGGTATTTCTTTAAAAATGGCAGTTATCCCTAAAACAGCTAAGATGTTAAAGATGTTGGAACCAATTAAATTTCCGACAGAAATATCCATTTGTTTTTTTACAGCAGCAACAACAGAGGTTACTAATTCGGGAACACTAGTTCCAAAAGCAACTATTGTTACAGCAATAATGTGTTCGCTAACACCAAAGTTTTTAGCAATGGTAACTGCACCTTGCACCAACCAATCTGCACCAAAAGCTAAACCAATTACTCCAACGGTAATTAATAAAATACTAACAAGTATGTGCTGTTTTATAACTTCTGTTTCTTCCTCGTCACTATTTTTAGATGATTTTAATTGGTAAATAATGTATCCTAATAAAAGTCCCACAAAAATAAATCCTTCCCAATTATCGAGCATTCCATTAAGGATGAAAACAAAAAAGAGTACGGAAATAAACATCATTATTGGCCAATCTCTTTTAAGAGTAGCTACCGCAACTGGAATTGGAAGGATAACAGCTGTCAACCCTAATACCAGTGAAATATTGGCAATGTTAGAACCCACAACATTTCCTATAGCAATTTCTGGAGAACCTTCTAATGCTGCTTTTAAACTTACAATAAGTTCGGGAGCTGAAGTCCCAAAAGAAACAATGGTCATACCTATAACTAACGGAGAAAGCTTAAATTTTGCAGCAATACCAACAGCACCTCTAACCAATACTTCGCCACCACCAATTAAAACTGCTAATCCGCCAATTAATAATAAGTATTCCATAAAAATTAACTTCTTGAAATTGAGTTAGGAGGAGAAGGAGTATTGTCTTCTTCTGGAGTTGAAGTACCATCAACATCTTTATCCTCTATGGGCTTGGTAATTTCTTTTTTGATAAAACTTTTTACCTGATGTTCCACATTTACAGAGTTTTTTATATTAGTAACTTCTGAAGGAACAGATTTCTTTATTTCTTGTTGAATATCCGAAGTAGCATTTTTTAATTCGCTAATTCCTTTACCCAAAGTACGAGCAATTTCAGGTATTTTTTTTGAGCCAAAAAACATAACGATAACCAATACAATGATTACCAACTCTCCACCACCGATATTAAAAAATGCTAACATAAAGCTAATTTATTAGACAAAACTACAAAAAAATAAGCTGCTCATTTTCATAAGCAGCTTATTCTTTTAGTTTATTTAAAAAGAAATTATTTGTTCTTTTTTTCTTTCTCTTTTTGTTTGTTCATGAAATCATAAACGATAGGAGAAGCTACAAAAGCAGAAGAGTAAGTACCTACAATTACACCAATAAGTAATGCAAAAGTAAACCCTCTAATTACTTCACCACCAAAAATAAATATCATTAACAATACAAAGATGGTACTTAAAGAGGTATTAACAGTTCTGCTTAAAGTACTGTTGATAGCACTATTTACCACATCATCAATTTCTCTTTTCTTGTATGAACCTAAGTATTCTCTAATTCTATCAAAAACAACCACTGTATCATTAATGGAGTAACCCACAACTGTTAAGATAGCTGCAATAAATGCTTGGTCTATTTCTAAAGAGAACGGTAAAATACCATAGAAAATAGAGAATAAAGACAATACAATTAATACATCATGGAAAAGAGCGATAAGTGCACCAGCACCATATTGCCATTTCTTAAATCTAAATACTATGTATAAGAAAATGATAATTAATGAGAATACAATAGATAATATAGACGAACGAATCATATCGTTGGCAATAGTTGGTCCAACTTTTTGAGAGCTCATTAAGTAATTGTCCATAAATTGCTGTTTAGTAACTTCGCTACCAAAGATAGATGATAATCCTTCGTATAATTTATCTTCAACAATATCATCAGCTTTTTCATCCTGACTATTAATCATAAATGTAGTGGTGATTTTTACTTGATTATCATCACCAAAAGTTTTTACCTCAGGAGCAGATTCAAATAAAGTTTCCAATTGCTTACTAACAGTTTGCGTTTCTACTTTTTCAGCATTTTCAAAACGAACTACATAAGTTCTTCCTCCTTGGAAGTCTACCCCTTTTTGAAGTCCTTTTGTTGCTAAAGAGCCAATACCAATTAAAATAATAACACCTGAAAGAATGTAAAATTTCTTTCTGTTTTTTAAGAACTGAATGTTAGTGTTTTGGAATAAGCCATCAGTAAGATTAGTAGCAAATTTTAATACTTTACCTCTATTTAATTGGTATTCAAAAATTAATCTAGTAATAAAGATAGCAGTAAATAAAGATGTTAAAATACCAATTACTAAAGTTTTTGCAAACCCTTCAACAGGTCCAGTTCCAAAGAACCATAGTACAAAACCTGTTAATAAGGTAGTAATGTTTGCATCAATAATAGAGGAGTAGGCAAATTTATAACCATCGGAAACTGCTAATCTCATACCCTTACCTGCAGCAATTTCTTCACGAATACGTTCAAATATAAGTACGTTAGCATCTACCGACATACCTATAGTTAAAATAATACCTGCAATACCTGGTAATGTTAAGGCAATTAATTGCGGCATAGAAGCTAATATTCCAAAAATGAAGAACATGTTAGCAAGCAATGCTATAACAGAGGCAACACCAGCTTTAGAGTAATAAAATACCATATAGGCCAATACTATCATTAATGCAATAATGAAAGAGAACATTCCTTTACTGATAGACTCTTGTCCTAATGTCGGTCCAACAACAGCTTCTTCAACAATTCTTGCAGGAGCAGGAAGTTTACCTGCTTTAAGAATATTAGCAATTAATTTAGCTTCTTCAATAGTAAAATTACCTGTAATACTAGAACGACCACCTGCAATTTCTTCAGAAGGAGCAGGAGCAGAATAAACTAATCCATCTAATACAATAGCAATAGCTTTACCAACGTTTTGTCCGGTAAGGTGTTTCCATTTCTGAGCACCATCACCATTCATAATCATTTCAATTTCAGGAGCACCATTATACATTCCAAATTGTTGTGAAGCATCAACAATAACATCTCCTTCTAATTCAGCTTTTCCATCTCTGTTTTCAACTTTTATAGCATAAAGTTGAATAAATTGCTGATTATCATCAAAAGGTTTGTAAGCCCAAAGTAATTTGTATTTTCTTGGGTTAATAATTTCTTTAATCTCAGGCTTAGCTAAATAGCTGTTTACCTTAGCAGTATCTTTTACAGCAACAATACCTACAACAGGACCTTCAGCAAACATTTGTTGACCTTCCTCATTTTGGTAAGTAGGAATAGTCATAATAGCAAATAGCGGATTTTCTTTTACACTTTTTTGGAATAAAGCTAAAGAATCTTCGCCTGTAGCATCATCTAATTGAGATAATAAATCGTTAGAAGAAGTATCTGTTTTTGTTGAATCATCACTTAATTGAGATAATAAGTCTTTTTCTTCTTCAGCTGGGGTTTCAACAGCAGGAGTTTCTTCCACTTTTTCTTCTGTCAAAGTGGTGTCTTTAACTTCTTCAGTTGCTGTTGAATCGTTAGTTTCTCCAGTTTTTTCGTCTTTGTTTAGCAATTTAGCTAATGTAGAATTAGCTTCTGCTAATAAAGGATAAAACTCATTGTTTTGGTAGGTAGTCCAAAATTCTAATTTAGCCGTTCCTTGTAATAACTGACGAACTCTTTCTTTATTTTTAACACCCGGTAATTCAACTAAAATTCTATCTGAACCTGTTAAACGTTGAATGCTTGGTTGGGCAGCTCCAAATAAACCAATTCTTGTTCTAATTACTTCAAAAGACTGTTCGATAGCAGCATTAGCAATATCACTAATGAATTCTATTACTTCTTGGTTGGAGGCATTTGGAGATAATTTTTCTTTGTTATCTCTAGTGTAGAATACAGAAATTAGTTTTCCTCCAGGATTAACTTCGTTGTATGCTTGTTCAAAATAAGTAACAAAGTTGCCACCATTTTGCACTTGTAATTCATTTGCTTTTTTTATAGCGTTATTAAAAGCAGGGTCGTCACTGTAAGAAGCTAGAGCTCTAACTACTTCATCAACTTGTACTTCTAAGGTTACGTTCATACCACCTTTTAAGTCAAGACCTAAGTTAAGCATTTTAGCTCTTAGCTCACCATAAGTATAGCCAATTACTGGATAAACTTCTTCTGAAGCCATAGAATCTAAGTAAGCAAATTCAGCATCTGAACTTCCATTATGATACGTTTCTGCGTAATCTTTCGCATCGTTCTCTACATTTACGGCAAACCATGTAAGCGATAATGAGTATAAACTCGCTATTGCAAAAAGTATGGTAAACGTTGTTAATAATCCTTTGTTTTGCATTTCTTTTCGTGTGTATTTTTGTTAAAAAATTATAAGCCTGCAAATATAGAATTTCAAAAACGTTTTACAAACATAAAATTCATTTCATTTTACTTTTTTTTATTTCGTTAAATAAGCTTAAATTTGGCAAGGAGTTTAAAGGGGTTAGAAAGCATGAGTTTGGTCATTTTTTAATAAAATGAATGGAGTTAGCTTTGTCTTTAAGCAACAGATTTATCATTATTAACATCAAATTATGAAAAAAATTACAACTTTTTTAGCACTTTTTATCTTTTTAGTATTGTCGCTTACTTCAAAAGCACAACTTGTAGTTAATAGATATGACTCTATTACGGTGTTAAATTTTAATAGCGACACACTTTATCATGCCTGGACAGGCGGATTTAATTCTGCTCAGTTTTCAGAAATAGATTTGAATTTGGATGGAATTATGGATTTATTTGTTTTTGATAGAAGTATTAACCGAATGACTACTTTTATAAATCACGGCACACCAAATAAAGTAGATTATCACTTAGCACCTGAATTTACACAATATTTTCCTCAAGAAATTAGAGATTGGGTGCTGTTAAGAGATTTTAACTGTGATGGTAAAATGGATATTTTTACTTCTGGTGCCGGAGGGATTGTGGTTTACAGAAACGTTTCCACAGCTACACAACTTTTATTTGCTATAGAAACATCTAGTACACCTTCTAATATTTTATATTCTAATTATCAACCGGATTCATCAACGCCAAGTATGGTAAACTTATATGTTTCATCAATAGATATTCCCGCTATTGAAGATGTTGATGGTGATGGTGATTTAGATATCATTACCTTTAGTATTTTGGGCTCTCAAGTGGAATATCATAAAAATTTAAGTATGGAAAGATATGGAGATTGTGATAGCTTAGATTATGAATTAAGAAATAAATGTTGGGGCTTTTTTACAGAAGGTGCACAAAGTAATAATGTTATTTTAGATGATTCTTGTGGATTTAACATCAACAATCCTGAAAGAATTAGTGGTGGTAACAAACATAGTGGATCCACAGTCATGATGATGGATATTGACTCAAACGGATCTAAAGATTTAATTTTAGGAGATGTTTCTCATAATAATTTTGTGTTGTTGTATAACTCAGACTCTTCTCCCAACTTTACTTCATCTCATATAACTGCGGTAGACACAGCTTTCCCTATGAATACCGCTAATACTGTTCCTGTTGATTTATATCTTTTCCCAGCGGGATTTTATTTAGATGTAAATAATGATGGTGTAAAAGATTTTTTAGCTAGTCCGAATTGTTTTAATGGCTGTGAAAATCTAAAAAGTGTATGGTATTATGAAAATCAACGTTCAACGAATTTACCAGAATTTGATTTTAAAACAACAGCTTTTCTTCAAGAAGATATGATAGAAGTGGGTACAGGAGCTTTTCCAGTGTTTTTCGATCATAATGCAGATGGTTTAATTGATATTGTTATCGGAAATGCCGGTTATACTGCCTTACAAACCAATCAAGGGTTAATTTCTTCATTGTGGTTATATGAAAACATTGGAACAGCTAGCAATCCGGCTTATCAATTAATAGATTCTAACTATGCTGATTTAGCCAATATCAATTTAAATGTTGCAACCAATCAGCCAATGTTAAGATTAGCTCCTACTTTTGGAGATATTGATGGTGATGGCGATAAAGATATGATTGTTGGTGGAGACAACGGAAAAATTCATTATTTTGAAAATATCGCTGGAGCGGGAAATACTGCCAACTTTGTACTTAATAAAGCAGAGTATGAAGGGATAGATGTAGGGTTATATTCAGTGCCTCAGTTAATAGATTTAAATAGAGATGGATTATTAGATTTAATTATTGGTGACCGATTAGGCTTTGTATCTTATTACGAAAATGTAGGAACAGCTGTATTGCCTTCATATAGCTGGGTAACTTCTCAGTTAGGAGATGTGAAAACAAGAAAGTACGATGAATACAACGGCAACAGTACTCCTTTTATTTATGATGATAATGGCGATTACAAATTAATTGCAGGAGCTACTAATGGTTACATTTATTATTACGATAGTATTGATGGAAATCTTGGCGGAACTTTTAACTTGATAGATTCTATGTATTTAGGCATAAAGCAAGGAGGCTGGTCTTTTGTTAATGTTGCTGATATAAATAATGATACCGCTTTTGATCTAATTGTAGGTAATGTTGCCGGAGGAGTTAATTTCTATAAAGGAGATCCGGGAACAATTATAAGTGTTGATGATAAAGAAAGCATTTTGGATAAAATTAATGTTTACCCTAATCCAACTAATAATCAAATTACTTTAGATGTTGGCAATAATAGTTTAGAAAATGCTTCTGTAGAAGTAATAGATTTAATGGGAAGAACCATGTATCAAAATATTTTAAATGCCTCTAAAGTAGTGATTAACCTTGAAGGACAAAGCCAGGGTATTTATTTTGTGAAATTTGTTAACCAAACAGGCAGTGAGGTAATTAGGGTAATTAAAAAATAAAAAACTAGATGCGTAAAATTTGTAAACTTGTTGTTTTTGTGTTTGTAATTGTTTTTACAACCAATTTATTTGCAGCTAAAAATATAGAAGTTCATTCAAAAGTAGATAATGTTGTAGTGTATCACTCTGGAGCTCTTGTTTCAAGGGTTTCTAATAATAAAATGGGGGTAGGACTCTTTGAGTTAGAGTTTAAAGATATTTCTTCTAAATTAGTTTTAAATTCTTTTGTTATCAAAAATAAAGAGGTAACCATATTGAATAAAAACCTTATTAAGAAATTAAGTAAGGAGGAATTTTTTCAATTAGAAGACAGAAAAACTGCTGTAATTAATCAAATTAAATTACTAGAACAGAAATATGCTGAAGCTAACTTTATTAAAGAAGTAGATGAATTGGAAAAAATGTTAAGTTTCTATTCAGATAAGATTTTAGATTTAAATAAAGAACTTAGAAAAATTGATAATGCTATAGTTGAAGCTAAAAAATTAGATAGTGTTAAATTAAATAATGAAGATGCTGCTATTTTAAAAGTGCTTGTTTCAGTAGAGCAACAATTAACAAAGTCTTTACATTTTGAATATGTTGTTGGAGGAATAGGTTGGAGTCCGTTTTACGAAATTGAAGTTGAAAACTCATCAAGCAAACAAATAGAGTTAAAATACATAGCTAAAATTATGAGTCAAACTGGTGAAAATTGGGAAAACATAACACTTCAATTGTCATCAGCATTTCCTTTAGAAAACCCAACAAAGCTTCCAAAACCTGAAGAACCATGGGTATTGAGTTACAGAACAAATCAAAATAATATTAAACAAACAGATAATTTAACACAAAATAATCAGCAAATAGCTAAATTAGAAGGAGTTGATTATCAAGATATTTTTGTACCATCTTTTTTGAAATTAAGAACGCTGAAAGGAAAGTTTGCTATAAAATCTAATAGCACGGTTTTTTCTTTTCCAATTATGAATATTTCATTACCTGCCGAATATTCATTTTATGCTTATCCTAGCTTAGATAATGAAGTTTATCTTGTTGCAAAAGTTGCTGAATGGGATACATTAGGTTTAGTAGATGGTGTTGCAAATGTTACGTATAATAAAAATTCTGTAGGTAAAACCATATTAAAGTTTAGCGATTTTTCTGATACATTGTTGCTTTCTGTTGGTAAAGATAATAGTATTTATTTTAAAAGAGCAGAGATTGAAAACAAGAAATATGCTAAAGAAGTAACATTTGGCAAAAAGAAGAAAATAACTTTTGCTTACGAATTTCAACTAAAAAACAACAATCAACATGATGTTACTATTGAGTTTTTTGAACAAGTACCTATATCTCAAACAAAAACAACTAATGTTATTTTAGAACAATTGTCAGAAGGCATTTATAATAATGAACAAGGAGAAGTCAGTTGGAAAATTAACCTATCTCCTAGCAAAATTGTAAAAAAACAATTGATTTATACTGTTGAATACGAGGGTGTCAGTTTTAGTTTCTCAAAACGTAAAACTCAAAGGTTTAAAACAATCAGTTCTCCAAGTTTTTAATTTATGCTGCTAAAAATAATCATCTTTTTAGTTATCAACTTTGCTGCATTAGGTATTGGTAGTTACTTTACAAGTACTGCGGTTACTGCCGAGTGGTACCAAAACTTAAACAAAGCTCCTTGGACACCCCCAGGTTGGTTTTTTGGCTTTGCATGGACAAGTATAATGATTTGTTTTGCTGTTTTTATGGCTTACGCGTGGCAACTCAACACAAATCAAAATCTACTAATAGCTTTATTTGTACTGCAATGGATATTAAACGTATCTTGGAATCCAGTCTTCTTTAAATACCATCAAGTTATATTTGGATTAATTATTATTGTGATGCTCACAGTATTAATGGGCTATTTCTTCTTTGCTTATTTTGGTCAGCTAAAAGCTAAAACTTTGTGGGTATTACCCTATTTTATTTGGTTGATTATTGCAAGTTCTCTCAATGCTTATATATTGGTTAAGAATTAAAATTTAAACAATGTATATTTGTTGGATGGATGAGAAGAACTACATCACTAAGCCTGCTAAAAGACAGATTTCTTTAAAATGATAATACACAAACTAAAAATCATATTAATTCTTGCAGTATTGATTGGAATGTGTGGATGTTTTAATAAAATATCACAAAATAAAACTACCGAACCACAAAAGCTATTATTAGTAGCAACATTAGATGATTCAGTAGCTCTTTATAGAAATGATACAGCATGGATAGAAAATGCTTCTTGTATAGAACTGAGAATAGATACTATTAATACTTCAGAAATTAAAGAATATAAAAAGAGAGATGATTTATTTACATATAGAGAACAAGAATATGTGAGAAGTCAATTATTTAGTTTATCTGAATATGAAAACTTAAAAAAATACAATAAAATAATTTCTTTTCGTCCAGTATCAGTTATGAAAAATTACATGGTTAGCCCATTAAATGAAGGAGAATGTTTTCAAGAAGATTCAAAAAAAAATTTACACATTTACTACAATGAATTTTATTCAAGAAACTTTTTTGTTAAAACACATATATATTTAATATATATAACAGTTCTCTCAGATGAAGGAAAAGAAATAATAGTTAATGATATAGTTATTAAAATGGAAAAATAAGGTATATTTACTTCTCTAAAATTTTAATCAAAAATGACTCTTAAATATTTAATGTCAGCTATCGCAACTACTGTTTTTGGTTTAATTTTTACCATTTTTTCTCATAATGATACTTCCAATAGTTATAATCAACTATTATTTGAAGGATTAATTTTAATAATATCTTTTACCTTGCCTAATCTTGTTTTCTTATGGTGTATATTTAAATTCAAGATTGTGGAGAATTCTTTTTTTAAAGTACCAGTAATATTAATTGAAGCACTTTTACTTTATGGAATTTATTATCTTATTAATTTGTTGGTAGAACAGCTACCTCAAAAAATTCTATTTGTTGAAAGTTCTACCAGCCTTACAAGGCGTGTGTATTTTGGCTTTTATTTTGAACTTTTTTATTCTTTCATCATCCTTTTTATCATTCTGATGATTTATAAAAGAATATTTAAATCCTCTCTAAATAAAGACTGAGAACTTTGCACAGTTGTATACAAATTAAGAGTTAACTTTTCCCGTACTTATTATCTTTCCTAATTTTGCCACATGGTAAAAGCAAAAAAATTATTTTCTCTATTAGTTATTCTTTTATTTTCTCATGCTGTTATTGGGCAAGTACTCAACATTGAACGATTACGTTTAGAAAGAGACACTACAACTTCTTTTAAAAGTAAAATTACTGCAGGCATGAATATTTATAACAGAAGTTCGGCAGCCAACGAGCCTGTAAATCTTTTCGGATACAATATAGATGTAAATACTTTGTATTATCCGGGTAAACATGCTTTTATGGGCTTGGCAAAATTCGATTATTTAAAAGTTAATGATGAGGATTTTTTAAATTTCGGTTTTGTGCATTTTAGAGTAAATTATTTTAGAAAGAAAACCATTAACTTCGAAAACTTTGTTCAATATTCTTATGATAACTTTAGAGGTTTACATCCACGTTTGTTAGGTGGTGGTGGAATTAGATGGAATACGTTTAAAAGTAAATCATTAAGTTTGGTAATTGGAGTTGGAGCCTTGTACGAATACGAAAAATGGACACATCCCGAAACCAATCAAACTATTGAAATTGCTTTGGTTAAATCATCTAATTATATTTCTTTTCGTTGGACAGCCAATGAAAATGTAGATATCAATTTTGTAGGGTATTACCAAACGGGCTACGATAGTGATATTTCGGCTTTTAGAAATAGAACAAATGCCTCCTTAATTTTAAATACAAAGATTGCCAAAAGAATATCCTTTGCTAATTCCTTTGATATTTCTTACGAACACAAACCCATAGTCCCAATAATTAAAACTATTTACACCTTTAAAACAGGCTTATCTATAGACTTGTAGGTTGTTGACAAAAGTGGCTTCACAAGTGTTTTAAATCAAAAATCACCTTAAATAAGCTTATTTTTTAGTCAAAAAATTAAGTAGTTTTGACATTACATAAGCAACATTATATAACTAAATGAAAATATCAGGATCTATCTATTCGGATAACAAAAGACCTTTAAAAGAAACCATTGCAGATTTAGAAGCTCATCAGGTAGATTTATTGCATGTAGATTGTAATGATGACATTAGTGTTTTTGAGGATATTGCTGACATTAGAACATGGTGTAAACTCCCCATAGACTTACATATTATTACCAAAACCCCCGAAAAGTATTTTGATTTATTAAGAAAATATCCTGTAGAATACGTTACTTTTCAGTACGAAGAGTTGCCTGTAGATTTTAAAATGCCTGCCGATATTAAAGGACAAAAAGGCTTAGCTATTATTACGCCTACTGATGTTGATGCTTTTGATAAGTTTAGCGATTTTGATTTCATCCTGATAATGGCAACTATTCCCGGACAAAGTGGAGGTGTTTTTGACCCTGTCAACTTTAAAAAAATCAGAAAATTTAAACAAAAATACCCTAATAAAAATGTACATGTTGATGGTGGTGTAAATGGAGAAGTTTCTTTCATTTTAAGAAATATGGGGGTACATACTTCGGTTTCCGGGAGTTTTTTGTTTAAAGCTGCAAGTGTCGGACAAGCATTAATGGATTTAACTAAGCGAGAAATCGTTTCTCTTTTTAAGATAAAGGATTTTATGATTCCTCGAGAAGAATGTCCGGTGATAGATTTCTCTCAACTTAATCTTAAAAATATTTTAGAACAAATAACTTTCGGAAAGCTAGGAGTAACTTTAGTAGAAAACAATAAAAAATTTGAAGGAATAATTTCCAATGCAGATTTAAGAAGAACCTTGTTGCAGAATTTAGACAATATTGAAGGAATGGATACTAAGGAAATGATTAACAGAACGCCTGTAACCATTTTAGATACAGCAACAGTAGATAACATGTTGAATTTAGTAAGAGAGCAATCTTTTCCGGTAATGTATCTTCCCGTGTTAAATGCAGAGGGAAATGCTGTTGGAATTATTACTTTTGTAAACTTGATAAAAGGAGAAATATGATAATTCATTTAAATAAAGATATTACTGCCTCAACTGCCAGTCAGTTAGCTGAAAAAATTAAAGCTTTTCACATTCATTCTCAAGATAGAGAAGTATTAATTACTTCATCTTCTGTAAAAGAAGTACCCAATGAAGTAGCTGCTTTTGCTGAAAAGCACTGGGTATTTGAAAATGATATGCAGCTTGCTTCTAGAGCCTACAGAAACCAAACTCGTGAAGTAAAAATTGGTAACGTTACCATTGGTGGAAACACTAAAAATACCTTATTGATTGGCGGACCTTGTTCAGTAGAATCTGAAGAGCAAATTCAACAAAGTGCTGCATTGTTAAAATCACTTAATTTAACCACCTTAAGAGGCGGTTGTTACAAACCTCGTACAAGCCCTTATAGTTTCCAAGGGTTGGGATTGGAAGGATTAAAACTATTAGTTAAAATGCGTGAGCAACATGGTTTGGCAGTTATTACCGAAGTTAGAGATGCCACGCATGTTGACGAAGTGATAGAACACAGCGATGTGATTCAAATTGGTGCCAAAGCCATGTATGACCAGGGTATTTTGCGTGCCTGTGCTAAAACGCGTAAGCCTGTTTTATTAAAAAGAGGTTTTGGAACAACATTACAAGAATTTGTTCAGGCAGCAGAGTTTATGCTTTCCGGAGGAAATGAAAACGTTATTTTGTGTGAAAGGGGCATACGTACTTTTGAAACAAAAACACGTTTTACTTTAGATTTATGTGGAGTAGCCTATTTACAAGAATACACTAACTTGCCTATTATTTTAGATCCAAGCCATGCTTTAGGTTACCGATACGGAGTAGAACGCTTATCTAAAGCTTGTGTAGCAATGGGAATTGATGGCTTGTTGATAGAAGCTCATCCAAATCCTGCTGTTGCTAAGTCGGATGCTTCACAGCAATTAACACATGAATCTTTTGCAGCGTTAAAATCAGCCATAGAACCTGTAGCTAATAGTGTTGGCTATAAAATTATATAATGAAAATCCTTACTCAAAATATCACCTCATTTTTAGCTCGAGAAAAAAAATCGTTGAATGATTTTTGTGCTGAATATGCTGTTGCCAACATCAATGAATTGTCTTTGGGCAATTTACAATTGTTTTGCACCAACAATCAGTTAGACTTTGAAAATATGCTCACCAGACCAATGTTTGTTGACAGGTCTAAAATGAAAGACATTAAATTATTGATTTTAGATGTAGATGGTGTTATGACTGATGCAGGAATGTTTTTTACAGAAAATGGCGACCAGTTTAAAAAATATAATGCTAAAGATGGAATGGCAATAATGGCGTTGCCTAAAGTTGGAATTGAAGCGGGTATTATTTCATCGGGATACAAGTTGGAGGTGGTAAAAGTTCGTGCCGAATTATTAAATATTAAACACCTTTATGTTGGTCAAGAACCTAAGCTAGAAATTCTTAACCAATGGTGTGAAAAGTTAAACATTACGCTTGCAGAAGTAGCCATTATTGGCGATGATATTAATGATTTACCTGTAATGAGAGCAGTTGGCTTTAGTGTTTGTCCTGCCGATGCGGTACTAAAAGTAAAAGAAACCGTTGATTTAGTTCTACAAACCAAAGGAGGCGATGGTTGTGTTAGAGAATTTATAGACTTTTATTTGTTGGACGAACCATTAACCAAATAAATGCAAACTAACGAAGGCAACCCGGAATTACTCATAGAATTGGTTAGAATGCAAATGCCTTTTGGAAAGTACAAAGGGCGACTTATTTGCGATTTACCTTCATTTTATTTGGAATGGTTTCAACGAGAAGGGTTTCCGAAAGGTAAATTAGGCGTTTTATTAGAAACCATGCACGAAATTAGATTAAATGGCTTAGAACATTTGTTAGTTCCTTTAAGGAGAAAGTAAAAAAGTACTTAGAAATAACCGTCATTGTGAACGTAGTGAAACAATCTGTTTAATAGTAACTCAAAAGAAACAGATTACTTCGGTCGTACCTTCCTCGTAATGACGATAAAATTGGATTTAGTTTACTACATATCCCAACAAGCATTACAAACACTTTTTTCAATTTCATTTTCAATACTATCAGGGAGTTGATGAAAAAAATCGATACCTGTCATTTGCTCAACACTATCGATGTTTACAATAAAGTTGTTTAATGGAAAAGTTGATTTTTCATTGGGTAAAATAAAGCCTATCGCTTTTGTAGCATTGCTTTTATACTCTAAAATAACTTTGTAATAATATTTCGGAATGCTCACCTTGTTTTCTCCAATGGTAGGCAAACTATCTTCTAAAACAGGACCTGTAACCACATAAATGGTATCGTATAGTTTAGCCCAATCTCTAACTTGTTCTTCTAATTTTTTCCAAATACCTCTATTAAAACTAGGCGTTTGCGGACTCATATTGCTATAAAAAAATGAACAACTCATAGCATCTACCGACCAAGATAAATCTCCAGCCGGAGCTAAATGTCCTCTGTCAAATCCGGAACCTTTGTAGTCGGTTGATGTTGCTGAACCGGTAAGTATTTTTGGGTCGTCTCTAAAATCATCAGTTCTATCCACTTTTTTCAATGTTTCTGCTTTTGTAAATTCATAAGCCACCCATTTAGCTTGTTCGTGTGTTTCGCTATATACCAGACGAAAACCAGTATGCTCAATGATTACTTCATCATCAACAAGATTAGGAAGTTCCAATAAATCTATTTTAATAAAACTATTTGATGTAGCAATAATAGTATCTTTTGTAGTTGCTAATGTATCATTTGCAGATAAAGCACTTGAAATATCTTGATTTGGAACTTCTATTGTTGTATTATCTGTATGATTATAAAAAGCAATCAAAACAAATGAAAGTAAGATAGCAATCAAAATAATGGATAAGATGATTATTGTCTTTTTCATGGGTTATTAATTTATCCCACTTTTACCACAAAATAATTTTTCTTTCCTCTTTGTAAAAGCAAGTAGTTGTTATTGATTAAAAATGAAGCATCAACCACAGTATTCTCATCAACTTTACTTTTGTTAACACTAATTGAATTTTCTTTTAATGCTCTTCTGGCCTCACCATTAGAAGTTAAAAAGTTGGTTTGAGCTGCTAATAATTCAATAATAGGAATACCATTATTAAAGTTGCTTTCAGGTATTTCTGCTTGAGGAACGCCTTCAAAAACGGCATTAAATAAATCTTCAGGCAATTTTTTTAATCCCTCAACCGCTTCATCACCAGTTTTAAATAAAATTTCAGAAGCATTTACAGCCGCATCATAATCTTCTTGCGAGTGGACTCTAACGGTAATATCTTCAGCCAACGCTTTTTGTAAAATACGCAAGTGTGGTGCTTCCTCATGTTGTTTGATAAGGTTATCTATTTCCTCTTTTGGTTTTAGCGTAAAAATTTTAATGTAGTTTTTAGCATCATCATCAGAAGCATTTATCCAATATTGGTAAAAAGCATAAGGTGAAGTTTTCTCAGGATCTAACCAAACACTTCCTCCGGCTGTTTTTCCAAACTTAGTTCCATCAGCTTTTTTTATTAGTGGAGTGGTTACAGCAAAAGCTTCGTTGCCCGACATTCTTCTAATCAATTCTGTTCCGGTAACAATATTCCCCCATTGATCCGAGCCACCTAATTGTACTTTGCAATTTTTATTCGTGTTTAACCAGTAAAAATCATAGCCCTGCACCAGTTGGTAAGAAAATTCAGTAAACGACATGCCCGATTCTAACCTGGTTTTCACAGAATCTTTACTCATCATGTAATTAATAGTAATATGTTTACCTACATCTCTAATAAAGTCTAAAAAATTCATATTTTTAAACCAATCGTAGTTGTTTACCATTTCTGCAGAGTTTGCTCCACAATCAAAATCTAAAAATTTTGACAATTGTACTTTTATGGATTCTAAATTTTGTTGCACTTCATCAGGAGTCAATAAGTTTCTTTCTTGCGATTTCCCCGAAGGATCTCCTACCATTCCTGTTGCTCCACCAATTAAAGCAAAAGGTTTATGCCCTGATTTTTGTAAATGAACCAAAGTCATAATTTGAACTAGATGCCCAATATGCAACGAATCAGCTGTTGGGTCAAACCCAATATAAGCCGAAGTTACTTCTTTCTTAAATTGTTCTTCAGTTCCCGGCATCATGTCGTGAACCATTCCTCGCCACTTTAGTTCTTCAATAAAATTCATAAGCAAAAGTTTGTTTTTTTAAGGAGACAAATTTAGCAATAAAAGCGAAAGCTTAAGAATAAAAAAACTTGATTTGTCGATAAAACTAACTCATTAACCTCATTTAACGTTTTTCGGACAAAAGTCTAAAAAACGGATTGTATCTTTGCAAAAAATTAATTGAAATCTCTTTGAAAACGAAAACCCTAAAAAAGAACAAAGTAAATGTAATTACATTAGGTTGTTCTAAAAACTTATTCGACTCGGAAGTAGCAATGACACAGCTTAAAGCTAATGGTTTTGAGGTGGAGCACGAAGCTGAACAAGACGATTCCGAAATTGTAATCATTAATACTTGCGGATTTATTGATAACGCTAAGCAAGAATCGATAGATACTATTTTACGATATGCCGAAGCTAAAAAAGAAGGTTTTGTAGATAAGTTATACGTTACTGGATGTCTTTCTGAACGATATAAAGATTCTCTTGAAAAAGAAATTACCGAAGTAGATGCCTATTTTGGCACAAAAGAATTACCAAGATTATTAAAAACGCTAAAAGCCGATTACAAACACGAATTAATTGGCGAAAGAATTATTACTACGCCTAATCATTATGCGTATTTAAAAATTTCCGAAGGCTGCGACAGAGCTTGTTCTTTCTGTGCTATTCCGCTAATGAGAGGAAAACACGAATCAGTGCCCATAGAACAATTGGTGGAACAAGCTAAAAATTTAGCTAAACAAGGCGTTAAAGAGTTAATTTTAATTGCTCAGGAACTTACTTTTTATGGGTTGGATATTTATAAAGAAAGACGATTATCAGACTTGCTTAATGCATTATCAGAAGTAGAAGGAATTGAATGGATAAGGTTACACTATGCTTACCCAACAGGCTTTCCGATGGATATTATTGAAACCATGAAAAGTAATCCGAAAGTATGTAATTACTTAGATATTCCTTTACAACATGCTTCAAACAATATGTTAAAAGCTATGAGGAGAGGAGCTACCAGAGAAAAAACTACTCAGTTAATAAAAGATATCAGAGCTATTATTCCTGATATTACTATTAGAACTACCTTCATTGTTGGTTTTCCGGGAGAGACACGAGAAGATATTGAAGAAATGAAAGCTTGGATACAAGAAATGCAGTTCGACAGATTGGGTGTTTTCACTTATTCTCATGAAGAAGATACACATGCTTATCAGTATGAAGATACACTTACGGACGAAGAAAAAGAAGCTCGTGCTGAAGAAGTAATGGCAGTACAACAACAAATTTCACTTAATTTAAATGAAAAGAAAGTAGGAAAAACATTTAAAGTGCTTTTCGATAGAATGGAAGGTGGTTATTTTGTTGGCAGAACAGAGTTTGATTCTCCTGAAGTAGATAATGAAGTGTTGGTGGATGCTGCTGAGCATTATGTGAGAATAGGAGATTTTGCTAATGTTAAGATTACTTCTGCCGGAGATTTTGATTTGTATGGAGAGGTGGTTTAATGTTCTAATTTTTTAATATAACAATGTACCAATTGTTTAATTTGAAGTTAGATTTTAATTGGAAGTCAACCGAGAACTGATAAACTGTTAACTAAATGAATAAACAAACAATACCCTATTCAAAAACAACATTTTTTTCTTCGTTAATCAACGATTATTTGGCTAATGAGGAAAAATTATATCCTTTTATCAATCATAATTGTTCACTTCAAGCTTTTGCTGATGCCATTGCTGAACGTAAACAAACTACCATTAACCGAGAGTTGCTTACTAAACAACTTTATCATCAATATAAAGATTTATCATTAAGTGATGCTGTTAAAACAAACATAGAGCAATTAAAAAATTCCAACTGCTTTACCATTACTACCGGACATCAACTCAATTTATTTACAGGTCCTTTATATTTTCTTTATAAAATTATATCGGCAATAAATTTGGCTAAAACGCTTAAAGCAACTTACCCTGAAAACGATTTTGTTCCTGTCTATTGGATGGCAACAGAAGACCACGATTTTGAGGAAATCAATCATTTTAACTTGTTTAATGAAAGGTTATCCATACAAAAAGAAGCAGGAGAAGATGGAGCAGTAGGTAGGCTAAGCTTAACGAATGCTACAGGAGTGGCTAAAGAATTAGAAGCGTTACTTGGTGATAGAAATGGTGGTGAAAAAATTTTAGAATTGTTCAAACAATTTTATACTGCTGATAGCAATTTTACACAAGCAACAAAAGCCTTAGTCAACCATTTGTTTGGCGAATATGGTTTGGTAATTATTGATGGCGATGATGCTGAATTAAAAAGAAGTATGATTCCTTATTTTGAGCAAGAATTAGTAGCGCAAAAGAATCACCAATTTATAGAAGAAACTACTCAGCAATTAACTGATTTAGGATATAAAAGTCAGGTAACACCGCGAGAAATTAATTTGTTTTATCTTGATAACAACCTACGAGAACGCATTGTTGTTGAGGATGAACAATACAAGGTATTGAATACCAACTTAAGTTTTACCAAAGAAGAAATCCTTACGGAATTAAACAATTATCCCGAAAAATTTAGTCCGAATGTAGTAATGCGACCACTTTATCAAGAAGTGATTTTGCCTAATTTGGCTTACATTGGCGGAGGAGGAGAACTGGCTTATTGGTTTCAACTAAAAGATATGTTTAATGCTAATAATGTGTTTTTTCCAACATTAATATTGAGGAACTCTGTTTTGATTATTGATGCAGGAAGCATTAAAAAAATGCAAAAACTAGGATTGGAAGTCCCACAGTTGTTTGAAGATACAGAAGAACTCATTAAAGAATATGTTACCCAACATGCCGATATTAATTTAGCACTTTCCCAACAAAAAGAACAACTTGCTAAATTGTACGAAACTATTGAAAGTAAAGCTGTTCAGTTGGACAAAACATTACAAGCAGTTGTAAATGCAGAATTGCAGAAAGCTACCAACGGCATTAATAACATTGAAGCTCGTCTGCTTAAGGCAGAAAAACAACGTGAAGAAGTTGCGGTAAACCAAATCAGGAGCATAAAAGATAAACTTTTCCCAAATGGTGGTTTGCAAGAGCGACACGATAATATGAGTTCCTTGTTACTTTTCTACGGAATGGATATTATCCCAACATTAATGCAGCACCTTCATCCATTAAATAAAGAGTTGGTGGTGTTGACAGCCCCCTAAATCCCTTACTTCGGCTGTGCTCAGCATAAACTCCAGGTGACTTTTCTTACCCCACAAAGCCAATAATAAGTAGAACCGTCATTCCCAAAATTTTCAAGTGACGTAGAAAATTATTGAGAATCTAGAAGATTGAAAGAGAAAATTAAATATTCGATATAATTATATTTTTATTTAAATAATTCTTCTACATTTATATCCAAAGCACGTACAATTTTTAACATTGTACTCACTTTCATTTCTTGAGTTCCTTTAATATATTTTCTAAGGTTTTCAACGTCTAATCCAGCATCATAAGCAACATCTCTTTGCTTTAATCCTTTTTCTTTTATTATGTCTTGAATCCTAATTCCGAGATTAATAATTTCTTGTGGCATTGTTGATTTTCGAACCCTTTTTTTCATGGTTGAAATTTACATGCAACTGATTGATTTAATTGGATTGAAAAAAACCGATTGTTTTCAACTGATTTTTTTATATTTGTAAACTATTTAATTAAAAAATTGACCGTTAACAAGATAGAGATTTTAATTTATTTGTTTAATAAATTAAATATTTTACTTTTGAGTAGTGAGATTATATTCATTTTCAAATGAAACCACTAATTACAATATTATACTTTTTGTTTCCTATAAGTGTTTTAGGACAAATACCAGTAGGACATTCATACGAACCTGAAAATCCATTTCCTATACAAAGTCAGCAACCAAAAGTTATGATATTAAAGGATTTGAGAGAACAGCAGCAAATTCAATATCAAAAACAAAACAGGCAACAAAAGCAACAATTTGGAATTACACCACAGCCAACACAAGAACAAATGAAAGTAGATTATTACAATCAACTTGCAATTGCCAAACAAAGAAAAACACAAGAATTTTATAATGATTTAAGTACCATTAATAACTCACAACAATTAACAACTAATGTAGATGAAAAATACCAAAAAACCATTAAGAAATTGCGAATTATAGACACCAACTCTTTGGCGTATGTAAATCACATAAAATATTACAATAGTGCTTACGATGAAATTGTAAGCATGCTTTCAGGTAAATCTGAATTGAGCTTAAAAAGAGCCGTTTTTGTTACAGAGAATGCCTATCATAAGAACAAATTGAATTATGAAAAATACTGTAAACAAATTGATAACCTTGTATTTGTTTGCAAACAAATAATGATAGAAAAAGGATTAAGTTTTAACAACTATATGGCTTGTCATTTTGTTATCCAAGAACTATTCTCTAAAAAGTTCTCCTACAAAAACCGTTTGGGTAAGGAAGAAATATTTGAACCTTTTAGCTATGATTTTATTGATATTTTCGGAAACAATGACCAAACTAAGGAGTTTGTAACAAAATTATTGAATACCAAAACAGGACAATGCCATTCATTACCTTTACTTTATTTAATTCTTGCAGAAGAACTAAATGCAAATGCTTATTTAGCTTTTGCTCCAAACCATTCTTATGTTAAATTTGGTAATCAGTACTATTCGTTTAATTTTGAAACCACAAACGGTACATTTGTAACTGATGAATGGATAGTTGCATCAGGTTATATTTCTCCCACTGCAATAAAAAATCAACTTTACCTTGTTCCAAATACAAAAGATAAAGCAATTGCATCGTGCCTGATAGACTTAGCAAACGGTGTAGATTTTCTCTTTGGTAAAGGTAGATTCACAATTAAATGTGCATACACTGCACTAAATTATTTTCCTAACAGTGTAGGAGCAATATTAACCATCAATAATGTAATAGTGGCAGAATGTGCTCAACTAGTAAAAAAATATAATTTTCCAAATGAAGAAGAAATGATAAAATACCCTACACTAAAAAAGAAATTTGATGAAATGATTGATTTTGAATTGAAAATAGAACGATTAGGTTATATAAAAATTCCAGAAGATCAATATGAAATGTGGCAGCAAACTGCCAACGAAATAAAACAAAAAAAAGAACATGAAAATGCTGTAAATCAATTAAAAGAAAATGTTGGTAAATAATAAAATAAGCTTTTTGTTCATAGGTATTGCATTGCTTTTTTCTTGCAACAAAAAGCAATATGTATATGAACAACCATCTTATCAACCATCAATTGATACAACTGTAACCAATAAAACTAATTTTAAACAAGAAACGCAGGACAACAATCAATCAAGCTTATTATTTACCATTGAACCAGCATTTAATTATAATAGTGCATACAACGAAATAAAAGAAATGTTGGATGGCAAAGCTCCTTTGAATTTTAAACGTGCCGTTTTTATTACAGAAAATGCCTATTTTGATAATGAATTAGATTACAATGTGTTTAATAATTACATTAGCTCTTTAGCAAATATTGCCAAGCTTTGGAGTAAAAATAACCAACTATCAGACTATAATTATCCGGATAGCCTTAATATGAAACTTAATGGAGCTATTTTTAAAACCCTAACCGATACTGTTTTCGACTCAGAAAATAACACAATAAACATCCCATATAAATACGATTTTGAAGATTGTTTTGCAGAAAAAGAATGGGCAAATATGTTTGTAACAAAACTGTTAGTCACATATAAAGGAAATTGCCATTCCTTACCCTTCCTCTATAAACTTATTGCAGAAGAATTAAGCGTTGATGTTTGGCTTTCATTTACCCCTAACCATATCTATTTACGTAATTGGAGCAAAAAACTAGGATGGTACAATACAGAAATGACAAATGCCATGTTTCCTTCAGAAGCTTGGGTAATGACTTCAGGATATGTTAGTGTTAATTCTATTGTTAGCGGTATTTATATGGATACATTAGGGTTAAAACAATCCGTTGTAATTTGTTTAAACGATTTGGCAAAAGGCTATCTAAGAAAAGTTAAAATCCCTGATTTAGAGTTTGTATTAAAGTGTTGCGATTTAGGATTACAACATTTCCCGAATTATGCAGAATTACTTTTACTGAAAGCCGAAACCCACAAAAAAATGTATCAAAATTACGTTGCCACTTATGGATTAAATGTTCAAAACTCAACCCATCCCCATTCCGAAAAAGTAAAATATCATATTTCCGAAATGAACACAAGCTATGCTTTACTTGCAAAGTACGATTATAGAGAAATACCACAAGAAATGTTTTTAGAGTGGATAAAATCATTAGAAAATAATAAAGAAAAATACCAAAATAAAAAAATAAGTGATACCTTTAAACTTGAAAACTGATGAAAATGAGAAATATATACCTATTCATAGTTCTTTTACTTACCTTAGCAGTAAATGCACAAAAACCATTTGAAAAACTTGGGTTGGATAATGAAGTAGAGTTACTTACATTGAGTGACGGACGTTATGTAGAGCATTTTACCAATGATACCCTCCGCCAAATTGGTTCGGTAATGTTTAATATGGTTACCAATAAAGTAGAATATTTTATTGCAGATGAGGAGTTAGAAAAAATGAATGTTGCCAACAGAAACCGAGAGGTGAGTAGGTTTTTGAGTACTGACCCTGTTATGCAATCCCATCAATCTCCATATTTATATGCAGCCAATAATCCTATTATTTATATTGATAAAGATGGAGAAGATAATGTGATTTATTTGGTGGCTTTACCATCAAGTAAATCAAATTTTTCTAAAGAAGATGTCAATACGATTGCCAAAGAAGCAAATAAAATTTATGAAAGTATGGGTTTAAACACAAGAGTAGTTGTATATGAATCTAATGACCCTTTTAATCCAGCACACCTTGATCCTACTGATAGTTACGCCATTTTAGGCTCTGTTAACGATGTTTCATCTACTTTTGATAAGATTGGAGGTGATGCAGCAAAAGATTGGGAAGGAGGGGTAACTCATCCGGAAAATAGTAGTAATCCAACTATTGGTAATCAAAATAAAGGAATAGCATTAGACTCTGATGCGATGAGTGATTTTGCATTTCAAACTGGAGCAGATTCCAAAGAATATGCTGCAGGATTCTTAATAGCTCACGGTTCAGGACATAATGCTGGAGTTGGACATACATATCATCCAATAAAGTTTCAAGGGATAGAATTAGAACTTCAAAATGCTGCTATTATGACTAGAGGGCAAGGAATTTATAATATGACGAGATTAGGATTAGGAGATGAAAAATTTAATTCATTAATGGATTTTGCAAACCCATGTGAAAACACCTTATTTAAACCAATAATTGAATCTCGTTTTGGAACTAATTTAGCAAAAGATAATTATATGTATAATAAAACAGAGTATGGAGAACCTGGTTATGGAGTATTAAAAAATGAAAATTCTGAAACTGTAGATTAAATGAAAACCATAAATTATATAACGTTAGTATTATTTTTTTTAATTATTATCTTTGGTTGTAGAGATAATAAAAAATCCACTATTAAAGTAGAGAAATTTGATGATTTGGTGGTGGAAATTCCAACACATTTAAATTATACTTCATACGATACAAATCGCTCTGAAAATAATATTTATAAATACTTTATGAATAGAGACACTATTTATTATGGAAGTATTAATGATTTTTACAGAAAATTTAAATACGAAGATAGTTTAAATATTTATTTGGAAGTCACTAAAGAACAATCCGCCACTAAAGATTTTAATGAAGAAATTCGTTTATTTAAAAATATGAACAAAGATCAGTATTATTTAAAGGTAATCGATGAAAAATATGCTGATAAATTTGGTTTTGTAATATTGTCGGATAACAATCAATTTCATTATTTGAAGAAAATAATATATAATGGTAAATGCTTCTCTATTTATTATCATGCAATTAATCCTAAAGATTCATTAAACTTTCAAGAACATTTGATGATAAGTCAAAAAATTTTTGAGAGTATTAAATTTGACAATTAATAATGCCTTGGTACTATTTAGGATAGTGTTCTATTTTCTAGTTTTATATTTATAAATAGCTTAGAAAAAATAGTAAGCATGAGTAATACAACTCAATTTCAGGAGGCTATAAAATCTTCTTTCTTTGGAACTAATAAATCACAAGATAACTATGTCAATAATAAAAGAAGAAATTCAGGAGAAAGACCTGTTAATGCTGGACAAAAATAACATGAAAATGAAATTATTAATATTGTTAATTATACTTATAACTTCTATTTTTTTCTCGTGTAAAAACAATAATCATATACCAAAAAATTATACCAAACATCATGTTGATAATTTAGGATTATCTTTTTTTTTACCAGTTTCATTCATTAATAAAGGTTTAGATACTATAAGGGTATTTGACCATACAGAAGTATTTTATGTTTTTGACAATAAAAATTTAGGTGGAAATGATATTTTCCAAATCGGTTATTACGATAGTTATGAGAATCTGAATACTGATAGTTTGATTAATTACAATTTCCCAATTTATATAAAAAAAGAAAAACAACAGAGAGGAAATGATATTTGGTTGTTTTCGGGTGATACAATTCTTAATGATACTAAATTTTATGTGCTAGAATCTTATAGAAATTTAGCTAACGACACTGTTTATTATTATTCTGAATTTGTTACAATAAATAAGAATATAAGCTATGAGTTTACATATCAATCTAAAACTTTTAAAAGTAACGATTATAGAAATACAGCTTATGAAATAATTAAGTCTATTTCTTTTTGAAATATTCTATTGCACTTTCTTACTGTTTTGAGGTAGTTTTAATAATACAGAAAAGAAAAAATGTTCTTTAAAATGGAAAAATTAGATTTAGTAAAGATAAAATGTTTAGTTACATATACAAGCATAATGGTGCTGCACACAATAATATAGTATTATAGATTATATAGAAAGATTTAAAATTACATGAAAAAACAACCAATTTTTCCTATAAAAAAAAATGAACAACAAAAGAAACAAGAGAATGCTGACAATTTAGCTGTTGCTCTAAGTGCATTAATGGGAGCTAATGTTATTCGTAAAACGGAATTTGATAAAGTAAATAATGAAAAACAAGTTCTTTTAAACAAAACAAAAGATATTGAAAAAATTAGAATAAAATTGTTATATACTGAATGTAAATTACAAGCTTTTATTCAGTATCATCGTCAGTGGAAACCTACAACAAGAAATTTTCAAAATAGACTTTCAAAACTCAAAAAAGAAAATTTATATATTTCATTTACTAACTATCCTTCAGATATTGCAGATAATTTAAAAGAAGCATATAACTGTTATATCAATGGGCTACCTATGGCTTGTTATATAATGATATTGAGAACAATAGAAATTACAGCGAATTTAATTTATGAACAATCTAATCCAATACAATTTAATAATAAAGGGAAGCCTATTTTTATACCTGCATTGCAAAAATTAAATTGGGTAAAAACAAACAAAATGATTGGTGGGGCTGACTATACATTAGCAAAGGCATTTATTGAAGCGAGAAATGACAGTGTGCATGAAATTTTTACTCCTACAGAAAAACAACTCATGTCAGCATTTGAGGCCGTCATCAATTTAGTTTTAAAACTTCAAATTAATATTAAAAAGTAAAAAAAGATAATTATAGTAAGAGTTGTATGTTATAATAAAAAACTTTGCGTATTCTCAGTAAAAAAGTTGAGATATAAATCATTTACTAATAATACCCCCTCTAAGCGTAGCATTTGCTACGCTTTTAATATCTATCTCTTAATTCTTAATAAACTTTTTAGTGGTAGTTTGCTCGTTCGTTCGAACACTAATCAAATAAACGCCACGAGACAAATCACTAACATTTAATTTATTGGTTGTTGGTGTGATGGTTTTTATGGTTTTACCTGTAATGTCATAAATAATAACTTCATCAATAGGAGTATTTCCATTTTCTATCATCATAAAATCATTTACCGGATTAGGATAAATTAAAAGAGTAGTTGAGTTTTGCTCAGTAATTCCAACAGTAGAGTTATAATATACAGAATCACAATAAGAATCATTACATCCGCCATTGTTTGCAACAGTTAAACAAACATTGTAACTTCCTGTTGCAGCATATTGATGTGTTGGATTTTGTAAAGTAGAAGTGTTACCATCACCAAAATCCCAAAACCAAGTTGTTATTGGTGATAGAGGGAAAGTACTTTGATCTGAAAAATTGAACAAACCTGCTCCATTGTTGTTGTGTGTAAAATTTGAAGTAGGAAAATCATGTACAGTTATTTGCGAAAATCCCATAAAAGTACAGCCATGAGAAGTGGTGACAATATATGTTATCATATAAGTGTTAGGTTGAAAATAAGTGTACATTACAGGAGAAGGACCAACATGAGAATTACCATCACCAAAATCCCAAAACTCACTAACGACAACATTGCCCGTTCCACTTCCCGGACTATTCATTCCAAAAAAGGTAACAACATCGCCTGAACAGACATCAGTAGGAGCAGATATATTAGCAAAACCATCATTTTCGCAAGCTAAAGGAATATAAATTAGCATTACACTTGTTCCGGTGTCTAATCCTCCACAGCCATTCACTTTAGGATAAATATCTACAAAAACACGATAGTGATAACCTCCCGGAAGAGAATCGAAAATGGTAGAATCTTGCCAACCTCCTAATGTTCCTAAGGGAAATGAATTGTTTTGTTCTTCTATTTTATAGAAAACAGAATCTGCGGTGGTTGTTACATGTAACTCTAATAAACCAGAATCAGGATTATTAGTAGAATCTGCTTCTACCGTTACAGAATCTATGTTAAAAACAGGAGGAGTTGGTGGATTAGTAGAAAAATTGTAATAAATGGTATCTCCACTAGAGTTGGCTATGGTTAACTGAAAAGTATCTTGACATAATTGAGAATAGTTGGTAATTCCTGTTGAAGAAACATTGTTTACAGGTGTTGTATTCGCAGGGTGTGAACCTGTTAATGAAAAAGTATAGGGAGCAACACCTCCGGAAACTTCTATATATAAACTACCATAAGGATTGGGTAATGGGTTTGAATTTATACTATCACAATCTAAACAAGTAGTTACAACACTTGAGGAATCAATACTGATTTGAGCATTTAAGTTGATTGCTAATACAATTACTAAAAGTAGGGTTAAAATTTTTTGCATTGTTTTTTTGAATTTTATTAATATAGTAGCACTAAGACTTTGTTTTTTTATTTTAGTTGCTTTGTGAAGGTAATAAAAGTTAACTAGATGAACTAATAGGATATTAAAATTTCAGAACGAAAATTTAGCTTCTTTGCGATTAAAAAAAGATTTAACAATACTCAAACGTACAGAATACAAAGTTTTGCGTGGTATCAAAAGGAGTAGGGTGGTCGATATAAAAACTTTCTACTAGTCTAAAATGTTGACTAAAGGTATTGGTAAGTCTTTCTTTAGAGTATTGCTGAATTTCAATGCCGCTGCATTTTTTAGGTCCATTTTCAGAAAAAGTAGCAATGGTCATTATGCCATTCTTGCTTACTGCATTGTTTACCAAATTAAGGTAGCTTTCCACATCTTTTTTATCGGTTAGAAAGTGAAAAACAGCTCTGTCGTGCCAATAATCGTACTTTTCTGTGGGGTTAAAAAGTGTGACATCTTCAACTATCCATTTTACCTTATTGGCTTTCTCGGCTAATCTTTCTTTTGCTCTTTTTATCGCTGCTTCAGAAATATCTAACACCGTAATATTGGTGTAACCTAATGCTAATAAATTATCTACTAAAAAACTATCGCCACCACCAACATCAATAATGGCAGTACTTTTATCTTTAACATATTTGGTAATTTGTTCTAGAGAAGTTTCGGGAGTTGGCTGGTACCAGCTTACTTCATTTAATTGCTTGGAAGTATAAATGTTTTGCCAATGTTCTTTTCTGTCCATCTGTATTTAATTTTTCACGAATTTCAGTACTTGTTGGCGGTTTGCTGTACGAATAGTTAAAAAATAAATTCCCGCAGGAAGCGATTTAATAACAATACGATTAGTGAAGTTATCGGTTTTTTCAATTAGTACTTTTCCGCTGATATCGGTAATAAAAAAAGTATTTTTTTTATTTAGAGGCAAACCAACTATTGTAAGTTCTTCTTTAGCCGGATTTGGATAAATAGCCAAATCAGCAGTATTGTTAAGTTCGTTTACGGTAAGTGCATCAGTATTAAATTGTGTTTGAGCAGCATCGGCATTTTGTTGAAGATGTAACAAGCTATCTCCTGCCAATAAAGCAAAAGCCACTATATGTTTACCACCTGGAGTAATCGAAAAGTTATCAGCGCTAATAACATGAGCTACATCATCACCATTAAAACCACCTGCCAATAAATTATTGGTGCTAAGTGAGGTGTATTTTTCTAAGGTAGTAAAACCATCATTAATGTTCATGCTGCTGCCACTTCCATTTACATCTATTGCATGTGCTACCAGATTGTCGGTGGTTAAGAGTTTTATTCCTGCATATAAAGAATCATTATCAAGAACATAAACATAGCCTAATTTTCTGCTGAGGTCTGTACCTGCTTTGTTGACACTTGGTTGGAGAATATCCCAATCGGCAAAAATTCCTGCATATACATTGTTAAGTGTTACCCCACTTTGGTTTTCAATTTCATAAACAACAATTACAAAATGGTCGTTTGGCGAAGTTGGATACGCATAAGAAAGTTGTTTGATACTAACTTGTAAAGGGTTTGGTGATTGCAAATCGTCCATAAAACCAACTAAATCTAAAGCAGAAACATAAGGCGGATGGTAAGCTACATTAAAAATACTTCCAAAATCTTGGTCGAAACCACTAGCTCCTCTAATAGGGTCTGAAACCCTTGAAGAGCCATCAGTAATCATAAAACCCGCTTCGTAGAGCAATTGTTTGCCTTTATATATAAAGCCCCTACCAACATTGTTGTTATTATCATTAAATCCAATTTTACCCTTGCTGGTAATGGTGGTACTAATAAGGTTTTCCTCTAAATGTATATAATCGGGGTTGATAAGCAGGTTAAAATAATGGTTGTAAGAAAAAGTGCCGTTGCTTATAGTTGCCTGAAATAAAATATTTTCGTTGAGGTTAGCCCCCGAAAGGATTTCTACTGTAAATGGTTGGGCGTAATTGCTGGCAGTATCGAGCATGTTTAAATTGGGAAAACTGCTTATATTATTAATAATATTTACAAAAGGTGAGGAAGAATTGAGTGTTACATTAATGCCGTTAATAGGATTTAAAAAGTTGGTAAGTTCAGTAATAATTCGAAGTGTATCACCATTCTTAAACAAATTATTGTTGTTGTCGGTGATGTTTTTGTTGGTAATATCTGCAAATTGTGCTGTTGTGTTGTTTAACGCATCAAAAAGATTTAACCTGCCTGTACCAAGTTTATTGATGTAAGATGGGTTTTGTGTACTGATATCATCTGTAGTAGCTTTTAGTTGGGCAGCCACTTGTTGGGCGGTATAGGTAGGAAATTCATTTTTTACAATGGCGGCAGCAGCAGCAATTATAGGAGCGGCCATAGAAGTTCCGCTATTAGTACCGTAGTTGTTGCCAACGGTGGTGAAAATTATTTCTCCCGGAGCGGCAATATCAATATGGTAACCATAATTGGAGTTGTTTTTTCTAATGTCACTTTGGTCGGTAGCAGCAACATTGAGGACACCATCATAACTTGCAGGATAAAAAGGTGTTTCTAAATTGTCATTTCCTGCTGCAGCAACTATCAAACAGCCTTGGTTTATTTGAGCATATTTAATAATATCTTCCTGAAAGCGACTGTTTTCATAGCTTCCCCAAGAGCAATTGATAATAAAGCAACCATGGTCTGCGGCATAAATTACTCCTTGATAAGCGTGCGTTAAAAATCCCGCAGCATTAGAAATTTTTACAGGCAAAAATGTAGTGTTGAAGCCTACTCCTGCAATTCCGGTAGTGTTGTTAGTGGCAGCAGCAGCAATTCCTGTTACCGCTACTCCATGAGAAGTAGATTCAAAAAGAGCATTATTGTCGTTCATTCCCAAATCCCAGCCGTAGTAATTGTCTATGTAACCATCATTATCATCATCAACACCATTAATAGGGTCACTGTAATTAATTTTAATTTTTGATATTAAATCAGGATGTGCAGGCTCCCAACCAGTATCGGTAATGCCAATAGTTATAGAAGTATCTCCCTGATTGATGTTCCATGCATTAAAAGCATCAATTAAACCAAGATAATATTGTTGAGAAAGTAGCGTGTCATTAGGAGTAAAAGTCAATTCGGGTAAGTAATAAGGCTCCACATACTTCATTATTTTAGAGGCTTCGATTCTCTGTATAGCGGTTTCAACATCCACTAACTGAGCATTAAAAGTAAGTTGGTAAATCAGTGATAAGTCAATAAAGTTAGGATTATCCTCCTTGGTTTTATGAGGAAATACTTTTTGCAGCGTTGTTGTTCCTAGTTGAGTGCTGATTTTAGCAAATTGTGGGTGATTGATTTTATTATTAAAACAAATATTTCTGTACTGTTCTTTAACCTTAAAAATAAGGGTATTATTTAGTTGGTTATTTTTTTGACTAAAAGCACTAAAGCTTAATAGCCATAAGAATAGTAAAGGTAAAAGGTGTATTCTGTTGATAAACATTTATTTAGTTTTAGGAATGTAAATTTAAGAAAATAACATGAATGTGGGATGTGTCTATAGATATCTTGTTACTTAACAATTCTGATTTTAATTGAATGTAGAAATTAATGAAGAATGACAGTACTGATGGGGTTAGTGTAATGGTAACAGGTTGAGTTGGGAATTGGCTTGTGTGTTGGATACTTATTTCCTTTAAGGAGGTTGGGATGGGATTTTACTCCACCCACAATACCAATCCTTTTAGGTATTCACCTTCGGGATGGAAGATGTTTACCGGATGGTCGGCAGGTTGTGATAAATGATACAATACCCTAACATTTCTTTGTGAGCTAATGGCTGCTGCCATAATAGTATCGTAAAACAACTTTCTGTTAATGACCTGAGAGCAAGAAAAAGTGAATAATAATCCACCGGATTTCATGTTTTTTAATGCCATTTCATTTAGTCTTTTATAACCCTGAACAGCTTTGTGCATAGACTTTCTGTGTTTGGCATAAGCAGGAGGATCCAACACAATGATATCATAAATTTCTTTATTTTCTTTTAAGAAAGTAAGCGTATCAGAAACAAAAGATTGATGGTTAGTAAGTTGGTTTAGCTCAATGTTTTTATCGGTTAATTCAATTGCTTTTTTAGAACTATCAACAGAATGAACTGCTTTGGCTCCATTTTTTAGTGCAGCAACAGAAAAACCTCCTGAATAGCAAAAAGTATTCAACACCAACTTGTCTTTAGCTAATTCGCCCAACAATTTTCTATTCTCTCTTTGGTCAATAAAAAAACCTGTTTTTTGTCCTTCAACCCAATCTAAATGGTAGTTGCAATCGTATTCTGTTCCAATTAATTCAGGATTTTCAGTTTGATACAAATATCCATTTTCAATTTTTAGGTCAGTTTGTTTTTCAAGTGTTTCAGCACTTTTATCGTAAATGGCTAGTAACTTTTTACCATAAATTTTTTGTAAAGCGGCAACAATTTGTGGTTTGGCAAAGTGCATTCCAGCTGAATGAGATTGAATAACTGCGGTACCATTGTAAAAATCTATGATTAATCCAGGGAGTTGGTCGCCTTCAGCATGAATTAATCGGTAAATATTGGTAGATAGATTTTCGGTTAATCCCAATGCTTTTCTAAGTTCAAAAGCATTGGTTAATCGTTTAAACCAAAAATCATCATCGATAGGTTCTTGCGTAAAACTTATAATTCTAACAGCAATGGTCCCATCTTGAAAATGTCCTGTGGCCAGGAAATTATTGTTTTCATCAAAAACATTTACCAATTGACCATCAGTAAGTGGTTCGGGTGGAGTAGTATCCACAACAATTTTTTGAATAGCTCCTGAAAATACCCAAGGATGTTTTCTTTCAATAGATTTTTCTTTGTCTTTTTTGAGGATTACTGAAGGATAGTTCATGGAATAAATTTAGGCTTTTTGGAAAGCTACCATTTTTAAAGCAGTTATGGCAGCTTCATCGCCTTTATTACCATGTTTTCCACCAGAGCGATCTATGGCTTGTTGCATGGTGTTATCGGTAAGTACTCCAAAAATAACAGGTTTGTTGTATTTCAGAGCCACATCTTTAATTCCTAAGGCAGTAGCATTACAAACAAAGTCGAAATGTTTGGTTTCTCCCTGAATAACGCTTCCTAAGCAAATTACAGCATCTAAGGTAGTTTTTTCTAATAGTGTTTGAGCTCCTAATGGTAATTCAAAACTTCCCGGAACATATTGAATAATAATATTTTCTTTAGCAACATGATGTTTTAAGAGGGTATTGTATGCACCGTTAAGTAAACCTTGAGTAATTTGTTTGTTCCATTCGGCAACAACAATAGCTATTCTCATGCTAGCACCATCAGGAATGGATGTAGCGTCATAATCTGATAAGTTTTTGTTAACAGTTGCCATAATGTTGTTACGTTTTTAGGGAGTTTAACTGCTTATTTTGCACTCATCGTTTCAGCTCTAGCGATGTATTTTTCTACATCTCTGGCTTCAGCAGATTCAGCAAAATCTTTTTTAATCTCTTTGTATTTCTTTACCGCATTAGCATAGTCACCTAAGGTTTCGTAAGCTATACCTGCTTTAAATAAATAAATAGGAGAAGTAAGTTTATTACTGTTTTTAGCAGCTGCTTTTTCGTAATAGTCTACTGCATTTTCAATATCATTTAATTCCATGTATGAATCGCCAATAGCACCCAAAGCAACAGCACTAATAATTACATCATCAGAGCTAAATTCTTTTAATTCATAAATAGCATCTTCAAACATTCCCATATTTCTGTAAGCAATACCTAAGTAATAGTGAGCTAAGTTGGCAGATTTTGTACCGCTGTAAGTTTCAACGATTTCAATAAATCCCATGTTTGTTCCGCCATCGCCATTAATAGCTAGGTTTAACGAATCTCTTTCGAACTGTTGTTCAGCCCAAAACATATTTTCTTGTGCTTCAGATTCTATTGGTGGAAGGTAAACTTTATAGTAAAAAGCAAAAGCTGCAATTACCAATATGATTGCACCTAATGCAACGGTAATAGGCATTTTATTATTTTCTACAAAGTTTTCGGTTTTACTGTAAACCTCTTGAACATCAACAATTACTTCCGAATTTTCGTCTTTCTTTTTTGCCATTTTGTTTTCTTGTTTTTTATAGGGTTGCAAAAATAGTTTTTTTAATCAAAATAATAACGATTTGCTCAATTTTATCTTTTTATGGTGAAAATATATTGGATTAATAACCTTAGAATTAAAGGATTTTCTTACCGCGCCTAATAACTACTTAATCTAAAATCTACTATCACCATCTAACATTCTTCCTAAACCACCTAAAATACTACCTTCACCTTTTTGGTTTCCACCATAACTTGGAGCTGAAGCTAATACTCTGTCGGCTAAACGGCTAAACGGTAAGGACTGAATCCATACTTTACCCGGACCGGAAAGTTGAGCGAAAAAGAAACCTTCGCCACCAAATAAGGTGTTTTTAATGCCACCAACAAATTTAATGTCGTAATTTATAGTTTGGGTAAACCCTACAATACAACCAGTATCCACATTAAGTACTTCACCGGGTTGTAAGTCTCTTTCTATGATAGTTCCTCCGGCATGCATAAACGCCCATCCGTCACCTTCTAATTTTTGCATAATAAAACCTTCACCACCAAAAAATCCGGTACCTAATTTTTTCTGAAATTCAATGCCAACAGCTACTCCTTTGGCTGCACACAGAAAAGCATCTTTCTGACATATAATTTTACCGTTATAAGCTCTTAAATCAATAGGAACAATTTTTCCCGGATAAGGAGCAGCAAAAGTAGCATGTCTTTTATCAATTCCCTGATTGGTATAGGTAGTCATAAACAAACTTTCGCCTGTTAATACTCTTTTTCCTGCCGAAAATAACTTACTCATTATTCCTTGGTTTTGACTGCTGCCATCACCAAAAATAGTTTCCATTTTAATATTGGAATCCATATACATTAAACTTCCGGCTTCGGCAATAACTGTTTCTTGTGGATCTAGTTCTATTTCTACACATTGCATGTCATCGCCAAATATTTTATAATCAATTTCGTGTGCGTTCATGGTTTTAAGTTTTAAATTGAATAATTTTCCTGTGAAATAATAACTTTATAAAATGTCACAGGTAATCTCCGTATAATTTTTTCATTTGTTTCTGTAATTTTACAAATAAAAAAATTATGTCAATTTGAAAGACAAAAATAATAGAATTAACTTCACAAACTAATTATTAAAATGAAACTTATTTCTTGGAATGTAAATGGTATTAGAGCCATCGTTAAGAAGAATTTTTTTGAATTTATTGATGAATATCAGCCAGATGTGTTGTGTTTGCAAGAAACCAAAGCTCAAGATGACCAAGTGCAAGAAGCTTTAGCAGAATTAAAAGGCTACTATATTTATTCTAATTCTGCCGAAAAGAAAGGATATTCAGGAACAGCTATTTTGACTAAAAAACAACCACTGAACGTATTTTTTGATATTAACCAAACAGAACACGATAAAGAAGGAAGGGTTACTACTGCCGAGTTTGGTGATTTTTATTTGGTGACGGTGTATGTTCCCAATTCTAAAACAGATTTATCTAGATTAGATGATAGACAAAATTGGGATGCTCATTTTCTTAACTTTTTGAAAGAATTAGAAAGCAAAAAACCTGTAATTGTTTGTGGAGATTTTAATGTGGCTCATAAAGCCATAGATTTAGCTAGACCTGCTGCTAATTACAACAAAAGTGCTGGTTATACACAACAAGAGATTGATGGTATGAGTAACTTTGTAAATGCAGGGTTGGTAGATACTTTCAGGTATTTTTATCCTGAAAAAAAAGATATGTACAGCTGGTGGAGTTATAGGGGAGGTGCTCGTTTTAAGAATGTAGGTTGGAGGATAGATTATTTTTTGGTTAGTCAAGCCTTTTTACCAAAAGTGAAATCGGCTGCCATACACATGGAAGTTGATGGTTCAGACCATTGTCCGGTAAGTATTGAGGTAAAGTAGGAGTTAGGCACTAGGCATTAGGCATTAGTTGTTATGTATAAACAAAAAGCTCCAACGGAGCGAAATTTAATAGAGATAACTGAAGGTCATCGCACAGAGGTAGAAGACATAAAAAAATAAACGGTTTGAGGTTCGAGGTTTGAGGTTTGAAGACTGGGAACTAACAATTGATTAAAAAAATAGCGTCTCTGCGTCTTTGCGAGAAAAAATGAAAAATGAAATTAATAACATGTTGCAACCATCAATTCCATTAGCAGAGCGATTAAGACCCAATTCTTTTGAGAATTATGTGGGACAAAAGCACCTTGTTGCCGAGGGAAGTACCTTGCGTAAGCTGATAGAGATGGGTACTATTCCTTCTATGATTTTTTGGGGTCCACCGGGTGTAGGAAAAACAACATTAGCCAACATTATTGCTCAATATGCAAAACGACCTTTTTATACGCTTAGTGCGATTAATTCAGGGGTAGCAGCGGTAAGAGAGGTGATAGATAAAGCTAAATCGCAACAGTTTTTTGGTACGAATCATCCGATATTGTTTATTGATGAGATTCACAGATTTAGCAAGTCGCAGCAAGATTCTTTGTTGGGAGCAGTAGAAAAAGGCATTATTACACTTATAGGAGCAACAACAGAAAATCCATCTTTTGAGGTAATTTCAGCTCTTTTATCGCGTTGCCAAGTTTATATTTTAAAAGAACAAACCAAGGAAGATTTGTTAGAGTTAATAGATATTGCTCTTACTCAAGATGAATACCTCAAAAAAAGAAAGATAAATATTAAAGAATACGAAACGCTGTTGCAATTATCGGGAGGAGATGCCAGAAAATTACTCAATACCCTTGAAATTGTAGTAAACAGTTTGCCTGATGATAAAACGCCTATCACCAATGATTTGGTAATGGACATTATTCAGCAAAATTTAGTGCGTTACGATAAAACAGGCGACCAACATTACGATATTATTTCTGCCTTTATTAAATCCATTAGAGGTAGTGATCCTAATGCAGCGGTTTATTGGCTTGCCAGAATGTTAGAAGGAGGCGAAGACCCTAAATTTATTGCCAGAAGATTGTTGATTTTATCCTCTGAAGATATTGGAAATGCAAATCCTACAGCTTTAGTAATTGCCAACAATTGTTTTCAGGCAGTAAATGTAATTGGTATGCCCGAATCTAGAATTATTTTATCGCAGACAGCCATTTATTTAGCTACATCAGCTAAGAGCAATGCTTCCTATATGGCCATAAATGAAGCCCAAGCATTGGTTCAAAAAACAGGAAATTTGTCTGTTCCGCTACATATAAGAAACGCCCCAACAAAATTAATGAAAGAAGTAGGTTACGGAAAAAACTATATGTACTCACATAACTATGAGGGCAATTTTGCTCAACAAGAGTACCTGCCTGATGATATTAAAAACACTAAATTTTATGAGCCGGGCAATAATGCTAAAGAAAGTAGCATCAGGAATTTTCTTAAAGAAAATTGGAAAGATAAGTACAAGTATTAGTTAAGTAGTACTTAAATTACTTAGGAGTTAAAAAGTTGATTTTTCATCCAAAAACACACGATTTTTGACAAAATTTACCACCTAAAGAGAATAAAAGTCAAGCAAAAAACACTCTTTTTTCACCCCTCAAAAAAATAATTTAAAATTATTCTTATTGATAATCAGTTTGTTATCATTTTTTACACTACTTTGTATTGCATAGTATTAGTTTTTGTATATATCTTTGCAATGTAAATTAATTTGTATAACATTTAAAAAAATATTAAAAGATGAAAAAAGTAATAATGGTAGCCATGTTTTTAATGAGTAGTATCTTAATAACTACTAAAGCAAATGCTACCACCATCAAGAATGACGATAACAGTTGTTTGTTAGAAGATAAATTAGAAAATAATTTAAAATTGCCGGAAAGTTTAAAAAAGCAATCTAACAGCGGAGTGGTAAAAGTAGAATTTAAGATAAATGTCGATCGCCAAATTGAAGTGCTAAATATATCTGGAAACAAAAAAGAAGTTACAGCTTATGTAAAACAACAGTTGGAATTATTGGGAGAAGACATTTGTGTACTTGAAAAAGGTATTGTTTACCACATTAATATAAAAATTAAAATAGTTTAATATGAACATAGAAAATACACAGGCTCAGATGAGAAAGGGAGTGCTGGAATATTGCATTCTTTCTATTCTCAACAACGGAGAAGCCTATCCGTCAGAGATAATTGAGCAATTAAAACAAGGAAAGTTAATAGTAGTAGAAGGAACACTTTACCCGCTTTTAACTCGATTAAAAAATGCCGATTTGCTTTCTTATCGTTGGGAGGAATCTACATCAGGACCACCCAGAAAGTATTATCAACTTACTGATAAAGGTAAAAAATTCTTAGAAGAATTAGCAACAACTTGGGACGACCTTGTAGCTGCTGTAGAAATTACCAGAAAACCAACTAAAAAATAAAAACAAACTTTCAAAACGACAATCATGAACCAAACATTAACAATAAACATAAGTGGAATAGTTTTTCATATAGAAGTGGATGCTTATGAAGCGCTTAAAGTCTATTTAAATACCATTAAAAGCTATTTCAATAATTCTGAAGAGCGTGAAGAAATCATGCTTGATATAGAAGCTAGAGTGGCAGAAATTTTTGCTGAAGCTCAAAATGATAAAAATCAGGTAATTGTAATGGCAGATGTAAATAAAGTAATCGCTATTATGGGAGAACCTGAGCAATATTTAACAGATGAAGAGGAAGAAATTCCTGCTCAAAAAACGCACAGAAAAAGAGAGGATAAAAAACTTTTTAGAGACCCTGATGATAGAGTTTTAGGAGGTGTAGCTTCCGGATTAGGTGCCTACATTGGCTTAGATACTGTTTGGGTCCGACTGTTTTTTGTTGCTGCATTTTTTATGGGTTTTGGTATTCTAACTTACATTATTTTATGGATAGTAATGCCAGAAGCTAAAACCACTGCTGAAAAATTAAAAATGCGTGGAGAACCTATCAATATTAAAAATATTGGTAAAGCTTTTGAATCTGAAGCTCAAAAAGTAGGTGAAAAACTACAAAATGTTGATACTAACAAGTTTTCATCAAAAGCAGGAACAGTGTTAGAGAATATTGTAATGGCAATTGCCAGTTTCTTTACAGCTGTTTTCAATATTTTCGGGAAAGTGTTAGGGATTGCTTTCTTGTTTGTAGGAACTTTTATGTTGGTAGTTTTATTAGCATTACTTTTTGGTTCTACAGCAATATTTTCAATTTCTAATGATGGCGTTTATTCCATGGCATCACAAGATTTTTTTAATTTGATTTTTGTAAATCAAGATCAATTTTATTTGGCATCTATAGCTGTATTTTTATTAATTGGCGTGCCTGTAATAGGCTTAATTTTTCTGTCTATCAGAATGTTGTTTAAGGTTAGATCTCACTATAGTGTTGGGTTGACTTTTGTAGGGTTGTTGGTGGTAGGAACTATTTTAGCTTTTATGGTAGGAACGAGGTTAGCAGTAGAAATGTCATCCGAAGAAGAGTTTGAAAAAACAGAAATTATTTCGCCTGATTTTAACACTTATGTAATTAAAACCAACATTACAGAAATGCCGGGACAAGGTGTTTTAGAAGATAAATTTACCAGTATTTCTATTGAAGGAGATATGATGTATCAACGATTTGTGGAACTATCTGTTGAAAGAAGTAAAAACGACAGCATGATGATAACCACTAATTTTTCTTCCCACGGAAAAAGCCCGAAAGATGCATTGAACAAAGCTAAAGCGATTAACTATGTTCATCAGCTTAATGATTCGATACTATTTTTTCCTGATTATTTAGCTACCAATAAAGAACATAAGATTAGAGGTCAGCAAGTAGAAATTACGGTGTACTTACCACTTTATCAAAGTATTTATTTAGATAAATCTACCAAAGAGCTAATTTATGATATAGACAACTTTACTAATACCTATGATAAGAAAATGGTTGGTAGAAAATGGGTGATGTTAGAGCAAGGGTTAACATGTCTAGATTGCAACGATATTGAAGGTATTACCTCTAAAGAATTGGAAGAGTTAAAAGCCTTAAAAATGGTGGAGACAGTAATAGAATAATTATTAATCTATAAAAAAAAAGCGGTGGTTTTTAATGTGAAAGTTTACACCGTAATTAAGAACTGCATGGAAGATAAAAATCTGAAATGCAGTTTTTTTATCCTTCAAAAGTAAAAGAAAGCAAAAACATTTTAGAACGCAGTTGACCAATAGGAGTAGAGAGTGCAGTGCCATCATCTTCTAGTAGGTTAAACAATCCGTACGACATTTTTAGTTCTATCCCAAACTTAAAATACTGTAAGTAAAAGTCTGTTCCAAAACCTATTTGTCCTACAATATCATCTCGTTTTAGTTTTACAATAATATCACTTAGTTTGGTAGAAAAATTATCAGCATCGGCATTAGAAGCTAAATCTAAGGTATAAGCAGCTCCACCAATAATGTAAGCACTAAAATTGTTTAGTCTTACAGATTTATATTTAATGTTTAAGGGAAAATTAATCAAAGTAGATTCAATGTCTTTTTGGTAAGTTTCAACACCTTTCATGGTTTCAAAAGTGTAAATTAAACTTCTTGAAGAGAAAGCTAAGTTGGGTGTAAACCTTAAGCCGAAATAATCACCCATGTGTAATTCTGAAATAATTCCTAAGTTAAAGCCCGGTGCGGTTTTCGGTTCTAAAATCATTAGAGAATCGTTGGAGGTTAAGTCTGTTTGGTCTCTTTTAACTACAAAATTGGCAATGTTATAGCCTAATAAAAAACCAAAGTGCATAAAGCGTTTCTCAAACTTAGGTAAGTTTTTGGTATGCTCTCTTTTGTTGTATGTCTGTGCATCAGCATCAACAAAACAAAGGGTGAAAAGTAGAATTAATATGATTTTTATAGATTTCACTCGTTTCTTTTTTGTTATTGGGTAAACATAACGGAATCTAATTAAAATTATTTGCTTGCCTTGTAAATTGTTGCTATTCCAAATAAAAGGGTGGTTGCTTTTGCATTTTTATACCCTATTTTTGTGAGTAGCTGTACAAAATCTTCACCATCAGGAAAAGCATACACCGACTCAGGTAAATAGGTGTAAGCAGCAGTGTCTTTAGAAACCATTTTTCCTATTCCCGGCAGGATTTTATTGAAGTAAAAATTATACAGTTGTTTAATCGGAAATTTTCTTGGTTTAGAAAACTCTAAAATTATTCCTGTACCATTTGGTTTTAATACACGTAACATTTCTGTCAAGCCTTTTTCTAAATTTTCAAAATTTCTTACACCAAAAGCTACGGTATAGGCGTCAAAATAAGCAGTCTCAAATCGCAAGTTTTCAGAATCGCCAAGTTCTAAGCTGATGATATTGTCAACGCCTTTTTTCTTAATTTTTTCTTTACCCACATTTAACATTCCTTCAGAAATGTCTATCCCAATAATTTCGTCAGGATTTAATTTTAACGCTTCAATAGCAAAATCGGCAGTTCCTGTAGCAATATCCAATATTTTTTTAGGCTGATGAGGAGCCAACATTCTCACGGCTTTTTTTCTCCAAAGAATATCAATACCCAGCGACAAAAAATGATTTAAAAAATCATATTTATGCGAGATATTGTTGAACATGGTAGCCACCTGCTCTTTTTTGGTTTCTTGTTTTTCTTTGTAAGGAATAACGGTCATTCAGCTAAGTGGTTTAAAGTTTCTTTTAATAAAATGTTTTTATTGATGGGCACAACACCAACTTTTTCGCAAACTAATCCTCCGGCAAGGTTGGAAATTTGAGCAATAACGTCATTAGGTTGTTTTAAGGCTAAACATAATGAAGCTACACTAATTACGGTATCTCCGGCACCCGAAACATCTGCTATATTTCTAATATGAGCAGGAATATGTTGGTGAGAAGAAGTATTGAAAATTAACATACCATGTTCAGACAGTGTAATTAAAGTAGCAGCAGGATGAAGTTCTTCGTGTAATAATTTTAATGCGTTGATGATGCTGTTGATGTCTGAAGTTTTAATGTCTAAATTTAATCCTTCTCTTAGTTCTTTAAGGTTAGGTTTAAACAAGGTAACATTTTTATAGGCTAAAAAGTTTTTCTTTTTCGGATCTACTGTGGTCGGGATGTTTTTGTCATTGCATAGCTCTACTACTTTTTCTATGAGCGTAGGTGTGATGACACCTTTGTCATAATCTTCAAAAATAACTACATCTACTTTTTCGGTGGTAATGATGTTTTTTATAACATCAAAAAGTGCATTGCTTTCTTGATTATTGAGTGGTGTTTCTGTTTCAGAATCCACTCGTAACAATTGGTGGTTATTGCCAATTACTCTAGTTTTAACGGTGGTTACTCTATTATCGAGTTTAAGTAGTCCTTTAGCAGTAAGTTGCGAAGAGGTAAGCAGATGTTCAAAAGCAGCACCATCCTCATCGTTGCCTATGGCGGAACACAAAATAGGGTTGCCACCCAATGCTTGTACATTAAGGGCTACATTGGCAGCGCCTCCTAAACGATTTTCTCTCTTTTCCACTGCCACAATAGGTACAGGGGCTTCAGGAGAAATACGGTCAACTTTGCCAAAATAATAGGCATCTATCATAACATCACCAATGATTAATACATTGAGTTGATTAAAATCATCAAATAACTGATGTATATCTTTTTGATTTATTGATGGTTGCTTCATGAAACTTCTTGGTAGCGTTTAGCTGCAAAGAAACGCAAAAAGTTAGGGATTTTGTATTTGTAGGACAGGAAAATGAAGAAATCTGAAAAATAGTTTAAGCTTTCTTTATCCTAAATGTCATTTCGAACAAAATTTTACAAGTTGAGGAATGAAACTTAGTAAAATGCAGCTAGAGAAACGTAAGTTCAGCGAAGCTAAATCTTCTTGGTTAAGATTTGAAAATTTCATCATTTAAAAAATGCCAATTAGGATTTGAGGTCTTTATTAATTGTTCCTTCTTTTTTCTACTCCACTTTTTTATTTGTTTTTCTCTTTCGATAGCATGTTCTATTTGTTGAAAATGTTCGTAGTAAATTAGATTATAACAATAATATTTACTTGTAAAAGCATTAGAGATGCCTTTGTTTTCTTGATGTTCAAATAATCTTCTTTTTAAATCATTAGTAACGCCAATATACAGAACAGATTTATCAGGGTTTGTTGTGATATATACAAAATAATTATGCTGCATTGTTTCAAAAATAAGAAGATTTCTCGACTTCGTTGCACTTCGCTCGAAATGACAAGAGGGAGTGTATTGCCAATAGAATGGTAAGCTGCTATTAACTTTCAATTGGTTCTAAGCAGATGCTTGAAATAGCGTTTAATAAATTTGGAGGAGAATTGGGGTAACGAACTTCTTACTAGAATGTCATCTTGAGCAAAATTTTTCATCTGCCGGAGACGGATAGAAAAATGCAGCCGAAAGATCTTTTGATTTAGATAGCAGAAATATTTTCATTATTTAAAACCAATTTTTGTAAACGAATGTATTACAAATACGCTCGAGAAGGGGGATGCTTAGGACGTGCTATATTTTTTTGAAATATCTTTTAGGTGTTTGTGAATGTGATTTGATACAACTTCTAAATGCTCTAATTTTGAATAATCTCGTGAACCCTTTTTGTAGGGTATCAGATTTATCTTATCAAGAAAAACATATTCTTCGATTGTGTTCTGTGCTTCTTTCAATCGTTTAATCAGGTTTTCTACTGACTCGTTTTTTGTTGTTTCAACACTTTGCTTGTTAACTTCTGACAGTTTTCCTTTTAAGGGACTTGGTTTAATATTCTTGCCTAAATCCGAAATATTCCTTGCAAAACTCTCGTACCAAAAAGTAATATGCCCTAAAACGTCTTTAGCATTCCAGTATTCATATATCATTTTATCATAATCAAGCCCTTGTTCGAAGAAAATAATAAACTTTTTCAATTCATTTCTTAGAATTTCAACTTTAGTCTTTATGTACTCCTCTTTAGCTGTCATTTTTTTCTTAATGAGACCTAACGGTTTAGGCTATGAAATGTGTGGGATTAGAAAAGTACTAGATTTTCGACTTAGCACAAAACAAAGCTTTTTTTGAGTTATAAATTTACTCATTTTTTATAAACGAAATAAAAAAAGGTTTGTGACTTAATAGATAAGTCACAAACCTTTGAAGTAGGACAGAAGCCCACATTTTTTATAGCCGTTGTTGTACTTAGTTTTTTACATTCTCAGGTTTAAATCCGAAAATTTTAGATAAACTCTTTAATTTTTCTTCAGGGATTAATTCACTGCTTACATTTTCAATAGAAAACCATTGTTTAATAGTTTCTGAAGTTTCACCTATTTCAGCTCCAATAATTCCGTAGATATTCTTTTTGGGAACTTCATTTCCTACTAGAAGTTTAATTATTAAGTTGAAATGATATTTGTATTTTTTGAATTTTTTATGAAGCCTTTGATAATCTTCAAGTTGATACTCCCAAGATGTGTTTAAACTTTCTAATAGTTTATTTGAACTCACTAAATTTTTCAAGCCAACTGAGCTGAAATTAAAAGAACAATTAAGGCTAGAGTTATTTTTTTTTATTTTATAACCTTCTAGATACATAGCATAAATCAACTCACCATTAGCTACATATTCCCCAATATGTCTCTCTAAATCATGTTTTAATCCATAAGAAGTTCTTATTGAGTTAAAAGATTTCGTTTTTGTAAAGTACTTTTTTATCTCAGTTCTTATTTTCTTGATTTTTTTTGTTTCAGAAAAAATTTTTGGATCAAATTTTTCACTTTTATATGAAAATCCGTTAAGGTATAGACCATCTAATTCGACTAAAGGAATTACTGATAAGTCCGTGAATGCGTTATGATTTTTATTTTCGTTGTAGAAATGTTTCCAGTTATTATAATTCCTTTCTTTTGAAATTACATCTAACGCTTCATGGTGAGGAATGTTTTTTTCTTTTGCTAATTTTTTTGCAAGTCTCTTTACATAATCAATATTATGTTTGTCAATTTGTTTCATTGTATAATATATTTAAAATCGCTAGAAAAAATGTCACTCATCTACCATTCTCCATAAGCGAGAATATATTAAACTAATGTAACGTAAACGGTGTTGATACAACTTCTCAATGATGAGTAGAAAGCTTCCGAGTAAGCAACTCAAAAGTAATAAAAAATATTCATAAATGATACAGCCAAGAGTTTTTAGTTTCAAAAATTCAAAGAATGACTTTCTGAAAACTACTTTTTGTGTGATTAGGTTTTTAAATTAAGTACAACTTTTATATATGTATTGAAAACATCATACTTATTTCCCCAAAACATACAAAAAATACTTCAAAAACTTTTGAAAAATAACGCTCTACAATTTTTCTTTAAATAAAAATTTCTTTTGTAGGGTTTGCTGCGGTTTGTAGGTGTAGTAAACAAAACCATCTTTAATTTTTATTTTAGAAACAAATTGGTGCTGCAATTGAAAAGTGTCGGCTACTTTCCCCGTGTTGGTATTGATGTGCTTTAATAGATAATATCCTTGCTTTGTAAATAAGGCATAAACCGTTCCGTTAAGCTCGTCCATTAATAATTGTTTTTTCCATTTGCCATTGTTTTTTTCTTGGTGGTAAGCTATGGTAATGCTATCTGTTAGCAAGGTGTCTTGTGTATATTTCCAAATAAAATTATCGTAATGGTCGAAAATCAGTAAGGTATCGTTATTTACAAATAAAGGAGCATAAACAGGGTCATATAAAAAGTTACGAGAAAACCCGGTCATCATAGCGGCAATATCGTGTTTGTCGTAATTTTTATAACGCTTAGCCATACGTTTGGCAAATTGTCGTTGAGCATTATTCAAATCATGGTATTCGTATAAATATTGCCATTCCATATCATGATGAATAACCTCTTTTATCACACTTATAGAAGTATCTTGTGTGTTATAAGTATAGTATTTAAACTTGGGGAAATCGTGCATAAAATCAGAGAAAATAAGTGAGTTTCCGGTGCTGTCAACAATGGGTTTTATCATTTGGTAAAAATCTTCTAGCGGTAATTTATAAAGCGTGAAGCTGTAGCCAATAATTTCTATGCGATAAATGGCATCATTACAAATAAGGTTAATGTTCCCGAGGTAATCGGTATAAAGTTCTTTGGGTGTACAAGGAATAAAATGTGAAGCTAAAATTTCTTCATTTTCATCTACTAAATACAGTTTACTGTCTTTATCAGGATTTTTTTCATAAGCAATAAATACAAATTTATCTTGATGAAATTCGTAATCTAAAATATTTATTTCTACACTTTTAAAAACAGGAATAGGTTCATTGATACTGGTAATTTCAACAGGATTTAAAGCCACTATTTTTTGCTCTAAGGTAATGTTGAGGTAAATACTATCGGTATTATTGGTAATTACTTCGTAGTGCGTATTGTAAGAAGTATGAGAAATAACCAAGGTAGTAAATTGCTGATGTTGAAAACGAATTTCAAACTCTCCTTTGTTGTTGGTACGACTTATGATGTTTTGATGATGTACTTTAATATGTACGTTTTCTATGGCTTGTTGAGTGGTTTTATCAAGAATTTTTCCGCTAACTTTTACTTGCTCTTGTGCAAACAAGGTCGCCATTGGCAGTGTAATAATGAAAATTCGGATAAATAGCTTCATATATGCAATTTTACATCAAAGTTGATGCAATTAAAAGCGAAATTCCATAAAATTAAACTTAGTTTTTAGAAATCACACAATACATGGCAGTAGTAAAAAAATCTCTGAAGTGAGGAATATTCATTATTCCCGGTAGTATTCTGGTTTTTAGCTTAAATTTAATTTCATAGTTGGGGTTAACCATAAAATAGGTTTTCTTATCTATTTTATAATTACAATTTTTTACAATTCTCTCAAATCTATTGATAGAAATTCCAGTATCTTTAATCTCAAGTAGGGAATTTATCGTTTGCTGGTTTTCACCAAACATTTTAAGCATGCCAACATACAAAAAATTGGGTAGTAAATGGAAATAAGGCAATTTACTAAGGTAGCGGCTTCTGCAAATTTGTTGATGTCCACCAAAAGGCATACGCCAAGGAGGAAATGCGAAAAACACTATTCCTTTGGGAGATAAAAATTGTTTTAGGTTTTCTAAAAACACTTCCTGATTAGGAATGTGTTCAATGGTATCCCTCATAATAATCAAATCGAACTGGGGATAATTGGCAGGATTTACTTTGTAAATATCTTCGGCAATAAAAGTAGTAAGTTGTTTATTAGGATGATTTTTAAAAAACTTTTTAGCATTTTCTATTTTGTTTGCAGCAAGGTCGATTCCAATAGTTTTACAGCCTAAGTCTAAAAAAGGAAGTAAGTTGCCACCTTCGCCACAACCAATTTCCGCAACAGTAGTTTCGGGAGTAATATCCATTAAGTCTTTTAAATAAGGAATAACATAGTTGGTAGTAGTAAAAACTTGTTCGTTAAAATATCGTTCTCTATTTGTATGTCTATCGTGCATAATGGTTAAAATGAGGCTCAAAAATAACTCAATTTATTAGATTCAATCTATTTTTTAGGAATAAATGTATGGAATAAACTAATTTTGTTTCCATGACAATAAAAGAACGCTACCAACATTTTATAGACTACTTTAGTAAACACCAGCCCATTGCCGAAACGGAGTTGAACTATAGTAATCCTTATGAATTATTAGTAGCGGTAATACTCTCGGCACAATGCACTGACAAGCGGGTGAACATGGTTACAAAAGATTTGTTTGAGCGTTTTCCTAATGCCAATGAGTTGGCTATTGCCGATGTGGAAGAAGTTTTTGAGTATATAAGAAGTGTAAGTTATCCAAATAATAAAGCGAAACACATTGTAGGGATGGCGAATATGTTGGTGAATGATTTTAACAATGTTGTTCCGTCAGAAATAGATGAATTACAAAAAATGCCCGGAGTAGGTAGGAAAACAGCTAATGTTATTGCTAGTGTTATTTATAATAAGCCGGCTATGGCGGTAGATACACATGTTTTTAGAGTTGCCGAAAGGTTAGGGCTAACTACCAATGCTAAAACACCATTTGCAGCCGAAAAACAATTGGTTAAACATTTGCCTGAAGAAGTTATTCCCATTGCTCACCATTGGTTAATTCTGCACGGAAGATACATTTGTGTTGCACGTAAACCCAAGTGTGATAAATGCGAAATCACTCATTTTTGCAAGTATTATAGTAAGTTAAAATAAAATTAGAGACTGATAATCATAAGTCAGAAGCTTGAAATTATAAATTGGACAATAGGTAAACTAAATTCATAAACTTTTAATCTATTAAACTAAACTTCCAAACCACTTATAATAAAATTTAACCATTGATGTATTTTGTGATAAATGAAGTAGGAATAATTCTTATTTTCGCTGAATAGATTTCAAATATTAATGAATAACAACTATACTATGAAGAAAATTTTAATATCAACAGCCCTGTGTTTAGCAGTTATTACTGGAGCTAATGCTCAGGCAAACAAAATTAAATTTGAGCAATTTAAGCTAGATAATGGCTTAAATGTGATTTTACATCAAGACAAATCAACACCAATTGTTGCAGTTACTGTTTTATATCATGTAGGCTCTAAAAATGAAGATCCTAACAGAACAGGTTTTGCTCACTTTTTCGAACATTTATTGTTTGAAGGTTCTGAAAACATTGGCAGAGGAGAATATATGAAAATGGTAAGTTCTAACGGAGGTATTTTAAATGCTAATACTTCTTTTGATAGAACTTTTTACTTTGAAATATTGCCTTCTAACCAATTAGAATTGGGCTTATGGATGGAAGCGGAAAGAATGTTACATGCTAAAATTGATGAAACAGGTGTGGAAACACAAAGAGAAGTAGTAAAAGAAGAGTACAGACAATCTTTTGAAAACAGACCTTATGGTTCTTTTTTAATGGAAATGTTTGGAAGAGCTTTTGAAGAACATCCTTACCAATGGGTGCCAATAGGCTCGTTAGAACATTTAAATCAAGCAAAAATTGAAGAATTTAGAGACTTTTACAAAACGTGGTATGTACCAAACAATGCTACCTTATCTATTGCTGGAGATTTTGATATTAAACAAGCGAAACAATGGATAAACAAATATTTTGCCGGTATTCCTAAAGGAACAAAAAAGATTGAAAGACCAACAATTGTAGAGCCAATTAAAAATAAAGAAATTAGAGACACTGTTTATGATAATATTCAGTTGCCAGCAGTAATGATGGGTTACCATACACCTGCACAAGGAACACCTGATGCTTATGCAGTAGAAATGTTAGCTCAAATTCTTTCTCAAGGAAATAGCTCTAGAATGCAAAAAAGCATAGTTGATGAACAACAAAAAGCTTTGTTTGTAGGAGCTTTCCCTTTCCCAACTGAAGATCCAGGATTATCATTAATGTTTGGAATAGCCAATATGGGTGTCGCAATAAATGAGTTGGAAGCAGCTATTGATAAAGAAGTTGAAAAAGTGCAGAATGAATTAATTTCTGAAGAAGAATTTCAAAAAATGAAAAACCAAATTGAAAGCGATATGGTTTCTAAAAATGCAAAAGTGGAAGGAATTGCTGAAAATTTAGCTAATTATCATGTATATTATGGCGATGCCAACTTAATCAATACAGAAATTGACAGGTACATGAAAGTAACACGTGAAGATTTAAAACGTGTAGCTAACAAATATTTCAGAAAAGATAATAGAGTGGTTTTACATTATTTACCTAAAGAAAAATAATTAATAGCTAAAATCATTAACTAATCAAAACAATTAAAAAGATAGACATGAAAAAATTAAGCATATATATTTTATCATTAACAATGATTACTGGTGCTTTTGCACAGAAACTAGACAGAAGCAAAGTACCTGCTCCTGCTCCTGCACCAAAAATTAATTTAAACCAACCAGCAACATTTACTTTACCAAACGGATTAAAAGTATTTGTGGTTGAAAATCATAAATTACCTAAAGTGGCTTTTTCATTAAGCTTAGATGTTGACCCTGTTTTAGAAGGTGACATGAAAGGTTATGTTGACATTACTGGACAGTTGTTAGAAAGAGGAACAACCAACAGAACTAAGCAACAATTAGATGAAGAAATCGATTTTATTGGTGCTACATTAAGCACTTCTGCGAATGGTGTTTATGCTTCATCACTAAAAAAACATCAAGCTAAAATTTTAGAAATTCTTTCTGATGTGGTGCTAAATTCAGATTTTAAACAAGAAGAATTGGATAAACTTAAAAAGCAAACCATTTCAGGAATTGCATCATCTAAAGATGATCCGGATGCTATTGCAGCAAATGTTAGATCGGTACTAGTTTATGGTAAAAAACATCCTTACGGAGAAATTACTACAGAAGAAACAGTTGAAAACGTTACCTTAGAAGCTTGTAAAAATTATTACAAAACGTATTTCAGACCAAATGTTTCTTACTTAGCAGTTGTTGGAGATGTAAGCGTTAAAGAAATTCAACCATTAATTGAAAAGTATTTTGCATCTTGGGAAAAATCGGATGTGCCTGTAAATAAATACAAAATGCCTACTGCACCAAAACAAACAGAAGTGGCTTTTGTACATAAAGAAGGAGCTTCTCAGTCGGTAATTAACATTACTTATCCGGTAAACCTTAAAAAAAGCAATCCAGATGTTGTTAAAACAAGAATTCTTAATTCTATTTTAGGCGGAAGTGCAACAGCAAGGTTGTTTATGAACTTAAGAGAGAAACATGGTTATACTTATGGTGCTTACTCTACGTTAAGTGCAGATGAATTAGTAGGTTATTTTAACGCTAATGCAAAAGTGAGAAATGATGTTACCGATAGTGCTTTAACTCAGTTTATGGTAGAGTTAAATAGAATAGCTGATGAAAAAGTTACTGCTGAAGAGTTGCAAGGAATGAAGAATTACGCATCAGGAATTTTTGCTTATACCTTACAAGATCCACAAACCATTGCTCGTTTTGCCATAGAAACTGAAAAATATAAATTACCTGCAAATTATTACGCTACTTACATGGAGCAAATTGCAGCGGTAACTATTGATGATGTGAAAGAAATGGCTGAGAAATACATCACTCCAAACAATGCTATTATTTTAGTGGTTGGAAACAAAAAAATTGCTGACAAGCTTGTTGAGTTTGATGCTAATCAGAAAATTAATTATTATGATATTTATGGAAACGATTATGTTGAAGCATTAAAACCTGCTCCAGAAGGTGTAACTGCTGAAACAGTTATGAATAAATACATAGAAGCAAAATATGGTGTTGCTAAAGGTAAAGCGCTAGACAAAAAATTAAAGAAAATTAAAGATATTACGGTAAGAATGGATGCTACTATTCAAGGACAATCTATTAATGTTACTCGCTACCAAAAAGCTCCAAATAAGTTTGCTAATGCAATTACTATGGGAACAATGGTAGTTCAAAAACAAGCATTTAATGGAACTATAGGTAAATCTTCTGGTATGCAAGGTAGTAAAGATATTACAGGAGATGATTTAGAGGATTTGAAATTAAGTTCTATTATGTTTTTAGATGCTAAATATGCTGACCATGGAATTACTTACGAATTATTAGGTATTGAACCAATTAATGGTAAAGATGCTTATAAAATGGTTCAAACTAAACCAAATGGAGATACAGAAACGGAATGGTTTAATGTAGCTTCAGGTTTAAAAGTAAAATCTATGTCTGTTCAAGAAAATGACGAAATGCCTGAACCAATTACAGTTATTTCTGAACTTTCTGACTATAAAGAAGTAAACGGAATTATGTTTGCTCATAAAACTAAACAATCTTTTGGACCACAAACCTTAGATATGACTGTTACAGCTATTGAAATAAATACTAAATTAGGTGATGAAGTATTCGAATAATAAATAGTTCAAATAACATCAAATAGTATAAAAATTCCCATAATTTTATGGGAATTTTTTATGCCTGTTAAATTAAATTTTAATGCGAATTACAAGAAGGAAGGTTGTAGGTTTTTTTATTATAAGTGTTGTTGCTTTGGTGTTGTTAGTAACCTTTAGCAATATCGTAATTATTACTTCTACAAAAGCGGCTATTCATCATCAGGTAGAAGGTTTTCCAGAGGATTATCCTGTTGCTTTATTACTTGGTACAAGTGAATATACCATTAAAGGAAGGACAAATTTGTTTTTTAAATACCGCATTGAAGCTGCTGCAGCACTTTATCACAATAAAAAAATAAAACACATTATTGTAAGTGGAGATAATAGTTTGTTGGAATATAACGAACCACGACAAATGTTTAAAGCCCTAGTGAAATTAGGCATTCCTGATAGTGCCATTACGTTAGATTTTGCAGGTTTCAGAACCTTAGATTCTGTGGTTAGGTGTAAAGAAGTTTTCGGGCAAAATAATTTTGTCATTATCTCTCAGCGTTTCCATGTAGAAAGAGCTTTGTTTATCGCCAATAAGTTTAATATTAATGCGATTGCCTATGCTGCCCAAAATCCACCTGAAAAATATGCTTTTAAAACTCAATTGAGAGAGTATTTGGCTAAAACACTTGCGGTAATAGATGTATATATTCTTAACACTAAGCCTAAGTTTTTAGGAGAAAAAGAAAATGTTTCTTTTTAATACCTCAATACAAAATTTTCCTTACTCAAATCTGTGTTGAAGAACACAATCCCAAAAGCAAATACATCAATGGTAGTAGTAACTTTAGGATGTTTTTTTATTTCTTCCCAAGCAGCTTTCATTTCATCCGACCAATAAATATCATCGAAAATAAAAACACTTTTAACAGAAGCCTTTTCTACACACATATTAAAATAGGACAGCGTAGCAGTTTTTGTATGGTTGCCATCAAAATAGACAAAGTCTAAAACAGTATGTTGGGAAATGATATTTGGTAACGCATTTTCAAAACTATCATTGTAGATTTTAATGTTGTTGTAGCCTATTTTCTTAAAATTTATTTTGGCAATTTTAGTGATGTTGGGACAACCCTCAATGGTGTGTACCTTACATTTTGAGTTGTGAGCAGCCAAATACATGGTACTAATTCCAACCGATGTACCTATTTCTATAATAGATGATGGTTTAAACCTATTGGCTAATCGAAATAATAACTGTCCGTATTTTGCAGGCTTAGAAGAAAACTTAGTGATGTTGGCAATTCTTCTTTCTGTTGATGAATGAACTTTTGAACCCGCTCCCAAATCAGTTACCTTAATTTTTTGTTTACTCAGCAAAAGCATCGCTCTTATAGATTCAATATCATCGAAACAATAATATTTTTGATCATCTTTAATAATCTGAGTATAGAGCTCAAAAACAAATGGAGACTGAATACCATGCTTATTCTTAGATTTTAAGAGAAAGCCAAGGTAGTTAAAAAGTAACTTCAGTTTGTTCATGCTTCAAAATTATACAATATCTATTGGTAACAATGGTTTTGAGTAAGAAAATACGGTTTTTAGATTTAAGGTTTAAGATTTGAAGTTTGATGTTTAGCGTTTAACCACTAACTATTTTTTGTGCCCTTGCGTCTTTGCGAGAGAGTTAAATGCAAACATAAAATAGTAGATCGATTAAAAATAAATTCATAGATTTGAACATCAAATTTTAAAAATTAAACATGAACATCGCAATAATAGGCTACGGCAAAATGGGACAAGTAATTGAAAGAATTGCTTTACAAAGAGGACATCAGGTAACATTAAAAATTACGGTGGATAATGCAGCAGATTTAAACCCTGAAAATTTAAAAGATGTTGATGTAGCTATTGAGTTTACTACACCTGAAAATGCAGTTAAATCTATTTTCATTTGTTTGGAAAATCAAGTGCCTATTGTGGTTGGAACAACAGGTTGGTATCATCAGTTTGATGAGGTAAAACAGAAATGTGCAGCACATCAAGGGACATTATTATACGCCACCAATTGCAGTGTGGGTGTTAATTTATTTTTTAAATTGAATGAGCAGTTAGCAAAGTTGATGAATAATCATCCGGATTATGAAGTGAAAATGGACGAAGTGCATCATACGCAAAAATTGGATATTCCTAGTGGTACGGCAATTACGTTGGCAGAAGGTATTATTACTAATTTAGACGCTAAAACAAAGTGGGGAATACAACCATCAGCAGATAAAAGTGAGTTGTTTATTGAAGCTCACAGAATTGAAAATGTTCCTGGAACCCATCAAGTAACGTATTCCTCTAGTATAGATGATATTGAAATAAAACATACTGCTCACAACAGAGAAGGTTTTGCTCAAGGTGCAGTAATAGCGGCTGAATTTATTCATAATAAGAAAGGAATATATACGATGCAGGATGCGTTATTTGGTTAAATAAATGTACAATGACTCTAGGTGAAAAAGAAAAAATAAAAGCCCTAATTCAAAAGTATAATCCCATACTTAAAGAATCTATTGAAATTGCGTTGGTGGAAGATTTGTTTAACCTGATTATTGTTAACAGTGACGATACAGATTTTGAGTTGAAAGATTTGCTAAAGAATAAAAAACAACTTAAAAAGTTTGTGATGAAAGAGTTTATTCAGCTCAATAACAAACTACTTACCTCCGAATTAAGACACATGGAAGAACCTAAATTTAAACTCACTAAAAGAGATAGTCAAATTAATTTGAAATTGTAAGGAGCAGTTGTCATTTTGAACGAAGCTTATCAAAATGTCGCTAGAGAAATCTTTTAAGTTCAGTTAGGCTAAAACTTTTAAGTTGAGTTTTTTATACTATTTTTGGATATCTGTTACTAAATCAATTAAGTGAAATCGGTTTCAAAAAAATGGATGTACTTTTTACTGGCAATAGTATTGGCTGTTGTGGGTTATTGGTTGGTGCCTTCTGCTTCTAATTCTAAAGCACCTATCATGGCAGCAATCGTTATTCTTATGGCTGTCTGTTGGATTTTTGAAGTCTTACCCATAGCCGTAACTTCCTTATTTCCTATGTTTTTATTTCCGCTTTTTGGTATTTTAGATGCCAAAGATACTGCTGTATTCTATGGTAAAGAGATTATTTTTTTATTTCTCGGTGGATTAATGTTGGCTCAAGGTATTCAACAATCTAACCTGCATCAGCGATTAGCATTGAGAATTGTTAGCATTATTGGTAGTAAACCTGCTCATCTTATTTTAGGATTTATGATAACCACCTCTTTTTTAAGCATGTGGATATCCAATACCGCTACAGTAATGGTAATGATGCCAATAGGTATTTCTATTATTGAAGAATTAAAAACGAGTATCACTAATGATAATAAAAAACTGATAAGCCGATTTGCTGTTGCCTTAATGTTGTGTATTGCTTATGCGGCCGATATTGGCGGAATGGCAACCGTTATTGGTACCATGCCCAACATGATTTTCATAGAAATGTACCAAACTATTTTCCCTGATAAAGCAGTAATTGGTTTTACACAATGGATGATGATAGGCTTACCAATTGCGATTACTTTTATCATTACAGGTTGGTTATTACTGACCAAAATAATTTATAGAATGCCCAAAGACAATTTGTTGAAAAGCAATGATGTCGTAAAAAGTCAGTTGCACGGACTAGGAAAAATTACTAGAGATGAAGCTTTGTCAGGGTTAGTGTTTTTTATGGCTGCTGTTTTGTGGATTACAGGTTCAGATTTACGCTTATCTGAAACCATTACCATACAAGGTTGGCGTACTGTTTTTGGATTGGAAATGGCTACGGATGCTACCATAGCAATTGCTGCTGCAACGTTGTTGTTTCTTATTCCTTCAAAACAAAGACAAGGAGAAATGTTGTTAAAATGGAGTCATGTACATAGTTTGCCATGGGGCGTTTTGTTGCTTTTTGGTGGAGGTTTTGCCATTGCAGGTGGATTTACTTCTTCGGGTTTATCGGATGTTGTAGGGAATCTTTTTTCACAAATGACTTTTTCCTCTCCACTAGTGATGGTTGTAGTAGTTTGTGTAGTACTTACCTTACTTACAGAAGTAACCTCCAATACAGCAACTACCAATTTGGTGTTACCTATTTTAGCACAAGCAAGTATAGCATTAGATATAGAACCTATTTTATTGATGATTCCCGCAACACTTTCGGCAAGTTGTGCTTTTATGATGCCTGTAGCATCTCCAACTCAAGCAATTATTTTTGGATCGGGTTATGTAAAAATAAAGCAAATGATTCGAGCAGGTATTTTATTTAATTTGTTGGGTGTTATTATTGTCACTTCTATGTTTATGTTATTGTTTAAGTTTGTTTTTGGCGTATAGAACACAAATATCTATGAAACGAATTTGTATAGATAAAGCAAAATGATTTTACATCTCTATGGTTAAATCAAAAATTATATTCAAAATCACTTTAATTAAATTTCTAAAAAAGTATTTTTGAGAATTAAATAAAAAAGCATAAAAAATGGCAAAAAAGATAGATTTAGAATTCAGTAAAAATGAAGATGTTAACCGACTTTCAGTATCAGATTTAAATCGTAGATTAGAAAAAGTGTATTTGGGTGGAGGGAAGAAAAAAATTGAATCGCACCATGCTAAAGGAAAGCTTACTGCCAGAGAAAGAATTGATTATTTGTTGGATAAAAAATCAGCGAGAATAGAAATTGGTGCGTTTGCCGGAGAAGGTATGTACGAAGAACAAGGTGGCTGTCCTTCCGGAGGAGTAGTTGGAATGATAGGTTATGTAAAAGGAAAACAATGTTTGGTGGTAGCCAACGATGCTACTGTTAAAGCTGGAGCTTGGTTTCCTATAGCTGCTAAAAAAAATCTACGCTTTCAGGAAATTGCCATGGAAAACAAATTGCCAATTATCTATTTGGTAGACAGTGCAGGTGTTTTTTTGCCTATGCAAGATGAAATTTTCCCAGATAAAGAACATTTTGGAAGAATTTTCAGAAACAACGCCATCATGTCTTCAGAAGGAATTATACAAATTGCTGCGATTATGGGAAGTTGTGTTGCCGGAGGTGCTTATTTACCTATTATGAGTGATGAAGCTATGATAGTAGATAAAACAGGTTCTATTTTTTTAGCAGGTTCTTATTTAGTGAAAGCAGCGATTGGTGAAAGCATTGACAATGAAACATTAGGTGGAGCTACAACACATTGCGAAATTTCTGGAGTAACTGATTATAAATGTAAGGATGATCAAGATTGTTTAGATAGGATTAAAAACATTATGGATAAAATTGGTGATTACGATAAGGCAGGATTTAACAGAGTGAAACCAACTCAGCCTAAGTTAGACCCAAAAGAAATTTATGGCATTTTACCCGACACTCGTGAAAAACCTTATGACGTAAGAGAAATTATTAAACGTTTGGTTGATAATTCTGAATTTGAAGAATATAAGGAAGCTTACGGACAAACTATTGTTTGTGGCTATGCTCGAGTTGACGGATGGTCAGTAGGAATAGTTGCTAATCAACGTATGGTGGTAAAATCTAAAAAAGGAGAAATGCAGTTTGGAGGTGTTATTTATTCCGATTCGGCAGATAAAGCAGCTCGTTTTATTATGAATTGTAACCAAAAGAAAATTCCTTTGGTGTTTTTGCAAGATGTTAGTGGTTTTATGGTAGGCTCACGTTCTGAGCATGGAGGAATTATTAAGGATGGAGCTAAAATGGTAGCTGCTCAGGCAAATTCAGTTGTTCCTAAGTTTACTATTATTATGGGGAATTCTTATGGAGCAGGAAATTATGCTATGTGCGGAAAAGCTTATGATCCAAGATTAATTGTAGCTTGGCCTTCGGCACAATTGGCGGTAATGAGTGGTGCTTCGGCAGCAAAAACCTTATTACAAATTGAAGTGGCTTCATTAAAAGCGAAGGGAGAAAAAGAAATTACCAAGGAAAAAGAAGATGAATTATATAACAGAATTAAAGACAGATATGATGAGCAAATTTCTCCTTACTATGCTGCTGCAAGACTTTGGACAGATGCCATCATTGACCCAAAGGACACTAGAAAATGGATTTCTATGGGAATAGAAGCTGCCGACCATGCTCCTATTACTAAAAGATATAATGTTGGGGTGATTCAGACTTAGGAGATTAGAGATTGTAGAAGTTGGAAGACCGAAGTCAGAAGACGGAAGAATTATAGATTGAAGACTGCAAACTGAAGACTGAGAGCTGAACGATTAACAATATTGCATCTCTGCGTCTGCCGAAAAAACAAGAATTTTCAATTCTTTGTTTTTTTCGAGCATCCTCGAAATATTAGTTTTTCAAATAAAAACATATTTCGGGATTTGCGAGAAACGAGCTTGTGAGTTCAACGAAGTTAAAAATTGAAGATTTATGAAAAAAACCGGTTCCCTTTTAAAAATGCAAACACAACTTCAGGATGAGGTACAATATCACCTACCTGTGGGAGAGGAGTTGGTTTATCTTAATGAGTTAATAGGTCAAACCATTAAGTTGACTTATGAAAATGCCATTTACTGCATTAAATGTGGACGAAAAACGGTAAAATCATTTAATCAAGGTTTTTGTTATCCTTGTTTTAGAGATGCTCCTGAAGCCGCTGATTGGATTATTCACCCTGAAAAATCACAAGCTCATTTAGGTATTGAAGATAGAGATTTAGCGTATGAGCAAGCTGCACAATTGCAGCCGCATATTGTTTATTTATCACTTACAAGTGGAATTAAAGTAGGCGTAACTAGGCATACACAAGTCCCAACCAGATGGATAGATCAAGGAGCTTCACAAGCTATAAAATTAGCAGAAACACCTAATCGTTATTTAGCAGGAATGATAGAGGTTAGTCTGAAGCAACACATGGACGATAAAACCAATTGGCAACAAATGCTTAAAAATTTACAACCCAGTATTGACTTAATTGCTGAAAGAGATAAAGTAGCCATGTTGGTGGATGAAGCTTATCATGAGTATCTCCTTCCTAAAAGTGAAATTGTTCGCATGAACTTTCCTGTTTTACATTATCCTGTAAAAGTAAAAAGTATAGGTTTCGAGAAAGTACCTGAGTACGAAGGAAAATTGGTAGGTATTAAAGGACAATATTTAATGTTTGAAAATGGTATTGTACTCAACATCAGAAAATATGCTGGTTTTGTTGTAAGTGTAGAAGTTTAAACATCATTTTTATCGTATTTATTGTGGGTTGTATTACGTAATTCTGCGTAATAAAATTTGTTATTTTTCTTTATTAATTTACGTAATTGACATCTTTTTTCATGTTCTTAAATATCAGTATTTTGTATAGTTCAAAAGAATTAAAAGACAATGATAATTTAAAAACATATACACATGAAAACAATAATTACATTTTTAGCCACAATACTGTTTGCCATAAATGGATTTGGTCAGATAGAATTTAAAGGATATATAGTAAATGAAAAAGGTAAGAAATTAAATAATGTAGAGATAAAGTTATATGAAGAAAACTCCTTAATTCATTCAGATTTTATTGCTAATAAATTTGCTTATAATTTATGGCTAAACAAGTATTATACAGTTGAACTTTCTAAAGAAGGTTATTTTACCAAAAGAATTATAGTTTCTACTTTAGCAAGTGTTTATGACGCAGAACCATTTGAATGTGATATTGAATTAATTAAAATATCGGATGATTTAGATGATTCTGATTTCGATTTTCCTGTAGCAATAGTTGAGTACAAACAATACCAAGGAGGATTTCATTACAACATAATTAAAAATAATGGATTTGAGAAAAGAGAGGAATTAATTACGCAACAAGAAAAATAATTAACCTCTTATCTCATCAGGGATTATACAAACCGGAATAGGTTTCATTTTGTGCTGATTAGCTGTATTTAGTTTTTTGTATATAGTCAGTACTTCTTTTTGTCTGTTAGTTAGGTTAGTTTCTGCTGAATTAGTATTCGCAAAAGCCATTGCCCATTCCAATTCTGGGTAAGTAGCTCCAATTTGGTCTTCATCGGTTCTTTCATCTCCCCAAAGTCCATCAGTTGGTGGAGCAACCATAATATCATTGTTTATACCTAAAAATTCTCCCAACATATATACTTCGGTTTTTGTTAAATCAGCAATAGGACTAATATCTACACCTCCATCACCATATTTGGTATAAAAACCTACACCAAAATCTTCAATTTTATTACCTGTACCCACCACTAAAAAACTATTCTTTTGAGCATGATAATAAAGTGTTGTCATTCGCATTCTGGCTCTTAAATTAGCTAGAGCAAGAGCTTCTTTTTGATTGTTTTTATCGGTGGATAAAGTTTTTAAAAAACTATCAAAAATAGGTGTAAGATCAGTTTGTAAGTTGGTTACATTATCAAATTTGGTTTTTAGTTGCTTAATGTGTTTGTGGCCTCTATTCACTTGATTAATATCTTGATAAATAGACATTTCTAAACATAAAACAGGTAGTTTGGTAAGAGCTGCTAAGCTAGAAGTAACAGCAGAATCTATACCTCCTGAAACACCAATAACAAAACCTTTTGCATGTGCTTTTTCTGCATATTGTTTCAACCAATTAACGATATGGATAACCGTTTTTTCAGAATTAATCATGCTCAGATGTTAAAAATAGATACCTAAATCTAAAGAAAAGTAATTAAGATTAGCATTGGCTGATTTATTCTTGTAATTTGGAGTTCCATCAGCATTATAAATAGGAGCTCCATTTCCATCTATATTAACAAGTTTATTGTCTAATGTATTTATGAAACCATTATTAAAGGTGATTCCAAACATTACGGCAGTATTTCCGGAAATGCTGTATTCTGCACCAATACCAATTACTAACCAAGCATTAAAAAATTTAATATCATCTTTAATATCTACATCACTTTTAGAAATTCCACCACTTACATTTTTGTAATCAAAATCTCCATTAGAACTATAGTTAAATCCTGTCTTTACACCAAAGTTTCCATAATAAGTCATATAACCGATTTCGTTAGTTCTTAATTTTAACGTAAGTGGAATTTCAATGTACTTTAGGTTGTAAGACTGATCAATTTGTGTAAATGAATAAACATTATTATCTGCATCATGAAAATGATCAAAATAGGTAAGGTTTCCTCCTAATTTGCTAAGGGTTAATCCTGTTGAAAATAAATAGTTTTTAGCTAAAAAAAACTCTGCAGATAATCCGTAAGAAAAACCCAATGAAGAACCATTTTTTTCATAGCCATCAGAAGAAGGATTTAACCAAGCAATATTAGGTGAAAAATGTAATCCGAATCTAAATTTTCTAAGTTCATCTTCTTGTGCAGAAAGGTTAGAAATAATTCCTATAAATAGTATTAAAGTAAGTAACTTTGCTTTTTTCATTTTCTTTAGCTTATAAGTTAATATCTAATTACAAATTTATACAAATATTATAAGATTAATCTAGCATGTATAAAATAATAAAAAATAGTAGTCTTTTTAGCAGTTGTTTTATTGTAATTTTATTTGTATTCAGCCTGTTTTCATGTTCAGATAACCCTTTAGAGATTGATGTTTCGCATGTTGATTTGGAACTAGATGTAAAAGCTTTTGAAAAAGAGTTGTTTCAAAAAAAAGATAAACTTACCAACGATGAAATTGATATGATAGCTCAAAATTATCATCCTTTTTTTGATGATTTTACCAACCAAATTATCAATATTGGAGATGCCAGAAGAGGCGATTTTAATTTTCAGTTAAATGCTTTTAGAACCGACCCCGGAATTAGAGATGTTTATGCTGATGTACAAAAACAATTTACTGATTTTTCGCCTTATCAAAAAGAATTAACAAATGCTTTTAAGCATTATAAATATTACTTTCCTACCGAAAAAGTACCAACTATTATTACTTATGTTTCGGGCTTTAATTATGCCATAGCCACAGGAAAAGATTATTTAGGAATTGGCTTAGATATGTTTTTAGGAAGCGATTACAAAGCCTATGCTCAGCTAGGTTTACCTCAATATAAAAGTATGTTGATGTCTGAAGAATATTTAGTGTCGAGTGTGTTGTTGGGATGGATTTCTACAGAATTTGAAATGCCTGTTGCTCAGCCAAATTTAATGGAAGAAATGATACATCAGGGAAAAATAATTTATATGTTGGATGCCCTTATTCCTAATGAAAAAAATGCTAAAAAAATTAATTATTCTCCAGAACAATATAATTGGTGTGAAAATAACAAACAAGAAATTTGGTTTTATTTTATGGATAACGAGTTGCTCTATACTAAAGAAAACAGTCAAATCATTAAGTTTATGGGAGAGGCTCCTTTTACTCAGGGTTTTCCAGAAGGATCTCCCGGAAGAATAGGACATTATTTAGGGTGGCAAATTGTAAAGGCCTATATGAAAAAAAATCAGGAAGTAACTATTCCTGAGTTAATGCATGAAAAAGACTATCAAAAAATACTGACAAAATCAAAATATAAACCATAATATTTTTAATAATTACAAGAATGAAACAATCTGAAATAAACATTAAAGTAAGTTTAGATGAAAATCATGTTCCACAAAAAATTACTTGGAACTCTAAAGATGATGTGCAGGATGCTTCAAGCGAATGCAAAGCATTAATGATGAGTCTTTGGGATGCTAAAGAAAACAATACCTTGCGTATAGATTTATGGACCAAAGACATGATGATTGATGAAATGAAACACTTCTTCTTTCAAAGTATGATTACTATGAGCGATACCTACGAAAGAGCAACAAGCGATACAGCTACAGCTGAAGAAATTAGAGAATTTGCCAAAAAAATGGGCGAAAAAATATTAGCTCAAAAATGAATTTATGATTAATAATAACTTAATACAAAAATATAACATTGCCGGACCACGATATACCAGCTACCCTACAGTACCTTTTTGGGATGAAAAAGGAATTGCTTACAACGATTGGATAGGTACGATGAAACGTACTTTCGATGAGTCTAATGCTACAGAAGGAATAAGCTTGTATATTCACCTACCATTTTGCGAAAAATTATGTACTTTTTGTGGTTGTCATAAACGAATTACCAAGCAACACGGTGTTGAAGAACCTTATATTGATACGGTATTAAAAGAGTGGAAATTGTATTGTGATGTGTTGCAAGAGAAACCACGCATTAAAGAAATCCATTTGGGTGGAGGAACACCTACTTTTTTTAGTCCTGAAAACTTGGCTAAATTGATAAATGGAATTTTAGAACGAGCAGAAAAATGCGAAGAATATGAATTTAGTTTTGAAGGACATCCCAACAATACTACTTACGAGCATTTAGAAACCTTGTATAAATTAGGCTTTACCCGTTGCAGTTTTGGAGTACAAGATTATGATGAAAAAGTACAAAAAACCATTAATAGAATTCAGCCTTACGAAAAAGTTGAAGCAGCAACGCTAAATGCTCGTAAAATAGGCTACAATTCTATTAGTCACGATTTAGTTTTCGGATTGCCACACCAAACCAAAGAGGGAATTATTGATACCATAAACAAAACCAAAATATTAAAACCCGACAGAATTGCTTTTTATAGTTATGCCCATGTGCCGTGGATTAAAGGAGTAGGGCAGAGAGGCTACGATGAAAACGATTTACCTACAGCTGAAGAAAAAAGAGTGTTGTATGAAACGGGTAAACAGTTATTAGGCGATTTGGGTTATGTAGAAATTGGGATGGATCATTTTGCATTACCAACAGACAGTATGCATAAAGCTATGGAGAATAAAAGCCTACACCGAAATTTTATGGGTTATACAGCCTCTAAAACACAATTAATGATAGGCTTGGGAATGAGTTCCATTAGTGATTCTTGGTACAGTTTTGTCCAAAATCTAAAAACGGTTGAGGAATATCAAGATACAGTAAATGAAGGAATAATTCCAATTTTCAGAGGGCATTTATTGTCGGATGAAGATTTAGTTATCAGAAAACATATTTTAAATATTATGTGTCATTTTGAAACTTCTTGGGAAGATGAAGCAATGCAATTTCCGGAGTTGGAAGCTTGTATTGAGAGGTTGAAAGAAATGGAAAGTGACGGCTTGGTAGTTTTTACCGAAAACGGATTGCAACTGCCCGAAAAAGCTCGACCATTTGTTAGGAATGTATGTATGGCGTTCGATTTGCATTTAATTAGAAAACAGCCAACAACAAGAATTTTTTCTATGACCATTTAAAAAAAACAAGAAATGAACGCTTTAGAAGAAGTTGAAAAACAAGGCTTTGTTACAGCTGAGTTAGAGAAAGAGAAAAATTTGGTAGAAGAGATTGCTCGATTAAAAAAAGAGAAAAATGCAGTAATTCTCGCTCATTATTACCAACAAGAAGAAATTCAGGATATTGCTGATTACATTGGAGATAGCTTAGGTTTGGCACAAGAAGCAGCCAAAACCGATGCCAATGTAATTCTTTTTGCGGGGGTACATTTTATGGGCGAAACCGCTAAAATTTTAAATCCAACCAAAAAAGTAATTATTCCCGATTTAAATGCCGGTTGCTCCTTGGCAGATTCTGCACCAACCGATAAATTTGAAGCCTTTTTAAAACAATATCCCAATCATATAGTAATTAGTTATATCAATTGTTCAGCAGAAATAAAAGCATTGAGCGATATTATTTGTACATCTTCCAATGCCGTAAATATTGTAGATAGTTTGTCAAAAGATGCTAAGATTATTTTTGCTCCTGACATTAATTTAGGAAAATATGTGCAAAAAAAGACAGGTAGAGAGATGATACTGTGGGATGGAGCTTGTGAAGTACATATTGAAATTTCAGCTGATAAATTGAAACTGTTGCAAGGAAAATATCCTAATGCCAAACTAATTGCTCATCCCGAATGTCAGGAAGTGGTACTAAATGATGCCGATTTTATTGGCTCTACAACTGCTTTATTAAAATTTGTTGAAGAAGATGATGCAACAGAATTTATTGTAGCAACAGAAGTTGGAATTATCCATAAAATGAAACAAGCCGTTCCGCATAAAAAATTAATTCCTGCTCCGGCAGTAACTAATAATACTTGTGCTTGCAGCGAATGTCCTTACATGAAGCTAAACACATTAGAAAAAATTTACGCCAGTTTAGTTCATCTACAACCCGAAATTTTTGTGCCCGAAGAAACCAGATTAAAAGCCCTAAAATCGGTCAACAGAATGTTGGAGTTAAGTTAGGAAGGTAATTTAAATTAGGAGAATGATTATTTTTCAAAGTACAAACCCAATCTCTTTCATGTCGTATTCGTGTAGGTTGTTTTCATGAATGAGCTGTAACTTTCCGGAGAGAGCAACACCGCTAATTACGCCTAAAATTTTTTGGTTGTTAATTAGGTAAGTTCTTTCGGTATTATAGCCTAATAGGTGATTGAGGTAATCGTTATTGATTTGTTGGATTTTACTCGCTTTAAGTTGTAAATAGCGTTTTTCAATAAAAAATAACAATTGATTTAATATGCTAGTTAAGTTATAGCTTTTATTGGTGATAAGCTGCAAAGAGGTAGCTTGTTGTAAATGTTCATTAAAAATAGTTTGGTTAATGTTTATACCAATTCCGGCAACACAAAACTCAATTTTTGAATTTTTTAATGTGTTTTCCAACAACATTCCTGCAATTTTTTTATTGTCAACATAAATGTCATTCGGCCATTTTATGTGGGTGTTTTTTATGCCTAAATCTGTTAAAAAATCTAAAATACCCAACGCGCAAATTTTGCTTAATAGAAACTGTTCGTTAACCAGCAAGTTGGGCTTTAGCACGATTGAAAAAGTAAGGTTTTTATTAGGAGTAGTTTCCCAAATGCTTCCTCTTTGTCCTTTTCCATTAGTTTGATTGTCAGTATATATAACCATTCCGTCAGTAATAATTTTAGGGCTGGTTTTAATTAAAGCAGCAGCATAAACATTGGTAGAATCCACTTCTGCTAACCGAACAATTTTACTTCCTAAAAACAAGCAATTATACATAATGTTCAAAATTAACTAAATAGTTTGTGCTAATGCTTAACTAACAATTTTTTATAAATTGAATTACTTCAATAGGAAATCTGTAACTTTGCCACTTAAAAATTTATTATAAAAATTAATGGCAAAAGTAAAAAAGTTAGATGATACGCAACTCCTTGTGGATGTTATAATTAAAGGATTGCAAGATGTGAAGGGAGAAGACATAGTGAGCATAGACATGCGAAAATTAGATAATGCAGTAACTGCATATTTTGTAATTTGTACAGGAACATCTAATACGCACGTGGCTGCATTAGGAAGTTCAGTAGAAAGAGAAGTAAGAAAAACATTGAAAGACAGAGCATGGCATACCGAAGGTTATCGAAATGCAGAATGGGTTTTATTGGATTACATCAATGTGGTGGTACACATTTTCCAAAAAGAACAAAGAGATTTTTATAACCTAGAAGGGTTGTGGGCAGATGCAGAAATAACACAAGTAAAACAAGCTTAAATAAACGTATTGAATGGAAAATAACAATAATAAAAAAGGAAACCAGCCTCCAAAAAATAATAAAAACCCAAATAAAAAACCGTTTAGTTTCTATTGGATTTATGCCATTGTTGGTATAGTACTTTTATCACTTCAGTTATTAAACTGGAGCGGAGGATCTTCTGTAATTACCGAATCTGAATTTCAAGATATGGTGATGCAAGGAGATGTAGAACAGGTAGTTGTAGTAAAAAACAAAGGCGTTGCTAGAGTTACACTGACTCAAGAAGCCTTATCGAAGGAAGAACATGTAAAAAAAGTAAAAAACAATAATTTTAATAGTGGGAATAAAGGTCCACATTATACTTTTGAGTTTAACTCGTTAGATAATTTTGATAAAGACCTGAAAAAATGGTCGGATGAAAAAGGCCTGAAATACAAAACCGTTACGGAAGAGGATTGGTTAGGAGGCATAATAGGCTTTATTTTACCGATTTTAATTATTGTTGGAATATGGATGTTTTTGATGAGAAGAATGTCTGGTGGAGGTGGTCCTGGTGGGCAAATATTCAACATTGGGAAATCTAAAGCTCAGTTGTTCGATAAAGAAAAAAGTGTTAAAGTAACCTTTGAAGATGTTGCCGGACTGGAAGGAGCAAAAGAAGAAGTGCAAGAAATTGTTGACTTCCTAAAAAAACCAGAAAAATACACAGAATTAGGAGCAAAAATCCCTAAAGGAGCCTTGTTAGTTGGTCCTCCCGGAACAGGAAAAACTTTGTTGGCAAGAGCAGTAGCAGGAGAAGCTAAAGTACCATTTTTCTCACTTTCTGGTTCTGATTTTGTTGAGATGTTTGTTGGTGTTGGAGCTTCAAGAGTAAGAGATTTATTTAAACAAGCAAAAGAAAAAGCACCTTCCATTATTTTTATTGATGAGATAGATGCTATTGGTCGATCAAGAGGAAAAGGAATGGCTCAAGGAGCAAATGATGAAAGAGAAAATACTTTAAACCAGCTACTTACAGAGATGGATGGTTTTGGAACCAATACAGGGGTTATTGTATTGGCAGCAACCAATAGAGCTGATGTGTTAGATAGAGCTTTAATCAGACCGGGACGTTTTGACAGACAAATTCATGTTGATTTACCGGAGTTACACGAAAGAGAGGAAATATTTAAAGTTCATTTAAAACCGTTAAAAATTGACGAAACTGTTGATAGATTCTTTTTAGCAAAACAAACTCCCGGATTTTCAGGGGCTGATATTGCTAATATTTGTAATGAAGCGGCTTTAATTGCTGCAAGAAAACAAAAGAAAGTAATTAGTAAGCAAGATTTCTTAGATGCGGTTGATAGAGTAGTTGGTGGGTTGGAGAAGAAAAACAAAATTATTTCTGACCACGAAAGAAAAACTATTGCTTATCACGAAGCTGGCCATGCAGCAGTAAGTTGGCTCGTAAAATACGCTTCTCCTTTGGTAAAAGTAACCATTATACCTAGAGGTAGATCGTTGGGTGCAGCTTGGTATTTACCCGAAGAAAGACAAATAACTACTACAGAACAATTAAAAGACGAAATGTGTGCTGCATTAGGTGGTAGAGCTGCTGAGCAAGTAATTTTTGGAAAAGTTTCTACAGGAGCATTAAGTGATTTAGAAAAAATTACCAAGCAAGCTTATGCTATGATTAGTATTTATGGTTTAAGTGAGAAATTAGGAAACATCAGCTATTACGATTCTACCGGTCAGTCAGATTATTCATTTTCTAAACCTTATTCTGAAAAAACGGCTCAATTAATAGATGAAGAAGTAAGTAAACTTATTGAAGAATCTTATGCAAGAACAGTTAAAATACTTACGGAGAATAAAGATAAGTTGACTCAATTGGCTGAAATTTTATTAGAAAAAGAAGTAATTTTTAGAGATGATTTGGAAGTAATATTTGGTAAGAGTGCTTTTGAAGAAGAACTAAAAGAAGAAAAGAAAAGTTCTAAGAAAAAAGTACAGGAAGAGGTTGTTTCTGAAACTGTTCAGTCGGAAGAAACAAAAACAGAAAAGAAAGACGATAACATAGATACAGCTTAAAGTTAAAAGTTAATGCAAAAAGATTGGGTTTTGATATACACAACAACAAATAATAATAGTGCCCAAATTGTAAAATCTGTCTTAGACAGTGAGGGAATTAATGCGGTTGTTGTAAACAAAAGAGATTCCATGCATTTGCACCTTAATAATGCTTCAGTTGAGTTATATGTTAAGTCTGACGATGCTATAAAAGCAGTGAACATTATTAATAAAAACGAATTATAGCCAAATGTTACAACGTGCCATAACCGGATTTTTATTTGTATTGGTATTAATTACTGCCATTTATTTTGGTGCTTATTCTACGTTGTTTTTGTTTATGATTATTGTTTTGTTGGGTATTGATGAGTTTTATGCTTTAGTTAAGAAAAATAAAACGATAAACCCTCAAAATTTTCAGGGTGTTTTTATCGGATTAACTTCTTTTGTATTGTTAGCTTTTGCTGCTCAACAAATAATGGGAATAAAATACATCATGTATCTTATCCCTATGTTCTTTTTAACTTTTATTATAGAGCTTTATCGTAAAAAAGATTATGCATTTATAAATATTGCCTATACTTTATTAGGTGTTTTTTATGTTGCTTTTCCATTTGCCATGTTGTATCATTTAGGGTTTTATCAGGAAAATCAGTTTACAACAACGTTTAGTTTTCAAATCATTATTGGCTTTTTCATATTACTATGGTCGAGCGATACAGGTGCTTATTTAGCAGGAAGATTTTTCGGAAAACATAAACTTTTTGAAAGAATTTCACCTAAAAAAACGTGGGAAGGAAGCATAGGAGGAGGAGTATTGTCCTTAATTGCAGCTTATGTTATCAGTTTGTTCTTTCATAATATCGAATTAAAAGACTGGATGATATTGGCAATAATTACTGTAGTTGGCGGTGGATTGGGCGATTTGGTAGAATCTATGCACAAAAGAAACTTAAATGTTAAAGATTCAGGAAACTTACTTCCGGGTCATGGCGGTATTTTAGACCGATTTGATGGCTTGTTTATAGCTGTTCCTTTTATTTATGCTTATTTGATAATAGTTTCCAACTAATTATATTTTCAAATAATTTTAAAATCATATTTTTACTTCATTATTAACTAATAAAAACCACATGAAAATTATTGATGAATTCAAATCATTTGCCGTTAAAGGCAATGTAATTGATATGGCTGTCGGCATTATTATCGGGGCAGCTTTCGGAAAAATTGTAAGCTCTTTTGTAAACGATGTGATAATGCCACCTATTGGAATTTTAATAGGAGGGGTTAAGTTTTCTTCATTAAAAATTGTATTGAAAGAAGCTGTTGGAGAAACTCCTGCCATTGCTATAAACTACGGTAATTTTCTTCAAGTAACGTTTGATTTTTTAATTATTGCTCTTGCCATTTTTATGGTAATAAAAGCAATGAATGCTGCTAAGAAAAAAGAAGAAGCCAAACCTGCGGCACCAGCAGCACCAACTAAAGAAGAAGTGTTATTAACAGAAATTAGAGACTTATTGAAAAAATGAGTTGGTTATTACTTGTAATAGCAGGTTTATTTGAAGTCGCATTTGCTTTTTGTTTAGGAAAAGTAAAAACGAGTGTTGGTACAACTTCCACATTATGGTTTGTTGCTTTTCTACTATGTCTTTTTATAAGTATGTTCCTATTGGTAAAAGCTACTCAGCATTTACCAATAGGAACAGCTTATGCTGTTTGGACAGGTATAGGAGCTGTGGGGACTGTTTTAGTAGGAATGGTATTTTTTAAAGAACCGACCGATTTTTGGAGACTCTTTTTTATTGCTACACTTATTATGTCCATTATCGGACTTAAGTTGGTGACTAAAGCATAAATCCTAAGGGTATTATTCATCACATAAAATTAATTTTAGCTTCATTTTAGACGATTTCTTAGGAACCTTGACGTGCTTAGTCTTATTATCTATATATGCTAACTAACCTTGTTGTTAAAAAAATGTTGGTTAAACGTGTGTTATAAAATCAAATTACCTCTTAAGAATTATTAATTTTAAACACTTATAAATTTTAGTTGTTTTTACCATGTTTTTAATATTCGATACAGAAACCACAGGCTTACCCCGCGACTATAACGCACCCGTTTCCGATTCGGACAACTGGCCCAGAATGGTGCAGCTGGCTTGGCAACTGCACGATGATACAGGTAAATTAATTACAGCTAAAAACTACATTATCAAACCCGTTGGTTTTGATATTCCTATTGCAGTAGCCAGTGTGCATGGCATTACTACTGAAAGAGCCTTGGCAGATGGTGAGGATTTGCAATTTGTATTGGAAGAATTCCAAAAAGATGTGCAACAAACCACCTACAACGTAGGACATAATATTGAGTTTGATGTTAATATTGTTGGAGCAGAATTTTACAGGCTTTCCATAGCCAATAATTTAGCAGCTAAAAAGTTGCTCGATACCATGAAATCCAGTGTGGATTTTTGTGCTATTCCCGGAGGAAGAGGGTATAAATATCCGAGGCTAACGGATTTACATATTAAACTTTTTAATAAAGATTTTGGAGATGCTCATGATGCGGCTTATGATGTAGATGCAACAGCTCGTTGTTTCTTTGAATTGCTTAAGCTTAGGGTAATTCATCCCAAAGAAATTACCAATCAGGAAATTGTTTACGAAGCTCCTAAGTTAGCAGAAGCCAATTTTGCTAAAAAAACTACGGATACTTCGGCTGAAGATGTTTTAAAAACAACCACTCCCATATCTTCGGAGTTGGAAGCCTTAGATTTTGTGCATTTGCATAATCATTCCGAGTTTTCTATTCTTCAATCTACCACAAAAGTTGCCGGATTGGTAAAGAAAGCCAAAGAATTAGGAATGAGTGCTGTTGCTTTAACAGACCATGGCAACATGATGGCAACCTTTCATTTTGTTAGAGAAGCCCATAAAGAAGGCATAAAACCTATTGTTGGTTGTGAGTTTAATCTTTGTGTAAACAGGAAGAATAAAGATTTAAAAGACAATGGATTTCAAACCGTTTTAATTGCGAAAAATGAAAAAGGGTATCATAATTTGGTAAAGTTGGCATCTTATGCCAATACCGAAGGATTTTATTATGTTCCTAGAATTGATAGAGAAATTTTATTAGAATATAAAGATAATCTTATTGCATTAACAGGAGGAATTTGGGGAGAAGTTCCCAATAAAATACTTTTTGAAGGGACAAAACAAGCCGAAGAAGCTTTTGTTTGGTGGAAAACCAATTTTAGTGATGATTTTTATGTAGAAATTAATCGTCATGGTGTACAAGAAGAAGAGGCAGTAAACAAGGTATTGCTAGAATTTGCTAAGAAATACGATGTAAAACAGATTGCTACCAACAATACCTATTATTTAGATAAAATAGATGCCGTTTCGCAAGATGTGTTGTTGTGTATTGGTGGTGGAAGTAAAGTTTCTCAGCCAAAAAAATATATAGGGGCAAAAGGCAGAGAGTTCAGGTTTGGTTTTCCCAATGATGAGTATTATTTTAAGTCGAAAGACGAGATGAAGCAGCTTTTTGCAGATATGCCTGAAGCTATTTTAAATACGGTTGAGGTAGCTGAAAAAATAGAACCTTTTAAACTGGAACGTGATGTATTGCTTCCTAAATTTGATATTCCTGAAGAATTTAAAGATCCTAAGGATGAAGAAGATCCAACTTTAAAAATTGGAGAAAATGCTTATCTCCGCCATATTACTTATGAAGGGGCAAAAGAACGCTACGGAGAAATTACAGAAGAGCTTAGAGAAAGAATAGACTTTGAGTTAGGGGTTATTAAAAATACCGGTTATCCCGGATATTTTCTAATTGTAGAAGATTTTATTAGAGAAGCCCGTAAAATGGGAGTTTCTGTTGGTCCGGGTAGAGGTTCTGCTGCAGGTTCGGTGGTAGCATATTGTACAAAAATCACTAATATAGATCCTATAAAGTACGATTTGCTTTTTGAGCGTTTCTTAAATCCTGACCGTATTTCTATGCCCGATATTGATATTGATTTTGATGATGAAGGCAGGCAGTTAGTAATGGATTATGTTATCCAGAAATATGGTAAAAGTCAGGTAGCACAAATTATTACTTATGGTAAAATGGCTGCAAAATCTGCTATTAGAGATACTGCGAGAGTATTTGATTTACCCCTTTCAGAGGCTAATTTATTAGCCAAATTATTACCAAAAGTTATTCCTGGAAAGTGGAGTATAAATAGGTTTTTAAAGGAAAATGAAGAAGAAATAAAAAAAGTACTCCGCAGTGATGAAGCAGAACGAATGAGACAGTTTTTGAGTTATGCAGAAAGTAATCCTGTTGCATCAAAAACGATTCATCAGGCTAAAATTGTTGAAGGAGCACTAAGAAATACAGGAATACATGCTTGTGGGGTAATTATTACACCAGATGATATTACCAACTTTGTACCTATTGCTACTGCTAAAGATTCGGATATGGCATGTACGCAATTTGATAACTCGGTAGCGGAAGATGCCGGCTTATTAAAAATGGATTTTTTAGGATTAAAAACCTTAACGTTAATCAAAGATGCATGTAAAATTATTAAAGATAAACATGGTATTGAGCTAGATCCTGAGCAATTTGATATTGAAGATGAAAAAACCTATGAACTTTTTCAGAAAGGAGCTACCAACGGTATATTTCAGTACGAGTCGGATGGTATGCAAAAGTATCTTAAGGATTTAAAACCTACTGTTTTTGCAGATTTAATTGCGATGAATGCACTTTATCGTCCAGGACCGATAGAGTACATTCCTTCTTTTGTGAAGAGAAAACATGGGGAGGAAGAAGTGATTTATGATCTTCCTGAAATGGAGGAATACTTAAAAGAAACTTATGGAATTACAGTTTATCAGGAGCAGGTAATGTTACTTTCTCAAAAATTAGCTGATTTTACCAAAGGTGAAGCCGATATGCTTAGAAAAGCGATGGGTAAAAAGCAAATTGCGGTGCTGGATAAAATGAAGCCCCAATTTATTGAGCAAGCTAAAGAAAAAGGTCATCCGGAAGATAAACTAGAAAAAATCTGGAAAGATTGGGAAGCTTTTGCCGCTTATGCATTTAATAAATCTCATTCCACTTGTTATGCATGGATAGCATTCCAAACCGCTTATTTAAAAGCTCATTATCCTGCCGAGTACATGGCATCTGTGTTAAGTAACAACATGAACAATATTGATCAGGTTACTTTTTTTATGGATGAGTGTAAACGCATGAAAATTAAGGTACTTGGTCCTGATGTAAATGAATCGGTATATAAATTTACGGTAAATGCTAATGGAGAAATACGTTTTGGATTAGGAGCTATAAAAGGCGTAGGAGAAAGAGCCGTAGAATGTATTATTGAAGAAAGAAAAAAGAATGGTGCTTATTCTTCCATTTTTGATTTAACTAAAAGAATAGACTTAAGAGCTGCTAATAAAAAAACCTTAGAAAGTTTAGCATTGGCAGGAGCTTTTGATTCGTTTCCTAATACGCACAGAGCTCAATATTTTGCTGAGTACGATAATAAAGGTACTTTTTTAGAAATGGCTATAAAGTTTGGAAATAAATTTCAGGAAAACGCCAACTCTGCTCAAGTATCCATGTTCGATATGGTGGAGGCTGAAGAAGAAGTTGATGAACCTCAATTACCACATTGTGAAGAATGGAGTACCTTAAAAAAGCTAAATGCTGAAAAAGAAGTGGTTGGGATTTTTATTTCCGGACATCCATTAGATGATTTTAAGTTAGAAATGCAAAGCTTTTGTAGAGGAAATTTAAGTGATGTTAAAAATACGCTAGAAAATAAAGGGAAAGAATTAGCCATTGCCGGGATTTGTACAGGAGCAGAAGAGAGAATGACTAAAAACGGAAAACCTTTCGGTATTCTTAAAGTGGAAGATTATGAAGGTTCGCATGATTTCTTTGTTTTTGGAGAAGAATACGTAAAACACAAACCTTATTTTTTAGAGGGGCAATATTTGTTTATTAAAGGAAAAATTCAGCCCAAACAATGGGCAAAAGAGGATAATGATGTTGAGTTTAAGATTGCTAGCATTCAACTGCTTTCTGAGGTAAGGGAGAAAAGAACCAAAAGAGTAATTATTTCTTTAACCAACAAAACGCTAACTACAGATTTGTTTGAAGAGATAGAAACGATTATAGAGCAACATCAAGGCAATGTGCCTTTTAGGTTAATGGTGCAAGATGACGAACATGGAGTGGTAAACATGAACTCTAGAACTAAGAAGGTAGAAGTATCTAATGAATTTTTAGAAAAGTTAGATAATTTATACCAAATTAAGTATAAAATTTCGGAAAGTTAAAAAAGTATAAAAATCAAAGAATTGTAATATTTGTTACAAAGTAAATTGATTTATTAATTGTAATTTTGAACAAAAGAAATCAGGAAAATAATTTAAAAAGATAATATTATGGCATTAGAATTAACAGACGCAAACTTTGAAGAAAAAGTTTTAAAATCAGACAAAGCAGTATTAGTAGATTTTTGGGCAGAATGGTGTGGACCATGTAGAATGGTAGGGCCAATTGTTGAAGAATTAGCTAACGATTACGAAGGTAAAGCACTAGTAGGTAAAGTTGATGTAGATAATAACCCTGAAGTAGCTGCTAAGTTTGGAATTAGAAATATTCCAACTATTTTATTTATGAAAAATGGTGAGGTAGTAGATAAACAGGTTGGTGCAGTGCCAAAACAGACATTAGCAGCTAAATTAGATGCTATTTTATAATAAGTTTTTAAATTTTAGTTAATTGTTTAAAAGCTGCTTGGAAGTATTCTAAGCAGCTTTTTTTATTGTTTGATTTAAACTAGAAACGACTAAACCTACATCAGTCCTCTGCCGGTTTTCTTTATTTCACCGCTTGCAGTTAGGTCATTAATTAATTTATCAAGAATTCCGTTAACAAAAATCTTACTTTTAGGAGTACTATAACCTTTAGATAAATCAATGTATTCGTTTAGTGTAACTTTTACCGGAATAGATTTGAAGGCAGTTAATTCTGTCAAAGCCATTTTCATTAATAAAATATCTACCATGGCAATTCTTTCAATTTCCCAATTTTTGGTTTTATTGGCAATTAGTTGAGCATTTTCAGCTTCATTTTTTATGGTTTCCCTAAAAAGCGTTTTTACAAATTCAATATCATCTTCTTCATCACTGTAAACAGGCATTATAATAGCTGAATTATCTCCTTTTGCATCAATTTTTTTGATGGTTTTAATTACCATACTCAACACAAAATCTATTTCATCGTAGCCCCAATAAATACTTTTTTCGCTTATTTCAGAAATGAAAAAATCGTTTTCAGCAATAATTTTTTTGAAAATAGCTACGGCAAATTTCTTATCCTCTTCAAAATGGCTGTTTTTAGTGGCCATGTATTCCTGGTAAACAGGGTGTTTTCTCATAAAGTTCATTAACTTTACTAATAACTCCTGATCGTTACTCCACAATAGTTTTTTATTGTTTATTGCTATTTTTAGTTTAGAATTTTCACTCAGAATTTTAAAAACAACATTGTCTATAAATTTTGTGTTAGGATTCAAATCCTCAGCAGAAGGCAATCTTTTTTGTTTGGCTTCTTCGTTTTTAAGCTTAGAATAATGAATAAGTTCATCACCAATAGTTAGGAATAAAAGATACAAATCGTGCATTCTTTCAAAACTATGAAAGAGGTCTTTTTCTATTTTTTGTTGATTGTCGCTTCCCGAGTGGAAGTAAGCATAAAGTGCTTGAAATGTTTTTATTCGTAAATACCTTCTGCTAATCATTTATCAAGTTTAAAGTCAAGATTAAAAAAAAACACCTCCTTCTCGTTTGAAGGAGGTGAGTGATGAAATTGAATTATTTTAAAACGAAAGTTTTATTTTACCTATTGCTTCAATACGTTCTTCGGCCATTTTATTAGCAATAGCATAAGTTGGTATATTCTCATCTTGAGAACGTTTAATTATAGTTGCTGTAGTGTTATAAATATCTTCTGCTTTAGCCATTGCCCATTCAGGAGAAAGCTCTTTTACTTCGGCATAGCAATTAATAACACCACCTGCATTCAACATAAAATCAGGAGTGTAAACCATCCCTTTTTGCATTACAGCTTCGCCATGTTTTCTTTCGTCTTTTAATTGGTTATTGGCTGCACCGGCAATTATGCTACATTTTAAGCGAGATAAAGTATCGTCATTTATAGTTGCTCCTAATGCACAAGGAGCATAAATGTCCATATCTAAATCATAAATTTCGTCTAAACCTACTACTTGTGAACCAAATTTTTGAGCAATATTTTTTAAGGTAGCTTCGTGAATATCAGAGATAAAAACTTTAGCACCTTCTTTGGTTAGGTGTTCTACTAAATACTGTCCAACATGACCAACACCTTGTACAGCAATTTTTTTACCAGCTAATGAGTCGCTACCAAATTGAGCTTTAGCAGCGGCTTTCATACCTACATAAACACCGTAAGCAGTAACAGGAGAAGGATCTCCACTTTTTCCGGGTAACCCGGCAACATGATTCGTTTCCATATTTACCCAAGTCATATCCTGAGGAGAAATACCAACATCTTCGGCAGTAATATATTTGCCACCAAGTGAATTTACAAATTTTCCAAACCTTCTGAATAAAGCTTCATTTTTTTGAGTTCTTGAATCACCAATGATAACAGCTTTTCCACCACCAAGGTTCAAACCTGCCAAGCTATTTTTGTAAGACATTCCTCTTGAAAGTCTCAGTACATCATTGATAGCTTCAGCTTCGTTATTGTACATCCACATTCTTGTTCCGCCTAAAGCGGGACCTAAAGTGGTGTTATGAATGGCAATAATAGCTTTTAAGCCTGTAGCATTATCTTGGCAAAAAACTAACTGTTCATGGTCGGTGGTAGTCATGTGGCTAATAACCGGATTTTCAGCAAATGCTTGTTCTTTAACTGCTGTCATGTCTTTTATTTTATTATTTAATGAGTTTGTTTCGTGTTTAGTTTCTAATATTAATCCCTAATTTTGTATTTAATAAAAGAAGGATATTATCAGGTTCCAAAATTAGTGTTTTCTTGTTAATACAGCTTTTTTTCTTCAATTTATAATGGTTAATTTTTTTTGAATGAAGTCGCTTAAATACCTTAATAAATATTTGTTTAAATATAAATACAGATTGCTATTTGGGTTTCTATTTATTGTATTATCAAATATTTTTGCGGTTTACCCTGCTCAACTTATTAGAGAGGCGTTAGATTTAGTTGAGGCAAAACTTAAAGGAATTGAAATTACAGATACTTCTTTTTTAACAGAATACATGGATGGAATTCCGCTTACCAAAGTTGTTTTAATTTATGGAGCTATTGTGTTTATTGCGGCAATAATAAAAGGTGCTTTTACTTTTTTTATGCGTCAAACGATTATTATCATGTCTCGTTTGGTAGAATATGATTTAAAAAATGAGGTGTATAACCATTATCAAGATTTAGATGCTTCTTTTTATAAGTCTAATAATACAGGTGATATTATGAACCGTATTAGTGAAGATGTTACCAAAGTAAGAATGTATTTGGGACCGGGAATTATGTACAGTTTAAATTTGATTGTATTGTTTGTAATTGTTGTACCTATTATGTTTTCCATTAGTGTAAAACTTACCATGTATTCACTTATTCCTTTGCCAATTTTATCCATCATTATTTATTATGTTAGCAATGTAATCAATCAGCAAAGTTCAAAAGTACAAGCCAAATTATCAGATATTACAACGCTTACGCAAGAAACGTATTCAGGAATTAGAATCATTAAATCTTTTGTAAAAGAAGATTATTTTAATAAAGAATTGAATAAACAAAATGAAAATTACCGAAGTCTTTCTATGAATTTGGTAAGAACTAACGCTTATTTTGCTCCAACAATGTTGTTGTTAATTGGTTTAAGTACCATTTTTACCATTTACATTGGCGGACAAGAATACATTGCCGGAAACATTACCAAGGGAAATATTTTGGAGTTTGTAATTTATATTAACATGCTAACCTGGCCGGTAACAGCAATAGGTTGGGTATCTTCAATTATTCAAAGAGCATCAGCATCTCAGGAGAGAATAAATGAATTTTTAAATACGAAATCCAAAATTAAAAATCCAACAGATAAAATAGAAGAAGTTAAAGGTGATATTGAATTTAATAACGTTTCATTTACTTATCCTGAATCAGGTATAAATGCCTTGAAAAACGTTTCTTTTAAAGTAAAACAAGGAGAAACTTTAGCAATTGTAGGAAGAACAGGTTCTGGAAAATCCACCGTTGTGAACCTTTTGTTGAGAAATTATGATTTAAATGAGGGCGAAATTTTAATTGACAACAAAAATATTAAAGAAATTAATTTAAATCATTTTAGAGAAAATGTGGGGTATGTTCCTCAAGATGTGTTTTTATTTTCAGATACTGTTGAAAACAACATTGCTTTTGGATATAAAAATAAATTGCCCGAAAAAGAAGTAATAGAACAAGCCGCTAAAGATGCTGTTATTTATGCTAGTATAAAAGAATTTGATAAGGGATTTAAAACTAGAGTAGGAGAGAGGGGGGTAACATTGTCTGGTGGACAAAAACAACGAATATCAATAGCTAGGGCTATTATTAAATCGCCAAAAATTTTAATTTTTGATGATTGTTTATCGGCAGTTGACACAGAAACTGAAGATGCTATTTTAAATAATTTAAAAAGAGTAATGGAAAATAAAACATCTATTATTGTGAGTCATAGGGTTTCAACAGTTAGAAATGCTGATAAAATTGTAGTATTAGAAGATGGTAATATGGTAGAGTTTGGTACACACAATGAGTTGCTTAATGCCAAAGGAGCTTATTATAAAATGCACGAAAAACAATTAATGGAGGAAGCTAGAAAAAATAAGGAAGTTTGAAAATAGTAGTATTATTGCTTTTAATACAAAAAAGAATAACAAAAAATCCAGTATAATGAAAAAAACATTTATTCTAATAAATTTATTTTTAATAACATTCATTTTGCCTGCACAGAAGAAAGGATTAGAGAATAATAAAGTTCTTTATGTAGGCGAAACTTATGAAACGAAGCCGATACTAATTAATTTTTATAAGAGCTTTTTGTTTGAAGAAGATAATATGATTTTTGATCTTTTTTTAAGTAATAAAAAGATTTATCTGAGAAAATATAATTTATCTACTTTAAATCTTGAAGAAAGTGCAAATTTTGAATTGTTTTCAAAAGAAGTAAGTTTAGAAAAAATATTAAAAATTAAAGATAGAATTTTTATATTTTATTCGTTAAGAGAAGGTGAGTATAATAATTATAAAGAAAGTTTATATTACCGCGAAATTGACCCAAAAACCTGTTCTTTTAAAGATAATGGAGAATTGCTTTTTAAAACTGACTTTGAAGTAACATCAGTGTATGAATCCGGATATTCATCTTACAATAATTTTGAAATTAAATTATCAGTTGACTCTGAGTTATTAGCAGTGTCTTATAAAATAGATAAACTAAAGAAAGAGAGTGCTATTTATTGTTATAAAGTGTTTGATACAGGGTTTAACTTGAAATGGGAAAAAGACATTACAATGCCTTATGAAGTAGAGTATTTACAGGGTATAGATTTCGCGATTAATAAACAAGGAGATATTTTTAGTGCTTTCTATGTATATGGAAATAAGAATAAATATTTCACAAATTCTAAACTTCAAAAAGATTTTGATATTGAAATTTATAAAATTGAAGCATCTTCTGATAAGCCCTATAAATATAAAATCAACATAGATTCTAATTATGTTGCAAATAGTGTAAAATTTGTTCAGACAGAAGAAGGTGTTAAGAGTGTAGGATTGTCTTCTTTTGTGGCTTATAATAATAGATTTTTCGGTCCAAGTGGTATTTTCATATTTAATCCTCAAGATTCTACTTCAGAAATTAAAAACCACGTTATTTCTGATAGTATCATTTTTCTAAATGAAAAAGCAAGTACAATAGCTAATCATGAGGCAATTAAGAGAAGGTATGGAGAGGGTAAATACAAGCCTTATGTTAGTGATTTAGGGATTGAAAGCATAAAAATATTAGAAGATGGTAGTCTTTTATTAGTTGCAGAGCAATCTAGAACAGTAAATAGAAGTGCAGTTGTTCCAATAGCAGCAGCTGCTATTTTAATAGTACCTAATTTTAACATGATGTTTGAGAGTGCTTATTTTACAAAAATTAATAAAGATGGAAGTGTAGCGTGGACAAATAAATTAGTTAAGAAACAAGAAACAGATATGCAAGTTACAGTTGATGGGTATAATAAATTAGGAAAAGATATGGTAATTATTGAAGATGAAAGTAAAATAAACATTATTTATAATGATCATTTAAAAAACTTGAGTTTGAATAATTCAAAACCTCCTAAAAGGTTAAAAAACAGAAGAAATGGGGTGCTACTTAAGTATTCAATTAACAAAATATCTGGAAACTCAACAAAAGAGTTTTTCTCAAAAGCAAATAGAATAAAAGATGTCAAGGTGAATCAGTTTAATACTTCTTGTTTTGTTGCATATTATGATGATTCAGCAATTTTTGAAATAACAAAAAATTATAATAGTCACTTAGTAAAGTTTAAATTAAATAAATAATGAGAATTATAGCTTTAGCGATTAGTTTATTGTTGGCAGAAGTTAGTTATGCTCAAATGAGAGTATATTTACTGGTGGATAAAAACTTTCCTAAACCAATAAGTGGAAATAATAATTATTCATCGCCTTTACCAGGAATAAAAGCAGGTGTTTTTTACGAATGGGAAAAATTTAGCTTGGGATTGGCGACTGGTTACGAGTCTTTTAAGCCAATTAATGAGGTAAATTATTTAACGTTGAATAATTCAATTATTAGATATGATAAATATTACGTGGTTAAAATGTACCCTATATTATTAGAAGGAAGGTATAATATCGCTTACATCAAAAATAAAGTAAAACTTTATATAGGAGGAACTTATGGTGCAAGGATTTTAAAATATGATCACTATAAAGTTACTAGAAAAGAAAGCACACCGCTTTATTTTTCCTCTAATCCATCTATGGATTTAGATACCATTCATAGTAATAATGTGATTTCAAGGTATTCAATAGGACCAAAAATTGGAGCGACAATGGATTTTGGAGACAAAATTTTATTGATGATAGAAGGTTCATACAATTACATACCGGAAGAACAGACTTTTAGTAGAAGGCGTTATATTGTTAATATAGAACATTCTTTTTCATTTGGAGTAGGGCTAATTTACAAGTTTGGTAAAAAGATTATAGATAAACCAAAAAATGAAGGTTGGTTTTGAAATATAAAAGATAGATGAAAAAGATTTTAAAAATATCATTTATTGTTTTAGTTTTAGCTAGTTTATGTGCATGTTCAAGTCAACGTAAATGCAACGGAAAAAGAGGGACAAAAACTCCTATGGGAGTGATGTAATAAAAAATTAAATTATGGAAAAACAATTAAACATATTCGGAGAACCACTTATTACCTGTAGTAACGAACCATTAACAGGTTTTTTTAGAGATGGCTGTTGTAATACAGATGATTCTGATGGTGGAGTTCATACAGTTTGTGTTGAAGCTACTGCTGAATTTTTAGATTTTTCTTATAGTGTAGGAAATGATTTAATAACTCCAGTTCCGGAATGGGACTTTAAAGGGCTAAAGCCCGGAGATAAATGGTGCTTATGTGCTGCTCGCTTTCTTGAGGCGTATGAAAATAATGCTGCTCCAAAAGTAGTGTTAGAAGCTACTAACGAAAAAACTTTAGAAATTATACCAATGGATGTATTGATAAAACATGCATCATACAGCAAACAAAATCAATAAAATAATAAAATTTTTAATGTTGTTTAGCTTCAAAAATAACCTAAACTATTGATTTTTAAAAGGTTTTGACTGATTGAAAAAACATGAAAATTTTTTTTAAAATATTGCTTGCGAACTAATATTTAATGTATAAATTTGCAACCCTTTTTAGGACAAAAAATAAAAGATATGGAAGCTATTAAATTTGTAGAAAACGATTTGTCTCAGATAAATCAATACCCTGAATTCAAATCAGGAGATACGATTACTGTATATTATAAAATTAAAGAAGGTAATAAAGAAAGAACTCAGTTTTTTCAAGGAGTAGTACTTCAAAGAAGAAACTCAGGAGCTAATGAAACATTTACTATTAGAAAAATGTCTGGTGGAATTGGTGTAGAAAGAGTTTTCCCATTTGCTTCTCCATTTATTGAGAAAATTGAAGTGAATAAACATGGAAATGTAAGAAGAGCTAGAATTTTCTATCTAAGAGAAAGAACGGGTAAATCTGCTCGTATTAGAGAAAAGAAAATGGTTAAAAAATAAGCTTATAATAAATAGTTTAGATATGGTTAAAATCCTTAGGAATTTTCTTCTAAGGATTTTTTTTTGTGACTGATGTGTTGAAAAATAGTTAGAGGAATATTAAATAATTAAGAAAAGATAACTTCAATCTTCATCACCAATTACCAGCTTGTATTTTTCTTTTGCTTGAATTTCAACGGCTTTTTCATTATCTAAAATCATGGTAGGAATTCCGTCAAAATCAGCAATTTTTCCGGTTACATAAATGGTTTGGTGTAAAAGCATATCGTGTGGGTTATAACTAAAGTTTAATATATTTTGTTTCCAAATAGCAATGGTAAAAATATGGTTAGGATAATTAATATCTAAGTTTAAAAATAAATGTCCGTTGCGGGTTTCTTTGGTGCTAACAACTGTTCCGGCAATAGTAACTTTTCTATTGCTACCCATTAATCTTTTGGCTTGTATAGTATTGTATACACCTTTAGGCAAGTCGGGTTGGTAAAGTGGTTGGACATCATTTTTTTGTTTTTCCGGCAACCAATCTGTGATGTTTTTCTGACTTTCCAATGTATTTTCTTGTTCATCTTCTACTTGGTAGAAAAAATCAATGCCTGTAGCAGCTTCAACTTCATCAATACTTATAGCATAATTGTTTAAAGGGTAGTTAATTTTTTGGTTGGGCATTATAAAACCAATGGCTTTTTGGTTGTTCAAATCCATTACCACTTTGTAGTAATATGTTGGGATACTTACTTTGTTGACGCTTCTTTCAACTTTAGGAAGCGTATCGTTTAATAATGGACCGGTAACAACATAAAGCTGTGTAGTTGGATTGTTATAGATGTAGCCTCTTAAGATATCTTCCAATTCTCCCCATTTTTCTCTATTAAATTCCGCTAATTGTGGTGACATATTAGAATAAAAATATGATTCTGAAAGTGCTTTTTTGCTCCATCTAAAATCTGCTGAAGGAGCTAGATGTCCTCTGTCGTAGCCAAATCCATCATATTCATAGTTGCCATCTTCTTTTTTAGTTTTAAGAAAATAATCTATCTCGGTTGCCGAACCTGTTTTTACTAGCGAATCTTCTCTAAAATCGTTTGTCCTACCTGTTTTTCCGTTAATAATATCGGGCAAAATAATATGAGCAACCCATTTGGCTTGTTCATGTGGTTCGGAATAAACTAAACTCATAGCAGCATGATGAATAATTTCTTCATTATCGTTGGTTTTGGGTAAACCGTATTTATATAAATCTTCACGAAGCTTTGTAAGTTTATAGGTTTCCAATCTCTTGTAAAGTTCTTCTTTTTGTTGGTCAAGTTGGTTTATTTCTTCTGTTAAGTTATTGATCTTTTCTTCAGAAGTTTGTGCAAAAACAGAAGTGCTTATTATTAAAATAAGAGGGAAAAATAGATGGTAGCTGAATTTTAGCATTAAAATAGGTGTTAGACTTTAGAAAGTTAAAGCTAACAATAATTGTGTTATAGAAGTTAAGTGTAGCTTATTATTCTTTAAACAAAGAATCAACAAATTCAACTTTATTAAAAACTTGTAGATGTTCTATTCCTTCGCCAACACCAATGTATTTTACGGGGATTTTAAATTGGTCGGAAATACCAATAACTACACCGCCTTTAGCAGTTCCATCAAGTTTAGTAATGGCTAAGGCATTAATTTCTGTAGCTAAAGAAAATTGTTTGGCTTGTTCGTAAGCATTTTGACCAGTAGAACCATCTAACACTAATAAAATCTCATGAGGAGCATTAGGAATAACTTTCTTCATTACATTTTTTATTTTAGAAAGTTCATTCATCAAGTTGATTTTGTTGTGTAACCTTCCTGCAGTATCAATAATTACAACATCCATTCCCTTCGCTTTTGCAGACTGTAAGGTATCAAAAGCTACAGAAGCAGGATCGGCATTCATTCCTTGTTCTACAATAGGAACATCCACTCGTTGAGCCCAAATTTTAAGTTGATCAACAGCCGCTGCTCTAAAAGTATCTGAGGCTCCCAGCATTACTTTCTTACCAGTTTTTTTAAGTTGGTGAGCCAGTTTTCCTATGGTGGTAGTTTTTCCAACACCATTAACACCAACTACCATAATCACATAAGGTTCATCTTGTTGAGGTGTAGTAAAGTCGGTATAGTTTTCAGTATTATTTTCTTCTAAAAGGGTGGTGATTTCCTCCCGCAGTATTTTGTTAAGTTCGTCAGTTCCTAAGTATTTATCTCTAGCGACCCTATCTTCAATTTTTTCAATAATTTTTAAGGTAGTGTTTACACCAACATCAGAGGTTACTAGAATTTCTTCAAGGTTGTCTAATATTTCACTATCAACTTTAGATTTTCCGGCAACAGCTTTAGATAATTTTGAAAAAAAGTTTTCTTTGGTTTTGGTTAAACCTTCGTCAAGCACTTCTTTCTTTTCTTTTGAGAATATTTTGAAAAACGACATTTATACTATTTTATTAGTGTTTGTATTTGAGTGGTTAAAATTAGGATTAAAGTTTTGATAATCCTGATAGGTTTGAATGATTGGAAATAAAAAAAGCTTCTCCCTTGACTACAAGAAAGAAGCTAAATAAAGTGTTTTTTTAAGAAAAAAGATGTTATTTATTTTTTGAAAAAATCTTCTACTTTATCTTTTGTAACGATTTCTTCCTTAAAAGCATAAGCTCCTGATTTTGGAGACTTAACCATTTTAATAACTTTAGTGTAGTTCTTTCCACCTTCTTTTTGTACTGTTCCAACGGTTTTCTTTGCCATAACTATTTGGTTTATTTGAAAATTTCTTTTTTATGAAAATTCCTAATTATTTAATTTCTTTATGTACGGTAACTTTCTTCAAGATAGGGTTGTATTTTTTTAATTCAACTCTATCAGGAGTATTTTTTTTGTTTTTTGTAGTAATGTATCTTGAAGTTCCAGGCATACCACTATTTTTGTGCTCTGTGCATTCCATGATTACTTGAATTCTATTTCCTTTCTTTGCCATTTTATATACCTTTTAAAAATTGGACTGCAAACTTAGGAATTTTTTTTCAATCGATTTCATTTTTTTTAAGTAACTAATCACTTTTTTATTTTTAATGAAGTTTTTATTCTAATTCTTTCGTGTTTAAAGGTGTTTCTTCATTTATTTTAAGTAATAGAGTTCCGCTCAGATAGCTTGTTTTTAAGGTGTTGTCGGGAGTTTCTATATTAATGTTATCAAAAATAAACTTTAATTTAATTTCTTTTGTTTCAGAGATGATTGTCATTTCATCTATAGGAAGATTATAAGTGTTGTTGGAATTTTTGTATTTATCCATTAAATTTTTAACGATTCCACTATAATTCAAGGTGCTTTTAAGTTGTTTGTTTTCAAATAAAAACAACATGTGCTCACTGGTTTGCATTTTTATTTCATATTCTTTGTTGTTTATTTTGAAAGTTTTTAAACTTTCTAGGTTGTTGTAGTTGCTGCTTAATTTAACTTGATAATCAAAGCCGGAAATATCCAACACTTTGTCATGCATATTTTCTGCTGAAAAAGAAAAATAAGTTTGATTATTATTCGTGTAATGATGGGTATACTCTAACCCTAAAGCATTCATATACACTTTAGCTTCATTTACTCTTTCCCATTTTCTTTTGTTTTGATTAAAACTTGCAATTTCAGCATCATAATTATTATTAAACCAAGGTTTTATTTTGGTTAGCCCATGATGGTCGTTTAAATAATCTAAAATAGATTTTATATCGTTTTTAATTGAGTCGGGTAGTAGTAGTTCGTTTTGGGCTTTAAATTCATGATTATAGTTGTAAGAAATGCTATCTATAGCTTGTTCTTTTGTAATGTTATTATTTTCTAATAATTGGTGTATTTCTAAAATGGTTTTTAGTCTGTTTACTTGACTGTTTTCGCTTACAGAAAACATTCCCCAAGGACCAAAAGATGTTATTAATATAGCTGTGAAAAGCGAAATAGGAATAAATTTAATATTGGTTTTACCAATGGCAAAGTAGATAGCCACCAGTGTAAGCCAACACCCCAATAATAAAATAATATATCGATTTATGGTAATGCCATAATCTCCAATTCGCATGTTAATAGCAATGAATAACATAATGATTAAGGGAAGTAAAATAAAATAGTATGCCCTAGAGAAAGAGGCAATCCATTTGTTTTCTTTTTGTTTGGAATAAGGATAAATCAACAAGAAGTTTAGAATTCCTAATATAGCTACGCAAACTATCAAGTAAGAAACAATTCCTTTTGGCCAGTCCCAAACTGCAAATATTTTAATACCATAACCATATAAAATTAGTAAGTATAGCATTAATAATGGTAGTAATATGTACTGAGAAAAAATCTTTAATCCTGCGGGGTATTCATAGTTATTATCTAAATTGGTTAAAGATTTTGGCATTCCGGCAGTAAAAAACCAAGTGTTAAACAAACCTGCAATGATTACCCAAAACTCAAAATAAAACTGATCACGAATTTTTACATCAAACAATAAATTTAAGGAAACCAACGCCAATACAATTCCAACGTATAAAAATCCGGAATATAATACAGAAGTTAAAAACCTAATAAATAGAACTTTGTTGTATTGCCAAAAACCATTAATTTCTTTTTTAAGAATAAAAGGTGCAAAGGCAACTAATAAATGAATAGTAATGTTGTAAATAGCGTATCTTATATAAGGAAGGGTGGTATTAAAAGATTCATCAGAATTAGGTAAGCTAAAATAAATACCCACTAAAATTAAGGTGGCTATTAAGCTGAGTAAAGTTTTTATTTTGAAAGAAAAATTTAGCTTTTCACTAAAAACAGTAACACAAAAAAATAAAGGAATACCTAAAGCAGCACAAAGCATTAGATTGATAATCGGAAACAAATTGCCTTGATAATGCTCATGCTCTATCAAATAAATAGCACAAACTACTCCAATAGTTGCTGAGACTATGCTTAGCGGAAATCTTTTTAAGGCAGTTACAGCTTTTTCCTGAAGGTATTGAATAGAAGGAAGTTTCATGTTCTTTTTTTAGTTAAAAATAATTGTGAAAATAATAAATTTTATGCATCTATGTACTAAACTATATAATTTTTAAGTTATTATAAATGTCTAACCAAAACCACAAAGTCATGAACCATTTTCAAAAAACCACCAAGAAAAATGAACGAATGAGATTTGTTTATTTTCAATTAGGACTATTAATTAGTTTTTCATTAACCTTTTTAGCTTTCGAGTGGACTACCTATTATTCTGTAAAAGAATTGCCGGGGACTCATGTAATAGAAAATGATGATATTGAGTTACCTCCAATTTTTGTTGTTGAAAAACCACAGCCAAAAGTTAAAATAGAGTTAACTCCAAGAAAAAATATGGATGAAATATTAATTGTAGATAAACCAATAGAAAAAACCACTGAGGAACCAATAGAAGAAGACCCAGTTGTAGAAACTAAGTTTAATAAAAAATGGGTGAAAGTAGAAGAGTTTGATGATGATGAAATTAATCCAATATATTCTGTTGATGAAATGCCTGTTTTTGTTGGAGGAGATAAAGCATTGTTTGAATATTTAGCTAACAATATTAAATATCCAAAAAGGGATATGCAAATAGGTAATGAAGGAAAAGTATTTGTAGAGTTTGTGGTAGGGAAAAATGGAGAAATTACAGATGTAAAAATATTAAGAGGCGTTAGTGAATCTATAGATGCAGAAGCTGTAAGAGTGATTAAGGCCATGCCCAATTGGTTGCCCGGAAAACAAAAAGGTAGAGCTGTTAAAGTAAGGTATAAAATGCCAATTAGTTTTAAGTTGATCAAGTAATTATAAAGCTATATACCACAGAAAAGCTTTCAGGAATATTTCTTGAAAGCTTTTTTTTACATCTTTGTTTTACACAAAAATATCTGCATAACTTTAGCTAATAAGTATTAACAAAACAATATTATAGTATAATTTTGAGATATATTTTTTAATAAAATAAGTGTTATGGAATCAAAAGAAACAAATAAAGCGGTTGTTCAAGATAAACCTACAGGAAACAAGAATAATAAGTTCATGATGGTTATTATCATTTTGTTATTGGGTTTTTGTGGTTACCTTATTTGGCAAAATCTGGAATTGAAAAAAGCAATTGACAAAGGAGAAGTTGCTTATACAGAAGTCTCTACTGAAAGAGATCAGGTGCAAGCTGAATTGGAAGAAATGCTTAAAAAATATGAAGATTTAGAAACAGATAATCAAGAATTGAGTGCCGAACTAGCTGCCGAAAAAGCAAAAATTGAAGAATTGATAAAAAAGGCTAAAGGTAAAGATTGGTCAATTTATCAGTTGAAAAAAGAAACTGAAACTCTTCGTAAAATTATGAAAGGTTATGTGGTACAAATAGATTCTTTAAACCAATTGAACAATAAACTGACAGATGAAAATAAAACAGTTAAAAATCAATTATCTAACGAGCAAAAAAAGGCCCAAGAATTAACAGAGAAAAATGAAAACCTAAATACGTTAGTTACGGTTGCTTCAAACTTGAAAACATTAAATCTTACTTCTTACGGTGTAAAAGTAAAAAATGATAATACAGGTAAAGAAATGGACAGAGCTAAAAAGGTAGATAAAATCAGAACATCATTTACTGTACAAAAAAATACCATTACTAAACCAGGTAAAAAAATCATTTATGTTAGGATTTTAACACCTGATGGGAGAGTTTTATCTGAAAAAACGGACGATTCTAATAAATTTGATTTTAATGGAGTAAGAGGATTATACTCTTCTAAAAAAGAAATTGACTATAAGAATGAAGACATGCAAGTAACTATAGACTGGGTTAAGATAGATGAATTTCCTGTTGGAGAGTATAATGTAGAAGTTTATGCTGATGGTGTTGATATAGGTAAAACCAAGTTTACCCTGAAATAATTTAACAAAAACTGCTGAATTCTTTAATTTCGCATTTAATTGAAAAAATAGATTAAATTATGGAAAACATTGACGTTACAAAGTATTACGATTTAGCTGCAGAATTAATAATGACTTATGGACCTAAACTATTAGGTGCATTAGCAGTATTGATAGTTGGATTATTTATCATTAAAGCACTTAATAAATCTTTTAAAAAATTTCTAGAAACAAGGAGCATTGATCCTTCATTAAAACCATTTTTCTCTAGTATTGTAAGTGTACTATTAAAAACATTATTGGCTATTAGTGTATTAAGTATGCTCGAAATAGAGATGACTTCTTTTATAGCAATTCTTGGTGCTGCAGGTTTAGCAATTGGCATGGCATTATCAGGATCATTACAAAACTTTGCTGGAGGAGTAGTTATATTAATTTTTAAACCATTTAAAGTAGGGGATTTTATAGAAGCACAAGGCTACAGTGGTACAGTTAAAGGAATTCAAATTTTTAATACCATATTAACGACTCCAGATAATAAAACGATAATTATTCCTAATGGAGGATTGTCAACTGGATCGATGATAAATTACTCTACGGAATCATTAAGAAGGGTAGATTGGACTTTTGGTGTTGGGTATGGAGATAGCACGGCACAAACAAAAGAAGTTTTACAAAAATTAATTGATAATAATGAATTAATTTTAAAAGATCCAGCTCCATTTATAGCAGTTTCTGCTTTGGCAGATAGTTCAGTTAATTTTGTTGTAAGAGTTTGGGTAAAAGCTCCTGATTATTGGACAGTGTTTTTCGATATGAATGAAAAAGTGTATAATACATTTAATGAAGAAGGATTAAATATTCCATTCCCACAAATGGATGTTCATGTTCATAATAAATAATTCACTTATAAAATAATTATAAATAGATGAAAAAAATAATTTATGCAGCCATAATGTTAGCTGTAAGTGTAGAGGTGGTAAATGCCCAAGTTGTTGATGATGAATTAACTGAAGCAGAAAAAAAAATAAAAGCTCAAGAAGCAGATAGTTTAGATGGATGGAAAGTAGGTGGTGTATTTGGAGTTAACTTAACTCAAGCTAGTTTTACCAATTGGGCTGCTGGTGGTGAAAACTCTGTAGCTGTAAATGGTTTACTTAGCACTTTTGCTAACTACAAAAAAGGTCGTTCATCTTGGGATAATACACTTAACCTTGCTTACGGTATGTTAAAACAAGGAGAAGATGGTGTTAGAAAAACAGATGATAGAATAGATTTTATGTCGAAATATGGTTATAAGGCTACCGAAAGATGGTATTACGCTGCTTTGGTAAACTTTAAAACTCAGTTTGCTGATGGTTACAACTATCCTGATGATTCAACAGAAATATCTACTTTTCTTGCTCCGGCTTATGCATTAGCAGCAATTGGTATGGACTATAAACCTCATGATAATTTTACTGCGTTTATATCTCCTTTTACTGCAAGAATGACTATAGTAAATGATAAAACCTTAGCAGATGCCGGTGCTTTTGGTGTTGATCCAGCTGAATTTGATCTTTTAGGAAATAAAATTAAAAATGGTAAAATGCTTAGAGCTGAATATGGGGGATACATAAGAGTGATGTACAAAAAAGAAATAATGGAAAATATTAACTTAGAAACCCGTTTCGATGCCTTTTCTAATTATACTGAAGAACCAACACATATTGATGTAAACTGGGAATTATTACTTTCACTTAAAGTAAATAAATTTATTTCAGCAACTGTATCTACTCAGCTAATTTATGATCATGATATTGATATCGCAGTTGATAGAAATAATGATGGCGTTATAGACGGTACTGGACCAAGAGTTCAGTTTAAAGAAATATTAGGGGTAGGGTTGAATTACAAATTCTAAACCTTTACCTAAATTAATTTTACCTAAATACTAAACACAAGCATTTCAAATTATTTGAAATGCTTGTGTTGTTTATAATTTCAAAATTTATTGATATTTTCGCCACAAGGCAACCGAACCAACATAATAACGTCTTAAGATAAAATTAAATGGATCGAGAAGATCAAGATAAATTAAAACGTCTTGTTAACGAATGTGTTAAAGGCAACAGGCAAGCTCAAAAAGAACTGTATAAGATGTACTATGGGAAAATGATGAGTGTTTGTTATCGTTATGCCAATAATACAGATGAAGCCAAAGATGTCTTGCAAGATGGATTTGTTAAGGTTTTTCAACATCTTAAAAGTTATAATTTTAAAGGTTCTTTAGAAGGTTGGGTAAGAAGGATAATTGTAAATACAGCCATAGATTGTTATAGAAAAAACAAAGGCGTATATTTTGTAGAAGATGAAGATAATTACATTTTAGATGCTAATTATTCAGAAAGTGCAGAAAGTATTTACAGCAATTTTGGAGTAGAAGTAATTATGGAAGCCATCCAAGAGTTAACACCTGTTTACAGAACAGTTTTTAACTTGTATGTGCTAGAAGGCTACTCCCACAAAGAAATTGCAGATGAACTAGAAATAAACGAAGGAACATCTAAGTCTAACTTAGCTAAAGCAAAAAGAAATTTAAGACAAATATTAGAAAAAAAGAATGCCCAAAAACATGGATAAATTCGAAAAATTAATAAAAGACAAAATTGAACAACACGAAGTTCCTTTTAATGAAGCCCATTGGAATGATATGGATGCTAAATTAAACTCGTTAAAAAATGTTCAATACATTAAAAATATTGCTATTGCAGCTTCAGTTGTTGCTGTGGTAGCTATTTCTGCTTATTTTATCTCCAATAATAATATGGATGATAAAAATAGTATAGAAAATTACTCAACAGAGGTTAATACTAACGAACAAACTCCTTTAATTAAGGAAGAAACTTCTAATACAAATAATACAACTATTAATACTACCAACAACGAAAATAATACCCAGGAAAATCATGCTAACCACACTCAAGTTATTGATGAAAAAATAACAGAGCAATTATCAGAAGAAAAAACACCTTTGTTGGTTGAAGATATTAAACAAAAAGAAATAGTTGATAATAAATCTCCTGAAAACAATAACAACACTGTTGCAGATTTAAATGTACAGGCAGAAGTGTTAAGTTCGACAGTATGTTTAGGTCAGCAAGTAGTATTTAAATCAAAAGTTAATGCTTATAACCCATCTTATTTATGGGATTTTGGTGACGGAACAACATCTAATAATGCACAGCCACATCATGTGTATGATAAAGCAGGAAATTATGAGGTAACATTAACTGTTGTAAATAATGAAACCAAACAAAAAACAGTTGAAAATGTGGGAAGTATAACTATTCTTCCAACACCAACTAAAGAATTTACTTATACAGAAGAAGCATTAGCTCACGATAAAAATAAATTTTCTTATCCTGCTACAACGCTTAAAACAGAGAACCAAAACATTAGTGCTTATTTGTGGAAAACGAATGATGGAAGAACATCTACAGAAGCAACACCAAGTTTTGTTTTTGAAGACAAAGGAACTTATGATGTAAAATTAATGCTTACTCATCAATCTGGTTGTTATGTAGAGTTTACCAAATCGGTAGAAATTACCTTAGATATGGATTTGTTAGCTCCATCAGGATTTATTCCTAATAGTTCTATTGAAGAAAATCAAACATTTATTCCTAAAGCATTATTAGGTTGGGATGTAAGTTTCAAAATGATTATTACTGATAAAAGTGGTAAGTTAATTTACGAAACTACTGATAAGTACAAGCCTTGGAATGGTAAATTAAACAATTCAGGAGAGCAACTTCCAAACGATATTTACTTATGGAAAGTTGTTACTTATGATGCTACAGGTAAAGCATATCATCATAATGGAACCATTCGCTTAATGAATAAATAATTTAAGCAGCACTCCCTCAAAAATAAAATGACAAAATTCATGGTTTTATAAACTAAAACCACTGAATTTTGCATTTATATGCAAGCAGAAAAAACTCATACAAAGCAAAAAACGACTTGTTATCATTGTGGTGAAGATTGCCTAGAAGAAATATTGGTTTTCGATAGCAAGTCTTTTTGTTGCGTAGGGTGTAAATCTGTTTATGAAATTCTTAATCAGAATGATTTATGTAATTATTATGATTTAGAAAAAACACCTGGAATTTCTCCGCCAAAAAATGTTTCTAAAAAACACGAGTACCTAGAAAATCAAGAAATAGTAGAAAAATTAATTGATTTTAAAGATGAGGAAAGAATGTTGGTTACTTTCTATTTACCACAAGTTCATTGTAGTTCTTGTGTTTGGTTGTTAGAGAATTTATACAAACTAAATCCACATGTATTTTCATCAAGAATAAATTTTTTAAAGAAAGAGCTTAAACTGTCTTTCAATTATCATCAACTTTCGTTAAGGCAATTGGTGGAATTACTGACTTCAATAGGTTACGAACCCGAAATTAATTTCTCAGATACATCAAAAGATAAAAAGTATAAAATAGACAGAAGTTTAGTCTATAAGCTAGGTATTGCCGGATTTGCTTTTGGTAATATTATGATGTTGAGTCTGCCCGAATATTTTGGCTTAGATGATATAAAAGAACTTTCGTTCGCCAAATTCTTTGGATACATTAACATTTTACTTTCCCTACCTGTGTTGGTGTATAGTGCATCAGATTATTTAAAATCGGCTTGGGTAGCTGTAAAACACAGAACAATTAACATAGATATTCCCATTGTGTTGGGAGTAATAGCTTTGTTTTTCAGAAGTGTTTATGAAATTGTTAGCCACCAAGGAGCGGGATATTTAGATTCACTTGCAGGGTTGATTTTCTTTATGTTGTTGGGAAAAGTTTTTCAGCAAAAAACCTATGCCGTACTATCTTTTGAGCGGGATTATAAATCTTATTTTCCAATATCATCAACCATTATTAAGCAAAATGGAGAGGAGGTAAGTATTGCTGTTTCGGAACTTAAAAAAGGCGATATTATCCTAATAAGAAACAACGAAATTATACCGGTAGATGTACAATTGATAGCAGGTGAAGCAAAAATTGATAATAGTTTTGTTACAGGTGAATCCTTACCAGTAGAGATTAAAGTAGGTACAAAAATTTATGCCGGAGGAAAACAAAAAGGAGAAGCCATACAATTAAAAGTGTTGAAAGAAATTTCTAATTCTTACTTAACTCAATTGTGGAATGATGAGGCTTTTACTAAACAAAATCAGGATCAGTTTGCAGGAATAACCAATGTTATTAGCAAGTATTTTACGTTAATAATTATTGTAATTGCTTTAGGAAGTCTGTTTTATTGGTGGAATATTGACAAGAAAATTGCTATACATGCTTTTACATCGGTTTTAATTATTGCTTGTCCTTGTGCGTTAGCTTTATCCGCGCCATTTACCTTTGGAAATGTATTGAGAATTTTCGGTAGCAATAAATTGTATCTCAAAAACGCTGCTGTTATAGAACAACTAGCAAAAATTACCACGATAGTTTTTGATAAAACAGGAACACTTACCCAGGCAGCAAATTCCTCTATTTCTTATGTTGGAAAGCAAATGAATAACGATGAGTTAAATGCTGTAGCTTCGTTGTTAAGACAATCATCACATCCACTTAGTAAATTAGTTTTTGCAACATTAGAAAGTTACCAAATAATAGAAACAAAAGATTTTGAAGAAGTGTTGGGTAAAGGAATTGTTGCAACAGTAAATGGAAAAACGGTGAAAATAGGTTCTGCCAATTTTGTTGAAACTACAAAAGAAGATGCTACAACAACATCTGTAGTTTATGTAAAAATTAATGATAAGGTTTTGGGAAGATTTCAGCTAGAGAATACTTACAGAAAAAATCTGAAAACTGTAATTAATCAGTTGCAACAATATTTTAAGCTCCATTTAGTATCGGGTGATAATGATAGTGAACAGCAAAGATTGTTAGCGTATTTTTCTAAAGAAAATACTTTTTTATTTAATCAAACCCCCGAGCAAAAACTTAAGTACATTAAAGAAATACAGCAGCAAAATGAAAAAGTAGCCATGATTGGTGATGGGTTAAATGATGCTGGAGCTTTAAAACAAAGTAATGTGGGGATTTCTATTTCCGAAGATGTTAATACTTTTTCTCCAGCTTGTGATGCCATTTTAGATGCTGCCGTTTTTGAAAAATTACCTTTATTTTTTAAGTATGCTAAAACAAGTATCAACATAGTAATTGCAAGTTTTATCATTTCCTTTTTATACAATATTGTAGGGTTGAGTTTTGCAGTTCAAGGATTAATGTCGCCTGTGTTAGCAGCTATTTTAATGCCTCTAAGCTCAATTACAGTGGTGGTTTTTGTAACTATAACAACTAACCTTTCTGCTAAATTGATGAAAGTAGGTTGATGTCATGTTTATCACTATCAAATTTAAAAGAAACACCAAAAAACATTTTCTAATTTGACAAAAGTCATGTTTTTTAATATTTACCAATCATACTTTTACCAAAAATTATGAGCGTACTATTTATATTAATCATTGTAAGTTTAGCGGTAGCTATTAGTTTTCTGGTAGCCTTTGTATGGTCTGTAAAAGATGGGCAATACGAAGATGATTATACACCATCAATGCGAATGCTTTTTGATGATGAGATAAAAGAAACAAAAAATCAATCAAAATAAACTTTATAAATTATGACACAGCAAACAGAAAAGTTTTTTTATGACAATAAAATCGTAAAACTATTCGCTTATGCAACCATTTTTTGGGGCGTAGTAGGAATGTTAGTTGGATTGCTTGTAGCACTTCAAATGTATATTCCGGCATTAAATTTTAATTATGAGTTTACCACTTTTGGTAGAACCAGGCCATTGCATACCAATGCAGTAATTTTTGCATTTGTGGGTAATGGAATTTTTACAGGAGTTTATTACTCTTTACAAAGATTGCTTAAGACTAGAATGTGGAGTGATACATTAAGTTTAATCAATTTTTGGGGATGGCAGTTAATTATTGTCTCCGCAGCAATAACCTTATTAGCAGGATTTACAACCGGAAAGGAGTATGCTGAATTAGAATGGCCTATAGATATTGCTATTACTTTAATTTGGGTAGTTTTTGGATGGAACATGTTTGCTACTATCTTAAAAAGAAGAGAAAGACATTTGTATGTTGCTATTTGGTTTTATATAGCCACTTTTGTTACTGTTGCAGTTTTACACCTTGTAAACTCATTTGAATTACCTGTAAGCTTTATGAAAAGTTACTCTTGGTATGCAGGTGTTCAAGATGCTTTAGTACAATGGTGGTACGGACATAATGCTGTTGCTTTCTTTTTAACAACACCTTATTTAGGATTAATGTATTATTTTGTGCCAAAAGCAGCACAACGACCAGTTTATTCTTATAAATTATCTATTATCCACTTTTGGGCGTTAATCTTCTTATACATTTGGGCTGGACCTCACCATTTACTTTATACTTCTTTACCGGAGTGGGCTCAAACGTTAGGAGTAGTTTTCTCAGTAATGCTTATTGCTCCATCTTGGGGAGGTATGATTAATGGACTATTAACACTTCGTGGTGCTTGGGATAAAGTTAGAGATAGTGCCGTACTTAAATTCTTTGTAGTGGCTATTACTGCTTATGGTATGGCAACTTTTGAAGGGCCTATGTTGTCACTAAAAAGTGTAAACGCAATTAGCCATTATACAGATTGGACAGTTGGACACGTTCATATTGGAGCCTTAGGTTGGAATGGTTTCTTAACTTTTGGGATGTTGTATTGGCTTATCCCTAGAATGTTTAATACTAAATTATATTCTGAAAAATTAGCCGGAGTTCACTTTTGGATAGGAACTATAGGGATATTAGTTTATGCTGTGCCATTATACTTTGCAGGATTCACACAATATTTAATGTGGCAAGAATTTACTACTGACGGTTATTTAAAATACCCTAACTTCTTAGAAACAGTTACTGAAATTGTTCCAATGTATATGACAAGAAGTATTGGAGGAACATTATATTTGGTTGGAGCCCTATTAATGGTTTATAACATCATTAAAACTGTAAAACAAGGTCAGTTTGTAAATAATGAAGCTGCCGAAGCTCCTGCTTTAGAACCTGTTTATACTCCTCATAATGGAGAACATTGGCACAGAGTTATTGAAAGAAAACCAGTTAAGTTATTAATATTCTCATTAATTGTAATACTAATTGGTGGAGCGGTAGAAATGGTACCAACTTTCTTAGTAAAATCTAATGTACCAACTATTGAGGCAGTAAAACCATATACACCTCTTGAATTACAAGGTAGAGATATTTATGTTAAAGAAGGTTGTTATAATTGTCACTCACAAATGATTAGACCATTTAGACATGAGGTGGAAAGATATGGCGATTACTCAAAATCAGGTGAGTTTGTTTATGATCATCCGTTCCAGTGGGGTTCCAAAAGAACGGGGCCGGATTTGGCAAGAGAAGGTTCTAAAAAGTTAAGAAAATCTCACTCTTGGCATTATAACCACATGGAAGATCCAACAAGTATGTCGCCAGGCTCTATTATGCCTGCTTATCCTTGGATGTTAGAAAAAGACATAGACATAGAAAGTACCCCTGCAAAAATTAGAGCAATGCAAACGTTGGGAGTTCCTTATGCAGAAGGTTATGACCAACAAGCTATTGATGATTTGAAAAAACAAGCCAATGAAATAGCAGAGCAATTAAAAACTGAAGGAATTGAAAAAGCAGATGCTAATAAAGAAATTATTGCACTTATCGCTTATTTGCAACGATTAGGAACTGACGTAGAAAAATAATTTTAAAAAAGACAGAACTATGCTAAAGTTTATAAAACATAATATGGAAACAATTGGAGGAATAGAAATCTTTCCAATTATTTCGTTGGTTATCTTTTTCCTCTTTTTTATCGGATTGTTAGTTTGGGTAATAACTACCAAAAAACAATATGTAGATTATATGGAAAAGTTACCATTAGAAGATGATAATATAAAAAATAACGCTTATAACTAAGGAATCATGGAAAATAAAATCGAAAAATCAGACATAATTGAAGGTTTGGATAGTAATGTTACAGACCATGAATATGATGGAATTATTGAATTAGATAATTCACTTCCGCCATGGTGGCTGTACATGTTCTATGGAACAATAATTTTTTCAATAATATACGTTATTATGTTTTTTGGAATGGGAAAATTTAAGCAGCAAGATGAGTTAAAAGCAGAATATGCTGTAGCTGCAGAAAAAATTGAAGCTTACCAAAAAGAACATGGTGCTGCTGTAGATGAAAATACAGTTGTATTAGTTACAGATGCTGATAAATTAGCAGATGGTAAAGCTATTTATGAAAAAAACTGTGTTGCTTGTCATGCCGTAAATGGTGGTGGTGGAGTAGGTCCAAATTTTACCGATGATTATTGGATACACGGAAACAGCATTAATGAAGTGTTTAAAGTGGTTAAATATGGTGTTCCGGAAAAAGGTATGATTCCTTGGGAAGCACAATTAAATCCGGAGCAAATGCAAAATGTTGCTAGCTATATTCTGAACGAATTTGCAGGTAAAAATGTAGAGGGAGGAAAAGAGCCTCAGGGCGAAAAAGTGAATTAATACCAATAAATTTTAAGTAAAATGGAAGCAAATACATCAAACGATAATGCTTCATTCAGAAACAGAATTACAACAGTTGATGATGAGGGGAAAAGAAAATGGCTTTTTCCAAAAAAGCCTAAAGGTAAGTTTACCAACTACAGAACTTATTTAAGTTACTTACTCTTAATTATTTTGTTTGTTAATCCGTGGATAAAAATTGATGGAGAACCACTTTTAATGTTCAATATTATTGAACGTAAGTTCGTATTATTTGGTCAGGTTTTTTGGCCGCAAGATTTCTTTCTCTTTGCATTGATAATGATAACCATGGTTATTTTTATCGTGCTGTTTACTGCTGTTTATGGTAGGGTTTTTTGTGGTTGGATTTGTCCACAAACCATTTTTATGGAAATGGTTTTCAGAAAAATTGAGTATTGGATAGATGGCGATTACAAACAACAAATTCAACTAGAAAAACAAACTTGGAACACTCAAAAAATAATTAAAAGAGTTTTTAAGTACGGCTTGTTTTATCTTATCTCAGTAATTATAGCCCATACGTTTTTGGCTTATATTATTGGTTCAGATGAGTTGGTAAGAATTCAAACATCTCCTATTCAAGAACACCTTGTAGGCTTTATTTCTATACTAGTTTTTAGCTGGGTGTTTTTCTTTGTGTTTGCTTGGTTTAGAGAGCAAGTTTGTTTAATTGTTTGTCCTTACGGTAGATTGCAAGGTGTTATGCTAGATAGAAACTCTTTGGTAGTAGCTTACGATTATATTCGTGGCGAAAAAAGAGCTAAATTCAAGAAGAACGAAGACAGAAAATCAGAAAACAAAGGAGATTGTATAGATTGTCATCAATGTGTAGATGTTTGTCCCACAGGAATTGATATTAGAAACGGTACACAGTTAGAATGTATTAACTGTACAGCATGTATAGATGCTTGCGATTACATGATGGAAAATGTTGGTCTTGAAAAAGGCTTAATTAGAATAGATTCCGAAAATGCGATAGCAGAAAATAAAAGACAATTTTTTACTACAAGAGCAAAGGCATATACGGCAGTTTTAATTGTTCTTATTGGATTTGTAATTTATCTATTCACACTAAGAGGAAACATGGAAGCCAGTATTTTAAGAACTCCTGGAATGTTGTATCAAGAACAAGAAAATGGCTTTATTAGTAATTTATATAATGTTAAAGTGGTAAATAAATCCAATAAAGATTTAAAACTTACCTTTGAACTTGAAAACATGGATGGCGAGGTAAAAATGGTTGGAATGGACACGTTAAGACTTGAAAAAGGAAAAAGCAATCAACAAGCATTTTTTGTGAATATTTCAAAAGAGAATTTGAAAGAAAAATCTACCCCTATTAAAATAGGTATTTACAACAATGGCGAGCTTATCCATGAAAATGAAACCTCCTTTTTAGGACCTAACACTACTAAATAATGAAATTCAATTGGGGAACAGGTATAACAATTTTTATAGTACTATTTGTAGTATCTATGAGTGCCATGGTTTTTAAAGCAAGTCAACAAAATGTAGATTTAGTTACAGAAGATTATTACGAAAAAGAATTAGCTTTTCAAGGATTGAAAGATAAAGAAGCGTTGGTGTTAAGTCACTTTAAAGAACAAATTAGCTACAAAATTGAAAATGATAAATTGCAATTGATTTTTCCAAGCGAAGTAGAAGGAGAGGTAAAAGGCAATATTAATTTCTTTAAACCTTCAGATGCAAGTTTAGATCAATCAGTTGATTTTACATCAGAAAGTAAGACATTAGTTTATCCTTTAGACTTGTTTTCAACAGGCATGTATAAGCTCAGAATAGAATGGCAAAATGCAGGTAATGCCTATTACAGTGAGCTTACAGTAGAATTGTAAAAAAACTCCATTAATGGAAATTTTAATCGTTGGTTTTGTTTTAGGATTTTTGGGTAGTTTGCACTGTATTGGCATGTGCGGACCAATAGCTTTTGCATTGCCCTTAAAAAACAGCAGTGTAGGGTATAGAATTGTAGGGGCTTTGACTTATAATTTTGGCAGAATAGTAACTTACAGTTTGTTAGGTTTTGTGTTCGGTTTTTTTGGTCAGGGCATCAAAACCGCATCTTCACAACAATTTTTATCTATTTTAATAGGAAGCATTTTAATCTTAGGCGTGTTAATTCCTTCCAAGTGGTTGAATAATTTATCGCCAACGAGTTTTGTCTATCAACAAATAGCCTTTGTGAAGCAAAAATTGGGAGCCTTATTAAAATCTTCATCACTTCACAACTTGTGGTTTATTGGCTTTTTAAACGGCTTTTTACCTTGCGGATTAGTTTACACTGCCATAGGTTCAGCAATTGCCTTGGGTGATGTGTATAAAAGCGTTTGGTTTATGGCTGCTTTTGGTTTAGGAACACTTCTCTTAATGTTTTTAGCTACGCAGTTGGTAAGTGTGATAAGTGTTGCTATCAGAAATAAAATCAGAAAATTCTTTCCAATTTTAATTATCATTATAGGGGTGCTGTTTATCTTCAGAGGATTGAATTTAAACATTCCCTATATCAGTCCAAAAATTAATATAGAACGTCCTTTTGTACAGGATTGTTAGTCACTTTCTTTTGTTTCAAGCATTTGCGTAGAACATTTTTTTAATTACTCTTTTTCATCTGTTCCGTAATCAAAATAGCCTCTTTAGCAGCTTTTACATCATGCACCCTAAGAATGTTTGCACCTTTCATTAAAGCAATGGTGTTTAGTACTGTAGTTCCATTAAGTGCTTCTTTAGGAGTAGTTTTAATCACTTTGTTAATCATAGATTTTCGGGAGACACCAACTAAAATAGGCAATTCAAAAATATTAAAATCGGCTAAGTGGTGCATTAGTTCGTAATTGTGTTCTACTGTTTTGCCAAAACCAAATCCGGGGTCTATAATAATGTCATTTACTCCTTTTTTGGTGAGGGTATCCACCTTTTCTGAAAAGAAAGACATTACTTCTTGTGTAACATTTTTGTAAGAGGGAGCTTTTTGCATATTTTCTGGAGTGCCTTGCATGTGCATTAAAATGTATGGAACATTCAAATTAGCAACACAATCGAAAAGCTGCTTATCCATGCTTCCTGCAGAAATATCGTTGATAATACTTGCTCCGTTTTCAATAGCTTTTTCAGCAATTTCACTCCTAAAAGTATCAATAGAAATAATGCACTCAGGAAATTCCTGATGAATTAACTTAACGATAGGCAACACCCTGTCCAATTCCTCTTCTTCACTAACAAAAGCGGCTCCCGGTTTGGTAGAATATCCGCCAACATCAATAATGACAGCACCTTCAGCTAAGTGTTTTTTTACCTGTGTAACAATTTCTTCCTCCGATAGATAGCTACCACCATCAAAAAATGAGTCAGGAGTTACATTTAATATGCCCATTATGCATGGTTCGTCTAAATTTAATAAATTACCTTTGCAATTTATAAGTGTATTTTTTAAAAATAATGTATCTTTCCGTTTTTCTTTTTTCATGGATATAATGTGTAATAATAAAGATGAATAAAACCGACAAACAATACGATGCGATAATAAAAATTTGCTCTGACATATTTACGAAAAAAATGAAAGATTATGGCAGTGCTTGGCGAATTTTACGAACAAGTTCATTAACCGATCAAATTTTTATTAAAGCAAAAAGAATCAGAACGCTTGAAGAAGTTGGTGAAAGCAAAATTAAGGAAGATGTTAAATCTGAATACATCGGAATAGTAAATTATTGCATTATGGCATTAGTTCAGCTAGAATTAGGCTACAACGAAAACACCGAATTACCCGAAGAAGAAGCAGTAAAATTGTATTCAAAATATTTTTTAGAAGCAAAAGAATTGATGCAAAACAAAAATCACGATTATGGTGAGGCTTGGAGAGATATGAGAATTAGTTCACTTACAGATTTAATTTTGATGAAACTACTGAGAACCAAACAAATAGAAGACAACAAAGGCAAAACATTAATTTCTGAGGGAATAGATGCTAACTATTTCGATATGATAAATTATGCAGTTTTTGCTTTAATTAAACTGGAATTTAAGAACAAATAAAAATTTTGATCAGATGAAAATATTGGTAACCATGTCAAGAATTTTAGTTGGAGCTTTATTTATTGTTTCCGGATTAATAAAAGCTAATGATACCTTAGGATTTAGCTATAAACTAGAAGAATATTTTGAAAACGGAGCATTAGCTTACAGAATTAGAGATTGGTTCGGTTGGGATACTTTTTCATTAGAATTTTTAATGGAATATGCTTTGGGAATAGCTATTATTATGTGTGCTGCCGAAGTAATTCTTGGTTTTATGTTGCTTTTTGCTACTAAAATTAAGTTGACACTTTATTCTTTATTGGCACTAACCATCATGTTTTTCTTCTTAACCTTACATACTGCTACTTGCGATACTTCTGCAACCTATACTAATTTAACTGAAGTACAAGTAAACTCTCCAGAACATGCTAGGATGACAGAAAGAGCTAAAGTAGATAGTAAGATTGTTGTAGTAGAAGAGACCAGTGAAATTGTGGTTTATAAAGAAGAAATGCCTGTTCAATGTGTTACCGATTGCGGTTGTTTTGGAGATGCTATGAAAGGCTCTTTAGGTAGAAGTTTAACACCTTGGGAATCATTTTTTAAAGACTTCGCATTAATAGTTCTCCTTATTCCAATATTCTTTTATAGAAATAAAATTAAGCTGAATACCACGCAAGATGATATTATTCTTTTATCTGGAGGAATGGTGGGAGTAATTTTACTTTCATGGGTATTTGGGTGGTACTTTCCTGTTTTATTTACCTTAATTGGTTTTGGAGCATATTATGCTATTAAAAAGTTCTTCAAAAATGAATTAAACCAATGGATAATTATTGCATCGGTTACACTTATTACCCTAATTTTTATTAACTATACTTACAATCATCTTCCTGTAAAAGATTACAGGCCTTATGCAATAGGAAAAAGTATTCCTGAGCAAATGAAATTACCTGAAGGAGCCAAACCAGATGTTTTTGAAAATATTTTTTATTATAAAAATAAAACTACTGGAAAGGTAGAGGAATTTACAGAAGCCAACTATCCTTGGGATGATGAAAACTATGAGTTTTCTGATAGGACCACCAAACTTATTTCTATTGGAGATAAAGCAGCCATTACAGATTTTACAATAATCGGAGCAGATGAATACGATTATACTCAGGATTATTTGAATGATCCGGGATATTTATTTATGATGGTAGCTTATGATATTAAAAGAACGGATGAGCGAGCAATCAAAAAAATTAATACATTTGCCGACCAGTGTTTTAAAAATGGACATTATTTTATAGGATTAACAGCTTCATCAAATGACAATGTGGAGATTTTTAAAGGTAAACATCAAGTAAATTATGATTTTTATTCTTGCGATGCCATTACACTGAAAACAATTGTTAGAGCAAATCCGGGAATAGTGTTGTTAAAACAAGGGAAAGTATTGGCAAAATGGCATGCCAATGATTTGCCAAATTATGAAGACGTTGAAAATCAAATATTAAAAAAATAACGGATAGTGTCACAGTTTATCACTAAAAGAATATTGTACGGACTATTAGTATTAGCGGGAGTTATTACAATAGTGTTTTTACTTTTTAACGTATTGCCGGGAGATCCTGCTCGTATGCTTATGGGGCAAAGAGCAGACGAAGAATCGCTAAGAGTTATCCAAAAAGATTTAGGATTAGATCAAACACTTTCAACACAGTTTGTGATGTACTTGAATGATTTGTCGCCTATTTCTGTTCACAGTACAGAAGAAGAACATTATTTGTATTTAGATGAAAATAAATATTCCTATTCTACTCTTTTTTCTTTTGGAGATAACAATGTTTTAGTAGTCAAAACTCCCTATCTGAGAAGGTCTTATCAAACTAAACGGCAAGTTTCAGAAATATTACTTGATTATCTTCCAGAGACTGCTGTGTTAGCAACTGCTGCTATATTGTTTGCTTCTTTTTTTGGGGTTTTATTTGGGATTATAACTTCTTTAATGAAGGACACTTGGGTAGATAAATCCTTGTTATTTTTATCCGTATTAGGGATGTCTATTCCATCTTTTTATTCAGCTATTATTATTTCTTGGTTAATAGGTTTTGCCTTGCCACAAGCTACAGGAATAAATTTGTTTAATATGACAGGTAGTTTATTTGAGTACGATGATTTAGGTAATGGAGAGATTTTGAAATTAAGTAATTTGGTCTTGCCTGCTTTTACATTAGGTATTCGACCAATTTCAGCTATTTTGCAACTTACCAGAAGTTCTATGTTAGATGTGATGTCTCAAGACTACATAAGAACAGCAAGAGCTAAAGGGTTGTCTAAAATGGTAGTAGTAATAAAACATGCACTTAAAAATGCGTTAAATCCAGTTGTTACAGCTGTTTCAGGAATGTTTGCTAGCCTATTAGCGGGAGCACTTTTTGTGGAAATGATATTTGCTTGGAAAGGGTTAGGTTGGGTATTATATGATGCACTTACAAAATACGATTTGCCTATAGTTATGGGAGGAGTTTTGCTTACGTCAACCATATTTGTAATCGTAAATATTGTGGTAGATATTATTTATGGAATACTTGATCCAAGGGTTAGAGTAAGCTAAATAAGTCATTATTTTACCAATATAATTGAAGACATGCGTAAAAAAATAGTTGCCGGAAATTGGAAAATGAATTTGCAATTAAATGAAGCTAAACAATTGCTACAAGAGATTAAAGTATTAGAAAAGAATGTTTCCGATGTTAAATTAATCATCAATCCACCTGCTTTATATATTTCATTATTTAGAGAGTTATTAGAAAATTCAGTAATTGCTTTAGGAGCTCAAAATTGTTCAGAACATGTATCAGGTGCTTATACGGGAGAGATAGCAGCACAAATGATTAAATCTTGTGGTGCAACCTATGTTATTGTTGGTCATTCTGAAAGAAGAACTTATTATCATGAAACCAATGCAATTATCGCAGAAAAAATAAACAGAACGTTAGAAGTTGGTTTATCACCTATATTTTGTTGTGGAGAATTGCTTTCAGAAAGAGAGAGAAACAATCATTTTAAAGTAGTTGAGCAGCAATTAAAAGAAGGACTTTTTCATTTGAATGAAAGTGAATTTAAAAATGTAGTAATAGCTTATGAGCCTGTATGGGCAATAGGTACAGGAGTTACTGCAACAGCCGAGCAAGCCCAAGAAATGCACGCATTTATTCGTAAGGTATTAAAAGAATTTTATAGTGAAGCAGTGGCTCAAAACTGTTCTATTCTTTACGGAGGAAGTTGCAATGCATTCAACGCAAAAGAACTTTTTGCCAGTCCGGATATTGATGGAGGTTTAATAGGAGGTGCGTCACTTAAAGCAACTGATTTCCTAGTAATTGCGCAATCTTTTTAAATTAGTTATTCAATTTTCACAGTTTTTGCATCTATACATCGTTAATAAGATGGTAATGAGTGTTTAACACTTTATTAAACTTATTTTCGTTTTTAATATGGAATTACGATATTTGTAAGTTATCTTTTATGTTGATTAGAAATAAACATATAATTTTATTATTGGTATTGATGATTTCAATGCTGATGTATTCTACTGAGTTAAAAGCTCAGTGGAAATTAGATGTTAAGGGGACCGTAAAAAATGAAGATACAAAAAAAAGATTTGAAGGAGTTACCATTACCATCAAACGTAATGGAGCAGTGTGGAAGACAATTAATACTCCAGCAAATGGAGAGTTTGTATTAGAATTACCTCCCGATGCTGTTTATTTGGTAGAATTTTCTAAACCAGGGTTTACAGGAAAAAAAATTGAATTTTCCACTAAAAATGTACCGCCAGAAGATGCTAAATATGGTTTTGAATTTCCTATGGAAATGAATCTTTTTGAAGAGGTTGAGGGGCTAGATGTTTCTATTTTAGATAAACCAATCGCAAAAGTAGCTTTCGATCCAGCTTATGGATATATGGACTTTGATCCAAATTATACTAAATCTATACAAAAAGAATTAGAGCAACTTAAAAAAGATCATGAGCAGAAACGTAAGGAACAAGAAGCAGCCAGAAAAGCTAAAGAAAAAGAGTATGCTACAGTAATAGCTTCCGCAGACAAATTATTTAATTCTAAAAAGTATGCTGAAGCAAAACCACTTTACGAACAAGCTGCTAAATTATTGCCGAGTGAAACGTATCCACAATTTCAATTAGGGTTAATAGCCGATGAATTAGCCGCAGCAAATGAAGCAAATGCTAGATATACAACAGCTATTGAAAGAGGCGATAAAGCATTTAGTGAAAGAAATTGGGAAAAAGCTAAAATGGAATACAATGCTGCAATTAGCTATAAACCTGATGAAGCTTATCCGCAAAATAAAATTAAAGAGATTGATGATTTAATTAAGAACAAAGAAAAAATTGACAAAGAATATACTGACTTAATTACTTCGGGTGATGCTTATATGATTAATAAAGATTATGAAAAAGCAAAAATAGATTTTCAGAAAGCTGCAGCACTTAAAGATTTTGAAGCCTACCCTAAAACAAAATTAAAAGAAATTGAAGCGGCATTAGCAGAAATTGCTAAAAAAGAAGCCGAAGAAAAAGCTAAACAAGAAAAGTATAATGCAGCAATTGCAGCGGCTGATAAAGCATTAGCGGCAAAAGAATATGATGCAGCTAAGGGGAAATACAATGAGGCATTAGGAGTAAAACCTGATGAACAATATCCTAAAACAAAATTGACAGAAATTGAGGGTTTATTAGCAGAGTTGGCTAAGAAAGAAGCTGAAGAAAAAGCGAAGACAGAGCAGTATAACGCCTTAATTTCGGCAGCAGATAAAGCTCTTGGAGCAAAAGATTACGAAGATGCTAAAGGCAAATACAATGAAGCAATAGTTGTAAAACCTGAAGAAAAATACCCTAAGGATAAAATTGCAGAAATTGATGGTGTTTTAGCTGAATTAGCTAAGAAAGAAGCTGAAGAAAAAGCAAATCAAGAAAAGTATGATGCAGCAATAACAGCAGCAGATAAAGCACTTGCAGCAAAGGATTATGAGGCAGCCAAAGGTAAATACAATGAAGCATTAACATTGAAGGCTGATGAACAATATCCTAAAATAAAATTGACAGAAATTGAAGGACTATTAGCAGAAATTGCTAAAAAAGAGGCAGAAGAAAAAGCCAAACAAGAAAAGTATGATGAAGCAATAGCAGCAGCAGATAAAGCATTAGCTGATAAATCTTATGATGCAGCTAAGGGGAAATATAATGAAGCATTAGGAGTAAAACCTGATGAACAATATCCTAAAACAAAACTGACAGAAATTGAGGGTTTATTAGCAGAATTGGCTAAAAAAGAAGCAGCAGAAAAAGCAAATCAACAAAAGTATGATGCAGCTATAGCAGCAGCAGACAAAGCTCTTGGAGCAAAAGATTACGAAACAGCTAAGGGTAAATATAATGAAGCATTAGGAATTAAAGCAGAAGAGCAATATCCTAAAGATAAAATTAATGAGATTGAAAGCATTTTAGCAGAATTAGCTAAAAAAGAAGCAGAAGAAAAAGCCAAACAACAAAAATATGATGCAGCCATAGCAGCAGCAGATAAAGCGTTGGCTGAAAAATCTTACGAAGCAGCTAAAGGTAAGTACAATGAAGCGTTGGAAGTGAAAGCTGAAGAAAAATACCCTAAAGATAAACTGAAAGAAATTGAAGGGATTTTAGCAGAAATTGCTCGTAAAAAAGCAGAAGAGGAATCTGCTATGATGGCTCAAAAAGAGAAAGATGAAAAATACAATGCAGTCATAGCAGCAGCAGATAAAGCTCTTGCTGAAAAATCGTATGATGCAGCAAAAGGAAAATACAATGAAGCACTAGGAGTTAAGCCAAACGAGCAATACCCTAAAGATAAGCTGACAGAAATTGATGGCATTTTGGCTGAAATAGTTAAAAAGAAAGTGGAAGAAGAAAGAGCTAGAATAGCTGATTTAGAAAAAACTGAAAATTATAATAGTTGGATAGCTTTGGCTGATAAGGCTTTTAATGATAAATCTTACGATCAGGCTAAAGAAAAGTATAACTTGGCATTAGGGTTAAAGCCAAACGAACAATACCCTAAGAATAAAATAAATGAAATTGAAGGTATATTAGCTGAATTAGCAGGTAAAGAAGCTGCTGAAAAAGCCAAACAAGAAAAGTATAATACTCTGATCACTGCTGCCGACAATGCTTTATCAAGTAAAAATTATGAGACTGCTAAAGGTAAGTATAATGAAGCATTAGGGATTAAACCTGATGAACAATATCCTAAAAATAAAATTAAAGAGATTGATGATTTATTAGCAAAATTAGCTCAACAATCTGCTGAAACTGAATTAGAGAAAGAAGCAGAGAAAAAGAAAAGAGAATACTATCAGGCGGTAATTGCCCAAGCTGATGCCGATTTTTATGGAGATAAGTTTGATAAAGCCACTCAAAAATATCAAGAGGCATTAATGATTTATCCGAATGAAGAATATCCTAAGAATCAATTAAAAGCCATAGATGTAGCTAAAGCAAAAGCATTAGCAGAAAAAGAGAAAAACGATAAATACAATGCTTTAATTGCTAGTGCTGATGATGCTTTTAAATCTGAAAATTACGATCAAGCTAAGGTCAAATATAAAGATGCTCTTGCTCTTAAATCTTCAGAAACTTATCCTAAAAACCAGATTGATGAGATAGAAAAAATATTGGCAGCTAAAATTAAGGAACAAATTACGGTTAAGCCAAATGCTCAGGATCAGAAAAAAGCAGAGTATGATAGTTTTATAAAAATGGGTGATGATAATTTTGGTTCTAAATCTTACGAAACAGCAAAAAGCTTTTACAAAAAAGCGTTGAGCATTATGCCTAGTGAAGCTTATCCACAACAAAAAATTGAAGAAATAAATAATATTTTAGCTCAAATTGCTGAGGAACAACGTAAAAATAAAAGTGAAGCGTTGGCTTTAAAGGCAAAAAGAGAAAAGTATGACCAACTTATTTTTGATGCAGACAAATTGTTCTTATTAAATAAGTATGAAAATGCTAAAGACAAATACAAAGAAGCATTAGTATTGTTTGAAGGGGAGCAATATCCTAAAGATCAATTAGTGAAAATTGAGGCAATGTTGGATAAGTTAGCTAAAGAAAAAGAGGAGAAAGAAGTAGTGGTTAAAAATAATACTCCACCACCGGGAAGTAGAGCTAAAATTGATGATAAAAGAGAGAAAGAGATTGAAGCAATGATGAAGAAGATTTGGGAAGATAAAGAAAAAGACAAGGATAGAGTTTTAGCTGAAGATAAAGCTATTTACAATAAACAAGAAGAAATAAGAGTATCAACAAGTAAAGAGAAAACCAATAAAGCTCAAGAGGAAATTTTAGCAACTTACGAGCAAATTGAGAAAATGCAAAAAGAAGGAGATAAAAAATACCTTGAAAATGAAAAAGAATTACAGGCCGATAAAGCATCTTATAACAAACAAGAGGAAATTAGAATTAAATACAATGTTGACAAAACCAATGAGGCTCAAGACGAAATTTTAGCAACTTACGAGCAAGTTGAAAAAATGCAAAAAGATGGCGACAAGAAATATTTAGAAAATGAAAAGCAACTACAAAGTGATAAAGCATACTACAATCAACAACAATTAAACAACATTAAAACGGCTAACGATAAAACAAAAGAGGCACACACTTATGCTAATAAGCAAAAAGATAATATGAGTAAATATGCTAAAGACAATGAGCCTAGATATCAACAAAAAGTAGAAGAGTTATATTCTTATAAAAGCGACATTCAGGAAGACAGGTGGATAATGATAGAAAATGCAGATAAAAAGAGACAAAAAAATCAAGAAGCAATAGACAATCAACAAACTACTATTCAACAGAACCAAAAAGATTATGAGGCAAGAAGAAAAGATAGAGAGATTGATGTGAAAAAGTATAGTAAAGATTTAGCAACTTTAGAAGAAGTTAGAATAAATGCCTCATTGCAAAAAGTGGAAGACAACAGAAGAGAACTTCAAAAATATGCTGACCAAATAGCTTTAATGCAAATAGAACAGACTAAAAAACATAAAGCTAAAGCAGAAAAAGTAGCTGCAGATAAACTGCTTTATATGGAATATAATGAGAAAAGAATAGCCGAAGAAAAGCAAAAAAATGATAAAGCAACTGCTGAATTAAAAGATTATAAAACTCAGTTAAATAAAGAGCAACAAAAATATCAGAAAGATGCTGACTTTAAACGTTCAAAAAATGAACAAGAAGCAATTGCCCAAAAGGAATTGTTAAACAAACCAACCAAAGAACAATTGCAAAGAACTATAAATGCGGAGAAACAATTACAAAAAGAGAAGCAGTTTTATACAGATTATCAATCTCAATTAAATGCCAAACAAATTGAAAAATCAACCAAAGCATCAGAAGAAGTATATGATGTTTATGTTGGAGAAAAGAAATTATCGAGTAACTTAGATCAGTTTGATAAAAAATACCCACAAGGAATTACCGAAGAAGAAAGAGAAACAGGTAATGCAATTGTAATTAGAAGAATTAAAGTTACTGGAGATCATGCAGATGTTTATGAAAGAATTTTTTATAAATGGGGTGGAGTTTATTACTCTAAAAATGGTGTTAGTATTTCAAAAAACATTTGGGATAATGAATCTATTGAAAAATAGAAATTCTAACAAACCCATCAATCATTTTTTTAGTTCCACAATTTATTTTTACATTTACGCTTCATAAAAATTGTACATGGAGTCCGTAAAAAAACCAAATTTATTTCAAGCATTAATTCCAATAGTAGTTTTAGTACTACTTTTAGTGATAAATGTAGTGTTGGTTTTTGGAGATAATGCATTAGGCGGAGCAAATCAAATAGTTTTATTGCTTGCTGGATCAGTTGCTGCTGCTATAGGAATGTACAACGGATATACATGGATATCTATTCAGAAGGGAATTGTAAAAAGTATAAAATCTGCCTTACCTGCACTTATTATTTTATTATTAATTGGTGCTTTAGCCGGAACATGGATGATAAGCGGAGTAGTACCTGCAATGATTTATTATGGGTTAGATATACTTCATCCAAAAATCTTTTTAGTAGCCACCTGTATTATTTGTGCAGTTGTTTCTTTGGCAACAGGTAGTTCATGGACAACCGCAGCAACGGTTGGTATTGCTTTAATAGGAATTGGAGATGTATTAGGGTTTAATAAAGGAATGGTGGCAGGAGCAATTCTTTCAGGAGCTTATTTTGGAGATAAAATGTCGCCTTTGTCGGATACTACCAATCTTGCCCCTGCAATGGCAGGTACAGATTTAATTACGCACATTAAATATATGGCATTAACGACTGTACCATCCATTGCTATTACGTTACTTATATTTTTAGTTATTGGATTTACATTTGAATCGGTTGGTAATGTTACAGATGTAAATGAGTTAAAAACAGCTATAGCATCAAAAATAGTAATTACACCTTGGTTATTTTTAGTTCCTGTTGTTGTAATATTGTTGATTGTGAAAAAAGTGGATGCTATTCCAGCTTTGTTTATTGGTAGTTTATTAGGTGGTTTGTTTGCTCTTATTTTTCAACAAGATTTAATTGTTGCGTTGGCAGAAAGCACTTCATTAACTTTTGAAGCTGCTTATGAAGTTATTGTAAATGCTATGACAACAGATATGAGTATTCCCACAGAAAACGAGTTGGTAAATGAATTGTTGGAAACAGGAGGAATGAATGGTATGTTAGGAACCATTTGGTTAATTATTTGTGCAATGATTTTTGGAGGAGTAATGGAAAAAACAGGCATGTTGAAAACCATTACTAATACATTAATTCCATTAGCAAAATCTACAGGTTCTTTAATAGCTACTACTACTGTTACTTGTGTAACGTTTAATGTAACCGCTTCCGACCAATATTTGGCAATTGTTGTTCCTGGAAAAATGTTTAGCAAAATATACAAAGAAAGAGAACTTCATCCAAAAGTATTGAGCCGTACACTCGAAGATTCGGGAACAGTTACATCTGTACTTATTCCTTGGAATACTTGCGGAGCTTATCACTCAGGAGTTTTAGGTGTGGCAACAGGCGATTATTTTATGTATTGTTTTTTCAATATTTTAAGCCCAATTATGACGATAATTTTTGGTGTTTTTAATATTAAAATTGCTAAACTTGTATATAAAGAAAAACATAACCCAAATGAGGTAAATTCCGTAACAAAAAAATAAAAATTCAAAACACATGAAAATATTTTATATTACCTTAGTTACTATTTTAGTATTAAAAACATCAACTTTTTTTGCTCAATCTAAAAGTTATGCTCCAGAAGAAGTAATTGATCAAAAATTTGGTATTCAAATGTATGAGCCATTAAACATGATGCTTGGAAGAGATACTGTACGAAATGATGAAAATGGCTATGCTGCTAATGGTTTTATTGAAGACTTTTATAGCAGTGGACAATTACTTCACAAAGGCTTTTATGTTGACGGGCAGCTAAAGATATACAAAAACTATTATCCTAACGGAACAGTAGAAAGAAACTTTAGAGTTACAGATATTAAAAAAAGTAAAATGTCAATTTATTATAGTGATGGCAAACCAAAATCTGAAATTGAATATGTAGAAACAGAAGCTCAAAAATGGACAGATTACTACCCTAATGGAAATATAGAGTTTGTTGAAGAATACCACAAATCTTTTTTATATTATATTTTTAAAGCCAATTATTTTGAAGATGGTAAGCCCGAAAACACCTTAGAATTAACAGATAAAAAGAAGTTAATTTATGATCAAAAGTACTACCATAAAAATGGCAACCTTAAGGAAGAAGGTGAAATGAAGTACAACAAAGCTTTATTTGATTATGAAAGAATTGGAACGTGGACTAAATATGATGAAAATGGAAAAGCTATCAAAAAAGTAAAATATGCTAGCGGTAAAGTTCAAAGTGAAACCGATTTATAACCAATGCTATAATTGTCAAATATGAAGATTCATTTTATTGCTATTGGTGGAAGTGCCATGCATAATCTTTCTATCGCTCTTCACAAAAAAGGGTATAAAGTTACAGGCTCTGATGATGAAATTTTTGAACCCAGTAAAAGTAGGTTAGCCAAATATGGTTTATTGCCTAAAATAGAAGGTTGGAATGAAGAAAATATTCATGCCGATTTGGATGCTGTAATACTTGGAATGCATGCAAGAAATGATAATCCGGAGTTAATAAAAGCTAAGACATTAGGACTAAAAATTTATTCCTATCCTGAATATATTTATGAGCAATCTAAAAACAAAACTAGAGTAGTAATAGGAGGGAGTCATGGAAAAACCTCTATTACAGCTATGGTGTTGCATGTGTTACAAAAAATCAATGTTGATGCCGATTATATGGTTGGAGCTCAACTCGAAGGATTTGAAACCATGGTAAAAATTACAGGTGCTCCGGTTATTGTTTTAGAAGGAGATGAATACCTTTCTTCACCAATAGACAGAAGACCAAAGTTCCATTTATACCAACCAAATATAGCTTTGCTTAGCGGTATTTCTTGGGATCACATTAATGTTTTTCCAACTTTTGAAAATTATGTGGAGCAGTTTAGAATATTTATTGATTTAATTGAAGAAAATGGCTTTTTGGCGTATTGTGAAAACGATAAAATACTAAAAGAACTAGCTGAGAAAACCATAAAAAATATTACCAAAATACCTTATTCAACACCTAGTTATTATATAGACAATGGGACTACTTATCTTAAAACAACTGATGGAAATATTCCATTAATTGTTTTTGGAGAACATAATTTACAAAACTTAAATGGAGCAAAATTAATTTGCAATCAGTTAGGTGTAAAAGATGCCGATTTTTATAATGCTATAGCTACTTTTAAAGGAGCAGCAAAAAGGTTGGAGTTAATTGCAAAGAACAATACGGTTGCGGTTTATAAGGATTTTGCACACTCACCATCTAAATTAAAAGCAACTACCAAAGCTGTTAAACAACAATACCCTGACAGAAAAGTAGTAGCGTGTATGGAGTTACACACGTTTAGCAGCTTAAATAAAAACTTTTTAAGTGAGTATGATAGTGCTATGATTGATGCTGATGAAGCTTATGTATATTATAGCGAACATACCTTGGAGCATAAAAAATTAGAACACATTACACCTACTGAAGTTAAAAAGGCTTTTGCATCTGATAATGTTGAGGTAATTAACGATTCTAAACAATTGGTAAGCTTATTGGAAAATAAAAACTGGAACAATAGTGTATTGTTACTCATGAGTTCAGGAAATTTTGATGGAGTTGATTTAAACGCTTTTGGCGAAAAAATAGTGGAAAGTACCAATTAGTTTATAGACTAAGAGTTTATAACTTTATATAGATATAGACCTTCTAGTTCATATTATAAAATTGTTCAATTACTCACTCCAACTACCAATGTTTGAGAAGCCCCAAGCATTTGCATTAGCATATTTAAAATCTACTGCATATCTTTCTGGAATTTCAGTTAAAAACTCCCCTGTTTTATACGATGTAAAAATTTCTTCGTAAGTAAGCATAGATTGAAATGATATCCTTCTATAAATATGAGCTCGCGTTATATTTTCTTTTTTATCTAAACCAGAAGCACCTAGCAATTCTACAAAGCTATGTACAGTACCTTTATGAAAATTAGCAACTCGTGTTTTTTTATCATTAACAACTAACCCAACAGAAAGTTTTGGCTCTTGAGTGGCAACACCTACCGGACATTTATTGGTATTGCACAATAGTGCCTGAATACAACCAACAGCCATCATCATTGCTCTTGCTGAATAACAAGCGTCAGCACCTAAAGCCATAGCTCGCATAATATGAAACCCACTTGTTATTTTTCCTGAAGCAATAATTTTAATATGTTGGCGAATGTTTAAACCAGTTAATATATTGTGGGCAAAATCTAACCCGTCAAGCAATGGAGCACCAACATAGTTAGAAAATTCTTGTGGAGCAGCACCTGTACCTCCTTCCGAACCATCTACTGTTATGAAATCAGGATAAATATCAAGTTCTATCATCGCTTTACAAATTCCAATAAATTCACTTTTATGCCCTATACAAAGTTTAAATCCTACAGGTTTACCATCAGATAAATCTTTTAATCTTTGTATAAAACGCATTAATTCTTTTGGTGAGTTAAACGCATTGTGAAATGGAGGAGATGCAACTAAAGTATGAGGTTTAATGTTTCTAATTGCAGCAATTTCTTTAGTATTTTTGGCAGCTGGCAAAATTCCTCCATGCCCTGGTTTTGCTCCTTGAGAAATTTTAATTTCTATCATTTTAACTTCAGGTAAAAGTGCTTTTTCACGAAATAATGTGCTATTAAAATTGCCATCATCTGTTCTACAACCAAAGTATCCTGTGCCTATTTGCCAAATTAAATCACCACCATGTTTAAGATGAAAAGGACTTAAGCCTCCTTCACCAGTGTTTTGAGCAAAACCTCCAATTTTTGCTCCAGCATTCATTGCCTCAACAGCATTAGAACTTAAAGAACCAAAACTCATTGCAGAAACGTTGTAAATACTAGCTGAATAAGGTTGTTTACAATCTTTATTACCAATAATTACACGTGGGTCTTGATCAAGTAAATTAAAATCTTTTGGAGACATAGAGTGGCAAACCCATTCATAACCTTCAGTATAAACATCCAGTTGAGTACCAAATGGCATGGTATCGTTTTCTTTTTTAGCACGTTGGTAAATCGTAGATCTATCTATTCGGTTAAATGGTCTCCCATCAATATCAGACTCAATAAAATATTGGTAAATTTTAGGACGAAGTTCTTCCATGAAAAAACGCAATCTGCCAACCAAAGGATAAATCTTCATTATAGAATGTTTTTCTTGAAACATGTCGTATAACCCAATTCCAAATAAAACTACTGTTATCGCAACGGTAGCTAACCAATAAATGCTTACATATAAAGTTAACAGAATGGTTATAGTTAATGACAATAAGGATATAATTATAAAATTTAATCTCATTTTTAGATGAATTTAGAAGGTAAAAGTTGATGTTTATTTTGTATTTACTTTTAGAATTTTAAGTTTTTTAGATCCTGAAGGTAGCTTACACTCTATTATCATACCCTCTGAAAACCCTATTAAGGCAACGCCAAAAGGCGAAAAAACAGAAACTTTGCATTCCTTTATGTTTACTTCATTTGGTAAAGTAAGAATTAGGTTCCAAGTTTTTTTAGTAGCAATATCTTCTACTTCAAATAGGGTGTTTAGTTGTATAGTTTTACTATCAACTTCATTTTCGTTTACTATTTCAGCTTTTTCTAATTCAGCTTTTAAACCATTTGTTTCTTTTGTGCTTAAATTGGTTTGATGTCCTGTAATTATTGACTGTAACACATTGTAATCTTTTTTTGATATTATTGGTTTCATAATATAAAATGTTGTGAAATGTTAGAAAAAATAATGCAAGTAGCTATTTTCATTGCGGTTAATTAAAACACAATGAATTTAATTACAACACGAATGTTGTTTTAGCATTAATAAAAAATTGAGTGGTATTTCTCCTCCGTTATATAGTAGTTAGTAAACGGAGGCAATAGTAATAAAAGCCCTATTATTAGAAAATAAAAGAAACAGCTGCTTTATAAATGTAGTATTTGATGAAATAATCATGCTTTTTTAACTGTAATCTTTATATGATGATACAAAGTTAGTCTTTTAAATGATAGGTAAATTTAAAGTTTGTTAAATTATTTTGTTTCGAAAATGTGGATGCTCAATTCTATTATTTTTTTAATATAAGCACATTGCGATGAATTTATCTATATTCGGAGTAGGTTAAAACAAAATCAATTTCTCTTATCAATTCCCCACATCAATTTACTTCTTAATGTTTTCAAAAAAGTATGTTCTTTTAACCTAATAAGTTTAATAGTATGAGGTGTTTTGGTAATCTTTAGCGTAGCATCTAACGGTAGGCTAAACGAACGAGAATCTAATGCTACTACATAATTATCTGAGCGAGCATCAATTTGTATTTTCAATACCTTTTCATCATTAATAACTAAAGGTCTAACATTTAAATTATGAGGAGCAATAGGAGTAATAATCATATTTTCAGAGTCGGGCAACAATATAGGGCCATTACAACTCAGTGAATAAGCTGTAGAGCCTGTTGGTGTTGAAATTATCAGTCCATCTGCCCAATAAGAATTTAGAAATTCATCATCTAAATAAGTGTGAACAGTAATCATGGTAGAACTATCTGTTCGATGAAGCGTAATTTCATTAAGGGCGTAGTTGTTTGTTCCAAAGTCATAATTATCAGCTTCAATACTCAACATACTTCTTTCATCAATATCATATTCTTGATTAATTAAGGCTTCAATAGCTTCCGCAATTTCATCGGTTTTCACATTAGATAAAAAACCTAATCTGCCAGTATTAATTCCCAAAACAGGAATGTTACTATCTCTGACCAACACAATGGTCTCCAAAAAAGTACCATCACCACCAATGCTAATAAGGTAATCTACTTTTCCTAAATCATTACTATCGTTAAATAACCTAATATTTTCGTTAAAGGAAATCTTTTTTTGTTGAAGATAATCGTGAAAATTAGCATCTATAGATAAGGTAACATCTTTTCGTTTGAGTTCATCAAACAAAAACTGAATGCTAGAAATGTAAATATCAGCAACTTTTTTTCCGTAGATAGCTATTTTCACAATTGAAATACTTTAAATTTATAATGCAAATTTAAACTACTCTTAAGAGTTATTAATTATTTTAGTTAATTAATTGCTTAAAGTTACCATTTTTAAGATTATTAGGCTAATTTTATTCGTGAATCATGCAAGAAAAATCTCCCATAATTCTCTATGATGACCAATGCAATTTTTGTAGCTTTTGGGTAAATTTTGTATTGAAAAAAGATACAAAGCATATTTTTCTTTTTGCTGGATTATCAAGCCAAACGGCAAAAACTATTTTAAATCAATACCCATTTGCAAAAAATATAGATACGGTTATGTTGCTAAAAGATAATAAGTTATACCTAAAATCTAATGCTGCGTTAGAAATAGCCAAGACTTTAGGTGGATTTTTACAATTGTTTTATGTGTTTAAAATCGTTCCTGTATTCATTAGAGATTATTTTTATGATGTGATAGCTAAAAATAGAAAGCAGCTATTAAAAAGTAATGGATGTAATATTCAGCTCTATCAAGCAAATAGAAATAAATTTTTAATGTAAATTTGCCTGATTATGTATGCAGTAGTTGATATTGAAGCAACAGGAGGTAATCACCTTAAAGGAAAAATAATTGAAATAGCGGTTTATGTTTTTGACGGCACTCAAATTGTTCATGAATATTCATCTCTTATAAATCCTAAAGTTAATATAGATTGGTATGTAACTAAACTTACTGGAATTACCAATAGTATGGTAAAGGATGCTCCTACTTTTATGGATGTAGCTCATGAAATTCACCAATTAATTAGCGATAAAATATTTGTAGCTCACGATGTAAATTTTGATTATAAAATATTAAAATCAGAACTAAAAAGAACTGGTTTGGTAATACAACAGCCTAAACTTTGTACTATAGAAATGAGTAGAACTGTTTTCCCAGAACAGCCATCATACAGTTTAGGAAAGCTGTGTAAAGAATTAGGAATAGAAATACCCCAAGAACAAAGACACCGAGCAGCAGGAGATGCATTGGCTACCACTAAGTTGTTGCAACTGCTGTTGGATAATTAGTTTTTTAACCACATAGATTTGGTGTTAATTTTACAATTTCTTTTTTATAGCATGATTAATATTTTTATGTTAGTTTTGTTATCCTAAAATATTTTATATTAATGGCAATACATAATATTCAGATGGTTGATTTGCATAAGCAATATTTAACTATCAAAAATGAAGTAGATGCTGCAATAGCAGGAGTTATAGAAAGCACTCAGTTTATCAATGGCGATGAAGTAAAAGCTTTTCAAAAAGAATTGGAAGATTACTTAGGAGTAAGACATGTAATTCCATGTGCCAATGGAACTGATGCACTTCAAATAGCCCTTATGGCATTAGGATTAGAATCTGGAGATGAAGTAATTACTTCAGACTTTACTTTTGCAGCAACGGTTGAAGTGGTTGGGTTATTAAAACTAAAAATTGTATTAGTAGATGTAGATCCTAATACCTATTGCATAAATACCGATAAATTAAAAAAAGCCATTACACCAAAAACAAAAGCTATTATTCCTGTTCATTTATTCGGACAATGTGCCAATATGGAGTCCATTATGCAAATTGCTAATGAAAATCAAATTGCAGTAGTTGAAGATACTGCTCAAGCTATTGGAGCTTCATATACTTTTAATGATGGAACAACAAAAAAAGCAGGAACAATAGGTACATTAGGAACAACTTCATTTTTTCCGTCAAAAAATTTAGGTTGCTATGGCGATGGTGGAGCTTTATTTACTAATGATGATAATTTAGCAGAAATTGCTCGTTCTATTGTAAACCACGGAATGAAAGTGCGTTATTATTACGATAGAATAGGTGTGAACTCTCGCCTAGATACCATTCAGGCAGCAATTTTAAGAGTTAAACTTCGTCATTTAGATGAATATGCCGCAGCACGAAACAAAGCAGCAGCTTATTATGATGAGGCTTTTAAAAATCATCCGAACATTAAAACACCTGTTAGAGATAAAAAATCAACTCACGTTTTTCACCAATATACATTAGTAGGGTGTTCTGTAGGTAATTTTGAACTGCAAAAAAGACTCACAGAAAAAGGAGTGCCTTGTATGATATATTATCCGGTACCTTTACACACACAAGAGGCTTACCGCACTCCTGAAATGAAAGATGAAGATTTTGAAATTACCAATGGGTTATGCAAGTCAGTATTTTCATTGCCTATGCATACAGAATTAGAAGAAGACGAGTTGGCTTTTATAACCAAAACGGTAAAAGAAATAATTGAAGATATAAAACAGTAAAAAAATAAACATATGAAAATAGCAGTAATAGGAACAGGGTATGTAGGTTTAGTTACAGGAACTTGTTTTGCCGAAACTGGTAACGATGTAATTTGTGTAGATATTGATGCCAACAAAGTAGAAAAAATGAGAAATGGAATAGTACCCATTTACGAACCACATTTAGATGTACTTTTTGAAAGAAATATAAAACAAGGCAGATTAAAATTTACTACCGAGTTAAAAGGAGCTATAGATGATGCAGAAATTATTTTCCTAGCTTTGCCAACTCCTCCAGGAGAAGATGGTTCAGCTGATTTATCTTATATTTTAGGAGTAGCTGATGAATTAGGAAAAATTATTACCAATTATAAAGTTATTGTTGATAAAAGTACTGTTCCTGTTGGGACTGCCGAAAAAGTAACCGCAGCAATTGCTAAAAATGCTAAAGTTGATTTTGATGTGGTTTCTAACCCTGAATTTTTAAGAGAAGGGTTTGCTGTAGATGATTTCCTTAAACCAGATAGAGTAGTAATTGGAACTTCTTCTACTAAAGCAAGAAAAATTATGGAGCACTTGTACAAACCCTATGTTAGACAAGGAAATCCTATTATTTTTATGGATGAGAAATCTGCTGAATTAACCAAATATGCAGCTAATTCCTTTTTGGCTACCAAAATTACTTTTATGAATGAGATTGCCAACTTTTGCGAAAAAGTAGGTGCAGATGTTGATATGGTTAGAATGGGAATTGGTTCAGATACTAGAATTGGAAAACGTTTTTTATTTCCGGGTATTGGTTACGGAGGAAGTTGTTTCCCTAAAGATGTTCAGGCATTAGCAAAATCAGGTAAAGAATACGGTTATGAGTTTAGTATTTTAGATTCAGTGATGCGTGTAAACGAAGAGCAAAAAGTAATCATCATGCCTAAGATTAAAGCTTATTTTAATAATGATTTGAAAGGTAAAAAAATTGCCTTATGGGGATTAGCATTTAAACCGGATACTGATGATATTAGAGAAGCTCCTGCTCTTTATATTATTGATGAATTGCTTAAATTGGGAGCAGAAATTACAGCTTACGATCCCGAAGCAATGGATAATGTAAAAGAAAAATATGGCGATAAAATAAAGTTCGCATCAGATAGAGATAGTGCTTTAGATGGAGCAGACGCATTGGTAATTGCTACTGAGTGGCAGGTATTCAGAAATCCGGATTTTAATAAGTTAGCCAATAAAATGAATCAAAAAGTAATTTTTGATGGAAGAAACCTTTACGATTTAACAGAAATGAAAGAATTAGGTTTCTATTATAGCAGTATTGGTAGAGAAGTGATTCAATAAATAAAATACTTTAAATAAACAAGAAAGGCTGTTCAATTGAACAGCCTTTCTTGTTTGGTATAATTGATTAATTTTATGCAAAAATTTCATTTGATTTAAAATGAAAATCGCCTTCAATTTTAGCATTTTCATCACTGTCAGAACCATGAACTGCATTTGCAGAGATTGACTCAGCATAAATTTTTCTGATAGTTCCTTCAGCAGCTTCAGTAGGATTAGTAGCTCCAATTAAAGTTCTAAAATCTTCTACTGCGTTATCTTTTTCAAGAATTGCTGCTACAATTGGTCCTGAAGACATATATTCTACTAATTCACCGTAAAAAGGACGCTCTTTATGTACTTCGTAAAAAGCACCAGCTTGTTCTTTTGAAAGTTGCGTGTATTTCATCGCTACAATTTTAAAACCAGCGTCATTAATCATTTTTAAAATACCTCCAATGTAGTTTTTTTCAACTGCATCAGGTTTAATCATTGTAAAAGTTCTGTTTGTTGCCATTATAAATATTTTTATTGGTTACTTATTTTTTAGGTCGGCAAAAGTAGATAATAAAAGCGTAATAAGTCAATAGACTAATTATTTTTTAAAAGAAAAAACTCCAAACAAATTGGTGTTTGGAGTTTTCTTTTAATTCTGGGTTGTGTATTAAAACTTTACTAATTTTTCTGTTTTCAGTAATGTAGTATCTCCAAAAACTTTAATAAAATAAATTCCGGAAGGGTAATTAGTATTTACTTGTAAAACATTACTGTTATTAATTGTTTTACTGTATATGACTTTTCCTGTTATATCGAAAATTTCAATATTAATTGTTTTGTAATCATTATTTTCAATAGCTATATTAATTACTTCATTAAATGGATTAGGATATGTTTTAATAATATTTGTTGTTTGTATTTCACTTACAGAGACTAAAGCAGAATCGTAAATAGCAAAACCATCAAAACCAGCTTCAGCAATGTGACCAGCACCTTCATCCGTAGCTTTAACAATAAGTTGCATATTGGCGGTAAGTGGTAGATAATTAGTTATTTTAAATGATTTATGTACCCATGTGGCAAAATTTGGAGTGTTAGCATCAGCATAATCTAATCTGGCTTCATTTATTCCATTAGTTAGGATAACTACCATAGAATCATCAGGATTTCCAGAACCACCACCATTAACAAACCATCTATCAAAGTGAATATAAGGATCTGTTGAAGAAGATAAATCAAAAATAGGAGAAGTTAAAACTACAGTTCCTCCGTCAATATCATCTGTTCCTGATTGTCCACCACCATTTCCAGTAACATAAGCTTGGTTCCCACAATCGGTATTAATATCATTACCAGGGTTTACAGGAACACCACTTAAAAAAGTTCCTATAGGCACATCTCTTACCCAAAATCCAGAAGAAGGATTATTTAATGTTGAAGCTGTCCAACCTAAATTAAAATCAAAATCATCATAATAACCTACCTCCATAGAGTAAGTATAAGGATTTCCTGTTGAATTAATATTTTGGGTACTTAAGCAAACTGATTGATGCCCCCAATGAGCAATATTTACATCATAAGTAGCAGGAATAAAATTATTAATAGTAAAATTTCCTGACGCATTTGTAGTAACAGTAGTAGAGAATTGTGAGTTACTAAAACGAATTTGAGCGTTAGCAATAGGGTTATTTGTAGTATTTTCAATTATTTGTCCACTAAGATTAAAAGGCTGTATAGGCTCTAACTGAATATTAATTGTAGTGGTTTGTCCAGAAGTAAGTACAACATTAAATACAGTATCAGGAATAAATCCAAATTTAGAATAAACAACATCATAAGTACCCGCATCAGCTATACCTGTTCTGTAGTCTCCATTAAGATTTGAAGTGGTGTTATTAGTTGTTGTTAGAATTTCAACATTTGCTCCACTAATTGGGGCAGAAGTGTTTAAGTTAGTAATGTTTCCTATTAAGTAAGCAGCTCTAACGTAGTTTGGACCTAAAACAAATAATCCATTTTCAATATCGCTTGCTAAAATAATGCCTGAAGGTAACCATGGGTAAGCTCCCCAACATCCGTTAAAGCCATCTCCACTAAATTGTGGGGAAGTATCATAATGCCCAACTTCTATCATGTTTGCAGGATCAGAAACATCATGAATGGTTACACCATCTCTATAGTAAGAAGTAATTAAGTAATTATTTAAAAAATGAGTATTGTGCGGAATCACATCTTGTCCTGGACTCGACTGTACTTTATCTAAAAAGGTTATGTTATTTAGATTACTTACATCATAAGCATCTATAAATGAGTTCTTTTTTTCATCAGTTGTAAAAACGGTTTGTCCATCATCTGAAAACCAAATATTGTGAGTAAAAAAATTAGAAGTTGGTTGTGTAGCCATAGTTGTAGGAGCACTTTTATTAGCAACATTAACCACTACAAAAATTCCATCATTAACAGCTGCTCCCCAAAGTGTATCTCCTCTGGCAACACCATCATGAAAATAGTAAGTATTGTATCTTCCTAATTCAATAGGAACTTTAGGGTTATTGGTTAAATCTAACATAATAGCACCGCCAACTCCGTTATCAGCTCCAAAAATGTAGCATACGCCATTTTCGTCAATATATAAGTTATGAGCAGATTCAAAAGGATACGTACTTCCTCCATAGCTGGTAACATTAGCAGCACTTAAAGCTCCTGGTAGCGGATTAATGTCAATAATCATCATTCCACCTGTATTTTCGTTTGTTATATAAACGTGATTATTCCATGTTTTTAAATCTCTCCAAGTTGAGTTAGCACCCGGAGCAAAAAATACTTCTACCGGATTGGTTGGAGTAGTAACATCAACAATGGCAACACCTGTTTCAAAACCTACCAGAGCATACTCATTAACTCCTTTTTTAACTCCCCAAATATCATTTAACGCTCCTCGGCTTCCTGGAAATGTTAAGTTAGAGAGTAAGTTGATGTTTTTACTAGATTGAGCATTGGCGGTTAAAGCTAAAACTAAAATTAAAAATACAATAGAGATTTTTTTGAACATGATTTTATTTATTTTTTTAAAACTTTGTGCAAGATAAGATTATTAATTTTCAAAATAAATATAATTTAAAGGTATCTTTATAATCTTAAATGTATATTTGGTTTATAAAAAGCAACACAATAAATAAAGTTATATGTGCGGTATTGTAGGTGTAATTTCTTCTAAACAAATAGACCTTAAGCAGATAAAAATTGCTACTAATGTATTAGATAAAAGAGGTCCGGATTGTCAGGCAACAGTTGCTTTTGAAAACATTGCACTAGGTCATGCTCGCTTATCTATTATAGATACCTCTGAAGGAGCTAACCAACCGTTTCTTGATATTACTAAAAGGTATCTTATCATTTTTAATGGTGAGATTTATAATTATAAAGAATTAAGAATTGACTTAGAACAGTCAGGAATTGAGTTTAAAACAGAAAGCGATACAGAAGTGCTTTTATATCTGTATATTAAGTATGGGAAAGATTGCTTGGAAATGTTGAATGGCTTTTTTGCTTTTGCTGTTTATGATAAAGAAAAGAAAAGCCTTTTTATTGCAAGAGATAGATATGGTATAAAACCCTTATTGTATTATTTTGATGGCGAAAAGTTTATTTTTTCATCTGAGTTAAAAGCTATCTTACAATTTAAAATTAATAAGTCCATTAATAAATTGAGCTTGTTTAATTATTTGCAATTTAATTATATACCATCAAATTCATGTATGCTTGAGCAAGTAAGTAAATTAGCTCCTGGAAGTTTCATGTTTATTGAAAATATTGATGAAATAAAAGAGGTGCAAGAAATCGAGTATTATTGCATTCCTTATACAGAAAAAGAAACCATTCAAAAGTCGGCTTTAAATTATGATAAATCTAAAGAAAAACTTTATGAACTATTGCATGATGCGGTAGAGAAGAGATTAGTAGCTGATGTTCCTGTTGGTACTTTTTTAAGTGGTGGAGTAGATTCTTCAATTATTAGTTTAATTGCTAAGAAATATAAATCAGACCTAAATACATTTTCAATTGGCTATAAAGATGAACCTTTTTTTGATGAAACGATTTATGCTAAAGCTGTTGCAGATAAAATAGGAAGTAAGCATCATGTTTTTTCGCTTACTAATGCTGAAATGTATGAGCATCTTAACGATATATTAGAAAGTATTGATGAGCCTTTTGCAGATTCTTCTGCAATTGCAGTTTATATTTTAAGTAAATACACCAAAAAACATGTTACAGTTGCTCTCTCTGGAGATGGTGCTGATGAATTATTTTCTGGCTATAATAAACACATGGCGGAATATAAAATTAGACATTTAGGAATGAAAGAAGCTTTGGTAAAGTTGGGATATCCGTTATGGAAAAGGTTGCCAAAATCTAGAAATACTAAAATCACTAACTTAAACAGGCAATTGTATAAATTTAGTTCAGGAGCAAATATGTCTCATAAAGACAGGTATTGGCTGTGGGCATCTATTATTAATGAAGAAAAATCTAATTATTTATTAAAAGAGGAATTGGTTTTTAATCCACAGCGACTAACAGATGACGCGTTTACTTACAAAAAACGTAAAGATGAATTGCTTAAGTATATCAGAAAAGATGGAGATTTAAATGATGTACTTTATACAGATGCCAAAATGGTTTTGCCCAACGATATGCTTAGAAAAGTAGATATGATGAGTATGGCAAATAGCTTAGAGGTTAGGGTGCCTTTTATGGATCATAGAATAGTAAATTTTGCTTTTAACCTTCCTAGAGCTTTTAAAATTAATGAGAATATGAAGAAAAAAATTCTTCAAGATGCTTTTTATGAAGAGTTACCGGAAGAAACCTATAATAGACCTAAACATGGCTTTGAGGTGCCACTTTTAAGTTGGTTTAAAAATGAACTTAAAACTACTATTTGCGATGATTTATTAAGTAAGGAGTTTATTGAGGAACAAGGAGTTTTTAATGTTTCGGCAATAGACGAATTGAAACAAAAATTATTCTCCAATAATCCGGAAGATACTCCGGCAACAGTTTGGGCAATTGTGGTTTTTAATACTTGGTGGAGAAAATATATAGCAGTATAAATTTAACTTGATAATTAATTGAAGGAAAAAATAAAAATACTAAGAATAATTAATCGCTTTAATTTAGGAGGTCCCACTTTTAATGCAGCTTATTTAACCAAATATATTGGTGATGAGTTTGAAACCTTATTAATAGGAGGAGAAAAAGATGAAACAGAAGAGAGTTCAACTTTTATATTGGATAGTTTACATTTAACACCAACCACTATTTCTGAAATGAAGCGAGAAATTGGTTTTAAAGAAGATAAAATAGCATATAAAAAATTAAAAGATATCATTAAAGAATTTCAGCCCGATATTGTACACACACACGCATCAAAAGCTGGTACTTTGGGGAGAATGGCGGCTTATAAATGTAAAGTACCTGTAATTGTTCATACCTTTCATGGGCATGTTTTCCATTCTTATTTTGGTAAAACAAAAACTGTTTTTTATAAAAACATAGAACGCTATTTAGCTAAAAAATCTACTAAAATTATTGCTATTAGTGATATTCAAAAAAAGGAACTAACCCGACAATATAGAATTTGTAATAAAAATAAAGTTGCAGTTGTTCCTCTAGGGTTTGATTTAAGCAGGTTTCAAGAAGATTATGAATCGAAGAGAAATGATTTTAGGCAACATTATTTGCTTGAAGACGATGAAATTACTATTGGGATTATTGGTAGGCTGGTTCCAATTAAAAATCATACCTTATTTTTAGAAGCGATAGATCAACTTTTGAAAAAAACCACCAAGAAAGTAAGGGTTTTTATTATTGGAGATGGTGAAGAAAAAGAAAACTTAACCCAGTATTGCAAGGAACTTCATTTAGATTTTACTGAATTCAATCAACAGAAAAAGAAAGCCACTATTACATTTACCTCTTGGATTAAGAATGTAGATTGGGTAAATGCAGGATTAGATATTATTGCTTTATCTTCTTTAAATGAAGGTACACCTGTAAGCCTAATTGAAGCACAAGCAGCAAACAACCCGATAGTAACAACCAACGTTGGTGGTGTTGAAAACGTAGTGTTGAAAGATAAAACAGGACTTATTGTTTCATCAGGAGATAAGCAAGCTTTTTCTGAAGCACTCTTGAAATTGGTTGAAAATGATGCATTGAGAAAGCAAATGAGTGAAAAAGGTTGGGAATTTGTGAAAGAAAAATTTCATTACGAAAGGTTAGTGAATGATATGAGAGAATTGTATTTTTCCTTGTTAGAGAACAATAAAAAATAAATTTATCAATTTTTACAATCAATTTTTATAGTTTTGTCATATAGTGTAAGTTAAGAATTTATCATTAACAATTATAATTTGTTAAATATCTAGATATGAAATTGAATATTTTAAAATGGACATTAGGTCTGTTGGTGGTAATATCATTCGTGAGTTGTAACTATAACTCCAACAGGATGTTAAAAACTCCTAAAGATTATAAGTTTGCAGCACCGCCAACCGATAGTAATCCTTTATATGTAATTGCAGTAAGTGATATCTTAGAGTTTAAACTTTATACTAATGATGGAACTTCTTTGGTAGATTTTACCGCTATTGATGGAGGTGGAGCAGGAGTAGCAAGACAACAAGTAGGTCAGGTTCAATATTTAATAGATTATGATGGTTTTTGTAAACTACCAATAGTAGGAAGGATTGAATTGAGAGGAAAAACACTAAGAGAAGCAGAAAAACATTTAGAAGAAATTTATTCGAAATATTATATTAAACCATTTGTTGTTTTGAGAGTTCAAAACAGAAGAGTAACTGTCTTTACAGGTGGAGGAGGAAGCGGAAAAGTGGTGCCACTTACTAATGAAAATGTAACTTTAATAGAAGCACTAGGATTGGCAGGAGGTTTAACTAACGATTCTAAAGCTAAGAGAATCAAAGTTGTAAGAGGAGATTTAAGTAATCCGCAAGTATTTTTATTTGACTTGAGTACGATTGATGGATTAAAAACCATTGACTTTCCGCTACAAGCAAATGACATAATTTATGTTGAGTTTAGAAATAATTTTGTGAGAGAAGCAATTAGAGATATAGCTCCAATAGTAAGTTTAATAACCAGTACATTAACGCTTATTATTGTTATAGATAGGCTAGGTGCTGAATAATTAAAAATTAATGCAAGAAGATCAATTTGCACACAAAAAAGAGGTAGTATCTAACTTTAATACAGAGTTAGATATTATTTTATTATTGAAAGTTTTTAAAAAGACTTTTATCTATTTTGTGGGTATTATTGCTATATGCGTTACATTATCACTTATCTATTTAAGATATACGGTACCTATTTATCAGTCTAAATTAGTGTTGCAAGTAGGAAGTGAAAATACTGCCAACAAAGTACTTCAGGTTGATAATTTTAGTAAAACAGAAGATGTAGCAAAAGATGTAGAATTGTTGAGATCTAAACTATTACTTAAAAGAGCTTTAAGTAAACTACCTTTAGAAGTTAGCTATTTTAACCAAGGAAAAATTTTAGAGTATGAGTTGTATAAAAACTCGCCTTTTAAAGTTTTTTTTGAAGTAAAAGACTCTTCAGTTTTAGGTAAAAAGTTCTACATAGAAAAAACTAATAACGAAAAATTCAATTTATTCCAATCTGAAAAATTAATAGGAGAGTTTAGCTCTAATGTGCCAATTGAATTAAAAGAGGTTACTTTAAGAATTGTTTTTGATAACTATAATGAGTTTGGTGCTGACAAAAATAATTCTATGTTTTTTGCGATAAACGATTTAGAAGCATTAACCAATAAATATATTCAACAATTAGGAGTCTTTCCGTTAAACCCATCAGCTAAAACTATTAGTATTTCATTTAATGATAATAATGCGCTTAAAACATCTGATATAATTACCTCTTTGGCTAATGAATATATTTTATATGATATTGAAGAAAGAAGTAAAAGTTCTAAGAAAATCATTCAGTTTTTAGATAACCAATTGGATAAGTATTATAATAAAGTAAAACTTTCTGAGAATAGAATTCAAGATTTTCAAACTTCTAAAAAAATTGGAAACCCAAATGAAGTTTCTTCTATATACTTAGACAAAATTAATCGTTTCGAAAATCAATTAATAGATATCGATTTTCAAACGAGTGTATTAAAAGAAATAAGTAAATCGGTAACTGGAAAAATTAATACGATAGATGTATATAATTTATTGCCAACTCTTACAGGAACAGAATATGAAGCAAGTATTACGGCATTAATTACAAATCTTCAAAGTTTAATGGTTCAAAAACAAAATTTGCTTAGTGAGGTAACTGTAAATAGTGGAAGTATTAAGTCTTTGGAAAATCAAATTGATGTTCAAAAACAAATATTATTTACAACTATAAACTCACTAATTACTAAATTGGAACTCAGAAGAAAAGAAGTAGTTAAAAAAGTAAATGAAATACAAACTAAATACTTGACAGTTCCAGCAAATGAATTAGAATATGCCCGTTTGCAAAGGGTTTTATCTATAGATGAGAAATTTTTTACTTTATTAATGGAAAAACGAACTGAATATTCGATTTCAGAAGCAGGTTTTGTTCCTCAACATACTATATTAGACAAAGCAAATGTGCCAACATTGCCTATGTCTCCAAATAGAAACCTTATTTTGATTACAGGTGTTTTATTAGGGGTTGTAATTAGTTTGGTATTATTAATCATTAGGTATATTTTTAAAAATACCATTTCAACAATAGATGAAATTAATAGACATATCAAATCTTCTGTAGGATTTTTAGGAAACATTCCATTGTACCATAATAAAATACCCGTTTCTCAGCTGGTAATTAACAGAGAACCCAAGTCTGTTATTTCAGAATCGTTTAGATCGGTACGTTCTAATTTACAGTTTATAACAAGTAATAATCAGAAGAAAACAATTGCCGTAACATCAACTATTTCTGGAGAAGGAAAAACATTTTGTGCTATAAACTTAGCCGGAATTATTGCTATGTCGGGTAAAAAAGTGGTAATTATAGATTTGGATATGAGAAGACCCAAAATTCATATTGGTTTTGGTGTTAAAAATACTAGCGGAATGAGTACCATTTTAATTAATAAAAGTGAAATTGAAGAGTGTATTCATAAAAGTGAACTGGAAAATTTAGATTTTATCACTTCAGGACCAATTCCACCTAATCCATCAGAATTAATTATTGGAGGAGGGATAGAAAATTTAATAAATACACTTAAAAATAAATATGGATATGATTATGTGGTAGTTGATAACCCACCAATAGGTTTGGTTTCGGATGCTATGGAAACATTAAAGTTTGCCGATTATCCTATTTATGTATTTAAAAGCGAATATTCTAGAAAGAATTTCATCAATAATATAGATAAGTTAGTAATTGAAAATGAAATTTCTAAACTATCTATCATTCTTAATGGGGTAGACTTTAGAGACAAATTCTATAGTTATGGGTATAATTATAGTTATAGCTACGGAAGTAAAAATAGTTACTATTATGATGGAAGTGAAGAATCAGCTTCATTTTTTGATAGGTTATTAAAGAAAGTTGGGCTAAAAAAATAAAGAATAGGATTAAATGAATTTTATTAAGACAGCTATTGAAGGTATAATAATTATTGAGCCACTTGTTTTTGAGGATGAAAGAGGACATTTTTTTGAATATTATCAAAAAGAATTGTTTGTAAACAATGGAATAACAACAGAATTTGTTCAAGATAATCAGTCCTTATCTCAAAAAGGTGTATTAAGAGGTCTTCATTTTCAAGCTCCACCTTATGCACAAGCTAAGTTAATAAGAGTAATTAAGGGAGCTGTATTAGATGTAGCGGTTGATATCAGAAAAAAATCTCCAACCTATGGAAGGCATGTTGCTGTTGAACTTTCCGAAAACAATAAGAAAACACTTTATATTCCTGAAGGATTTGCACATGGATTTCTTACCTTAACAGATAATACTATTTTTTCATACAAATGCTCTAATTACTATAACAAATCATCAGAAGGATCTTTGTTATGGGATGATCAAGATTTAGCTATTAATTGGGGAATTACAACACCTGTTTTATCAGAAAAAGATAAAAAAGCATCTGCCTTAAAATTATTCTCAACACCTTTCTAGATGGAACTGTTTTCTAACAAACATATTTTTTTCTTTTTAGGAGCATTGTTGTTCTCGTTTTTCATTAATAGTATATTGTTAAGGTTTGTTAAAACACTTGGAATTAGAAATGATAAAGATATTGATGTTAGGTGGAGTGCCAAATCTAAACCTGCACTTGGTGGATTAACTTTTTACATTGTTTTTTTATTATCAATTACCCTACATCCATTTGTTTTTTCTTATCAAAACATAGCTATGGATTTCCAAACAACGGGAATGATAGGAGCCGTTTCCTTGGGTTTTTTAATGGGATTGGCTGATGATGCATACAATACCAAACCTTTTCTAAAATTAATTGTACAAATAGCTTGTGGTGTTATTTTAATTTATTCAGGAACATTTATTCATTTATTCGAAAATAATAGTTGGAATTATATCTTAACTATAGTATGGGTAGTGGGTTTGATGAATTCTATTAATATGCTGGACAATATGGATGGTATTACCACATCTATTTCATTAATTATTTTAATAATAATCCTTATGGTAATGTTAGGGCATGAGCATAATCCTACTTATTTAACCATTGTAATTGGTTTAATTGCCACCTTGTTTTGCTTTTTATACTTCAATTGGAATCCTTCTAAAATGTTTATGGGAGATACCGGAAGTCAGTTTTTAGGAATAGCCTTAGCAGCATTAAGTATTCATTATTTATGGAATCCGGTTCAAAATGGAAATGAATTTGCCATTTCAAGACAATTTATCATTCCTTTGTTAAGCTTTATTATTCCAATTATTGATACAACAACCGTAGTTATTAAAAGAGCAAGTAAAGGAAAATCACCTTTTGTTGGAGGTAAAGACCATACAACACATCATTTATCTTATCTAGGATTTAATGAGAAACAAGTGGCTATTATTATGATAATCATTTCTGTTGTGGCTGCTATTATGGTAGTTGTTATAGTAAATTATATTCCTAAATGGACGCATGTTTATACGTTGTTATTTTGTGGTTTCTTTTTAGTTGTATTTTTTACACTTTTTCGTATTGCTAATAAAAATATCGACAAGTCAGAAAACAAATAAAAATGTCAAAAACACTGTCTAATCACTTGTATGAATTAATTTTTTCATTATCGAGTAGTGAAAAAAGGTATGTTAAGTTGTTTATGACAAAACATATTGGGAAAGAAAATCAACTTAGCTTAAAACTTTTTGACTTAATACTAAAAAAAGAAGGTAAATCTGTTGAGTATATAGAGGGGAAAATAACATTTACAAAACATTCTTCAAGACTTAAAAATTATCTTTATGATATCGTAATAAAAGCATTAGAAGATTATCACGTTCAAAAGTCTATCAATATTACTGTAAGGAGAAAAATTAATCAAATAGAAATATTGTATAATAAGGCTTTGTATAAACAGGCTGTTGTAATGGCAGATAAAACCCTTAAGCTTTCTCAGAAAATAGATAACCAAACTTATATTATAGAAACCATAAGTTGGTATATGAATGCCTTAAAAACCTTTGAAGGGAAAAAATATCAGGCAAAGTATGATAGACTTCAAAAAATTCAAAATGAGGCAATAAATAAGTTAAGTGTTGAAAGAAAATATTTAAACTTAAGTAATAAAGGGTTTATATTAACCAAGAAAAGTGGCTTGTTGCAATCTCAAGAAAACTTAAATAAATTTAATGAGATTATTAATAACCCTTTACTTTCTGAAGATGTTTTAACCAATAGTTTTATTTCTACAAGGTGTTTTCATAGCATTTGGGCTAATTATCATTACGCCACAAATAATTATAAAGAAGAACATAAGTGTTTGTATCAAGTAATAAAACTTTATGAAGATTATCCTCTAAGAAAAGATACCGACCAATATAACTACATTACTTATTTGAATAACTATGCAGTTGGTTGTTCTAGAAATAAAGATTGGGAACAAGCACAATATTACTTTAAGAAGTTAAGTGCTATTTCTCCAAATTCAAATCAAATCGAAATTAAAATATTCGAATATCTATCGTGTAATTATTTAAACCTTTTAATTGAGGATGTAGATTTAGATAAAATGAAAAAAGAGCTGCCTAAAATAGAGCTTGGTTTAAAAAAATATGATAGTAAAATAACACCACTTTTCAAGAAAATTATTCAATTCAATTTATGTTATTCCTATTTTCTGTTAGAAGATTATAAAAAAGCACAGTATTATAATTTTATTATTGTAAATGAAAAAGATGATACATTTAGATCCGATGTTTATCTTATTTCTAAAATAATTCAGTTTATTCTTCATTATAAGATGAAAAATATAGATTTATATGAATCATTTTATAATGCAATGAAATACCTTTTTGAGCAAAAAAATATAAATTACGTTTTATACCATAGTTTTTTAAGATTTATTAAACAATTAATACATGATGATAATATTGGTATTTTTGAAAAATATGAAGTAGAATTATTAGAGATTGTTCAAACACCTAAAGAACGTCAATTACTTAGTAATTTCAATATTCTTTGTTGGGTGCAAAGTGAGGTAAAAGGTGTTGAAATGGCAAAATGTTTAAAAATTTATAATACTGAATTTTCTTAAAGATATCAATGGTTTTAATATTTATATAACTTACCTTTTTAAGTTATATTATATAACTTAAAATCTGAAATAATACAGGTTTAAATAGTAATTATTAACAATTGCTTATTTTTTATTAATGGTAAAGCAAACTAATATTGTTTTGAAAAACAAATAATTAGTTTTAGCCATGAAAAACAAATTCTTTAATTTTTATAAAACAATTGTATTATCAGCAATTTTATTAGCTTTTTCAGTTCAAAGTGAGGCTCAAGAGAAGAAGAGGGCTACCTTTTGGCATTTTGGAAATCAAGCAGCGTTAGATTTTACTTGTCAGCCCGTTAGTTTTGCGGGCAGTCAAATGAATTCTTTTGAAGGTTCGGCTACTATAAGTGATACTAATGGAATTCTTCAGTTTTATACACAAGGAACAACAGTTTGGGATAGAAATAATAATATAATGCCTAACGGAACAGGGTTGTTAGGAAATCCTTCTTCTGTACAGGCTGCTGTCATTGTTCCACATCCAGGGAATAATGATAGATATTTTATTTTTACCACAGATGCCATATTTGAAAATAATGGTATTAATGGATTACAATGGCATGAGGTTGATATGACTTTAAATGCAGGTAATGGAGATGTTATTACTAAGAATAATATGCTTACTGATAAAACTCAAGAAAGATTAGTAGCTGTAAGAAATGCTACATCTACTGGTTATTGGATAGTGGTTTTAAAAATTCATCCTACATCAACTTCTAGTTCTAACCAAGGATACAATGAATTTCATGCATATGAAGTAACAGCAGCAGGTGTAAATCCTGTGCCGGTAATATCCACAACAGGTCCAATGATTAACTGGAATTCTTATGGAATGTATATGTCTCCTCAAGGCAATGCTTTGGTAACTGCACATCCTGATTTAAATGTTTATGATTTTGATAACTCTACAGGAACATTAACTCATAAGTGGCAAGCAGTTGTTAGTCCGTTTATGGGGTCTTTTGAATTTTCTCCTGATGGAAATATTTTATATGGAACAAGACAAGGAAGTGGAATTTATCAGTTTGATTTGAATGCAGCAAACGTTACAGCTTTTCAAAATTCTATGACTCAGGTTTCACCGTCTGGTTCTTCCTACAAAGCTTTACAGTTGGCTTCAGACTGTAGGTTATATGCGATGCCGGCAAGTGGAAATTATCTTTCGGCATTTAATAATCCTAATGTTTTTGGAGCTGGAAGTGGTTTTGTACAAAATGCTGTAACCATTAGTTCAGGAACTTTTAATCATTGTTTAACTAATTTTTGTGCTTCATTCTTTGAAGATCCTTGTTTAACTAGGTTAGACTTTTCTCTTTCTGCTATAGATGCCAGTTGTGTAAATGATGGTTCTGCGAGTGTTATCAATTTACAAGGACAACCTCAATTTAACTTTTTATGGTCAACAGGAGCTACAGCACAAACTATAAACAACTTAAGTGGAGGAATGTATGCAGTAACTGTTTCTGATGCTAGTGGTTGTAGTATTACCGACAGTATATTTGTAAATCAACCTCAAACAGTTTCTATAGATAGTGCTACTATCATTAATGCTTCTACCTGTGGAGCTACTGATGGAGCCATAGATATTCACACATCTGTAGTTGGTTTTGATACACTTACTACGTTATTAGCAGAAGGCTTTGAGACTGATGGACATGGAGTAAGATATACTGCTAATCCATATCCTGGAACACCAAGTACTTTTTACTTTTTTACAAGAGGAGATGATAATACTATTAACTTTACAACCAACCCAACTAATGAAGAAGGTAGCTTTTATTTTGGAGCAAGGAGAACAGGTTTTTCTAGTCTTCCCGTAACATGTGATGTTACTACTAATCCAACTAATATAGCCGGATATTCAAATATTGAAGTTTGTGTTTTATTAGCTTTAGGAAGAAATAACATGAGTGTTGATCCTAATAACCACATGACTGTAGAATATAATGTAGATGGTTTAGGATGGAACACGTTAGCTACATTCAGACCACCATCAGGAACTTTTCCATCAGGGTTAGCAGAAGATACTAATAACGATGGCTTTGGTGATGGAACAGCCTTATCAACTACTTTTCAAGATTTTTGTTACCAAGTTCCAGTTACAGGAGTAAATATAGAAGTACGTGTAAGCACTGATATGAGTGGGTCAAGTTTGCGTCAATCAGCTTTTGATTTTATTAGGGTTAAAGGACAAGCTCCATATAGCTACACTTATTTATGGTCAACGTCAGACACAACTCAAGATGTAAGTGGTTTGCCACAGGGAACTTATTGGGTAACTATTACCGGACAGAATGCATGTGTTGTTTCTGATACTTTTACTATTACAGATCCATGTGTTCCTCAAACATTAACAGCATCTTTTACATTGCCATCAGATACTATTTGTGTTGGAGATTGTTTTACTCCTGTAGATAACAGTACAGGAGCGAATATTAATGTTTGGAATTGGACTTTTGCTAGTGGAACACCAGGAAGTAGTTCAACCCAAAACCCGGGAAATATTTGCTATACAACTCCAGGAACACATAATATTACACTTCAAGTTACTGATGCAAATTCAAATACGGATGATACAACAATTGTAATTACCGTATTAGCACCGACAACAGGCACGACAACAGCTACCATTTGTCAGGGAGATAGTATTTTATTAGGAGGAACTTACCAAACAGTAGCGGGTAATTATTATGACACACTAACCAATATTTTTGGTTGTGATAGTGTGTTAACAACCACATTATCTGTAAATTCAGTAGACGATGCCGGCTTTAGTTATTCAGCCAGTACTTATTGCTTATCAGACCCAAATCCATCACCAACCATAACAGGATTAACGGGAGGTACATTTACAATTGATAATAGTGGAGTAATTAATTCAACTACCGGAGAGATTAATATTGCATCTTCAGGAATAGGAGCGTTTAATGTAACCTACACAACGAATGGGACATGTCCTTCAGATAGTACTGTTATCATAAACATAACTTCAGGGGCTAATGCAACCATAACACCTATAGCAACTATTTGTGAAAATGAACTTCCATTTACATTAACAGCTGTAGATGGTGGTGGAACTTGGTCAGGAACGGGGATTACAAATACTACAAATGGTACTTTTGACCCAAGTGTTGCCGGAGCAGGAAATCATACTATTACTTATGCCATAAATTCTTCTTGTGGAGATACCGATACGGTTGTTATTACTGTATTAAGTGTATCAACAAACAATACATCAACTACTATTTGTCAGGGAGATAGTATTTTGTTAGGAGGAAGCTTCCAAACTACTGCAGGAACATACAATGATACACTTACTGCTGGAGCTGCAAACGGATGTGATAGTATAGTAGTTACTACTTTAACAGTTAATCCGGTAGCAACAGGAACAGCTACAGCAACTATTTGTCAAGGAGATAGTATTTTGCTGGGAGGAACTTATCAAACAACAGCAGGAAATTATGTTGATACCATCACAGGAGGAGCTACTAATGGATGTGACAGTATTTTAACCACTACACTTTCAATTAATCCAATAGACAATAATAATTCAACTGTTACCATTTGTCAAGGAGATAGTGCTTTAATATATGGTAATTATGAGACAACAGCCGGAGTATATACACAAACCTTTACCAATACTAATGGATGCGATAGTATAGAAAATGTAACCTTAGTAGTGAATGCTCCAACCAATACCACACAGGTAATTAACTTTTGTGCAGGCGATAGTGTTGTTTTAGGAGCGAATACCTATTATACAAACGCTACAGTAGTAGATACATTTACAAGTGCTATTGGTTGCGATAGCTTAATTACCTATCAAATTATTCAAAGAGATACGTTTAATGTCATCAATAATATGAGTATTTGTGATGGAGAAAGTGCTTTCTTGCAAGGAGCAAATCAAACAATAAGTGGAACGTATGTAGATACTTATACCTCAATTTACGGATGTGATAGTCTTGTTACAACTAATTTAACAGTAAACCCATTACCAATAGCTTTTGCAGGAAATGATACGACAGTTGGGTATAATTCTACTATAACTTTAAATGGTTCTGGAGGAATAGTTTATACATGGAATCCATCAACAGGATTAAGTTGCTCTAGCTGTGCTAATCCAACGGTTACAATTACGAATGAAATAACTTTCTATCTTATGGTAACAGATGCTAACGGATGTTCTTCAACCGACCAAGTAACCATTTTTATGGATGACAGTTTTGTGTTTTTTGTCCCTAATATTTTTTCACCTAATGGTGATAATGAAAATGATGTGTTTTATGTGAGAGGTCAAGGATTTAAATCCATAAGCATTAACATATTTAACAGATGGGGACAAAAAGTTTTTGAGAGTGATGATGTAAATACCGGATGGGACGGAACTTTTAATGGACAAGAAATGAATACAGGAGTTTTTGTTTACTATATCAATTTAGAATTATACAATGGAGATAAAGTGCAAAAACAAGGAAACATCACTCTAGTAAGATAATTATAAGAACAAATTAAAATTAATTACCATGAAAAAAGCGGCCATACTAATCATGATTTTAACCTTTATTTGGACAAACAGTAAGGGTCAAGATATTCATTTTTCACAATATTTTAATACTCCACTAATAATAAACCCGGCATTAACAGGTGTTTTTGGAGGAGATCAACGTGCTATGTTAGCTTATAGAAATCAGTGGGCGAGTGTTGCATCTCCTTACAAAACATATGGAGTATCATTTGATACTCGATTGTTTGAAAAAAGTAGAAAAAACTTTTTGCTTGGAGTAGGTTTTAATGTTTATAAAGATGTTGCCGGAGATACGGAAATGGGAATTACAAGTGCAGGACTTTCTGTTAGTGGTATTGTAAAAGTTCATGATAAACAACATTTAACAGCAGGTGTTCGTGGAGGTTTTGACCAACGAAGTATTAACCAATCTAATATGGTTTGGGATAATCAGTTTGATGGCAACTCTTATGTGCCAACAGCACCTAGTTTCGAGTTTAGAGATTATAACAAACCATTTGGAATTGCTGATGTAAATGTGGGAGTTGCCTGGGTTTATTCAGATGCTCAAAAAACAATAACTTCAAACGATGCTTTTTCTGTTAGAGTAGGACTAGCTTATAATCACCTAACAAAACCTGACATAGCTTATGGGGGTTTTTCTGATAAGTTACATGATAAAATAACCTTTCACACATCTTCTAACATAGGAATAGCAAATAGTTCATTGTCTGTTATACCAACACTGGTATTTAATAAGCAAGGACCTAATTCAGAGTTTTTATTTGGAGCATTATTAAGACACAGGTTGAGAGAGGATTCAAAATATACCGGAATTTTTCAAGAATCTGCCATAGCTTTTGGAGTTCACTCTAGGTGGGGAGACGCTTTAATACCTTCAATAACTTACGAAATTTCTCATTGGAAATTATGTGTGAGTTATGATGCTAATATTTCTGATTTAGCAGTAGCAAGTGGTGGAGTAGGAGGATTTGAAATTACATTAACGTTTGTAAATCCAAGTCCTTTTGGAACAGGAAAATCTAAAGCAAGGTTTAATTAATATTTAATTACCATGACACGAATTTACTTATATCCCTTTTTATTTATCATAACAATTAGCTTGTTTTTAAGTAATGGTTATACTCAAAACTGTCCGTCACT